>ERZ795051.6-NODE-6-length-357601-cov-73.568374_pt1 | contig 357601 bp, 256 predicted proteins | sample MGYA00375135_ERZ795051 | MGnify/ENA primary metagenome ERZ795051 (study PRJEB30180, sample SAMN05720222) | activated sludge metagenome | isolation source: Anaerobic digester | place: Japan | collected 2015-05-26 ... | reverse complement strand
CAGGGCCGAGCCATGCCGAGGAAGTAGCTCGCGAAGTGCCCACGGCAGTTGTAGTTATAAAGTGACACCCCAAATGTCATATAGCCATCAGTGTGACAAAGAGGCATAAGCCTTTATCTGGTGGAGAGATGCTTAGGACTGCTTTCGGAAAGAGGTCACAGTGGTTTTGGACTTCTTTGGACTGGTTTGTGACAGTGTTATGTCAAATATGGACTGATTTCAGACTGGTTTCAGAACTGCCTGATTATCAACGAAATAGACCAGTTGGATAGAGCCGCAGTGCAAGTGAATAAAAACGCTTCGCTCTATGATACACCATCTGATTCTTGTCCAGAACAAGGCTCAAAGTAACCTAAAGCTAATATCTCTTGGCTTATGCTTGTCTTATCAGCCTAATGAGAATGTATGGATTTAATGGTCCTATTCTAATCCGATCTATTTCTGTTTTACTGGTTGCTGAAAATGAACTTGTACAAATATACCCTTACCCAAGTGATTCTCTACCAGCTTCACGCAATCGGTTATTTCTAAAGTGATCATCGTAGCATGGAATAGAGATAAAACGCGTTCTTGAAATTCGTGGTTTTTTTCAAGCTCGACAACTTTAAGGCCGATATCTCTTGCTTGGTCTATATTAATTGGGCGACTATGAGTTAAGTGCTCTCGGTTACTAACTAACCAATCAGCAATACCCTTGCCTTTTGGCTCCGAACCCTTGAACATGTAAGTATCAAGCCATTCAGCCACCTTCGTATTTGATAAAGTGATCGAGTTTCTGCATATTTGTAAGAATCCATGAGGTATAGCACTAATTTTATTTATCCAAAGCGGTGATACTCGCGGATCTGCTATCACTTCCTTCTTCGCTTGTTCAAACTCATCCAATATTGTTTGAGCTGGTGCTGTGAATAATCCATTTTGAGTTGGAAATGTAATTTGTGGGTCTATTGGACCTATTGCGGAATGGGCACCCATTACAATTTCATCTGCAGCACAAGCAAGCATAGTTGCTACTGACATTGCATTCTGAGGTATAATGACTCGAATATGATCATATTGCTTTCTTAGGTACAGAACTATCTGCTCTGCAGCTTCAAGAGATCCCCCTGGACTATGTAATATTAGATCAAGTTCCTTCCCCTTTAATTGATGCCGAGCAGCCATAAATGCCTGTACATCGTCCAACGAGACAGACAACACCCCACTAGGTAAATTGGGTATTTTTTTCGTGGTGAACGCCGATGCATAAATTATTGTATCCCGTTTTGTATACTCATGCAACTCCTTCAGATATCTTTTCCGTACAACATCTTGTGAGCTGCTTCTATTTGAAAGAATTTCTTGTTGAATTTCACCTCGTGTTGGCATTTTTTCTCCTACCATTAATGGTGTTGTTGACTATTTCAACACTACAAGTGTTATGATCCTTGTGAGAGATTGTAGATTCATACGGATTAGGATCTATACCTTTTGGTATGTGTTTCTCCATAAAACTGATTAATTCGCTTCTTTGTTTCTCAATATCGTTCTTTTCTTTCATGGCTTCCTCTCAAGAACATGGATTGATAGGAATAGATTTTAGTCAATAGCAATTTTATCGCATCAATCTCTTCGAGAAAAATACGAGAGCCATTTGAAATTTGATGCCATAATATCAGTTTAACCTCAACTGCATAACCATCGTCCCGATAAGCGAGATATCATCTCCCTGCATTGAATCAACTACCTGGACCCGGTAATCTGCATTGAAGGGATGGAGTAGCACCTGCTGGCGCTGGTGATCGAATTGGATACGTTTCAGGGTAATGCCATCGTTCAACCTGACCGCGCAGACTGAGCCATCTGTGTTACTCCAGTCATACTTTCTCTGGATCACTACAATGTCGTTATTCATGATCTGAGGCTCCATGCTTTGACCGTTTACCCGGAAGACCATATAGCTATCGAGATGGTCCTTGAGATAAATCCGCGGCAATTCCACGAAATTGTCGTGTTCAAAATTTTCTGCCACTTTTGCCGGCGTTCCGGCAGAAATTTCAGCGAGGATCGGAAGTAATACTGTACGGCTGTAACTGCTTTCCGTGTAATCTGATAGATTGCCCTTGGCGGAGACCACTTCAACCTTGGACTTGGTTTTACGCTCTGGTTTGGGGTCCCAGGGGGGACTGACATACATCCCACCTTCACCACTCAGCAGCCAGTTGAGATTCACTTTTTGCTCAGCCAATTTGGTGAGAAATTCGGGGTCAGGAGACCGCTTATTGTTGATGTACCTGCTCATGGAATTGAGCGAAATAGCATTTTTTTTCGCAAATTCTCCATGAGTCAGGTTTAGCGATCTGACAAGCATTTTGAGTCGATCACCGACTGATGTGGCTGCCATATTCACTCCCAGTGGTCATTTTTAGGCTTGACCGATACCCGTTTGGGTGATAGTCTGCACCTGAGAACAACGATAATAACCTGAACAGTCAGGTCAAGACTTTTTTATAGAGTGATATTTGGCGGCGGATTTTTCCGGCGGCTTGAAATTTAGTTTTGAAGTCGCCGGCGTTCGGGCAGAAAGGACTTCCCAAGATGTCGCAGTGGTTTTAAATGGCTCCCATATATACAGTTAAGGAGATACCATGAAAACTAAGGCAAAGATGCCCAAACGGACACAGCACTGTGACACCAAAAACGGCAAGCACTGTGACAAGATGTCTGCGATAGGGTGCACCCAGTGTGAAAAACAACCGCTAATGCTTTTGGCAAGGTACTTGGAGACCTGTCACACTGCTTTTAGCACTGTGACACGGCCCAGGAAGAAGACTTTAACCCGGATTGTGGTAAGCACTGTGACAGACAGCTGTGTCACAGTGCTCATCCTCAAGATGAATGATGAGTACTATGGATTGTTAATGAACAAGAAGATCGATGCTGTCTGGCTGACCATTGAACGGATGGCAGAACTGAAAGGCTGTTCCAATCGAACCGTCTGGCGCTATATCGATAAGCACAAGATGCATACCGAAAAGCGGCAGGTGAAGATTGGCTCCGCCAAGGTTCTGAAGACCTTCGTATTACCCGATCCGGAGACCCTGGAACTGGAATTTGCCGATACCTATAAGAGCAGACTGGCTCCCAAGCTGTTTCTGGAGACAGTGATCCCGATCGGAGAGCGTTTGGTGGTCAGCATGCTGGTTTATGGCTACAAGCAAGATACGGAGGCTTCTGATGGCTGAGTACAAACTGGACCTGGACGAATACCGCAAGTTCTACGATGAACTGATGCAGCAGGCCGACGAACCAGCTGCTACGGCTGCTCATGCTCTGCTGAATTCTGATGCTGTGGCAAATCAAACCGGATCAGCAGCTGATATAGCTAAAGATAGAGATCTGCTTGCCCTGCCATCCCTTCCGCTGGAAGAGCGAAGGCTTGATTTCAGACCTATGCAGCATGTACCGTTCAAGAAGACCCAGGAAGCAAAGCTGATGGCCAGTTTCTGCCAGATTGTGCTTTACAGGTTGCAGAACTCACAGTCCAAGATCGAGGAATGGAAACTGATCAGCGAGGAGTACAACCAGAAGATCCTGCTGCCGGAGCTCTACGCACTGCGTGGCAAGCGGGATGAACGCTCACTCCGACGCTGGGTGCAGAATTATCTGGATAGCGATCAGGATATGTATGCGCTGGTCAGAAAGAGCGATCCCAATGGCAAAACCAGGAAGGTGACTTACTTTGAACAGAACTATCTGATCAACCTGCTGCTCAATCCCAATAAGATCAAGATCGGCTCAGCTATCACTATCCTGAAAGGATATGCCAGACTGGGCTTGTGTGAATCTCCCTCTGATGAACGGACTCTAAGACGTTTCTGCAAGGAATGGCTGAGAGATAATCCTGCCATCACTGGTCAAACCCGACAGGGAAGCAAGTTCGTGGCGGAGCATATCGTCAAGAGCATCATGCGAGACAGCTCACTGCTCCAGGTTGGCGATGTCTGGGTGGCAGATGGACATACCCTGGCCTTCGATATCATCAATCCTCAAACCGGAAAAGCACAGCGCATGACCATGATCTTGATCTTTGACTGGGCAAGCCGATATCCTGTGGGAGCGAGCCTGGCACTTACTGAAGATAGTCAGCACATCCAGGCAGCCTTCCGTAACGGCTTTCTGAACTGGGGAGCCCTGCCTAAGTTTGTCTATCTGGATAATGGCAAGGCCTTCAAGAGCAAACTTTTTCACGAGAAGTGGGAAAACCACAATCTGGAAACAGAACTGGGAGGTATCTTCCCCCGGCTCAAGATCGAAGCTGCCTTTGCCGAGAGCTATAATGCCAAAGCCAAGGTGATCGAGAGATTCTTCAAGACCTTCCAGGATCAGTTTGAACGCTTCTTATCCTCGTTCAGAGGTTCCTCTGTGGCAGATAAACCATCCACTCTGATGCGTAATGAGAAATGGGCTCGATCCTTGTTTGAAAGCAAGCCTCCCACCCTGAACGAAGCGATGCAGATGATCGCCTTTTACATCCGCTACATGTATGGTGAGGCTCCACACATTGGATTGGATGGCAAGAGTCCCTGGGAAGTGTTCAGCCAGGCCCCTTTACCGGAAGATCGGAAAGTAATACCATCCGAGCTGAACTTTATGATGCTGGCGATGGAGAAAAAGAAGATCCGCAGCGAGGGTATTCGCTTTAATAAGCTGCAATACTGGGACACAGCGTTGGTTGACCATATCGGCAAAGATGTGGTGATCCGATACGATTATGCCGATGCGAGATGGATACTGGTCTATGATCTGCAGGACCGCTTTATCTGCCAGGCTGAACTGAGACGGGCACAGCATCCCTTTATCAAGCTAGATAAGGATAACCCAATCCCGCACAGCAATCTGAACAAAGAACATAAGCAGATTCTCAAGCTACGTCGCACCACTGAGCAGAGAGCGAAATTCACAGTCAAGCAGACCCAGGCTGTAGTTGATCAGTTCTTGAAACCTCTGACCAGCATACCGGAGCAGAGAGCAATCTTTATCCAACCACCCATGATCGAAGCTCCAAAACACGATGCAGAGGAATTCATGCAAGCCCTCGAAAAGCATGTCATCAAGAACCTACCGCCATTATCGGCAAGTAACATCAACCATGAGAATCCAGCATCCCAGAGTGAGTTCAAACCCGATTACAAACCAGTCACACCTCCCCTGGAGGAAGATGACGATGATGAGATCAAACCACGCAAGAAGAGCTACGAAGAGATGCTCAGATTTATAGGCATTAAATAAGGAGACATAGATATGAAACAAGGAAAACTGGTTAGAACCCGCAACGTAGTGGAAGCGGATGAAGCGATTAATCTGCTCTTAACCCGCCCCAAAGAAGAAATGGTGGGGCTTGGACTGCTATATGGCAAGCCTGGCTTAGGCAAGACCACTTATGCCACCAGGATCGCCTTACAGCGCAATTATGTGTATCTGAGACTGGAGGCAACCTCCACACCAAAGTCGTTCACCCTCCAACTGATCACTGGTATCTACAACTACCTAAATCTGGAGTATCCACCTTTGTATGGTACCACCAATGCCATTTTCCGCAGGTGTATGGATGAGATCGAGAGGCATGAGGACATCGTGATTATCGTGGACGAGATTGATTATGCCTTCAAACAACCACAACTACTCGGAACTATCAGGGATATTGTGGATAATACTGCGGCAATCGTGATTCTGGTGGGAATGCAAAATGCCCGGGATCGCTTGGCACAGATCAATGAATACTACTTCGACCGCTGCAATTCATTCTACGAGTTCGAATCAGCCAGTCTGAAAGACATCACTGCCATCGCCAGGGAAGTGCTGGAAGTGGAAGCGAGTCCGGAGCAGATCAATACCATCTACTTCAACAGCGGTGGTAATCTGCGCAAAGCCATGAAGATGCTGCATCTGCTGGAAACGAGCATCAAAGCCGAACAAGGGATTACAGAAACCACAGAGCAAAGGAAAATACTATGCTTAACACCGAAACTGTCTCCAATCTGATCTCTAAGTATAATCATCCCTTTACTCCCAAGATGCTGGCAGGCATGCTCGATGGCGATATCAAGGAAGTCGAGCACTTGCTAGGTGATTTGGCGAAGGCGGATAAGGTGCGATGTATCTCTCCCAGCAATTCACTCTATGTGCGAGCCAACCGCTATACCCAAGGCATGGCTCCCGATCCGCGCTGTAAATGGAAATATGACATCCAGACCGCCATGCAGCTACTGGACATCATCGAAAACAAAAGCTATCGCTCAGTCAGAGAACTTACCAAGGACTTTGGCAGAAGCAGGCAGTTCGTATTCGTCTATCTGGAAGCCTTGGCCTCAATCAGCATCATCGGCATGAATCCGCATGGCTACTATATTAAAACCAGGCTGGGTATTGAGCAACTTGGACGCTATATCCAGCCTGGGATATTGGGGGTGTTGAAGAAGTATTCGGGGATGAGGCATCCGTATGCGTTAAAGATAAACAAACAGTTTTGGTAGACAATTTAAGGTTAATAACGAGCATTAAGCGAAACTCTTATGCTACTCTCTTATGTTCGACCAATCCACTTTTTTGCCTTGTTTGAAGTCTACATAATCAGATAGGAATCTATCGATCATTTTCTTATTAACACTATAAATCTCTTCATGTTGGTTCACAATATCTAAAACTCTTGAATGCATCAATTCAATGTCATGAGTTGAGGATTTGGCAAACAAATCAAAGTATCTGATGGGCTCAGCTCTGTTGCTACTATGAACCTTGTTTTGAATCTTATCCAACACAAGTACAAGATGGGCATCATCTTGGTATAAACCATTGCGATATTTGGTAACTGTACTTTTGTCGTCTGACCACTCAAACCAACAGTCGTAAATAAAGCTAAATTGAGGGTGTTCAAGAAGGTTCTCTTTTCTATCTTCAATTAGTCTAACTACATCTATTTTTGCTCCGTTAATAACACTGTCTGAGGCAATTGGTTGGTAAAACGGATCGGATTTATCGGAATTCAAAAGTGAAAAAACTAGCCTCACAGGAATATACAGACTTTGCGATTGACTAATTAATAATGGCACAACCCTATCAGTTTCTGTGCGTCCCATTCGCTTCAATACACTCAAAATACTATAATAGAGAGTGTCATAATCCTGACTTGCAAATACACCCCGATAATCATATGAAACATAATCCGATACATCAAACAGTACTTGCAGTAGTGGATCAAATGATTTCGCTTTCAAAGCCTCGTCAGTAATCTCGTTTTTTAGTCTTGTTAGTAATTGCGTTAAACTGTTAGTCTCAATATGCCTTATAACAACATCCTTGGATTCATCATACTCCCCTGAACTAATTAGAATCTCGATCTCTTGTTGTGCTACACGGTCACCTGTTTTCGTAAAGTTAAATGAGAAATACTTTGCAAAATGCTCTTTAGTGTTAATCCTTAGATTCTTAACCTCTTCACTCTCATCTGAGTCGATGTATCCGAAAACATTAGGTTCATAGTTCCTCAATTGCGGAAACAAAACTTGAAGTTGTGCTAGAACAAGTGCTTTCTTATCTGCTCTTAATGTTGATATCCAATTGTTATACGACTCTGCATGCCTTTTAGAAGCGTCTTCTTTATTCTCAAGAAATCCCTTACGGCTATTACAGAATAACTCCTCATTTGATTTTACGTACTCGTAGCTTCTGGGATCATATAATCTAATTGCCTCAATGGCCAACATATCCATCGCGTTTATTTCTAATGTGCCCATATTTGTCAAAAGACTTAGAAGGTATTTAGCAGCGTTAAGATACCTTTTCGCTTCTCTTAAAGAACTGATCATAGACCAAATGCCTGCCTCTTGAATATAGTACCAGTGTTTTGCTCCGTCTTCAAATTGTTTGTTGATTGACGTAATACCATAGTGATCACAGAAATGGACTAACTCCTGGATGATAAAATTTCTAATCAATTCCGGATCATGAGCTGGTAATGAAAGATTGATTTGTATAATCTTGTTCAAATAATCACAGCCATCTATTCCAAATTCTTGAGATCCAATTACATTTGAAACAACTTCATAATCTAATGCAAGCATGTAAATACAATTAGGGAAGTCTGCATTAACTCTGATAATCTTCAACAATGTCAAGATTTCATCCTTGGAAAGCCTGTCAATGTCATCAATGAAAACAATAATGCGCAACTTTCTTTTTTTAATATAGGCAGACAGGCCATTCTTAATTGTAGCTGGTGAGACTGATGAAGACACTACTACCGATATTATTGATAGAATCATGAAAACTGAGAAAATTGTTACTAAGACCCAGAGTAACATTTTTGGTGCGGAGAGAATCTTGATTGATCCCAAGCCTACAGCTGTAAGCACAAATGGAATTACCCATTCCAAGGGAAGCGACAGCTTCTTTTTCAAAGCGTTATTATATATATTTATTGTTGTAGCAAGCAGGTAAAGATCAAAACCACGCCATTTGACAGCCTTTGAAATCTCTTTAAACAGCGCGTTATGTATTCGATCCTGATCATCAAATCCCCAAGGATAATAGTCAACAGGGAATATCCTCTTACCGTTAAATTTCATCCTGGCATGTAATTTCGTTCTCGGTTTAAAGAATTCTTTTGGGGATTGAGTCTGTGTTTTCTTTTTAACATAGTGCTTTACTAAGTTCAGCAAAGATGATTTACCATAGCCCCATTTCGCATTAATTGCAAAGACAATGCTGTCCGATTTATCCCACTCAATTATAGTTGTTGCCAATCTCTCTGCATACTCGTTTCGGTTTAGTATGTCGTCTTCTGGGCTAGCAATCGGTGTATCTGATGTGAACATCGCAATCTCCAATAGAAAAACTCATAATCTAATGACCCGATTTCTTATCATTTTACAATTTCAAGAAACCAATTACATGAATTGAGCAGGTAAGTGTTTTGTCAATGTCAAATCGTCTTGCTTCGAAAAAGACATTTCAAAATCATACAAGCGCTTGTTTCCCTATCACTGCGGACAATACCCGAAAATATCGGTTGACGAATTGGGAAGGTTTCGAAAAGTATAAATCAGCGATGGTTTGTAGTGGAAAGAGTCCAATCATCAGAACCTATACCATTGCCAGTAAGAATGTTAGGAGAGATCATGAATGAGATGAATGATCGCTGGCTCTCTGTAAAAGAGATCTGCTCGTATATGGGTGTAAGCAGTGACACTGTTTATCGGTGGGTAGAAACACACGAAATGCCGTTTCATCGGATGGGGCGTTTATTCAAATTCAAGATCTCTGAGATCGATGCCTGGGTCAAGGCTGGTGGAGCAAGCCGCAAACTTCAAAAGCACGATTCGCAATGACTGAGATCCTCGATAAACTTAGATCAGCAATAGAATCGATAGATATGCAATACCATCGTCTGATCATTCTGTTGAATTGCGAAGATTCAAGCAAGCATGAGTATCTATGTTTGATGAAAGAAGATCATGAGGTCAAACCAGTTAATCTAAACCTCGAGCTTTCATCCAGGCTGCTTGAATACAGTATCAAACAAAGACCATTGAAGGTGGCAGAGATAATGGCTGATTTGATAGAAGCCTTGCCTTCCCCAGTTGTCTTAGATAAACTTGATATCCTTTTTGATCCATCCCTCCAGACTGATCCCCTGGCACTACTTAAATCACTATCCAGGAGCAAAACCATCATTGCTTTCTGGAGTGGTAGCCTGAAAGATAATAAGCTCTTTTACGCAGAACCCGGACATCCGGAATATAGATCATATCCTGTCCAGGACTTCGTGGCAATCGATGCAAAGCCACAGGAAAGTTTCTAAACCGAAGGAGAATTCTCATGTTTTACAAAGACCTTATCCAGTATGAACCAATCGAAAGCCTGGTTCAGTTAAAAGACGCTTCTGATACTCAAAGGGCGAAAAACCTGGTGAGTACCTATGTTATCTCTGCAGAAATGTCAGATCGCATCGCCAATGTGATCATTCCGCAGTTGCAGTTTGACACTCCAGCAGATAACAAAGGTCTTTTAGTAGTGGGCAACTATGGAACAGGTAAATCCCATCTGCTATCTGTGATATCCGCAATCTGCGGTGACGCATCGTTGGCAGAACACCTCACTGACAGCAAGGTGAAGAATAAGGCAAAGGACATAGCGGGAAGATTCAAGGTGGTTATCCGTACTGAACTTGGCGCTACCACAATGCCATTGAGAGATATCCTGGTCAGAGAACTGGAAGAGAACCTGAAGAAGTATGGCATCGAATACTCCTTCCCACCCATGGACAAGAGCTATTCCAATAAGAAAGACCTCGAAGAGATGATGCAGGCATTTCATGAGGTATTCCCAGACGATGGCTTGATCTTAGTGGTGGATGAACTTCTGGATTATCTCAGAAGCAGAAAGGGACAAGACCTGGTGATCGACCTCAATTTCCTGCGAGAGGTTGGTGAAGCCTGTAAAGACTTGAGGTTCCGATTCATTGCAGGCATCCAGGAAGCAATATTCGACAGCCCCAAATTCATGTTCGTGGCCGATAGCCTGCGCAGAGTGAAGGATAGATTTGAACAGGTCCGCATTGCCCGGAATGATCTCAAATATGTGGTTGCAAACCGTCTGTTGAAGAAAAGTGCTGATCAGACTCAGAAAATCCGAGAATATCTTGAGCCATACACCCGTTACTATGACGATCTAACCCAACGTATGGATGAGTTTGTGAATCTATTCCCCATCCATCCCAATTACATAGATACCTTCGAGAGCATCTCCCTGATCGAAAAACGAGAAGTGTTGAAAACCATTTCTCTGAATATGAAGCAGATCATCGACAAGGAAGTACCTCAGGACACTCCGGGTATTCTGGCTTATGACAGCTATTGGAATATGCTCAGCGACAACCCCAGCAACCGCTCCAATCCTGATGTGAAAGAGGTTATCGAAGTAAACTCAGTTCTGATCTCCAAAATCGAACAAGCCTTCACCAAACCCATCTACAAACCCATTGCCATCAGAATCGTCAATGGCCTTTCCATACACAGGCTAACGACTGTCGATATGCATATACCAATTGGAGCAACCCCTCAAGAGCTTAAGAATAACCTCTTCCTATTTGATGCCAATGCTGCCAGCATGGGAGGGGATGAACCGGATAAAGACCTGACCACCTTGGTGGAAACTGTTTTACGCGAAATCGTAACCACAATGAGTGGTTCTTTTGTCTCTTCAAACCCCAACAACGGTCAATTCTACCTCGATCTAAAAAAAGTTGATGACTATGACGCCATCATAGCCAAGAAAAAGGATACCCTGGGTGAAGCAAGCTTCAATACCTACTACAATGAAGCCTTGAAACGCGTTCTGGAGAGGATGGACGTTACTCCGCACGTAACAAACTACAACATCTGGCAATATGAGATCAACTGGCGTGAACGAAACGCTCCGCGCAGTGGATACCTATTCTTTGGCTCACCTAACGAACGATCCACTGCCGTACCTCAAAGAGATTACTACATCTACTTCCTGCGCCCCTACGATGCGAGTCCTGTGAAAGATCAGAAACTCGATGATGAAGTGTTCATCTACCTGAGCCGCAGGGATGAGGAGTTCAATGAGGCTTTGGCTCTGTTTGCGGCGTCGCATGAACTATCCCTAACCGCATCGGGTAACTACAAAAACATCTACCTGCAGAAATCTGAACAATACCTGCGCAAAGTCGTTTCCTGGCTGCAGAAGCATATTTGGGAAGCCTTTGATGTAGTTTACCAGGGTAAGCGCCAGTCCCTGGAAAACTGGGCTAAGGGTAAGAACATCAGGGAGATCTCAGGAATCGGCCAAAATGAAACCGCTAACTTCAGAGATATAATCAATGCCATTGCTTCGATCTGCCTGGCGCAACACTTTGAAACCCAGGCACCCCAGTACCCCAAATTCTCTGTCCTCATAACCGGCTACAATAGAAAACAAGCCATCTCTGAAGCATTGCGAGCCATCTCCAGTAACAATCGCACCAAGCAAGCTCTGGCTATCCTGGATGCCCTGCAGCTTCTCGATGGAGATAGAATCAATGTATCCAAGTCCCCCCTTGCCAGATTTATAAGCGAAAAACTAGCGGATAAGGTTAGAGGCCAGGTGCTAAACCGGGAAGAACTCATAGCCAAGGTACATGGCTTGGACTACCTTGATCCCAAGGGATTCAGATTGGAGCCGGAATGGGTGATTGTTGTTCTGGCAGCAATGGTCTATAGCGGAGATATTGTGCTAAGTGTGATCGGTGATAAATTTGATGCCACTAGGATACAATATCTCTGTGCGACAGACCTGGCCACCCTGATCGACTTCAAGCACATTGAGCTTCCCAAGGACTGGAACATCCAATCGATCAAAGCACTATTTGAGCTTGTGGGTCTTTCTCCCGGCTTAGCTCAAAGTGTTACTCAGGGCAACGATGAACCGGTTAGGGTCCTGCAAGACGCTATTTCTAAATTGATAGCCCGGATCGTGATCACGATGAACCATCTGAGGGATGGATTGATCTTTTGGGGAGTGGACTTGGCAATCCCGTTAAACTTGGATAAAGCCCAACAATCCATCACTAAAACAAAGGAATTCTTTGAGTCCCTGACTGTCTTCAATTCTGCAGCCAAGCTCAAGAACTTTAATACTCCTGTGGCAGATATAGAAACCCATCGTAGTTCTTTAGATCTGGTTAAAACCATCAATGCCGCCAGAGACTTCATCATCAATCTGAATCCCCATATAACGTGGCTTTCAACAGCTGAAAACCTTCTCCCCACCGAGCATCCCTGGCAGAGCGAGTTCGGAAAGGCTAAAGAAGACGTACTCAAACAGGTTCAGGAACTAAAGGCTGATGAGATCAAGGCTCTAACCGGAAAGATCAGCTATGAACTGCAAAAACTCAAGAAAGACTACATTGAGCATTATGTGAAGCTGCATAGTAAGCACCGCCTGAGTAAACAGGATGATAAAAAGAAAGCTGAGCTCTCCAATGATCTAAGAATACGCAATCTGCTCAAGCTTGGTGAAATTGACATCATGCCCAAGCAACAGGTTAATGATGTATTGGAGAAGCTGGCAGCCTTGAAAACCTGTTTTAACCTGACTGAGCAAAACCTGCAAGCAGATCCAATCTGCCCCCATTGCAGATTTAATGCTGCTGTGGAATCAGGAGTCTCTTCTGCCAGTCATACTCTGAGCCAGATAGACCAATTACTCGATACAACCATATCCAGCTGGACCGAGATGTTGATCCAGAATCTGAAAGATGAACATACCCAGGAATCTATCGCTCTGCTAAGTGAGAAAGACAAAGCTACGCTGGAAGCTTTTATTGCCAGCAAAGAGCTTCCCGATAAAGTGGATGACAACTTTGTGAATATCCTCAAGGAAGTGCTTGCAGGGCTCACCAAAGTGACAATTAATCTGGATGATATCCGCAGAGTGATAAGCAAAGCAGGGGGATCGATCACTCCTGCTGAGCTGAAACGAGTTTTGGATAACTATATTGATTCACTAACCCAGGGTAAGAATCCTCAGCGGGTGAGGATAGTGCTTGAATAGGAATTGTCATGACTAAAGAAGAACTGCTACAAGCTATTAAGGGTCCAGAATGGATAGACCTTGAATTCAAACAAAGTCGGAAGGGAGTGTCGGAGGATGCTTACAAGACTGTTTCTGCTTTTTCGAATACAAATGGTGGGTACCTTGTCTTCGGTATCAAAGAAAGCACCAACAAAGCTGAGCATGAAATTGTAGGCGTAGAAGACGTAGACAAGGTTCAGAACGATTTTCTTAGCTGCCTTCGCAATGCTTCTAAATTGAGCAGAGTGATTTCATCTGGTGCCGAGTTACATGAGATCGAGGGAAAGCATGTTTTGGTTTTCTATATACCAGAAGTTGACCGTAAGGAAAAACCCATCTATCTGGGAGGACGAATCAACCAGGCATACATCAGAAGGGGTGGTGGTGATGAACTTTGCACAGAATCTGAGCTAAGAGCATTTATTCGAGACGCCAGTGATTTGCCCTTCGACAGAAGCTTGGAGCATGGTGTCGACCCGAATAGCTGTATCAATCCTTCTACTTTGAAATGGTATCGGACGCTTCTGGATAACAGACTCGCTGGTAAGTATGCTCACCTTAGTGATCAATCCTTTCTGCTGGAAATGGGACTGCTGATCGAAGTAGAAGGAAAGGTAATCCCCACTAAAGCCGTTGTTTTACTGTTTGGGCAAGATCGGTTCGTTAGACAGATACTGCCCAGGCCAGTTGTGGATTATCAGAGAATAGACAGCCCAGAGGATAACTGGGATGCAGATAAACGGTGGCATGATCGGCTGGTAATAGAAAGCAACCTCTTTGAAGCCTGGAGAGTGCTCTTTGACAAGTATTCCCTAATTGCTGATGTCCCTTTTTCCCTGGATGAGACAACCATGCAGCGTAGAGATGATTCTTTGGAATACAGATCTTTCCGTGAAGCCGCGGTGAATCTGCTGATTCATCAGGATTACGGCGATGCCATGAGAAAAGCAGAGATCAAGATATTCAAGGACAAGACTGTATTCTGGAATCCTGGCTCTGCCTATTCAAGTGTTGAAGCCTTGCTCGAGTCCCGTCACCATCCGATCCGCAATCCCTTGATCGTAAGAATATTTCGCCAGATCGGGCTTTGTGAAGAGGCTGGAACCGGGATCAGAACCATCATGGACGATTGCCGAAAACTGGGTCTGTTCCCTGCTCAGATTACTAACGATAAATCAGACTTCAGCTTCTCCATAGCCATCCTAAAAAAACTAATCATCTCCGAGCCTTACAAAGACTTGATGAATAAACTGGAGATACAGCTAAACGAAGAAGAAACCTCCATCTTCTCTTATCTGGTCAGTTATCGGAAGCTGAGCTTGCCTATTGCCAAAGCCATAACTGGTAAATCAAGTGAACATACCTTAAACTTGATGCTCAGTATAGAAGCTAGGGAATTGATAGAGCCACTCCACCCCAGGCAAGCTTGGTCACTTAGTGAAGACATTGCCCATCAGATAGATATATCTGATTCAGAAGGAGGCAGTGACCAAGTTACTGACCAAGTTACTGACCAAGCTGGCAAAATACTAAAATCCGGTGATGTGCATAAGCTCGTACATCAGTTATCAAAGACTCAGAAGCTTGTGATTCAAGCTTGTGTAAAACCGCAGAGTATTACGAATCTCATGGAATTAGCAGGGGTCACAAATAGAACATATTTTAGGAGAACGAACATAACTCCATTATTGAATTACAGATTAATCACAATGCTGTACCCTAGTGAACCCAATCATCCAGATCAAGCCTATAAAACTAGCATGCTTGGAATATCAATACTTAAACAGATTCAGCTATCAGAGGCAAAAGATAATGATTAAACAAAGCACAATCGATTTTGAAGGTTCGAAACAACCGAAACCCGTCACCTGCTTGGGACAAGTATTTGAAAGCGAAGATGCCCGCAGAGAGCACTTCAGAGATCTCTTGCGAGAGAAACTTAATGACCCTGAGTTTCGTAAGATCGAAGGCTTCCCTATCGGAGAGGATGAAGATATCATAGCACTGAGCGATCCCCCCTATTACACTGCCTGCCCAAATCCCTGGATAAATGACTTCATTGCCGAGTGGGAAAAGGAAAAGGGAGACAGACCAGATGAGTATCACCGGGAGCCCTTTGCCGCGGATGTGAGCGAGGGCAAGAACGATCCTATCTACAACGCCCATTCCTACCATACCAAGGTACCTCACAAAGCGATCATGCGCTATATTCTGCATTATACCGAACCGGGAGACATCGTTTTTGATGGCTTCTGTGGAACGGGTATGACCGGGGTCGCTGCTCAACTCTGTGGAGATAAAAAGGTGGTTGAGTCTCTGGGATATACTGTTAAAGATGATGGCACAATCCTGGATGTAGAGGGCAAGCCTTTCTCCAAATTGGGGGCAAGAAAAGCTATATTGAATGATCTCTCTCCTGCGGCTACTTTTATCGCAGCCAATTACAATTCACCTGTAGATATTGAGGAGTTTGAAAGGGAGGCAAAGCGCATCTTAGAAGAAGTGGAAGAGGAATGCGGCTGGATGTATGAAACCTTGCATACGGATGGCAAAACCAAGGGCAGGATCAACTACACCGTTTGGAGTGATGTCTTTATCTGCCCGAATTGCTCTCAAGAAGTTGTTTTTTGGGAAGTAGCTGTCGAAAAGGAAGAGGGAAAGGTGAAAGATGAGTTTCCCTGTCCCCATTGCGGAACTAGCTTAACAAAGCGATCCATGGAGAGGGCCTTTGTTTCGAAGTATGATCCTGATGTTGCAGACATTCTGGTAGATCATGAAGGGAATCATTATGTTACTAATGATGGTGATTTGATAAAGACTTCTGGAGGAATGGTTACTCAGGCTAAGCAGGTCGCAGTATTAGTCAATTACTCAGTAGGTCGAAATAGGTATAATAAAGCATTAGACCCAAATGACTTTAAGACACTGATGAAGATAGATGATGAGAGAATCCCGTTTAATTATCCGACATACCGAATGTGTGATGGAGATGAAGCAAGAAGAAACGACAAATACGGATTTACGCATGTACATCATTTTTACACAAGAAGGAATCTGTGGATTCTATCTTCATTCGCGAATAAAATTTCTGATAATAAGCTTCTGTTGCTTCTTTTTAACAGTCAGTTAGTGAATGTATCTAGGATGAATAGATATAGACCGGGTGTTTCGTTCCCTTATAATCCTCTGAGCGGTACTCTATACATCGGATCATTAGTTTCTGAATCCAATCCTGCTATCGCAATTTCTAATAAAATCAGTAAGATATCGGCTGCTGTACGATCCATAATGGATGATAACCTTGTATCCTGTTCTTCGAGTTCTGCTAACCAAATAGTTAATGCATCAATAGATTACGTGTTTACTGACCCACCTTTTGGAAGCAATTTGATGTATTCCGAACTAAACTATTTATGGGAATCATGGTTGAAAGTCATTACGAATAGTGAAAAAGAAGCCGTTGAAAACAAATCACATGGCAAATCTCTGTTTGATTATCAAGTGTTAATGACAGATTGCTTCAAAGAGTATTATCGAACTTTAATTCCGGGTCGGTGGATGACTGTTGAATTCCATAACTCGAAAAATAGCGTATGGAACTCAATACAGGAAGCGCTACAAATAGCTGGGTTTGTCATCGCAGATGTTAGAACCTTAGATAAACAACTGAATACCTTCAAGCAAGTTACATCATCTTCTGCCGTGAAGCAAGATCTGATCATATCGTGTTACAAACCCAATGGTGGCATAGAAGAGAGATTTGTTAAGCTTTCCGGAACGGAAGAAGGAGTCTGGGATTTTGTGAGGACACATCTCAAACAGCTACCGAAGATCGTTGTTGAGAAAGGTCAGATGCAGATCGTGGCGGAGCGGCAGAATTATCTGCTTTATGACCGGATGGTAGCATTTTATCTGCAACGGAATGCCCTGGTGCCTTTGTCCTCAGCAGAATTCTATCGAGGCTTGGAGGAGCATTTCCCTTCCCGAGACGGGATGTATTTCCTTCCGGAACAGGTAATAGAATATGATAAAACAAAGATGAAGATTCCCGATCTGGCGCAGATAGAGATATTTATCACAGATGAAGTTTCAGCGATCCAATGGCTCAGGCAGTTGCTAAAGGATAAACCACAGAGCTTTCAGGAAATCCATCCCCAATTCATGAGAGAGAGTGCAGGCTGGAACAAAGCCGAAAAGAGCCTGGAACTGTCCCTGATCCTGGAGGAGAACTTCCTCAAATACGATAGTAAGAGTGAGGTTCCCAGCCAAATTCACACCTACCTATCCACGAATTGGAAGGAACTGAGGAACCTCTCTAAAGATGATCCTGCACTCAAAGCCAAAGCCAAAGACCGGTGGTATGTGCCAGATCCTAACAAACTGTCAGATCTGGAGCAGATGCGAGAAAAGGCTCTGTTGAAAGAGTTCTGGACATATCTGCCCAAGGATTATAAACCAAAAAAGCTGAGCGATCTGCAAATCGAGATTCCAGACCTGCCCAAGAGCAACCCAGATCTGGTTTCCGGCAAGAGATACAAAGTCATCCGGGCGGAAGCGGTGCGAGCAGGGTTTAAATACTGCTGGCAGCATCGGGATTATGAGACGATCATCCTGGTAGCCAAGCGCATTCCCAGCAATGTGCTGGAAGAAGACCCCAAGCTGCTGATGTACTACGATCAGGCTATTACAAGAACTCAGTAGAAGATGGTTTGATGTGAATAGAGAGCAAGACTTGAAGCATGGGAAGTGGCTAAGCGCTATAATCGAGCGATTGTGCTCGTCTTCTTCTCGGATGGTGATCTTGTTCGACCACGATGGCTTAGCCGCCACCACGGCCGTTTTTGAGCGTTTGGTGGGCAATGGATATGATATCTATGACTACGTTGACAACCTGAGCTTGTTTTTCTACCTTGAAAGCAAGTGGCTGAAGGGCGGGAAAGATTTAGATTCAAAACTATTGGTCAGGATATCGGCTGATCAAACCGTAAACGCTAAATTACCATATTCAGTACTGGTTAATGCCGATGTGATCGAACTGCGGCTGGAAGACTTTTTCGAAGGGATATCTGCCAAAGCTGTCAAAGAACTTCCCAGCCAATATTACGATCTGCTCTATGAATTGCTAAGATCTCAACCGCAGAACCTGACTTCATACAATGAGAGCATAGATTTCGTTACCCGGCGAGTGTTTGGGATCGATATTGCAGGGATAACCAGTGAGGTCCAATTATGGGCCGTCCTGTTCAAGCTGCATTTCGCAGACACAGAGCTTCCCGGTTTTGCATTGAACTCACTAAAACATTCTGGCACCGGATATATAGGTGGCTACGGGATCGATCTTGAACAAGCCTTGAGAAGCCGTGAGTATTTCTATGCTTTTCTCCAGAAAGAATGGGTGCATTTCGTAAAACAGCGGGTAAGCAATGATCTATCTGCTAAGGTGCTGCCTTTCGATCACCCTGATTTAAGAGTCTATACAGACAATTTCTTTGCCGAAGGCATGCTCAAGCGCATCAGGATAGATAATGCCAAGGCTGAAGAACTAGGTTGGATAAGTTGTGGAATTGATCTGAATGAATCTGGTCCTGCTGATCAAATTGAGAGCTTGATATCGACTTTGCAGGCACATCTTCCCGATATTGACTGCTCCTACAAAGCTTGGCAGAAGTACGCGAAAGACTATGCTGAGTTTTTGCACCAGATATTTAGTTCAGATAACGCGCTTGACGCAGATAGAGTTCACAGCCTGAGAGTGGAGATCAATGCCAGGTTCCAGAACTGGATTCAGCAGCATTATGATTCTCTCTCCAGCCTGCCTTCAAGCAAACCTGTAATGGTGCATCAAGTGGCTAAGAGCATGGCATATCGGAGAGATGATCCTGAGTCGCGTAAAACAGCATTAATCGTTATGGATGGAATGTCCTACGATCAATGGTTATGCATCAAGGCCGAGCTTGACTTCCCTGGCTGTGATCTTCAGGAGGATGCGCTTTTTGCCTGGCTCCCCACCCTCACTTCGATCTCCAGACAGTCAATCTTTAGCGCTTCAGTGCCATTCTACTATGGGCAGTATCTTGGTAGTACAGCCAAAGAAGCAAGCCAATGGAAGAGGTTTTGGGAGGACAATGGACTTGGGGTTCAAGGTGTGCAATATCTACGCATGGACGGGACTGGTGAGATAGCCGCAGAGATTGAGAAGCAGGTAAATCTGAATTGTATGTCCGTGATAGGGATAGTCCTGAATGTGATAGATGACATCATGCATGGCATGAATCTGGGTTCTTGTGGGATGCATAACCAGATCAGGCACTGGGCAAAGCAAGGGCACTTTAGCTCACTATTTAAGCTCTTGATCAACCATGGTTATGATCTTTGGATCACCTCCGACCACGGTAACCTGGAATGCGAAGGAATCGGCAATATATCTGATGGCGCTTTATCCGAAACCAAGGCGTCCCGGGTAAGGATCTATCAATCAGAAGTTCTCAGGGATCAGGCTGCCGCCAGGTCTGCTACTTCCTTGTCCTGGACACCCAAAGGACTTCCTGGCGATTTGTACTCTCTATTTGCTCCCTATCAGGCATCATATCATGCGATTGGTAAAAAGATAGTAACGCATGGAGGCATCTCCCTTGAGGAGGTCATGGTACCATTGGTAAAGATTTATAGGAAGAGTAAATGAATAAAAGTCGTTTTGATAAGGTAGGCATCAAACAGGTTATCCGATTGGAGTGGATGGATAGATGCCTGAGCCTACTTCTTTCAGGAATGTCCGCAAATGAGATTCGTAAGGATCTGATAGACTATCTGGCGGATAAGAAACAAAGTGGGGGAACTGGGGAAAGAGGTGACAAGACCTATACCATTGCTATCGGAATCCTGGCAGCGTGGTTCGATCCGTCTCCTGAGCTTATTGATTTACGGGATAGATTGCTCTTGAAGGCAAAGAAATGCTCTGTGGAAAACTGGCTGCCACTGCACTGGGCGATGATGATAGCTGCTTATCCATTCTGGTTCAATGTGGCTATACAAACTGGCAGAGTATTGGCTCTACAGGAGAAAGTAACTCAGAAGCAGATCTTTGATCGCTTGGTAGAGCGTTATGGAGAACGTGCAACAGTCTTGAGAAATGCCAGATATGCAGTGAGGTCCTTTGTAGCCTGGGGTGTTTTGGTGGATACAGAGATAAAAGGTCGTTATAAGAAAAATGAACCATTGGCAATCTCTGATCCACAGATCATGGCCATGCTCTTCGAAGCAATGCTGATCTCAACACCAGATAATAAGGCACCTCTGCGTTCTCTAATGGCATCGCCTGCGCTCTTTCCAATGTGTTTGGCTATGGATGTAGCCCAGCAGTCTCTTGCATCAAATCCAAGACTTATTAGTGATCATTTCGGAGATGGTGAGATCGTGGTGGGCTTGGCTCAGTCTTAGTATGATGTAGTTATAATCAAGATATTGAATATAGAAGGTAGGAATATGAACACAAATCACAGTGAAATGAAAACTCCCGAAATTGGTAAGGCAGGAGGACAAGAGTTTTCGATAGTTCGCTCGATAAAGACTTTTCTTGAGCAGATGGCAGAGGGTAGCGCAAGGCCGGCACCTACTGTGCTGAAGGAATTACTGCAGAACGCTGATGATGCTGGGGCAACTGAAATTGAGATCACCTTAGACGTAAGAGCATTACAGATGCAAGGAACACCATACGATCTTTTGTTAGAGCCATCTCTTCTTGTTCGAAATAATGCTATGTTCAAGAGCAAGGAGGAGTTGGAGCATAGAGACAAAGGCGACTTTGAAGCCTTGTTGGATGTTGCTGGAGGGCATAAAACTTCAGATAGTGTAGCGGCAGGTAGGTTTGGTATAGGTTTTAATAGTGTTTACTTCTTAACTGATAATCCAGTCATTTTCTCAAGAGACGAGATTCACTTTCTTGATCTTCTCCATCTTCTACCTTTCAATGGCAAGAACGGCTGGATATTTTCGTTGGGTGACTTCCCTGCTGAATCGGGTAAGCCTGCCGGATCGATCAAGAACATAATTGAGATCTGTTTCCCCAAGACGGTTTTGAAAAAAGATACTATTGGAGAGATGGCTCGGAAGAAAGAGATGTATAGACATAGTGTCTTTCGCCTGCCAATCAGAACCAAGCACCAGGCATCAGAAACATTATCTAACTTAACCTTCAATAATGAAAGCATCAACAACCTATTCAATGGGATGATCGATGAAGCTCCGAGATCTCTGTTGTTTCTTAAAACCCTAAACCGGATCATCTTTTCAAAGCTAGAAGCTACCGATAAAAAGACACCAGTTGCTGAGATATCAGTTACTCCCAATCCTCCTGAGTTCGACAGTTTCTTATCTAACCTACAAAACAGGACCGACTATACAACTGATGCGATAAAGAGGATCATCCGAGTAAACAACGGGGGGACAAACAAAGACCTACCATTCACAATCTGGCATCGGATTGATTTCACGAACCCAAAGCTGGCAGAGAACAGAAAATTGCTCGAAGGAAGCGATAAAGCAGTGCCATGGGTTTCAGTTGCGGTTCCAGGCTCAAAAGAAGCCATGATGCTTGATGGCAATGGTAACCCCAACTGGAGAGTGTTTCTACCCTTACTTGAAGAAGGACCTTGTGGATGTCTTTTTTCTGGAGCTTTCTTTGTAGGACCTTCCAGGCAGAGACTGGATTACAAGACAGATGAAGGCATACTGAAAACCAGATGGAATCAAGCACTCGTCCGAGAAGCTTTAGTCCCTTTGTTTTGCGAAAAATCCATTGAGATCCCCGAAGTAGCAGAATCAATACTAGCAAGCGACCCCAAAGCCTATCTCTCGCTTTTCCCCGGTAAAGCCAAATCAAAGGAAGCAAAGAGCCTCTCTGATTATACTCAAACATGTTTTCAAACAACCGAAGAGCTTTGGTTCGTTAGAGTTCCTGATTTATGGGGAAGTGATGTCGATATCTGGAAGGGATCACAAGAATTTACGATAGAAAGAGTACCTGAGTGGCTGTTCAAGTACAAGGAATGCTTTGAGCACCTCAGTAGTGACAGTCGAAGATTTGTAACCGAATCTCTTGGAAGAGCTTTGGCAGACAGGTCTGATGTTCAAGAGTACTCTTCTGACATAATCGAAGCAGTGTTAAGAGATAAAGATGCTATTGTTGTTAACGATTTAGACAGGCTTTGGAGTAGATACGCCAAGAATACTGATAACATATCCTACCAAACCCTAAATGGCCTATCAGCTTTTACAGATAATGATTCTGGAGCATTGATTGAGTATGATGCTGAGAAGTTATTCATCGTTGTTCCCAAGAGCTTCAGCGATCCTGTGTTCAGCTTGGTGAAATCATTTAAAGCTGGGTTCTCCGATGTGTGCTGGATTAATGAAACGGGGCTCGCAAAAGAAGCAAAGAACTTCTCTGATATTCAAAACATCTACAGACCATCTCATAGCACTGTTCTTGAGTTACTTCGTCGGATAGACATCGATGACCACAAAGCTATTGAACTGAAGAACAATGACCTGGAGATTCTCGTTGATTTTCTTGTTGAGCGCAAGAGTGCAGAACTGGTGGATTTGAAGCTTGGATTCCTGATTAAAATTGCATCAAACAAAGAAAGATTTGCATCCAGGAAAAGTGTGTTTATCAAAGCCACAAGTCCGACAAAGGATGACGATGCATTCTGGAATGTTTGGTTCAAATCAAATTTCTCAGAGCTTGACCCTCATGTTGCCAAACAGATTAAACGGTTAATCGATGCTCACCCACATATTATCGACATGATAAAAACTTCAGAAATCAGTCTTGTGGAAGCAACAAGCTCACGTGGCATCGATGTTCTGATAAAAGCAATCATGGCAGATAATACGCTAATAGAGGAATTAGCGACCAGCATCAATTCGCCCAAAGAAAAGGCGCATGCTCGCAGGGTGTCCGAATATATTATTGAACGGGCAATGAATCAATGGGATGATTGGGATGAAGACAGGCAGAATTGTATCCGGGAGTTACCGATCCACAGGACGGTTGAAGGGAAGTATATCTCTTTGAAAGCTGATGAGGATTATTGGCTACAATCAAGAGATAGCGCTGATCTTGATGCGCCAATAACTTTGGAAGATAGACCTATCTTGAATCCACAGTCTCAGTTTGTTAATGAATTTTATGCTAACATTTTGAAGATTGAATATAATGGCAGGCTCTCAATTATCAAGCAAGCTCTTCAGCAAATCGGCATAGACAATGTAGATAATCAAGCGCTTCTGGCATATATCGTTAAATACTTCCCTTCCGTGATTGATACTTATCCGGATGAAGTATCCGAACTGAAAGAGCTTCTATTGACAGCCAATATTGTGCTTTGTTCGGATGGGGAGTGGAGACCATTGACGGAAGCCTACAATTCCGCCAGAGTGATTGACATTCTACGTGAACAAGGTTGGAAGGCTGCTGAGGCTCATCAGGTAGTGAAATCTGTTTGCAGTGATATACCCATAATCGAACCTGGTATACATTCAATGCTTCTCCCATTACTACTATCTCAATCCCTTGAGATCCAGGCTTTGACCCAAGAGCAGTTTTCCAAGAGCATTGTAACATCAGAAAGTATAGATCTGAGCATTCAACAGATTATAAATCTTGTTACAAAGAACCAATACAATGATGAGTTTGAAATCTCCGGTTTGATTCAGCAGTCAGACCTACCAACAATAACAGGTTCTTCAATATTGTGTGAAGCCGAGTTGCTGATCGATAGAATCATCCTGTCTAAAAGGTTGATGCGACGTTTGATACCCAATCTGGTGGATGTCCAAAAGCTTAGTGATAGTATTGGCATCTCTAAAAAGGACGTGCAAGATACATTAAGATACCTCAGAGTTACCGAGATAACCTCGGATTCAGTTAATCAGAGATTTGTCTCCCAATACACTGATCTTTGGGATTCAGCTAAAACTAAGGAAGAAAAGCTTGAATTGCTGGTTTTCATTGAAGAACAAGATGCATTTGATGACCTTTGTGATGTGATAAGTGTACTCCCTATAGTACAAACGCAGGCCAAGAAAGAAACATGGACTATCCCAGAAGAAGCTCTAACACCAGATATTGCCAGCCTAAATCCTCCCTTGATTTCTGAAACAGAACTCCCATCCAAGGAAGTTCCTGACAAGATTATAGCTTTGTACAACAAGATTTGTGGGATTAACTCATTTTCTTTGGTTTTCTCACAGATACTGAGCCGATTGGCTTCCGGTATTAACCATACAAGAATCTCTGAAGTGTATAAGTGGCTTAGCAACCTACTGAATGAAAAGCTGATAAGCAGTGATGAGTTGGTCGGCTGTCTGAAGACCAATAAATGGGTGCTGGTAAACAAGGCTGGCATAGAAGATGTTTTGATGCCTGAAGATGTTTTGATCTGTGATGCCTCTTCAATCTTGAAACACAGCTTTTACGTGCCATCCCTATCCATTCCTGAAAATCTAACGAAGATGGACATTGGATTCCTGCGCTCGCTACCCGAGACTTCCGATGATCTACGCGGTGTATGCCAGGCGATATTGGAGTCTGGCACAAGTGATGAGGATTCTTACATCGCTTTGTATAAAATGATTGCAAAGCTGCTAAGCGATGACGAGTTAAAAGAAATCTGGGTAGAAGAAGCCAGCAATAACCCTCTTATATTGACGTTTCGGGATAAGAAAAGGTTCAGTAGTCTTTATGGACTTTTTATCGGTAATGATGAATACAACGATGATTTATCGAGTAACTTACTATGCCTAAAGAAGACAGAACTACCCAAGATAGTAGAAAACCTTTATTTGAAACTGGGCGTTGAGACTCTGCCTAATATTCGCCATCTCTATTACGCTTTGTCCGAATTTGATATAACCGGTGACTCCAAGGAGTATCGCAAACTGGTTGACCAAACAGTAAAACAAACCCCAACAAATGCCTCCGATGTTATCAAGGATTTTGGTAGGTTGAAGGTTCGGACTATGGCTGGATCATACAGTGAGATATCAAATTGTTATTCTGCATCTTCACTTATTAATAATGGGACAGTTGTTAAAGGGCACGAAATCCTCATTGACCCAAAAGACAGCTCATCTGGGAAATTACTTGAATGGGTACAAAATCTTGAACCATATTATCCCAAGAGTCTTCAATCCCATGCAAAATTCATAATTGAATACTCTGAAAGTTCTTTATTACCTCAACAATACGACTCTGTTCTTGATCCCTGGAGACAACTTCTTGCTGATTTAAACAGAGATGATTCACTGCTACTAGATAAGCTAAAAGATCACAAGCCTGACATTCAACCCCGAGAAGTAATCATATCGGTCGCTACTGATGTTGTAATCAATACTACTGTAGGCGCAATAGCAATAACTATCAAGTCCAATGACCAGGATTGGTTTTGTGTGTCGAAAAGTACCACTGAGCTGTTAATCGTGATTGCATCGGATTTAAGCAAATATAGGAAAATTGATGATATCATACTCGGTGAACTTCTTGCCATGTTAGGCTTTGAAGATACTGACCCGCTAATAGGCCTTGTCAGGAGTACAATTAATGACTACCTCGAACGGCCATCATCAATTCTACGCGGCATATCTGAAAAGAAGATAAAATCACTTTTCGAATTGTACACGAACGAGGTTGCAGACCCAGATTTTATAGAGATGTACGGTCTGTATGGGAAAACAGCACCTAATACTCGTAAACATGATCTGCTATCAGCAGAACTACTTAAAATCGCAACTCAGAACTATCTGGGCGAAAGAAGAAAGACTATTCTAGGGCATGGGTACGATAAAAACTCCATCATTACAGAACTCCTTCAGAATGCAGAAGATGCTTATAAGCAAGCGCATCAGCTAGGGATGGAGTTGCCTGCCATACCTTACTTTAGAATCTGTTTAACCGATACCGGCCAGAGCAGAATAATGTCTGTTGAATATCAAGGACGCCCATTTAATTACTATAAACACCACGACAATAAATCTTTTAAGCAAGACATCGAGGGCTTACTAAGATCATCAGGTAGCTTCAAACCCCATGCAAACAAAGATGCCGATCCGTCAAATGCGGCAATTGGTAAGTTTGGACTTGGTTTTAAATGCGTATATCTCATAACTGATAGTCCCGTTATTCACTCAGGTCATTGGCATTTCAGGATCAATCATACCTGCATACCTGAAGAGATAGCTCCCCCAGAGAATTGGTCGCCTAAGAAAACGAGAATTGAGCTACCTATAAACTCTTACGATATAACCAATGATATTGATGTTGACTCCATCTGGAAATTGCTGCCATTTCTGCACCACATATCAAAGATCGAAGTTGTGATCAATGAAGAGACACGCCTGATTACACGAATTGAAAAGCCAGTACAGACCAGCAACGACATGCTTATCACTTCCAACGAAATCAGCATTGACGATTCTTCAATATGCAGATTCATAAAAATTAGCCACCAACATGCACAATTAGCCCTACTATTGGATGAAGCAGATAAGCCTCTCAGATGGCTTTCTGAGTTCAGTAATGACTGTTATTCATATCTTCCGCTGGCTAGTAGGTTGGATTTCGGAGTTGCTGTATCGAATCAATTCAGCATTCAATCCGGGAGAACCCATCTACTTAAGGATGAGGAAAACAATTCTCGCAGCGCTGAAATCAAGCAATTGATCCTGCCTCTACTGGAGTATCTTGTAAGCCGGTACGCAGACAATGTTGGCTTCTGGAAAGGCTTTTGGGAAATGTTCAAGTTCGATAACAGCGGTCCGGAGACGCAACGCATCAAAAGAGAGATAGCAGATTCATTAACGAGTTCTATGAAACAACTCCCGATCATTCCAACAATATCCAGCATGGTATCCATGACAGACTGTAATAAGCTGTTTTACTTCTCCGAAAAGATTCTATCTTCTGTAAGGGAAGTGATTATAAAAAACAGTATTAGTCTAAATGGATCAATTATGACCCCAGACAATACAGCCGAAACAGAGACCGTAACTAGGCTTAGAGATATCTTGAAACTCGCAGAGCAAGATGACGACTCGCTATTCGATATGATCAGTATTGATACTCTAATCGATAAATTCAAGGCGCATCCCATACTAGCGGAGAATCCAGAAATTCTTAACGTAATTACTGAAGAGAGAAATCGCAAACACTGGCAATTTGAAAAAGGATGGTTAAAGGAATGTGAAGTCTTGATAGATGGTGATCAAGGGTTTGATATCCCAGCTAATCTGTACATGCCATCAATAGCAGGTTTAGCATACTTGCCAATCGAAAAAATACAAATGATATCGAGTCACTATAGCGAAGAGGCCATTGAACTTCTTTCAGATTATGGACTAAAGGCTCAGCCGGATGTGCTAGAGTTTACAGATTGGATTTCGAGTAAGGAATTGTCTTTAGATCAATGCATAGACCTAATCAGATATTTGTATATAGATAATAGGTATGCGGAGTATTTTGGCATAAAAGAAGTTATCCAGGGCGAATGGATTCCTTTTCATGGGAGCTTCATCACTCCAAAAACACTCAGCGATCAAGAGTCATGTTTCGATTTCCTAATTGCTGATAATGTTTATTGCTCTTGGTTAGGTATACTTAGAGAACCCCAACAGGAGCAGGTGTTTGTATATGAAAGTAAACAGATTGATACAGAAGCAGTGTTGACCAAGATATCTAAATGGTGGATAAAAGAATCCAAAAGGAAGATTACCGAATACAACAAAATCGCATATCCTGATGGTCTCGGACTCAAGAATATTGGAGATCAAGAGGAATCAGTTGAATGTAAATCAGACTGGCTCAAGTTATTATTATTAGGTTCTTTACACACTATGGGAAGAGCCAAAACTGAACAGCACAGAGAATACTTGTCTAAATGTATCAAGTCTGGTATGTTCAATATGGGCTTCAGTCACAAAGAACGTGAGGACAGATGGTTAAAATCAATGCTGGAGATTATCGATAGTCCAGACGATAACCAACAACACTATCATTGGATAGGGTTCACCGGAGTACGGTTTTTCCAGTTTAACAGATGGCTGGACGATTATATATCTGTGTTTCAAGATATCAACAAGCATAAGAAATCAATGCCTCTTGAAACTTTAATGAAGCCCAGATCAAATCCGAGTTATTCAGGTACAGGCATAGAGCCACCATCGGTGAGTAGAGCTCTAGGCGCGGTTGGAATTCACTTTGTACTGAGAGAACTGGTTCGGCATGAGGTCATTTGGAACGACATAATGTTTAGTCAGTGCTTTGTCCCGTCTCGGCAAATGAAAGAGATGTTTAAATACCTGTCCAATGGGGTTGATTTCGAATCATCAGAAGAAATAATGGAATTCCTGACAGAGAACATGCCAGGTATGGATGCAACGTTTGGAAAATGTTTCGACATTCCATTCCAGATGATTATACGAGACGATGAGCTTTTGCATGAGTTGGTTCATGAAGACATAGACATAGAGATGGAGGGTGAGGATGAAGTATAAAACCGGTAATAAAGTAGAGCATGTCAGGTTCGGCCTTGGTACTATTCAAGTTACTACAGATTCGACAGCTATAGTAAGATTTGAACACGGCATTGAAGAAGTCTTGATTTCAGAGCTTGAATTGGTCCTCACCATTACTGATGCTATTTCTGAGCAAGCGTGGGCTTCTCCATTGCATGTTTTATGCTTAGGATTATCCTCTGCCATCGTATCTGTAAATAATACTTGGGGGCTGTTTTCACGGTCCAGGATTACATTGTTACCCCATCAATTGTGGGTTTGCCGGAAAGTGATATCAAATTGGCCGGCAAGATGGTTGATCGCTGACGATGTAGGACTGGGTAAAACAATTGAAGCAGGACTCATTCTCTGGCCTCTGTTATCAAGAGAAAGGGTTAAGAGACTCTTAATCATTTGTCCAAGTTCTCTTGTGGAACAGTGGCAGTATCGATTGCGAACTATGTTTGACATTCGATTGGTAAAATATACTGGCGAGAGCGATACCTCAAAAAGTGATTTCTGGAACTCAAACAACGCTGTAGTAGCATCGATGCAAACCCTGCGAGCTGATAACAAGAACCGTCATAAACGCATGTTAGATAGCGAAGCATGGGATCTGGTGATTGTAGATGAAGCTCATCATCTGAATGCAGATGAAAGTCGTGGACCGACTCTTGGCTATCAGCTTCTGCATAAGCTAGAGACCAGTGGTAAAATTGTTTCGATGCTGTTCTTCACTGGCACACCACATAGGGGTAAGGATTATGGCTTTCTAGCTTTACTCAGGCTTTTAAGATCAGACCTATTCAACCCCAAAGAGCCTATGTATAACCAGTTAAAGAATTTATCAAGTACAGTTATTAGGAACAACAAACAGAATGTTACCGATTTGTCTGGCAAGAAGCTTTTCAAGCCTCAGGTTGTTATTCCTAAAACTTTCAGATATACCAAAGATGAAATGTATTTCTACGAGCTTTTAACAGAATTTATTACTAGTGGAAAATCATATGCTTTGAGCCTGGATCAATCAAATCAGAGGCTCGTGATGCTAGTTCTAATATGTATGCAGAAATTGGCTTCAAGCTCTATTGCTGCAATCAAGCGAGCCTTGGAGAACCGACTTGCGAACCTCAAGAAACTTGATGACGAATTGAATCAATATCGAAAAAAGAATGAAAACCTGAAAAGTGATCCGGACTCTGATGGTTATGACGAAGACGAACAAAGTGCACGAGAAGAAAAACTATCCAGTGAGGCCATTCTCAACTTGATTAAAGACGAAGAAAAATGGCTTAGACTTCTTATTTCTGCGGCTGATAGAGTTCAATCAGAGACAAAAATTGAGTTAATCGGCGAAGTACTTGAGCATGAGTACAAAGACAGATCTGTGTTGTTGTTTACTGAATACAAGGCTACTCAAAGCAAGGTAATCAACTTGCTGATCAAACGTTATGGAAAGGATTCGGTCGTATTTATCAATGGTGATGAGATGCTGGATGATCTGGATTATGGTGATGGAGTTAAACGAACTGCAAGAATTACACGTGGCGAGGCTGCTGATAGATTCAATGAAGGGACGGCCAGGTTCTTGGTTTCGACTGAAGCTGCTGGAGAGGGTATAGACCTACAAGAAAACTGCCACTCAATGATCCATATTGATCTTCCTTGGAATCCTATGAGACTTCATCAACGGGTTGGCAGATTGAATCGTTACGGGCAGAAGGAGCAAGTCGAAGTTATCACTCTACGTAACCCAGATACCGTTGAGGCTCGAATTTGGGATAAGCTGAACTCGAAGATCCAGTCAATCATGACGGCATTCAGCAGCGTCATGGATGATCCCGAAGATTTATATAGTCTCATTTTGGGAATGACACCACAAAGTATGTTTACAAACTTGTTTTCAGATACTGCGTCGGCAACAAAAGACAATTTCTCCAAGTGGTTTGATGATAAAACCGCTACATTTGGAGGAGAAGATGTCATCGATACTGTTAAACAGCTATTCGGCAACTGCGCCAAATTTGATTATCAACAGGCAAAGTTGGACATCCCGAGATTAGACTTACCTGATCTAAAGCCATTCTTCGAGGCTATGCTGATCTATAACAGGAAAAGAAGTAAAGAGAATGAAGATGGATCGATCAGTTTCAAAACTCCAGACGAATGGAGGGATGCTATTGGAGTTCAAAAGGAATATACTGATATTGTGTTTGAACGGAATGGGGATGTTAAGCGCAAACTTGAGAATATATTTGGGGTAGGACACGTGGTGGTTGATAAGGCTATCAAACAAGCTCTGAACATCAAAGACAGCGTATGCGTGGTATCCCAAAGTGACCTTCCCGCTCCATTGTATCTAATCAAAGCCAGAGATAGGATCACTAACACAGGAGAATCAATAAGATTTCTGATTTTTGGTTTAACAAAAGATCCCCAAGGGTGGGAAGTTCTGAAGGATTGGGAGTTGATTAATATACTCAATCCACTTGTTTCTAAGTATCAGCTTCATCGAAAGACATACAATCCTGAGATCCCACCTGAAGTCATGCAACGAGAAATCCAAGAAGTGATGAAGTATTTTGCCGAGACAGGGTATTATAGTTCCCTACCATTTAAAGCGCCTCACATTGAAATCGAAGCTATACTTCTTTCAGGTATAGATAACGAGTTATCCTGACACAATCGAACTATGATCGAATGCGACACCTCCCATATAGCATTTTTCGATGAATCAAATTGGAACAAGGGGCGATTCCGTTCAATATCTATGATAAGTATAAAACATTCTGATTATGTAAGGTTAAGTCCACAATTATCTGAAATATCGACCGGAAAACATCGGGAAATGAAGTGGACGAATATTGATATTGATACTGGCATACAAGTCGTTGGTTTTGTTTTTGAGAACCTTCATGTGATGAGAATTGATGTCCTAACTTGGGATACTGATGATAGCAGGCACAAGGGCGTTATAGGAAGAGATGACGAGCAAAATCTACAACGTTTATACTTCCGGCTTATGAAAACCGTCATGCGGGACAGATGGCCAAATGATGCTACATGGACGCTATGTCCAGATGAGCACGATTGTATATCATGGAAGACCATAAAGGAATACCTTGATGATCACAGTTGGGATGTTCAGACTATCCCATTTGATACAAACCCGTTTCATTTCTCATTCATTAACAGATACATAAATAAGGAGATTGTCCCGTATCATTCGCACCAAGAGCCTTTCATACAGCTAGCGGATTTCTTTGCTGGTACTGCATCATACTCATTCAAATGTTTCGATAAATTAGCACACTGGAAAGAAGCAAACACTATCCAAACAACGATTTTCGATAGTATCGGGGAAGAAACTCACTCTGTAGAACTATCAAGAAATGATCGAGTACGCATCCCTTTGGTTTGGGAGATAAAAAGACAGGCTTCTCAGCGTAAAATGGGCATTTCCCTAAACAGCGCTTCAGGATTGGTAACATGGAATCCTATAAACCACCTAAACTTTTGGCGTTACAAGCCCCAACACGAGAGAGATAAAGCCCCGACAAGACAGCAGTCTAATCGATAGTGAAAGGGTGGTTCCGCCTGTAGCGTGGGTGTTTTGCAAGTACTTCGGTTGATTTTACGATCAACTCGACTAGGCAAGAAATGAAAAAGCACCGATGTCAATTTGTGTTTGACAAATCAGTGTCACGACCTTTCAAATTGGAGTCATGATTTGACATAAGGCTGTCACTTCTGACTAGCTCTGGATGCCAATGATTTGACAAAAGAGTGTCACAAACTGAGGGCTATTCTGTGGTTTTGTCAAGTGGGTGTCACGATTTGCCATTTCAGGTGTCACTATAAAGTAGTGGCGGGAAATGACGAAGATTTGCTTGTCACCCTGCAGGAAGTGTTTAGCAATGACTACTTTCGCGTTTACCGCTCCAATGACCTGCTGGGAGTTGAGATCGGAGGCGCCGTGAAAAACATCATTGCCATAGCCGCGGGGATCATCGACGGGCTGGGTTTTGGCGACAACACGATCGGAGCGCTGCTAACCAGGGGAATAGTGGAGATCCAGCGCTTTGGCGTCGCTCTGGGAGCTAAGGCAGAAACCTTTTGGGGTTTGTCCGGCCTGGGAGACCTCGTCACTACCGCCACCTCGCCGCACAGCCGCAACCGCTATGTGGGAAAACGGATCGGAGAAGGGAAAAAGCTGCGTCAGATTATCCAGGAAATGGAGATGGTGGCAGAAGGCGTGGCCACCACAAATTCTGTATATCAGCTTGCTCTCCAGCGGGGTATCGAGATGCCCATCGTGAGAGAGGTTTGGGAAATCCTCTACCAGGAAAAAGACCCCAGGCAAGCCATCATAAGCCTAATGACCCGCAAACTGAAAGCGGAATAGAGCCTGGGATCTGCTTATACAACTGCATTCTGCCGCCCAATGAGTTCCTGGCAAACGAGGCAAAAATGACTGTTAGCAAGCTGCTCCCCCACCTCCCTCCCATTTGCCTATCATTTGCAACCACAACAAGTTAGCCTATCATCCTTAGGTCATCCTTATAAAAGTTACGGATGACCTAAGGATGACCCCACCCTGACAGCAGGTTGCAAATGAGTCTGACCTATGCCGGAAGAGGGAGTAAAAAAAGCATTGACGCATATTTACAGACACAAATTTTGGCACTTCAAGGGAAAAAGTATGCCAGAGAGATTGATCATAGCCATAGACGGTCCCGCCGCTTCCGGTAAAAGCACGACAGCGCGATTGCTTGCCAGGCAATTGGGCTACGCTTATCTGGACACAGGGGCCATGTATCGTGCCTGCGCTCTGCAAGCGCAACGAAAAGGTGTGGACCTTGGCGATGAACGGGCTGTTCAGTCTCTGCTTCAGGACCTGGATATCCGCATCGAAATCTCCGGCGAAACCAACAGTATTTTCCTTGGCTCTGAAGATGTCACGGCCGCCATCCGCGCTCCGGAAATCTCAGCCCTGGCTTCCAGCATCTCAGCGCTGCCTCCCGTGCGCCATAAAATGGTGGAGTTGCAACGCAAGCTGGCAACCTCCGGAGGAGTGATCCTGGACGGGAGGGATATCGGCACCTATGTGTTCCCAAATGCCGACCTCAAGTTCTTTTTGATCGCCAGCGCCGAAGTCAGGGCCCACAGGCGTTGGCTGGAATTGAAATCGAAAGGCATCGAGGCTGATCATGAACAGGTCTTGCGGGATCTGATCCAAAGGGACAAGAATGATTCAGCCCGCGCATTGGCGCCCCTCTCCAAAGCAAGCGACGCCATCGAGGTGGACACCAGCCGGATGAGCATCGCAGCCCAGGTGGCTACCCTTCACCGTCACGTTCTCAGGCATCTTGGCATCCCCGCGGTGCTGCTGGCGAAGCATTCCGGTTTTTGTTTCGGAGTGCGCCGGGCTATCCAACTTGCTTTGGACGCCAACCAGCCGGGCGACAAGGTGTGCACACTGGGAGAGCTAATCCACAATCCCCAGATTGTTGGCAAATTGGCAGAACAAGGTATCCGCCTTTGCGGCGAAGATGTGAGCAATTCTAAGGTCATCATCCGCTCACACGGCGCAAGCAAAGAAGTATTGGCACAACTCCTGTCCCGGGGCAACGAGATCATCGATGCCACCTGCCCTTATGTGAAGCGGGCTCAGGAAATGGTGAGTTCCATGGCCGGTTGCCAGGTGATGATCCTTGGCGATCCAGGCCATCCCGAGGTTGTGGGCATGATTTCCTACGGCGACGAAAAAACACGGGTGGTGCAAGCTGATACTGATTTTGGCACAGAGGTTTGGGATACACTGTGCATTGTGTGCCAAACCACACAAAAGATCTCCGACCTGCAGACACTGGTCACGCGGCTGCTACCCAAAGTGAAGGAGCTGCGAATCTTTAACACCATTTGCCGGGCTACCTCTGACAGACAGCATTCAGCCCAGGCCCTGGCCGAAAGATCAGACCTGATGGTGGTGATCGGCGGCAGAAACAGTGCCAACACCCGCATGCTGCAGCAGCTATGCCAGTCCATCACTCACTCTGTCCATATCGAAAGCGAAACGGAACTGACTCCAGACCTGTTGGCAGAATACGCGCGGATAGGTTTGGTGGCTGGAGCTTCCACTCCCGCGGACACAATTTTAGCAGTTTTCAATAAAATAATAAAAATAATTGGGAATACGGAAGCGGCAACGCATTTCGAAGAAATTCCCTTGTTTAAGGAGGAATCATGTTAACTCATGATCAAAACCATGTCCCAACCGACCCTAATGACGAGTCCCAAGTGATGGAACCCGAAATGAAGGAAGGGGAAGACACTACGTCAAAACCAATAGTTGATGCACCAGAATCCGAAACGGAAGCACCCGCTGAAGAAACGGCCTTAGAGAAACAAGCTCAGGCAGACCCCTCCGTGGCAGAAACGCCTGAAACAGTGGCGGAACCACCCGCCGAAGAACCAACACAAGAAAGCACGCACGAAGCTCCTGTTGAAGAGCATAAACAAGAAAGCATGCCTGAAACTCCCGCTGAAGAGCCAAAACAGGAAGACATGCCCGAAGCTCCCGCCGCAGAACCTGCGCCCAAGCCCAAACCGCGCCCGGTCAGTATCAAGGCCGTGAATCCGGAAGCCCTGGATGAAGATCACGAAGCCATGCTGGAACTCATCGAGGAATACTCCTCAAACGTCCGCCGGGGCCAGATCGTGGAAGGCAAAGTTGTCGCGGTCAACGACCGTGAAGTGGTGGTGGCCGTGGGTGGAAAATCCGACGGAGTAGTTCAGCTCAGCGAGTTTGATCTTAGCGAAATACCCGAAGTGGATTCCACCATCATGGTCTATATCAACGATATGGACAACGGCGAAGGCAGACTGTCCCTTTCCAAGAAAAGAGCCGATTACGTAAAGAATATCGAGCTTATCCGCCAGGCTGCCAAAGATGGTTCCACCCTGAATGGAAGCATCAAGCGCCGCGTCAAGGGTGGCATGATCGTGAATGTGCTGGGGATCGAAGCATTCCTGCCAGGTTCGCAGATGTCTTTGAAACCTATCCCCAATCTTGACCAGTTCATTGGAAAAGAAATGAGCTTCAAGATAATCAGCCTCGATGAGGAACACCGGAACATTATCCTTTCCCGCCGTCAGGTGCTGGAACAAGAAGCATTGGAAAAGAGAGCCGAACTTCTTGAAAAGCTCCAGGTCGATTCCGAACTGGATGGAGAGGTGAAAAATATTACTCAATATGGCGCTTTCATCGACCTTGGAGGCATTGACGGCCTCCTGCACATCACCGATATGAGCTGGGGCAAGATAAACCACCCCTCCGAAATGCTCGCGATCGGCGACAAGGTCAAAGTGAAAGTAATCAAGTTCGACACAGAAACCAACAAGATCTCCCTGGGCCTCAAACAACTGGTGCCCCATCCATGGGAAAACATTGAAATCAAGTATCCGGAAGGCGTGCGGGTGACCGGCAAGGTTGTCAGCGTCAAATCTTTCGGTGCTTTTGTGGAATTGGAACCCGGCGTGGAAGGCTTGGTGCACATCTCTGAAATGAGCTGGACCAAGAAGATCACCGATGCCCGCAAGATACTCAAGATCGGCGACACGGTGAATGCCATCGTCCTGGAACTGGATAAAGAAAACAAGCGCCTCTCCCTGGGAATGAAGCAGATGGATGCCAACCCCTGGCTTTCTATTGAAGATCATTTCCCCGTCGGAACCGTGCTCACCCGCAAGATCAAAAGCCTCACCGCCTTTGGTGCGTTTGTGGAGATCGAGGATGGCATCGACGGGCTGATCCACATTTCCGATATCAGCTGGACAAAACGCATCTACCACCCGCGTGAAGTCTTCCGCAAAGGCCAGGAGATAGAAACGGTCATCCTGTCCATCGACCGTGCCCTGCATCGGATCGCCCTGGGTGTGAAGCAATTGCACCCCGATCCATGGGCAAACCTGAATATCTCGCTGCCCATCAACACAGAGGTGATCGGCAAGATCAGCAAGCTCATCCCCAAAGGAGTGCTGGTGGACGTGCAGGTTGGAGAGGACCTGGTGGAAGGATTCATTCCGACCTCCCATCTGGCCATGCCAAAACTGGAACACACCGAAGATGCTTTCCACGTTGGCGAAGAGCTCCCGCTCAAAGTTATCGAGTTGGATATGGAAAACCGCCGCTTGATCCTTTCGGTGAAAGCCTTCTTCTTCTCCCGCGATCCCAAGCTTCAGGAAGAATACATCGCCCTGCACGAGCAGTATATGCGTGAACGGATCGCCCGCCAGCTAAAGAAAAAAGCCGAGCGGAAAAGCAAAGAAAAGCATGAGGACGGTGGAAAGACTGACGGGGATGTGACTGAATCAAGAGCTGAAGAACCAGAGCAAGAGCCCGCCATTGAGGAAACTCAGACGGATAGCGGCGAAACTGACGAAACTGCACCTGTGACTGAATCTGAGGCAATCTCCCCGGAAGAACCGGTGGAAGAAGTTCCCGTGGAAAGCATTCCTGAAACTCCTGCCGAGGAAGTTGTTCCTGAAGAGGCACCAGTGCCGGAACCTGAAGTAATCTCTCCGGAAGAGCCCGTGGAAGAAGTTCCCGTGGAAAGCATCTCTGAAGCTCCTGCCGAAGAAGTTCTTCCCGAAGTGGCTCCCGTCCCGGAAACTGAAGAAGTTCAGCCGGAACAGACTGACAGCGATTCTGAAGAACAATAACATAGTCTTGGGATTTTCTACAACCCAAGTATGGATTAGAGAGTTGTGGCAATTCGCAAGGATTGCCACAACCTATTTATAAAGCAATTCTGTGTTATCAGCCTTGGCCTGCAAGCTTTTTCGGATTATAATAAATTTTAAGCAGGAATTATGTTCCGGCATGGTAACAAAGACAAGAGGTAAATGATGAAAGCAAGATATCTTTTGACAGTGGTGAGCCTGTTGCTCATTTCGACCTTAGCCTTTGCGGACGATTTTGACCGCCATACAGCTTTGGGGTTGCATTTTGGCACCTCAGCGGGAAACGGGTATTCGATGCGCTGGATTAACGGCGATCAAGGCCTTCAATGCACCTTTGGGGCAATTACTACCGGCTCAAATAAAAATGTGCATTATCAGGACGATTACCACTGGGGCAATGCAAATCACACAGCTACTGTTGAAGGGCGCAGAACTGCGCTGGAATTTGCTGCCAACTATCTGCATACCCTGGATGAGTATCCCAATGGCAAGCTTTACATCATGGCGGGAGGATCATGCAGATACATACAGAAACGAATGTTCGAGGTAGATGTTATTAATCATCACGTCGATTGGGAATCTGAGAGAACTTATCTAAAGCGGCAGCTTAGATGGACGATCGGGGCAGGTCCGGGCTTCGAAATTGGTTATAACAGCAAATTCCGCTTTGCGCTCGAAGTGCCGCTCACCTACAATTGGAAAGACGAAATAGTCATGTATATCCCCCAGGCAGGAATCTATTACTACTTTAGATAAGCCACGCTCCGAAACCTAACTTGTCTGTTACTAAAAAGGAACTTACTTCGCCATAGATTTTTACTCCAGCTATAAGAAGCCCCGTGTTTCCACGGGGCTTTCTGTTTATTCACCGATTATTTTGACCAAGACCCTTTTTCGTCTTTTCCCATCGAATTCCCCATAGAAAATCTGCTCCCAGGTGCCCAGATCCAGTTTCCCGTTGGTGACGGCCACCACGGTCTCCCTGCCCATGACCTGGCGTTTGAGATGCGCATCTGCATTGTCCTCAAAGCCATTATGGGCATACTGGGAATGGGGCTTTTCGGGAGCCAGCTTTTCCAGCCATTTCTCAAAATCCGCATGAAGGCCGGATTCATTGTCATTGATGAAGACCGAGGCTGTGATATGCATCGGATTCACCAGGCAAAGACCTTCGCGGATCCCGCTTTCGCACAGGCATTCTTCGACCTGCTGGGTAATGTTTATAAACTCCCGGCGTTGTGTGGTATTAAACCACAGTTCACGGCGATAGGATTTCATCAGATGATGGGTGATTTCTCGATCATGGAAGCAAGGTCGGTGGGTGTGTCGTACACCTCATAAGCTCCCGCTTTTTCCAATTCCTCTCTGCTCCGGTAACCCCAGGCAGCGCCAATCGGCACCATACCGGCATTGATAGCGGTCTGCATATCCACTGCCGAGTCGCCCAGGAAAGCGATGTTTTCCGGCTTGGTTTTCAACCTTTCCGCCAAATCCAGCGCACGGGTTGGATCAGGTTTCTTGGGCATGTCAGGTTGTTCGCCGCTGTAAATGCCAAAGGGATTCTTGCCTTGATTGATCATCACTCCCCGGAAGTAGTGACGGATCATCTTCTTGGTAAAATAGTGCACCTTGTTGGAAAGAATCGCCACTTTCACCTTGCGTGAAACACAAAGCTGGATCAGGTAGAGAATACCGGGATAAACATTGGTATGGAGAAACCAGCTTTGTTCATAGTGGTTCCAGAACAGTTCGGCAATCGCTTCCTGATCGGCCTGTTTGTGTTTCGAGGCCGGAGTTGCCTGTTTTACCAAGTCAAATAGCCCGTTACCCACAAAGTCCTTATACGCCTCCACGGGATGCTCTGGTAATCCGCTATCGGCCAAAGCGTTGTTCATGCTGTCGGCGATATCCCGCAAGCTATCCAACAGGGTACCATCAAGGTCAAAAATGATGGCTTTGATTATGGGTTTTTTCTTCATTTTTGCACTTCCTTCGTTGTAATTTTTATCGGTTCTGATTCTGATCCCGCATAAAGCGACAAATGCGGGAAGGGGATTTCTATTCCATGCGCAGCAAAGCTTTCTTTGACACGCAAGATCAATTGCGATCTGAGACCAAAAAAGTCTTCCGATCTGCCCCAGACGCCATACAATATATTTATGCCATATTCTCCAAAGCTTTCCAGCACGATTATCGGAGCTGGTTCCTGCAAAGCCAGGGGCTCGCTGGCGGCTATCTCTTTCAGCACTTCCAGCACCTTGTGCAGATCTTCCTTGTAAGCCACAAGCACATTCAGGTCAACCCTGCGGTCGGGGAAACGGGTCACATTTGTTACCTCTGTCTTGATCATGGTCTCATTCGGCACCCTAACGTAGCTGTTATCAGGAAGCCTCAGTTTCAGAGACAGCAGGTCGATGCTCTCGATCTTGCCGCGGATTTTGTTCACCTCAATAAAATCGCCCACCACAAAGGGTTTTTCCGAAATCAGAAAGATGCCGCTGATGATGTTTGAAACACTGGTCTGCGAAGCAAAACCGATTGCCACGCCAAGCACTCCGGCAGCTCCCAATAAAGCTGAAAGCTTGAAGCCGAATTCATTGAGCACACTCACCACCAGGATCAACACACTGAGAAAATAAACCGCCCGCACAATCAACTGCTCGCTTTGAGGGGAAAGGCGGCCCTTGACCATCCGGGTGACAAGCTTCCGTATCAGGATTATGACTGGAATGCCAATGCCAAGCGCGATTACCACCCGCAAAGCCACATTGATGCGTTCTGGTGTTATATACATTCTGATCAATTCTGTAAGGTTCATTTATTTCGGCTTGTTTCCTTTGTTTTTCATCTTGGATACTAAGAACCATTTTTATGAATAGCTATTATTTGTCCATCTTTTTCTAATAAGTTACTCCATTCTCTTGATAATGCTATGGAAAACTTGACACAAAGAGCCAAAACACAATTATTGCGCCACAATCAATGTCGAGGAGAACCCATGCGTTTAGTCCAGATTGTGGGAGCCAGGCCCCAGTTTGTCAAGCTTGCCCCTCTGTCACATCTGCTAAGAGAAAAGCACGAGGAGCTGATCATCCACAGCGGCCAGCATTACGATATCCAGATGAACGACGTCTTTTTCAGGGATATGCTCATTCCCGCGCCGGATTACAACCTCAATGCCGGCTCAGGCTCCCATGCCTTGCAGACAGCCCAGATCATGGAAGCCCTGGAGCCTATCCTGAGCAGGCATGTGCCTGATGTCGTGATCGTCTATGGCGACACCAACACCACCCTAGCCGGAGCCCTTACGGCGGTGAAACTGGGCATCAAAACCGCGCATGTGGAAGCCTGCCTGCGCAGCTTCAACCGCGCCATGCCGGAAGAAATCAACCGCGTGGTGGCAGATCATGTTTCCGACCTGTTGCTCTGCCCCACCTCCGCCGCAATGGACAATGCGCGGCGCGAAGGATTGCAGGACAAAGCCCGGCTCTCTGGGGACATCATGGTGGACAGCCTGAAGCTGGGGCTCAAACTCGCCTCGGAAAGCATGGAAGTGCTGAATGACCTGCGCCTGGATCCAGGCGGATACTATCTGCTGACCCTGCACCGCCCCTACAACGTGGACGATCCCGCTTGCCTGGACAGGATCCTGACTGGACTGAACGGTCTGGACAAACCGATCGTGTTCCCTGTCCATCCCCGCACCCGCAACGTGCTCGCAAAGCTCGATCCAGACCGCTTCCGCAATCTGGTCTTCATCGAACCACAGTCCTATCTGAATTTCCTGACCCTAATGCAGGCCGCGCACATGATCCTCACAGACTCCGGCGGCATCCAAAAGGAAGCCTACATCATCCGCAAACCCTGCGTTACCCTGCGCTCAGAAACTGAGTGGATCGAGACCGTGGAAAGCGGCTGGAATCTGCTACTGCCCGTAGATTCCTCCAATTTCCCGGCCGCTATTCCATCTTTCACAGTGCCCGCCGAACATCCGGATCTGTTTGGGGTCGATGTGGCTGCCAGAATCGTAAGCCTGCTGGAAGAGTTTGCCGGCAAGTGAAAGCGAAGCCCGCGCAGACCGTAGACGCAGCGATGAATCCATCAAGGGAGAATAGAGTGACAAGCAACAACGTTCGCCTCATCCTTATCGCAGGAGGCACCTGCAGCGGCAAAACAACCATCGCCAGGGCCATCGGACGGCGCATCACAGGCCTCAAATCTGTGATCCTCTCTCACGACAACTATTACAAGGATCTCAGCCATCTGTCCAGCGAGGAAGCCGCCCGCGCCAATTTTGACCACCCGGATTCCATCGACACGGAACTGTTGATCTCCGACCTCAAAGCCATGCTGCGTGGCGAAGCGGTCAATGTGCCAGACTACAATTTCGCCACCCACAGCCGCAGCGAAGGCACACTGTGCATCGCGGGGGCGGACGTGATCATCCTGGAAGGCATTTTTGCCCTTTATTACCCGGAATTGCTGGCGCTTTCCGACCTAAAAATCTTTCTGGATTCAGATTCGGACATCCGCCTGGCACGCCGCATGCAAAGAGATATCCTGGAGCGCGGGCGCAGCGTGGAAAGCGTGCTCAACCAATATCTGGAAACCGTCAAGCCCTCCCATCTGGCATTCATCGAACCGACCAAGAAAAACGCCGATCTGATCATCCCGGGAGACAAAGAGTTCGACACCGTGCTCTACATGCTCAACGGCTTCCTGCGCCATGAGCTGAGTTCTGGCAAAGCATTGTGAATCCGGGGAAATGTTCATTTTGCATAGAATTGCTTTTGAACAAAGGAACATCAACCGCAAAAGCCGATTTTTGGACTTGACAAATCTTAGCACTCCAAAAAGCTGTTTGCTAATAGCACCCCCTGTGATTATAATATAATCAGTTCAAAATAAATAACGATGGAGGATAATCATGAAACTGAAACCTATTGAAGACCATGTGGTTGTGAAGACCGAGACCGTCCAGGAAAAGAAAGTGGGCGGAATCATCATCCCCGATACAGCCAAGGAAAAACCCCAGATGGCGGAAGTGATCGCCGTCGGCACCGATGAAGATCTGCAAAAGATAGTCAAGGTGGGCGACATGGTGCTCTATGGCAAATATGCCGGCACAGAGATCGAACTCGAAGGCGAAAAGCTGCTCATCCTTTCCAAAAGCGATATCCTCGCTATTGTCGAGTAAACAATGCAAGAAGTAAGTTCACAAGATTTCGCCGCCGAAGTACTGGAATCTGAACTCCCCGTCCTGGTGGATTTCTGGGCTCCCTGGTGCGGTCCCTGCAAAGCGCTCACCCCCACAGTGGAAAAACTGGCTGCTGAGCTGGAGGGAAAGGTCAAGGTTGTCAAGTGCAACATCGATGCTTCACCCGAGATAGCCGGCCAGTACTCGATCATGTCCATCCCCACCCTGCTGGTCTTCCATAAAGGCGCTGTCGCCTCACAACTGATCGGCCTGGTGCAAAAAGACAAGATCATGGACAAACTCAAAGACTTCATCTAAACTATCCAGTTAGAAGACCCCTGCCCGGTAGAGCTATCTGCCGGGCTTTTTGCACTAAAAGTGGAGATGTTTTGCGGTGGCATCGCTTTGTCCGGGGGCATTTCGCCCTCATTCGTAAGAGGCAGCTAAGTCTCTGTCTTCCTGGGGTCATCCTTAACCCGGTGAGGGATGACCTAAGGATGATGGCACCAAAGCCAGTAGCAGCAAAGGACGGAGCTATGAAGGATTATGCAGAAGGTTGCCGTTGTATTTGGCGAATGTAACGCTAATTTGCTTGCGTCCTATTCGTTTTCTGGTGAAAAGGTGGAAAGGTTTCCCGAAACAAGTCCACCAAGCTATATTATATGTCATCACGGGCTGTCGGGGCACCCGCCAAAGCGTGAAGCAGTTTGTTGGGGTGACTTGACCCGTGATCCAGTCTTATAGGAATCACTCACATCCCAAAAGTGGTTGACAGAATATGAGCCTGCAAAATCCTGCTCAGGATAACCTGCGTCCCTGTAGCTCAGCTGGATAGAGTGGCACCCTCCGAAGGTGAAGGTCAGGCGTTCGAATCGCCTCAGGGACGCCAAACTTGGGTACCGGGACTACATGCAAAACGAAGTCGTCATCACCTTAAACAACATCTCCAAACAGATCGGCAGCAAAGTGATCTTTTCCGGTCTGAACTTTGGCATCCACGCTCAGGATAAGATCGGGGTGGTGGGCGTGAACGGCTGTGGCAAAACCACACTGCTCAGGCTGCTGACAGGCCTCACGGATCCAAGCACGGGAGAAATCATCCTCCGTAAAGGGATCAAGGTCGGATACCTGATGCAGGACATCCCCCTGGATGAAGAGCAGCGGCTGTTGGAATACATCATGCCAGAGCAAGCGGTAGCTGCAGAGAACGACGAGGAGCACCGCTACAAAGCTATTCTGAGCACCTTGGGGATCGATGAATATGAAAAACCCCTGCGCCTCCTCTCTGGCGGTCAACGGCGCAAGGCCGACCTTGCCAGGGTGCTGGTGCAGGAGCCCGATGTGCTGATACTGGATGAGCCCACCAACCATCTTGATCTGGACACGATAGAGTGGTTGCAGGATTACCTGGCCGAGGCCAAAAAAACGGTTATCTTCGTAACCCATGACCGCTACTTTTTGGACGCGGTCTGTAACCGGATCCTGGAGTTGGATCATGGCCAATGCTACCTGTATGAAGGCAACTACACGGAGTATGTGCGGGGAAAGATGATCAGGGCAACCGATTCCCAGAGAAAGGAAACCCGCCGTCTGGCGCAACTGAAAAAAGAAATGGACTGGCTGAACCGGGGAGCCAGAGCCCGCGCCACCAAACCCAAGAATCATGTGGACAGGGTGAAGGAACTGCTCTCCAAATCCTACCTGATCTCAAACCAGGATCTGGACATCTCGTTTCAGACCGACCGCCTGGGCAAGACCATCCTGGAACTGCACCGTCTGGGTAAAAGCTATGGATCCAATGTGTTGTTCAAGGATATCGACCACAATTTCCAGGCTCTGGAGCGCATTGGGATCATCGGAGCAAATGGCTGCGGTAAAACAACACTCTTGAAAATGATTGTCGGCGAGGTCGAACCCGACCAGGGAAAGATCAAGGTGGGGGTGAACACCCACTTTGCCTATTACCGCCAGGAGGATGAAAGCTTCGATCCCACCCTGAGCGTGTATGACTATATCGCCCAGTACGCGGAGGTAATCAAAACCCGCGACGGCAGCAAAGTGAGCGCGGCGGAAATGCTCAGGCGATTCCTGTTCGATGGCAAGATGCAGACCCAAAAACTGGGTTCGCTGTCCGGAGGTGAGCGGAAACGCCTGTATCTGCTCAAATCGCTGATGTTTGGGGCAAACTTCATTGTTCTGGATGAACCCACCAACGATCTGGATATCCGCACCCTGGAAATCCTGGAAGACTACCTGGACGCATTTTCGGGCTGCCTGCTGGTGGTATCGCACGACCGCTTCTTTCTGGACCGCACGGTGGACTATCTCTTTATTTTTGAGGGCACCTCGATACGCAAATTTCCCGGCAATTACTCCGACTATCTGTTGGTGAAAAAGTATCAAAAGGAAGAGGCTGAAGAAAAGGAACGGTCAGCCACCGCAGCCAGGCCCAGGAGAATCCAGAAAGGATTGAACTACAACGAGCAGAGGGAGTTTGAACGGTTGGGCTTGGAGATTGCGGCTCTGGAAGAGAAGATCCAAGAGCTGGAAACGGGCCTGTCGTCTCAAAACTCCTCGCTGAACCATCTTGACTACTTAAAAATCAGCAGGGAACTGGAAGAACTGCAGAAAGACCACGATATCAAGCTACAGCGCTGGATAGAACTGAGCGATAAAGCAGACGGTTGAAACCTGTTGTCCTTGTTACTGCAAGACCATTAGTGACGGCCTTTGTATTTTTCAAACCAGTCGTCAGCCCTGTTTGAAATCTCAAATAAATCGTTTTTGCTGAAATGCTGGTGGATTGTACTGATCTTTTGTTTGGCTGGGACGTACTCGTTTCTGGCGGCAATGGTGAACCAATAATAGGCTTCCAACTGGCTTTTATCCACCCCTTTGCCCTCCAGATAAGCTTTGCCCAGATAAAACTGCGCTTCCCCCTGGTTGCGATAGCTGTACATCCTGAGTTTTTCAACGGCAATGTCTATGTCGGATTTGATCTTGGCCTTCTCAAACAAAGCCACCGCTTCTTCCAGGGTTGTGACAGTGGTCGGCAGGGGAGCCATATCCTCCCCCGCGGGAAGGTTTTCGGACACAGGTACAGATAAAGAATCCACCGTTCCAGACTGGTCTTGTTTGGTTTTGCATCCCCAAATACCCAACAGCAGGATCACAAAACTTGCTATCAACACTTTTCGCATGGTAAAACTCCGCTTCTATCTGTATTGGTAGATCATCCAGCCGTCCTTGCCCAAGGCGAGGAAAACCAGATCCTTGTCCAAAGCTACGTCGTAGACAGAGGTGGTGGGGGGGTAGATCGTATTCAGATCCTCCGCTTTCAAGGGATTGGAAATATTGTATATCTTGACCCCGCCTTTCCCCAGTGCCACAAAGAGCCGGTTATCCTTGATCTCCAAGTCCAGGATATCATTGGAAAGCCGGGTTTGGAAGATCAACCTGGGATGCTTGAGGTCGGTCATGTTTATGGCCAGCAGCTTCTTACCCGCGCCGATCCAGGCGATGTCGCCATTTTTGGCCAGCACCGTGGCATCCGCTATCTCGTAATTAACACCCATGCTCATGGGAAACTGGAGGTCGCTGATATCCACAGTTACCAGGCCAAAGTCGTTCAGTGCATATAGATATGGGTATTGGGCGATAAAATCGCGGATGCCCCATTTTTCAGAAAAAGTGGATTTGATCTCGCGCATCCCACCCTTGCCGATATCGATAATGTCGATCCCTTTGAAGCGATCCGCCACATAAAGGATTGAGCCTTCCCGGGTGATCCTGTCGCCGATGATCTGATTGGTAAAGTAGATCCTGCCTGGGCTGGAGAGGGTGTCAACGCTGCTGATCTGGTTGGTGGGCTCCGTGCTGCAGATATAGATCTGATTGCTGCCCAGGACGTTCACATCCTCTATCCGGAAAGCTGAATGGAACACTCCTTCCAAACGTGGTTGCAAAGGATTGAAGATGGAATAGGCCCACAAGTAATTTTGGCTGCTAAGCACAACCTGGTCTTCGCTGCAGACAACCATATAGGGTTGGATGTTTTTGAAGTGAGCCAGTTGATACAGATATCTGTCATCGATGGCCGACAAAGCGACTATCAGGCAGAGCAACAGGATGATGAGGGAGTAGATTTTCATGGTTACTCCAATAATTGTTTGATAATCTCGCCCACTTTGATACCTTCCGCTTCAGCAGCAAAAGATATCAGGATACGGTGGCTGAGCACAGGAACCGCCACTGCGCGCACATCCTCTTCGGCCGGGGTGAGCCTTCCATCCAAAGCCGCCCTGGCCTTTGCCGCCAATACCAGATACTGGCTGGCACGGGGGCCGGCTCCCCAGTTGATCAGTTTCCTGAGTTCAGTTTTGCTTCCGGGATCGCCGGGGCGGGTACTGCGTGCCAGTTTAACGGCGTATTCCAGCACATGGTTAGAAAGTGGCATATTGCGGATGGCGTTTTGAAATTGGATGATCATTTCTGCTGAAAGCAAAGCCTGGGGTTCATCCAGTTGGGTTCCTGTGGTTGATTGCACTATTGCCAGTTCCTCCTCATAGGAGGGATAGTCGATACCGATATAAAGCATGAAGCGGTCCAACTGCGCTTCCGGCAGGGGATAGGTTCCCTCCTGCTCAATGGGATTCTGGGTGGCCATCACGATGAATGGCAGATCGAGGGGACGGGTGGTGTTCCCGCTGCTGACCTGATACTCCTGCATCGCTTGCAGCAGAGCCGCCTGGGTCTTGGGGGGAGTGCGGTTGATCTCGTCAGCCAGGATGATGTTTGCAAAGATGGGGCCTTTGATGTATTTGAATTCGCGCTCTCCGGTATCGCTTCCGGTCACCAAAATATCGCTGCCGGTGATATCCGAGGGCATTAGATCGGGAGTGAATTGGATGCGTCCAAAACTCAGGTTCAGGGCTTTGGCAATGGTGGAGATCAGCAGGGTCTTTGCCAGGCCAGGCACTCCCTCGATGAGCATATGGCCATTGGCAAAAAGCCCGATAAGCACCTGCTCGACCACTTTATCCTGGCCAATAATGGTTTTCCTGATCTGTTTCAGCAGTTCTTCTTTTGCCGTCTTCAGCTCTGTGACTCGTTGTATCATTGTCTCACTGTTCATAAATCTTATCTCCACTAAGTATAGCTGCAATTATCTGGCGGCCGCTCAAAGCGATTGCCGCAATACCCACAACACTCATCAAAAAGGCAGTAAGCATGTGGGCGAACGCCATAATCGCGGAGGCATCCTGTCTTGTCAATGCAAATCCAACAGAAAAAATAATGATCATCATCCATTCATTGCTTCCAAGTTGGGCTGGAGGCTGGGGAAGAGCGTAGGACAGATTGATCAGCGTGTAGCCAAACAGCACTTTCAGGAAAGGCAATTGCACGTTGAACGCCTGAAAAAGCAGGTAAAAATATAGCCCATCCAAAAGCACCCCCAAAGCCGTGAGGGCAAGCGCGGAAAGCAATCTGGTCCAACGGTGTTCAAAAACGTTCAGTCCGCTGATAAATATCTCGATGTAGCGGTTGATCTTGTCCTTGGCAGACCCTGGCAACCAGGCAAACAAACCTTTTATGAAACCCACCACCCCCTTTTTACGGCGGGCAGCCAGCAGCAACACGATCAGCGACAGGGCAAAAACCAGGGCAAGCAAGGACAGCAATGCGATCATACCGCCGGAAAACTTTAAGCCCAAAAAGGGAAGCATGGCCAACACAAAGAAAATGCCCACAGTATCGAATGTTTTGTCTATGAAAATGGATGGCAAGACGCTCAAAATCGGAATTCCATGGTTGCGCTTGATAAACCAGGCCTTGACCAGTTCTCCCAACCGGATCGGAATAACATAGTTCACCCAGTTGCCCCCCATGCTATAGAGCCAGGTGCGTCCCCAGGACAGCGTCACATCCTTTCGCAGGAGGAGATTCCAGCGCAAACTGCGGATCAGGTAAGCCCCAAGGTAAAAAAGCGACGCCCAGACCACCAGTTCCAAGCGCACCTGTTTGATCTTGCTAATCAGCAGGTCGATATCGATAAACTTCAACCACAAAGCAAGCAACAGCAGCCCGACAGCAAGCCCCAGGAGTAAAGACAGCAGACGCTTGCGGGATAACTTCATCCTGATACGTTTACTTCTGGTCCCGGTCAAAGACCATGTGGTAATGATGAGCCCAATACTTCTTCCAGACACGTGGTGCGAACTTCTCCAGCCAATTATGCTTCATCATCCTGGCAGAGAAGTCAGGATCTTTGCCTGCGTAGTGATCGAGTATCGACAAGGGGGCTCTGCGGACGGCACTGCCTCTTTTACGGATCAGGGAACCGAGCGACGCCGGCAGCCACTTTGACAGCAAATCTTCCTTGGCCATACCGATATCCGGCCAGGGAGGACAATCGAACCATCCCGCCTCACGCAGTTTCCAGCCTAACTTGCCCAGGATAAAGATTATGGACTTGCGGTCGATATTACCCAGGCACAAATCAGGATACTTTTGGGGAGAGTAGTCTTTAATCTGCATTTTATATCCGAGCCCGGTGATGTTGGGAACGCTGATGAATATCACCTTGGCCGTAACGCGGCTTACTTCCTGCAAAAAGCAAGGCAGATCCTGCACAAACCATAACGCTGAGAACGAGAAATACATATCAATGCTGGAATCCGGATAGTCCAGCTTGCGGTAATCTCTGTTATAAGCAGTTTGCAGAGGTCTCCCCAGTTCACTCCATAGCTTGCCGATCAGATCAAGCCTGTGTTCATCGTGGTCTTCCAAATAGACCCGAATGCCAAGATCGGCCAGCGAAAGCAGATTTATGCCACTGATACCGGTAAATCCAAAAGAGGGGGATTCAAGAACGCTTTTCACCCCATACCTATCAGCAGTTCTTTTCAGCAGGTTATTAATGACCACCCGCTCATATGAAGAGCCCAATCCTTCATGGTTATCTGTGAAGTATTTCTCCCAGTCGTTGATGATAGGAATGGCCATTATTTCTCCAGAAACTCGGCGATAACGATCTGTATCCCCGGGATGGTGAAGGTTTCCGGCAGGCGCATTAGCTCATAGGTAGGATCCACCTGGTAGAACCAGGAGCGCGAAATAAGTTGGAAGCGGCTCACCCAGAGCTCGTTTTTCACCTTTTTGGCAAGCCATTCCCCCGTCCTGAAAAAGCGACGGTCAAAGCGAAAGAGCCCGCGATAATTGGCACCGTGTACCTGGCGTGAGATAAAGTTCACCAACTCATTCAGTTGAACCGGGTCACGGTCGGCAACATTCAGGCTCAAACCCGGGGAAAACTCGTTTTTCAGCAGCCAGGTGAAAGCCGCAGTGATCGTGTCAATATGGCAGAGATGAATCCACACTCTCTTGTCAATCAAGGGGAACCTGTTCATACTGACCAGGCGCACCAGTTGATAGGGAAATCCCTTGTCTCCCGTGCCATAGGTGATCGATGGCCGCAAAATGGCTGCATTCAGGCCTTTCATCACTGCCCGGTTGATAACCTTTTCGGACTCTATCTTGGTGAAGTGGTAATAGTTATCGGGATTGCGCTCCGTCTCGTTGTTGGCGGGCAATTCCTCGGGAATGGCTCCAAAAACTCCCACTGAAGAACAGAAGATCAGCTTGGCACGGTTTTCCAGACAGTACTCCGCAAACTGCTCGGTGCTGTGCAGATTAGCTTTGAGATATTCATCGCGTGAAAACTTGCGTCCTCCGCGTAATGCCCCAATATGCAGGATGCAATCAAAGCGATTTTTCCAGATGTAATCCTTCAGGGCAGGGATATCTGCCAAATCCAGGTTGACAATCTCCACGTCATTTTGGAATTCCGCAAAACGTTTGGTTTCGGTCCCCGGACGCACCAAAGCTATAACTTCAAAGTCCAGCTTTTCAGCCAGAATCGAACGCAATACCGACCTGCCGATCAAGCCGGTGATCCCTGTTATCAAGAGCCTCGGCATTTAATGGAATATCCTGCGCCAAAGGCTCTTTTTGCGGCGATGGGAATGGGAATAGCTCGGCTGTATGTACACATACTTGTAGGGTATGGATTTGTTGTCCAGGATCATTTGCGGAAACTCGGTGGACAGCAGTTCCACCACATGCTCGTCAAGATCATCCCGCAGAAGTTCCAGGGCTTTGAAATATGATCCGTATGGCACCCGGCCATGATCGTCTGATCCAATAAGATGAGCCCAACCATTACGCATCAATATCCACGCAGTCTGACGGACTTTTTCACCATACTGCCCCAACAGGCTTCCAGAGTTGATTTGAATGTAGATATTGTTGCCGATCAGATGCCGCGCGTCCCGGGGGTGCTTCATTATACTCACATACCGTTCAGCGTGTGCCAGGATCGGCTTGTATCCTTTGCGCAGGAGGGGGAAGATGTAATTGTAAAAATCTTCCGGCAACCCGTTCAAATCGGATTCCACCATTACATACCGCGAGTTACCCATCACCAGGTTATTCTTCTCGATATCTGCCAGAATATTGGGTTGAACGAATATCTCGAATCCTGGATGCAGGCGCAACTTCAAGCCATTTTCCGCACACTTAGCCTGCATGGCGGATAGTTTCTTATCATAATCCGAGCGTTCATACTTGTATAAACCGCGCATGAAATGGGAAGTGAGGAAGGCATCCGTGATACCCCCGTCATCCATCAGCTTCATCTGTTGAAGCGATTTCTCAGCACAATCGGATCCGTCATCTATTTGGGGGAGTAAATGACAATGAACATCGATCATTACTTAGGGCATTCTCTCCTTGATCATTTGCACAAACTCGAGCAAAACATCGTTATGCGGATAGGGTGCAATCATCTTGTTAGTTTCGTCCAAAAGCCGTTCCACCGCGGCCCGAGCCTTGTCGAACCCCAGTAAACCGGTGTATGTGTTTCTGGAAGTTGGAACGTATTCGCTGTCAAAATCAAGCCCGTCGCTTCCCCGGCTGTAGTCTGCCACAATATCTTCTATCATGCGATAGGCCATACCCAGGTTCATGGCATAGGTGTTCATCACCTGACGCGTGGCATCGTCTGCTTCGGCAAGCACACAGGCCATATCGGCGGATGCCTGAAGCAGAGAGCCTATTTTCTTCATATCAATATAGCGCAGCACATTGATCTTCATTACCTTGCGTTTGCTTTCCAAGGCAACTATCTGTCCTCCCATCATGCCATAGGTCTGAGCGGCCAAAGCAAGTATTCTCAGACATTCCAGAGCTTTTTGGGGATTCGAAATATACCCCAGCACCTCAAAGGCCAAAGTGTACAAAGCATCTCCTGCAAGGATACCAATCGTATTGTCAAACTTCAGATGCAAAGCGGGGCTGGAGCGACGCTCTGATCTGTTCATAACCATGGGCATATCATCGTGCACTATCGACGCGTTATGTATCAGTTCCACAGCCGTGGCTGCATGGAGCGCGTCCTGGAATCCCTTTGCTTTCTTTGCGCCTGCCAGCATCTCATACACAGCCAGTAACAATAGCGGACGCCAGCGTTTTCCACCGCTGAAGACAGCGTATCGCATGGCTTTCTTCAGTTCTTTAGCTGGTCCAGATGCTGTCCCAACGAAATGCTTGAGGTTGGCTTCAACCTTGTCCAGCCTGGTCTCAAAGTACTTCTGTAGTAACAATTGAGTCTCCCGAATTCGTTTTCACCGGCATTCCACCAGTTTGTCTTTCATTGAACACAATATGCCAAATCTGTCAAGGCTTTTATTGCTCGACTGATTTTCAACAATGCAGGCTCCTAACAAAACCACCCTCATCCAGCAAGAATTGCGTGCTTTCATAGTTGTACCTGTAAGAACCCCCTCCCGCAAAAGAGAGGGGGTATTTACGTTATCTGGGTTTATTCTTCTTCCGGTTCTTCTTCGTCGATATCGACTTCGTCTTCAACATCTTCCTCTTCCAGGTTTTCATCTTCTGAAATGAACTCCTGTTGGTGAGGGGCTGATTTTAGCTTTTCAACTTCCTTATCCAGGCTTTCTTCATCCGGGTCTGCCTGGATCACGGTGATGTCGCGAACCTTGTCATTATCGTTTATATTGATCAGGCGCACTCCCTGCGTGTTTCTGCTGATGACATTAATATTGGCTATCTTCTGCCGGATGATCATTCCATCCTGTGTCACAATCATCAGGTCTTCGCTGTCGTCAACGATCATCAGAGCCGCTAGGTATCCGTTGCGTTCAGTGGTCTTGAGGGTTATCACACCCTTGCTTCCACGCCTTGTTGTGGTGTATTCAGAGATTGCAGTCCTCTTGCCATAACCGTTTTCGCTGATAGTCAAGATCGTTTTGCCGGAGCCGTTACCATTGGCTATGATATCGTCCTGAGAGATAACTCCCATGGATATCACATAGTCTTCATCCCGCAATCTGATGCCCCGTACTCCGCGGGTAAACCTGCCTGTGGCACGGAAATCCTTTTCACTGAACCGGTTGCAATAGCCGTTTTTAGTAGCCAGGATTATATCATCGTTTCCTGAAGTAATGCGGGCGTCGATCAGTTCATCGCCCGGCATCAGCTTGATTGCCAGGATTCCTGAACTGCGGGGACGGCTGTAAGCCAAGACAGGTGACTTTTTAATCGTGCCGTTGCGTGTGCACATAACGATATTCTGTTCGGGATGGAAATTTCTCAAAGTCACGAAGGCCTTGATCTTTTCCTTATCCTGAAACTGCACCAGATTGACAATTGCCTTTCCTCTTGCAGTGCGTCCGGCTTCTGGAATTTTGAAGACCTTCAGCCAGTGGCAACGCCCGTGATCTGTAAAGAGGAGGATGTGGGAGTGAGTGGAAGCCACAAATATATACTGGATTGCATCCTCTTCCTTGAGATTGGCGCCGGTAAGCCCTTTGCCGCCCCTGCCCTGCACTTTGTATGTATCCACGGGCAGGCGTTTCACGTAACCGTCGTGGGTAATGGTCACGACCATCAGCTCATCGGCGATCATGTCTTCATCGGAAAGATTCCCGGTGTAGTTTTCCTTGATCCTGGTGCGGCGGACATCGCCAAACTTGTCACGAATCTCCGCGGTTTCCTGTTTGATCAGCTCCATCCTCAATTCCCGGTGTTCCACCAGAGCCTGAAGGCGGGAGATCAGCTTCAACAGTTCCTGATACTCATTCTCGATTTTCTCGCGTTCCAGGCCTGTCAGGCGCTGCAACCTCATATCCAGGATCGCTTTGGCCTGTATCTCTGACAGGCCAAACTTCGCCTGCAGTTGCTCATTGGCTTCCTGGGGAGTTTGAGATGCGCGAATGGTAGCGATCACTTCATCAAGATGGTCAAGAGCGATACGCAGGCCTTCGAGGATGTGGAGGCGGTCCTGTGCGTTTTTGAGTTCAAACAGGGTACGGCGCAACACCACATCGTGCCGGAACTCTATGAAGTTGTTGAGCATGTCCTTCATACTTACAACCTGGGGCACGCCATCCACCAGGCAAAGATTGATCACGCCAAAGGTGGAACGCAACTGGGTGTATTTGTAGAGCTGGTTCCGCACCGTTGCGCCATCGTGGTTGCGCTTCACATGGATCACCAGGCGCATGCCATCCCGCCCGGATTCATCCCGGACGTCGCTGATGCCTTCGATCTTCTTGTCTTTCACCAACTGCACTATTCTCTCTATCAAAAGGGTCTTGGTAACCTGATAGGGAATGGATCTGATGATGATGGATTCCTGTTCGTTGGCTCCTGTCACCAGTTCCGCTTCACCCTGGAGAACCAGCCTGCCCCTGCCAGTCAGGAAATATTCCTTGATTCCTTCGGCTCCCAGGATAAATCCGCCCATGGGGAAATCCGGTCCCGCTATATAGCGGCGCAGATCCAGGGGTTCGATTTCAGGATCGTCTATCAGGGCGATCACGGCGTTACAAACCTCGCTAAGGTTGTGGGGAGGCATATTGGTGGCCATCCCAACCGCGATGCCTGAAGAGCCGTTAACCAGCAGGTTGGGTATGCGGGAGGGAAAAACCACGGGTTCTTTGCGGGTCTCATCATAGTTTGAAGTATAATCGACCGTGTCCTTGTCCAGTTCCTCCAGCATTTCAGGGGTTATTTTCTGCAGACGCGCCTCGGTGTAACGCATGGCCGCAGGAGGATCTCCATCAATGGAGCCGAAGTTACCCTGTCCGTCAATAAGCGGATAGCGCATATTCCAGGGCTGGGCCAGGCGTACCAGGGTCGGATACACCACCTGCTCACCGTGGGGATGGTAGTTACCAGAGGTGTCGCCAGCGATCTTGGCGCATTTGCGGAAGTGCCCGCCAGGCGAGAGATTCAACTCGTGCATGGCGTATATGATACGCCGCTGAGAGGGCTTCAGGCCATCCCGGATATCCGGCAGCGCCCTGGATACTATTACGCTCATGGAATAGTCCAGGTAAGCCCGGCGCATCTGGTCTTCTATCTGTACATTGATGATCTTTGTCTTATCGTCCATTTTTCTCTTCCGCTCCCTTTAAATATCGAGATTCTGCACATACTTGGCGTTGGCCTGGATAAATTCACGCCTCGGTTCCACTTCTTCGCCCATCAGGATCGTGAAGATGCGGTCGGCCTCGATGGCGTCGTCCACTTTCACGGAGATCATCGTACGCGTTTCAGGATTCATTGTGGTTTCCCAGAGCTGTTCGGGGTTCATCTCACCCAGTCCTTTGTAGCGCTGGACAAACACACCTTTTTCCCCAAATTCCGCTATCGCGGCATCGCGCTCTTCCTCGGTGAACACATATCTTTTCTGCTTGTTTTTGCGCACCAAGAACAGCGGAGGTTTGGCAATATAAACATGCCCGCGTTCGACCAGGGGCTTCATATAGCGATAGAAAAAGGTGAGCAGCAGAGTGCTGATGTGGGCGCCGTCAACGTCCGCGTCAGCCATGATCACTACGCTGCCATAGCGTATCTTGCTCACATCAAAATCCTGTCCGATACCGGCACCGATGGCCAGAATAATCGGCTGGATCTTATCGTTGTTGAGCACCTTGTCCACCCTGGACTTTTCGGTGTTCAGCATCTTTCCCCAAAGCGGAAGTATGGCTTGAAACGAGCGGTCGCGTCCTTGTTTGGCGCTGCCTCCCGCGGAGTCTCCTTCAACCAGGAAAAGCTCTGTCTTGGTGGGATCGGTTATCGTGCAGTCAGCCAGCTTGCCAGGCAGGGAGCCACTTTCTAGCACCGATTTGCGGCGGGTCAGTTCCCTCGCTTTGCGGGCAGCCTCCCTCGACCTGGCGGCCATGATGCTTTTGAGGGTAATGCTCTTGGCTTCGGCCGGATGCTCCTCAAAGTAAGTCATCAGTTTTTCATAGACCACCGAGTTCACAAAGCCTTCCACTTCAGAGTTTTGCAGCTTGGTCTTGGTCTGCCCCTCAAACTGCGGATTGGTGAGTTTAATGCTGACAACGGCCGTGAGCCCTTCGCGGATATCCTCACCCGTCGGGCTAACCTTTTCGTTTTTCAGCAGATCAGCATTTTTGATATAGGTGTTGACCGCACGGGTCAGGCCACTTTTGAAACCGCTCAGATGCGTGCCGCCCTCGGTTGTGTTGATGTTGTTCGCAAAGCTGTAGATGTTTTCCTGGTAACCCTCATTGTATTGCAGCGATAGTTCAAAATCAAGGCCTTCTTTTGTGGCGGAGATATAGATCGGTTTAGCTCCCACAGGCTTCTTGTTTTGATTGAGGTAATTCACAAACTCAACGATTCCGCCGTCATATTTAAAGTCATGCTTCCGGTTGCTGCGATCGTCCATTAGTATGATGCGCACACCTTTATTCAGGAAGGCCAGCTCGCGCAGACGGGTGGTAAGGTAATCGAAACTGAACTCCACCGTCTCAAAAATAGTGGGGTCAGGTTTAAACTTGATCACGGTGCCGGTACGGTTTGTTTCGCCTAATACTTTCAGATCAGTAACCGGGACACCTCTCTCGTAGCGCTGATAGTGGATCTTGCCATTCATATGGATGCGCACTTCCAGATATTCAGAAAGTGCCACCACCACCGATACTCCCACGCCATGCAATCCACCGGATACCTTGTAGGAGTTGTTATCGAATTTTCCACCCGCGTGCAGTACCGTCATCACCACCTGGACAGCGGGAATGTTCATTTCCTTGTGCATATCAACCGGAATTCCGCGGCCGTTGTCATCGACCTCGACCTCTCCTTCGCTGGTGATGGTTACCTTGATCTGGTCGCAATAACCTGCCAGGGCTTCGTCAATCGCGTTATCCACCACCTCATAAACAAGATGGTGCAAACCGCGTTCGCTGGTGCCGCCAATATACATTGCCGGTCTTTTGCGCACCGCGTCAAGGCCCTTGAGGACCTTGATGTTACTTGCAGTGTAGTTGTTATCTGTCATATTCTATTGTCTCCTAAAATATTACACTGTTGTTTTGTCTGATTTTCAGCTTGGCTGCTGCCCCACATAAAAATCAATCCATATCTGGTTGCTAAAATAACAGATATGGGTTTTTTGTCAAGAATAAACCCAGTTAATTTTCAGTTTTTATCTGCTTATATAACAGCGTGTTACGGAGCTGTTCTGACATAGATGCCAGGATTATCGTCTTTTTGCCCGGGAAAACAGGCTTCAAATGACCTGCCAGCACTGTTTTCGCTCATTTCATTCCACCTTTCCACCTTTCCACGGTTTTATCGTAGCACCTATATATTATGAGGGGTTGGCCCTCATTTGCATTCCCCTCTCCGGAGTGGGTCTACCTGGGGTCATCCTTATAATTTATAAGGATGACCTAAGGATGATGGGATAACATATTGTAATTGCAAATGATAGCCCTTTATTAGCGGCAGGAAATGGCACTTGCCAGGCTCCAGGTTTTGTTGACAAAAATAATATTTCCCATGCAGGAAGATTCATTCTGTGTTACGAGTGTTTCGCTACCGGGATGGTTGCGGCAAAGGATCAGTCCGCAACCATCACAGCAGAGCGGTGTTTATAGCTATCTACCTGTAAAGTTCCAAATCCACCCGGCGGTCAATCGCCTCGGCAGCGCCGGAAAACTTGCTGTTGCCATAAGCTTCGGTGGTAACGCACTCGGCAGACAGGCCTTTGGAGATCAGGTATTCAGCCACCACCGCGGCACGCTTTTCCGACAGTTCCTGATTGTAGGTTTTGGAACCCCCGTCATTGGCATATCCCTTGATCAAAAGCTTCAGCCTGGGGTTTTCCAGCATTGCCACGATAAGTTCATCGAGCATAAGCTGTTGCTTCGCGTCGAGCAGAGAGCTTTCATACTGAAAGAGGATCGGGTTCAACGAAACAGGGGCGTTGCTGATCAGTTTTTTTAGCACCAGGCGCGCCTGAATCGATTCCTCCTGTCCGGAGGGAGTAAACTCTTCCCCGTGGGAAAGATAGCCATCCAGGTTGGCGTATAGATTGAAGGTGGAGGCGATGGGCGCCTGGAAGGTGAATCGTCCTTCCGCATCGGCGGAGACAAGTTCCTTTACGCTTTCACCCTCCAGGGTGTAAACCAGTTCGACGTCCGCCGGCAAAGGGTTACCCTGTTCATCCTGCACCAAGCCATCGATCTGTATGGGGGCTGGCATCAACTCCAATGCACCGGTATAAGATTCCACAGGAGGCAAAACATTTTCATCGCTGCCTTCCGCCGGTGGCCTTTGCAAATCCACCTTTGGCTCGGTGAGCCTAAGCCCGGTATCGAGAACCTCCAATCCCTGGTTCAGTTTGTCCCAAAGACTGACGCTTTCGGTCTTTGGTTTGGCACTGGTTTGGATGGGGGCGATTTCTACCACGCGCATACCGGATTTGGCATCCTTCACCAGATAACTTGCTGGCAAAGCGTATTCCAGAGTCAGATGATAGATGTTTTCAAAGTCCGACAATTTGCGGTCTGAACTGATATAGGCTTCATTGCTGAGGGGAATCCGGTAAAAATAGCGGTCATTGTTCACAGAATTGAAAGGCATTCCCAGATTATCTGGCACAGACCAATCTTGCCAGCCTGCACCCAATCGATAGGCTCTGAAAATATCGTATCCGCCAAACCCGGCGTGACCGTTGGAAGCAAAATAAAGCGTTTTGCCGTCAAAATCCAAAAATGGAGTCTGCTCGTTGGTGCTGGTGTTGATGACGGGACCCAGATTGATCGGTTCTGTCCATTGTCCGCCAATCTTTTCACATACATAGATGTCCATGCCGCCATAACCGCCAGGGCGTGAGGAAGCGAAAAACATCAGATTGTCCCTGAAGGACATCGGGTGAGTTTCCACCTGTGAAGAATTGAATTGCGAGGCATTGACCGGAACCGCCTGTCTGTCGCGCAGATCGACCGAATAGATATCGCCATCGATCTTGTTCTTTTCAAAGTTTCCCACAATCCAGGCCAGATTGCCTGCCTCCCCAAAACTGCCCAGCGACTCATTTTTGTCGGTGGAAAGATTTTCCACCAGTTCCGGCCGGCCATATCCCGTGCGGAAAATCTCCGCGCGCCAGATGTTTTCCTTGGCTTTTTTAGCCGGGCGCATGGATGTGAAATACAGGTATTTGCCATCCGGGGAGACCACTGCCCCGTAATCCGAATTGGGGCTGTTAAAGTGGTCTGGCATGGGACGCAGTTTTGCTTTGCTGAAGATGCTGCGCTGGCGGGTGAGGATGCGTTCGATTTCCCTGGCCTCCTCCAGATACCGGCTTTCGCCAGCCTGTTGGCAACGCTGCATCCTGATCCTCGCGTTGACAGAGTCCTCGACGGCCAGGTAGAGCTTGCCAAGCCAGTAATGATAATCGGCCACGGTGCCATTGGCGGAACGATCGGCAGCCAGAAACTTGTTCAACGCCTGCTGATATTCACCCCTTTGAAAGAGGTCCAGTCCTTCACGCGCGTAGCGTTCACCCGGCACCGCTCCCAACACCGCCAACAAAGCCAGAAGCAGCAGGCTGAAACATAACTTTTTCATTGAGCTTTCCCCTCCAATCCTCAGAATCTGAGGATCATTGAAATGATGTGGTCATCGGCAAACAAGTCGTGGCGATTTAATCTAAACACATAGTCCAGTTGCAGGTTGCGAAAGCGAAAGCCTGTTCCGGCAGAGAGCCTCTCATTGCTATATCCCAGGCGGATTCCGGTTTCCAGATTGGCCAAAGCGTCTTCCCAAGAGCTTTTCTCGCTGACCTTGGTAACTGTGAGCTTGGAATCCGCTTCCGGGTCTTTGCCGATGGCAGTCCAGTATTCGGCACCCAGGCAGGGATAAGGCTTTTCATCCTGCTCCATCTTGACTTCGGCAGCCAGAGTGATGCCACCCAAAGGATTGGCAGCCAATCCTGCCGATACCTGCCAGGGAACTTTGTCTTCCGCAAATTCACCGGTGATATCCCTAACCATCGTCCCCAGTTGCAGGTAACGTCCAAGATCAAGCTTGAGGCCGGCATCGAGGCCATATCCCTGTTCGGTTTCCCCATCGATGGTACTGAGATAGATCTTAGGGGTCACTCCGAAGCTGAGTCTGCCAATGTAGTTGGAATAACTGAGAGCCAGGCTGTGTTCGCTGTCGGAGAAAGTGCCAGTGGGTGTATCCGCATCCACGTAGCCTTCGATGTCACCCACAGCAGCATTGACCCATGAGAAGGCGACCGTGCCCAGGGGCAGGCGCGTTCCGAAGGCGGCAAAGGTGTGGGTGCGGTCAAAATCGAGGCCGAAGTTGTAGGTCGTCCCCACCTCAAAATCACGCAGATGGGCAAGCCCGGCGGGATTCCAGTAAACTGAACCTATGTCGTCTGTGATCGCCGCTCCAGCCTCGCCCATGGCCAGCACCCGGCCACCGATTCCCATGCGGATAAAAGCCGCGCCGGAGTTATTCATGTCAGCAGCGAACAAAGGCAGGGCAAGCAGCAAGAGCGCTGCACAAAGAACGGAGTTGTTTATATAGTTTCTTTTCATGGTAATCTCCTTATTTCACCGCAATCTTGATCACATGCTCGGCGCGGTTCACGTTGTCGTTTGCCACCACCCGGGCAAAATAAGTGCCCCGGCCAACCTTGATGCCATTGGAATTACACAGATCCCAGGTTCTTTCGATCAGGTTGTTGTCGATCGCGGGAACCATGATGGTGTTGATCTTCTTTCCGGCAAAATCGTAGATTGTTATTGATACTTGCACATTTTGGTTGCGGTTGAGCACCACCCTGATGGTGGTGTTGTCCACGGCAGGATTGGGATAGGCACAGGAAACGGCGCTGATCTCCAATCCGGCTGACTGGTAGAACTCCGTGATAACCTGGCTGGGCGGGCTTTCCTGTCCGTCATAGACAGCCGTTATCCGGTATTCGTAGGTCACGTTCATGTCTATGTCATAGTCGTTGTAGTAGTATAGCCCGTTCATCTGAGAGTTTACCGGGGCGGTATTTAGTTTTGCAAAGCCTGTTTCCGTGCTTCTTCTGCGGTAAACGTTGAAGCCCTGCAAAGCCCTGCTTTGGTTGGGAACATCCCACAGCAGGCTGATGTAGCCTGAATAGGAGTAGGCACTCACAGAAATCGGTGCGGGTAAAACAGAATAGGTCTCGCTGGCTATGGCGCTGGGGATCCAATCCTGTTTGAAGGCGCGGGCTTTAACAACCTTGTTGGTTTCATAGTTGCCAATGATGATGGGTTCCTCATAGAGGGCTGAGCTTTCAGTCGGGTCACTGCCATCCAGAGTATAGTGGATAAGCGCACCTTGCGTGGGACAACTGATCGTGATGTTTTGCGGAGTGGCATATTCTCCACCCGGGGGCGAGATCACCGGCGTGGCAACGGTTCCAGTGATGGTGTATTGTGCTTCAGCCGTTTCGCTGGGCAGCCAATCCTGGGCAAAACCCCTGACCTTGATGGTGGTGACCGAGCCCAAAGGCAGGTTGATGGGAGCTACATAGGCTTGCGATAACTCGCTTGGTTCACTGCCATCGGTTGTATAGCGCAATACCGCCTGGGCTGGCAGGATTGGCGCGGCAATGGTTACGGTTTGATCTGTCTGATAAATTCCAGCCCCAGGGGTGAAGGGAGCTTGCGCCAGTTGGACCTGTCCGGTCACAATGTACACTCCCGTAAGCACATCGCTGGGTATGTATCCATCCTTGAAGGCTCTGATCCTGATCGTGAAGTCCACGGTGTTCAAACCAATCTGGATGGGTGTGTCAAACACCGGCGAGCTTTCTGTGGGTGTGCTTCCATCCACTGTATAGCGGATCGTGCCTCCGGTGGGGTTGGTTAATCCTGGAGAGGAAACAGCCTGTGGCGAAGTGTACACTCCGGGAGACGGAGTCAGGTAGGGAGGTATGATCTGCACCTGGCCAGTGATGGTGTATTGGGCTGTATAGGTTGGGCTGGGCGTCCAGCCAGCTTTGAAGGCTTTCACTTTGATGATGTTGTTTGAGTTCAAATTAAGCTGGATGGGTTGGGTATAAACCGGCGAGCTCTCATCTGGCTCGATCCCGCCTGGCATTGCGCTGATCGTATAGCGAAGCGTTGCCCCTGACGGCAGTGTCTGGGTGTTGAGCACCACCTGTATCTCGCTGGTATATGTTCCTGACGCAGGAGTAAAGACAGGCTCTGGAATCTCAACGGTGCCGGTGATCTGGTAATTGGCCGAGTAAACTGGGCTTGGATCCCAACCCGTTGCAAAAGCCCGCACCCGTACCTGATAGTTGGTGTTGAGCTCAAGTTGGATGGGCGTTGAATACAGAGGGGAACTGGTGCTGGGCGTGCTGCCGTCCAGGGTGTAGCGAATCTGAGCTCCCTCAGGGACTACATTACCATTGATAACCAGGCTCTGGGCTGTGGTGTAGGTGCCAGCCGTAGGGGTAAACACAGGCTCAGCTATTGCTACCTGGCCAGTGATGACATAACTGGCTGTATATGTTTCGCTGTCCTGCCAGTTGGAGTGGAAGGCTTTCGCCTTGATCGTCATACTTTGATTTACCTGAATAGGGGCGGAATATACGGCAGATGAGCTGTTGGGCTCACTGCCGTTGGTAGTGTAACGGATTGTGGCATTCGCTGGATTGGTTGAAGTATTTATGGCCACCGAAATGGCTGTTGTATAGGTGCCTCCCGCGGGAGTGAATACAGGTTCAGCGATAGTAACCTGGCCTGTAACGGTGTAAACTCCTGTATATACCGGGCTGGGATTCCAGTTGGCAAGATACGCGCGAGCCTTGATGGTTACTGTGGTGCCAGTGCCAACGGCAATCGGTGCGCTGTAAACAGGCGAGCTTTCCGTGGGATCACTGCCATTGGTTGTATAGCGGATCACTCCGTTGGCGGGCAAGGTTGTGGTGTTGATCGACACAAGCTGGGGCGTGCTATAGGTGCCTGGAGCGGGTGTGAAAACCGGCTCCACTATGCTTACTGAACCAGTTGTGCTATAGACACCTGTATAGACAGGGCTGGGAGTCCAGTTGGCCTTGAACGCCCTGACCTTGAGAGTCAGGTTGGAGTTCAGGGCAAGTTGAATGGGTCCGGAATACAGCGTGGAAGCCTCCGTGGGGTCGTTGCCATCTGTGGTATAACGAATCTGGGCATCCGACGGTATGGCGGTATTGATTGTAATGCTTTGCGCTGTGGTATAAACGCCAGGGGCAGGGCTGAAGACAGGCTGGTTGATAGCCACCTGGCCTGTAATCTGGAACGTTCCCTGGGCTGTCTCGCTCGGTATCCAGTCTGTCCTGAATCCTTTTACCTTGATGGTGGTCAGGCTGTTCAGGGGCAGGGTGATGGGGTTTTGATAAGCCGGGGAATTCTGGCTGGGTTCGCTGCCATCCAAAGTATAGCGTAACACAGCGTCGCTTGGCAACTGAGCTGGGTTCAGGGTAATCAACTGGGCTGTCTGGTAAACCCCCGGCTGCGGGTTGAAGAGCACCGCCGGAAGAATAACCTGGCCAGTAATTTGATAACTTGCTGAATACACCGGGGATGGCAACCAGTTCTCCAAGTATGCCCTGGCTTTGAGCGTCAGGGTGCTGTTCAATGGTATTACTATTGGCTCCGTATACACTGGCGAAGCAACGGTGGGGTCTGTGCCATCGATGGTATAGCGCACCACTGCTCCCGCAGGCTGAGGGCTGCCAATGCTAACAACTTGCTGGCTGGTATAGGTGCCAGAAGGAACACTGAATTGTGGTGCGGCAATCTGCACCTGACCAGTAATGGTATAGGTGTTTTGGGTTATCGGGCTGGGAGTCCAATCCTGCCTGTATGCCCTGGCCTTGATAGTGGTCTGGCTGTTCAGGGGTAATTGGATCGGCAGGCTATATAGCTGAGAAGTTTCGGTCGGATCAGCGCCGTTGGTAGTGTAGCGTATGGAAGCGCCTGCGGTGGAAGTGCTCAAAACCAAAGTCTGAGCACTGGTATAGATACCGCCGGGAATGCTGAACTGCACTGCCGCCACGGAGCCGGTCACATTGTAGTTGGCTGATACAATCGAGCTGGGTAGCCAGCCATCCTTGTAGGCAATCGCTTTGATGAATAACGAGCTATTACCGGGAATCACAATAGGTGAGCCATACAAGATTCCCTGAGTGGAAGAAGGATCAGTGCCATCAGTGGTATAGCGGATAGACGCGTCAGCCGTGGTGGAGCTTAGGGTAAGCGAGATTGGCTCCTGATAGGTGCCAGAAGGATGCGAGAACATGGGCGCTGCCACGGTCGGGATGACAATATTGATCACATAGCTGGCGTTGGATATGAGTGAATTATTCATGCCAGTCTTGAAGGCAATCGCTTTCACAGTGGCCGTTTCGGTGATGTTGACCGGACCTGAATACAATGTGCCAATCTCCGCAGACGGTTCAGTTCCGTCTATGGTATAGCGTATCGTTGCATCAGGAGTTGCAGTGGTGATCACCACATCCACGGGCTGGTTGTATATTCCGGCAGGCGGATCAAATTGTGGGGTGGCAACGGTTTCCACCGGTATGGCAATGATATACTGGGCGGTGCTAGTCAAAGAAGGATTATAACCATCCAGGAAAGCCTTGGCTTTGATGATGGCATCGTCTGAGATCACAAAACCGCCTGTATAAACCATTCCATTGACCGGACTCGGCTCTGTATTGTCGGTTGTGTAGTAAATGCTTGCCCCTGCTGTTGCAGTTGTGATGGTAATTGTCTGCGGGGTGACATAAACACCGCTTGCAGGCAGAATCTGCGGAGTAGCCACCGTTGGCAGGGGAATATCGATCACATATACAGCCGATGTGACCTGAGAATTGAACCAGTTCGGTTTTGAGGCTATTGCCCTGACTGTGGCATCGTCCGTTAGATGGATCGGGTTTGCGGGATCGAACACTGCGCTCACACCGGGAACCGGTATCGATCCATCCAGAGTATAGTTGATCGTAGCCCCCGGGGTTACCGTGCTGAGCTGCACAGACAGGGCGGTAGTATAGTTGCCTGCCTGCGGATTGAAACTCACAGGACTGGCATGCAGGTTGTAGGTCACGCTGCTTACATTGGATGGCAACCAGTTGGCAAGATAAGCCCTGGCTTTAACGACTGTATTTCCATTGATCTCTATCGGAGCGGTGTAGAGGATTCCGGACACATTGCTTGGTTCGCTGCCATCCAGAGTGTAATAGATGCTGGCCGTCATTGGCGAAACGGTGATTCCAACTGAGAAACTGGAGAAGTAGTCGCCTCCGGGTACACTGAAGACAGGATCAGCGACAGGGCCATTGATCAGATAGGTATTGGTCACCACATTCGAGCTTATCCAGCCGGTTCTGTAAGCGATCGCTTTAACCGTGCCGCTCGCAGAGACCGTGAACGGCCCGCTGTATTCAAGGCCATAGGTCGCCGTAGGCTCGCTTCCGTCCAGAGTGTAACGGATACTGGCTCCCGCCGTTGCCACTCCAATTGTCACGACCTGAGCGTCGGCAAAGGTGCCTGAAGGAGGCGTTATCACCGGATTGGCGGTTACAAAGAAGTATTCAGACATCGCCACGTCAGAATCCAGCCAGTTTTCCAGATACGCGTATGCCCGCACCATTGTATATTGGCTGATGGTGAAGGGACCGGAATACACCGCGCCGTTATCAGCGGTTGGCACGCTGCCATCCAGGGTATAACGGATCGTGGCTGTTGTTGGATACGCTGTGATGCTGATCTGCTGCTGAGTGTTGTAATAACCTGCAGCAGGGCTGATGACCGGTGTTCCCACCGCACCGTTGATCACATAGGACGCCACAGCAACGGGGGAAGGATCCCATCCCTCCAGCCAGGCAAAGGCCTTTACTATCGTATTTGTTTCTATTGTCAGGGGTCCTGAATATACTACTCCATTGGTCAGAGTCGGTTCACTGCCATCAAGGGTATAGACGATGGTGGCTTGGGGAGGATTTACAGATATTGTCACCGTCTGCGCGCCGCCATACTGGCCAGAACTTGGACTGAATACGGGAGAGCTGACCATGCCCGTGATCACATACTGAGCCGAGGCTACATTGCTGGGGTTCCAGCCCGTTTTGAACGCGGCTGCCTTTAACAAAGTATCTTCGCTGATCAGAACAGGATTACCGGCCACATACAAGGTTCCGTTACTCTCGGAGGGCGTGCTTCCATTGGTGGTGTAATAGACAGAGGCATCCGGGGGATTAACAGAGATATACACTTCCACAGGGGCTGTATAGGTTCCGGCTCCGGGGGTGAATTCCGGTTCCGCAATGTTGCCAAAAATTGTGTAAACGGCGCCGTGTATCTCCGAAGGCAGCCAGTCCACCTTGTAAGCCCGTGCCTTGAGTGTTGCGCTGCTACTGATCGTCAGCGGCGCCTCATAGGTGGAGCCATACTCCATGCTGGGATCCTGCCCGTCCAGTGTATATCGGATCACCGCGCCGGGTGTGGAAGATGAGATAATCACCGACACTGCGGTGGTGAAAACTCCTCCATCAGGATTGAAACCAGGCGTAGCCACAGTACCGGTCACCCGGTATTCCCGCTGTGAGACCGCGCTGGTCGCCCAACCCGTCTTCACCGAAATGGCTTTGATGGTCATGGTTGTCTGAGCCCCAACAGGTATGCCAAGGGATGGGTTGTACAGGTTTGAGCCCTGGGTTGGATCCTCTCCATCTGTGGTATAATAAATGGATGCATCATCAACGGTGGGCACTGACAGATGAACCACGATCGGTTCGTAATACAGGCCTTCCGGCAGATCGAACACCGGCGGAGGTAACACACTGATGTTGTATTGGCCTTCGCTGATCGGACTGGGATCCCAGTTTGCCTTGAAGGCTCTGGCGCGCACAAAATGCTCTCCCACACCGAGGGCTACAGGTCCAGTGTAGAGGAATGAGGAGGGAGAAGTCTGGGCCGGCTCGGAGCCATCCAGGCTATAGTAAATATCCGCCAGTGGAGTCGAGCAGCTCATGCTCAGATCCAGGGGGCTGTCATAATTGTCGGGCAGAGGGTCGAAAACCGGCGCTGCCACGGTTCCCGTGATTTCAAAGTAACCGGAGTGGATGACGCTGGGATACAGTCCCGGATAGTAGGCTATAATCTTGACCGTTGTGCTCTGAGAGAGGGAGATGGCCTCCGTGTAGGGCGTCCCGGTAAGCTCATCAGGGTCTCCCCCGTCCAGGCTGTAGTATATGGATGCGCCAGCAGGCGCGGTATTGGTGCTGATACTCACATTTACAGGTGTGGTGCTCAAGCCAGGGGCAGGATCGAAAACAGTCCCATTGGCAAAGGTATTGACTTTCACCCTGGTGCGGACATCGTAGTAATAGCTGACGGTCTGGCTGGGCAGCCAATTGTTCAGATAGGCTTTGAAGCTGATCCAGGTTGGATTGGTGAGTTGAATGGAACTGCCCGGAGTGTAGATGAAAGCGTTGGGGTTGTCGGGGCCTGGCAGGCTGTTATCCAGGGTGTAATATAAAACCGCATCGGCTGGCTGCAGTGCAAGATCAGCAATGGTCACAGCCACAGACGCCCCCGGCTCCACAAGGTAAAACTCCCCGTCCGGCAGAGGAGGAGGGGTCATGGTGTGGGATGTGATCGCGACGGTGCCAGTGATCTGATACACCTCCTGCACCACGGCGCTTGGCAACCAGTCGGCTCGTGTCGCCTGTGCTTTGACCGTTATATTTCCCGAGCCGGGAAGCATGAACGGGCCTGTGTATTGATAAGTGCCGGGATCGCCAGCCTGGGGGTCTTCGCCGTTCAGCGTATAGTAGATTGCCGCCCCTGTGTTGCTGCTGGAAACCGACAGCTCGACCGGGGTATAATACAAGCCTCCGGAAGGCAATATCACAGGATCGGAAACGGTGCCGGTGATCCGGTATTCCCCACCCCAAACGGCGGAAGTGGGATAAGCGGGATGTGTGTATGAAGCCAGTATCGTCACCACATGTTCCTGATCGGCAAAGCTTTCCACCAGGATAGGCCCGCTATAAACCGGCGAATCCGCGCCTGGCGTATTGCCGTCCATAGTGTAGTTGATCGTGGCTCCTTCAAATCCCGCGGGAACTGAAATAGTGACGTATATCGGGGAAGTGTAGGTGCCGAAAGCGGGATCAAAACCTGGCCCTGCCGGCCTTACAGAAATACTCCAACTGATACTGGTGGTAGCGGTGCCATCGGACACATTGCACACAAGGTTGAAATAGCCCGGCTGGGTAAATACGTGGTCAACGCTTGTCCCTGTGGAAATTAGCTCTCCATTGAGCAGCCAGGCATAAGTCAGTTCATCGCCATCGGGGTCAGTTGCAATCACTGAAGCCTGCACAGATTCATTCAAATCCAGGAAAATCTGATCGGTGTCAGGCGTTCCGGTCACTTGGGGCGGGTCGTTGACCGGGGTTACATGGATATGTATCTCCTGGCTACTCAGGGCGTTGGAATAACGGTCAACCGCCGTCACCTGATAGGTGGCAATTCCAAAGTAATCGAGATGCGGGGTAAAGGTCACCAGATGCCCGTTTGAACCGGGTTCCTGGGAAACCGTGATGGGAAATTCAGCCGGAGCGATAAACAGGTCAAAACTATCCGGAGGAGAATCCACGCAGTCCACAAATTGCCTGAAATCTATCAGCAGCGCGGTTTCTTCCGGAGTCTGGAAGATGTTGCCCGCAGGCAGGTTGCTCCAAAGCGGCGGATCGGGCACCGATGCCACATTGATGCGGATCACGGCGGCGTCTTCGGTTCTGATCGCTTCTCTGGTCTTGCCATCGACTGTCGTCAAAGTGATGATCAGCAATTCCGAACCATACCAGTTGGCAGGTTGGGGTTGAAAGCGCAGCAACAGGGGATTTCCCGGCTCTGGCTGCGTTACGATGAAATGCTCTGAACCCACTATGGACAGCGTGATCTGATTGCCGCCGGGGTTGTCAATATGGCGGCTGAAATCCTTTAACCAGGGGACATCCTCATTGAACTGCCCGCACTGTGGGTCTGCAAGATCGACCGCGTCCGGCAGATTGTAGGGAGAGGAATCAAAGTTAAAGGATGGGGCTGTCCGATCTTGTTTATTCTGCCTGATCAACTCAAGAATTCTGGGGTCTGTCTTGCGTGCCAGTTCGGATTCAAAAAAACTGCTCTGCGCAAAAACAGACATCGCGCTGAAGAGCACGACGATCACAAATAATGCCTTTTTCATCTGCAAGCTCCTTTGAGGCAACATAAAATACGTGTCATCCTATTGACACATAACAACTTGATCAAAGACAAGCTGTAACTCGAATAAAAATCTATGCAAAACATGCAAATATCACTCACATATGTTCAAGGATAAATCATTCTCTGATGCTGTCAACAAATATTTTTTCCCTTTGCTTCAAGCCCTACCTTGATCGTGGGGCATTTGACCGCTTTTCCGTTTGAATAGTGCTGCAAGAGCACAGGTTCGTTACCCTTCTCTTGCTTAACCGGCCTTGATTTCGGGTATAGCGGCTATCGGTCAGTTTCAGATTTTTAATTGACAGGCACGGCTCCGCGCCAAAGTGAGGGCATGAACGAATATGAATACCTGCGCGAACAAAGATACTTTGCCATCGTGACCGGAAGTCTGGAGCGGCACGCCGCGGATGAAGCGGCTGGCCTGGGAGCCAGGATCATGCAGCCGGTTCCCAGAGGATTCAGCTTCTGCGGCGACCAAGCGGCCCTGTATCGCGTCATCATCTCCTCCCGCCTGATACAGAGGGTGTTGGCGCCCCTGGCAAGCTTCGTATGCCACACCGAGAAACAGCTTTACAAAAAATCCAGGGAACTGATCGACTGGCCCGGCCTGTTTCCTGTGGAAAAGACCTTTGGCATCCAAAGCAACGTGAGTGGCAGCAAGATCACCCATTCCCTCTATGCCGGGCAGCTTTTGAAAGACGCGATTTGTGACAGTTTCAGGGAACGGGGCGGCCAACGCCCAAACTTCAGCACCAGGGACGCGGATCTATTTTTCAACCTGCATCTGAAAGACAATAAAGCCACCATCTCGCTTGATTTGTGTGGAAAAAGCATGCACAAACGCGGTTACCGCTGGCAGGCCGGACCCGCTCCCCTGCAGGAAACCCTGGCCGCGCTGCTGGTGCACCTTTCCGGTTGGGACAAGCGCCGCGTTTTTTTGGACCCCATGTGCGGTTCGGGCACCATCCTGGCGGAAGCCCTGATGAGCGCCTGCAACGTCCCGGCATCCTATCTGCGCAAGGATAGCGGCTACCAGTTTCTGCCAGACCATGACGCAACGCTGTTTGAAAAAATCCGCGCAGCAGCCAACAGCCAGATCAAACCCCTGCCGGAAGGACTGATCCAGGGATCTGACATTCAGCTCAGGAATGTGGAAATCGCGCGGCAAAACCTTGCCAGCCTTCCCTATGGCGAACTGGTGGAACTAAAGGCATCCAGATTCCAGGATTTGGATAGGCAGGAAGGCAGGCTGATCGTGACCAATCCACCCTATGGAGTGAGGCTGGGCGATGAAAACTCGATCAAGCGGCTTTACAATGAACTGGGAGACTTTCTGAAACAGAAATGCCCCGCCAGTGAAAGCTACATCCTCTGCGGAGACAAGACTTTGGTGCCGGAACTGCGCTTGCGCGCCCACTGGAAGAAAAACCTTAAAAATGGCGACCTGGAAGTTGCCCTGGCGAAGATTCTGGTTCGCTAATCAGGGATGAACGCGGAGGACGGCACAGCCCAAAACAAAACAAACCACCCCCAGACCAAAACCGTGTCATCACGGCCTGCGAGCCGTGATCCAGTCTTTTGGAAATGGCCGTGGAAAGTTGCCATGAACACACTGGTCAAAACTATTTATCCGTTAATCCGTGTAATCCGTTTCATCCGTATGATGCCTGGCATGCCAATCTTATACGGATTGACGGATTAGACTGATTTACGGATTACTATGGTAAAACAAGAAGGCGTTCCCACCCGACCTGAAACAACGCTACACCAGACCCAAAAACCGCGTCATGCACCCCATGGCCCCTCTCCGCGCCAATCTGCGCCTTTTATCCGCGTATATCTGCGTGAACCGCCCGACCCGGGATCCAGTCTTTTGGGAATGTCCATGGGAAGGTATAAAGGTGCCATGAACACTTGGCAAAACGATTTATCCGTTAATCCGTGTAATCCGTTTCATCCGTATGATGCCTGGCATGCCAATCTTATACGGATTGACGGATTAGACTGATTTACGGATTACTATGGTAAAACAAGAAGGCTTTTCAGCCAGCCCCGAAGCAAAACACATCATACTACATTCTGTGTCATCACGGCCTGCGAGCCGTGATCCAGTCTTTTAGAAACAACCAGCCAGCCCCGAAGCAAAACACACCAGACTACATTTCGTGTCATCACGGGCTTGACACGGGATCCAGTCTTTTGAAATGGCTGTGGAAAATAAAATGGAAAAATGATCTCCAGTTATAATAATGCATGCTAAACAGTATCAGCCACGTGACCACTTGCACGTCACCATTGTTTTGGATAACCTTTATATATTTAATGAGCGTTGATTGATCACCTATTTACCCTCATTTGACAGGGTGGGCTAAGTCTATATTTTCCTTAGGTCATCCTTATAGTTTATAAGGATGACCTAAGGATGATGGCACCAAATGCAGGAGCAGCAAGGGAGGGCGCTATGAAGGAATATGCAGAATATTGCCGTTGTTTATGGTGAATGTAATTCTATATTGTTTGCTTTAATTACGAATGTTGGTGAAATGGTGGTATGGTGGAAAGGTTCCCCTGAAACAAACCACGCAAGACCATACACCGTGTCATCCCGGGCAAGCTTGCTTGACCCGGGATCCAGTCTTTTAGAAACAACCACCAGACCCAAAAGCAACCGCCCTCTTTATAACCCCAATCCGAGAGAATCCGCGCTTTTTATCCCCGTTTATCTGCGTGAACCACCTGACCAGGGATCCAGTGCCCAGGGGTGGCAAAGTCCGTTTGCCACAGAGACCGGAGGTCTCTTCCAAACAGGCAACTCCGTTGCCTCTGCCGAACGGACTTCGGCAGCCCTTATGTTATCCGCGCTGATTTACGTGAACCGCCTGACCAGTGATCAAGTCCTTTGAAACAACCACCCGTAAAGTAAAGAATCGAATCGTTATTATTTCACTTGACATATTTGGCAAGCCCCACCATTTTAGCTTAAGAGCATCAAACTGTCTTCAGGAGGTAAAAATGAAGACGATTCAAAGCTTGGTTTTGTGTTGTGTGCTGCTCTGCGGAGTGGCGGTTTTAAGTGCGCAGGCACCCCACTGGCTGTGGGCGCGTGGCGTGGGAGGAACTGGCTATGATGAAGGCATTTCCATAACGATTGACAACCAGGGCAACCAGTATGTGACAGGGAGGTTTGAAAGCACCGTCAGTTTCGGCAGCCATATCCTGACCTCAAACGGATGGTATGATATGTTTGTAGCCAAACTGGACCCCGACGGCAACTGGCTCTGGGTGGTCCAGGCGGGAGGAACAGCAGGAGCTGAATGGGGAGGTGGCGTCGCCTTGGATGGCGCGGGTAACGTCTATTTAACCGGGGGTTATGGAGGCACAGTCAGTTTCGGCAGTTATACCCTGACGTCAAGCGGATACGGTGATATGTTTGTCGCCAAGCTCGACCCAAATGGCAACTGGCTCTGGGCTGTCAGCGCGGGAGGGGGAAACACTGATGAGGGAAATAGTATCGCCGTGGATGGCTGGGGTAACGCCTATGTGGCCGTGCATTCTGACAGCGAAACAATTACTATCGGTAGTTGTACCCTAACAAGATTTGGACCTGGAATGGATATCTATGTTGCCAAGCTGGACCCATATGGCAACTGGCTCTGGGCGGTCCAGGCAGGAGGACCAGACCAGTATGATGAGGGATATGACATCGCCGTGGATGGCGAGGGTAACCCCTGGGTGACCGGGAAGTTTCAAGGCACCGCCACTTTCGGCAGCCAGACCCTGACGTCAGGCGGAGGAACTGATATCTTTGTCGCCAAGCTGAACACGAACGGCAACTGGCTCTGGGCGGTCCAGGCGGGAGGAACAGCGGGTGACATAGGATATGGCATCGCCGTGGATGGCGCGGGTAACGCCTGGGTGACTGGAATTTTTGGCCTCGCCGCCAGTTTCGGCAGCCATACCTTGACAACAAACTCATTCGGTGATATTTTTGTTGCAAAGCTGGATGCCTCCGGTAACTGGCTCTGGGCAGTCCAAGCGGGAGGAACATCGGGTGACGCGGGATATGGCATTGCCCTGGATGGCTCGGGTAACGCTTACGTGACCGGAACTTATAGTTATAACGCCACTTTTGGCAGCCATAGCCTGACAGCTGTCGGAGGAAATGATATCTTTGTTGCCAAGCTTGATCCCTCCGGCAACTGGCTCTGGGCAGCCAGCGCGGGAGGGACAAAACCGGACGAGGGATACTATATCGCCGTGGATGGCTCCGGCATCGCCTATGTGACCGGGTATTATAGAGAAACCGGCGCCACTTTTGGCAGCCATGCCCTGCCGCCAAATGGATTCCATAACATCTTTGTAGCCAAGCTCGGCATGCACCCGGGTGCCGGAATCCCCGTAGCCCCGGGAAACCTGAGCATTACAAGAAACGGCACGCATATCTTTCTGGATTGGGGTGACGTTGAATTTGATCTGGCTGGCAATCCGGTGAGCGTGGACCACTATCGGGTCTATTATTGCGCCTCCGGTCCCGCAGGCCCCTTCACTGTCTTTGGAGAGGATGGCTCAATCACACAATCGCAGTGGACACATAGCGGTGTGGCCTCGCTTTCGCCAGGCTTTTACTATGTAACGGCGGTGGTAGCGAACTGATACCATATCGCTTACAGTGAATCGATATTACACGTTTAACAAAGGCGTGTGCTGGTATTGGTCTGCTACGATCAGCCGTATCTCACTGCGGATAGATTGCAGATAACTGCTCATCGTTTCCCAAGCCAGATCGGGTTTATTGTTGGTTTCGCTCAAATGAGCCAGCACTAGGTTTTCCAGCCCATGATGCAAGACCTGGCTCACCACACCCACAGCCTGCACATTGGACAGGTGCCCCTTGATGCTTTTGATCCTCTGTTTCAAAGCCCAGTCGTAAGGCCCGTTCATGAGCATCTGCTCGTCGTGGTTGCTTTCCAAAACCAGGGTGGTGCAATGGGATAACTGCTTGACAGAGAGAGCAGAAGGATAGCCCAAATCGGTCGCGACGCCCAGTTTCCTTTCCCCTTCGTTTTTGATCCTGAACGTAAAGTTACAACTGTCGGCCGCATCGTGTGATGAGGCAAAGGGATGGATAAGCAGGTCTCCGATGCTAAAGCTGTCCCCAGTCTCAAAAAATCGTACCGGTTCTGCCAGTCTGCCAATCCGTTCGGCACAGCGCTCGAAAGTGTCCAGATTCGCGTAGATGGGTATCTTGAGCTGTCGGGAGACGGCGCCCACCCCCCGGGTATGGTCAGAATGCTCATGGCTGATGATGATCGCCTTTATTTCGGAACGGCTTACACGCAGGTTGTCCAGAGCGTTAAAAATGGATTTGGCGGACACACCGGCATCAAGCAATACCGCCGCTTCAGAACTGCGCACCAGTATCGCGTTGCCCTTTGATCCGCTGGCCAATACCGAGGTTTGGAACATCGATTAGATTTTCGTGATGTGGTAGTAGCGGTTGTTCAGCTTGTCATATTCTGTCCAAACGGCGTCTGGGGCGGCGGATTCCAGCAACTGTGCCACCCCCTTGCTCTGAGCGTCCAGATTATCGCAGAGGTGGAGCACCAGGGCTTCAAGGGTCTGCGGCAGACGCACTGATGCCTTCTCATATTCGCCATGATGCGCGAGTATCAGATGGCGCAGGTTAAGCAAAACTTCCTCTGGAAAACCCGTTATCTCTTTGGCACGTTCACAGATATACTGGTCGGAAAGGCTCAAATGGCCAACCAGTCTTCCGACATCGGTAAACTCGATCGCCGCCTGGGAAGAATACTCCCACACCTTACCAAGATCATGCAGCAGCGCTCCGGTTATCAAAAGGTCATAATTGACCGGATACATTACGGAGACAAAGTCGCAGATGGTTGCCACCGCCACTGTGTGTTCCATAAGGCCATGCAGGTAGTTGTGATGCCAGGTTTTTGCCCCTGGCGCATTGTAAAACCGCCCGAACAGCTCTTTGTCGCCGAAGATATTCTCCAAGAGCTTGTGGAGAAACGTGTTCTCCACCTTGTCCACAAAAGCGAAGAGTTTTTCAGCCAGCATCTCTGGATCATGTTGGCTCACCACCAGAAACTCCTCGATATTGTATTCTGAATGGTCCGCAAAACGAATCCTGGAGATGTTCAGTTGCGTTTGGCCTTTATAGCTGGTTACGGTGGCTCTGACCTTAACAACGTCTCCTTCGGAGAAGTTATCCGCCTCTTTCTGGGCATCTTTCCAGATGTAGGCGTTCAGATTGCCGCTGTTGTCCTGTAACCTCAAGCGGAGGAAATAATCATTTTTACCCTCGCGCAGTTCTTTCTCGCTTACCAGATAAAAACTGGTGATCTCTTTACCGAGCAATTCCCGCAGTTCAGATACTTTTGTGTTCAGTTCCATGTCCTCTATTTAATCACTATTATTTTGTTTACGCTGTTGTGTTTACGCCCCTGGCTGTCTGTATAGCCCGTTCTGAGCAGATAGACACCGGAGGCTGGAAAATTAGAAGCGTTGAGTGTGTATTCCTTTTGGCGATCTGCCAAATTCATTACGCATTGGCCTCTGAGATTGTAAACCTTTATCCCATCCAAAGCCTGACCGCCCAGCATGCTGATCTTCATTTCCGATCCGGTTCTGAGCGGATTGGAGCTGATCAGCAGCCGGGGAGCGCCTTGCAGTTCTTCATCCACCGACACTATATTGTCAAAATCCGCCCAGTCTGAGTATATAATTCTGTGCCCATCAGCTAATTGCAGCCAATAGTAAACACGATAGTCCTGTGCCAGTTCCGCCAGGCTCAGGTTATTCATGGGGACATTGAAGCTATGCGACAAATCCTGCCCCGCAAGCAAGGTTCCGCCCAGCGGTTCTGCGTGCAAAAGCCATCTCTGCAATACAAACCGCTGCCTGCCAGCCAGATCGACCTTTCGGAACAAGCCCGCGAAGAGCTTGGAGCTGGTTACCAGATTGTATTCTGTGGGTAGATTGTAGAGTATGGTCTGTTCATTGCGCAGCGTGATCTCTCCGTTCAACTGGTCGCTTATCAGAAAGTAGCTGAACTCACAATTTGACGATGACACAAAGGTGCGCTCAGCGAGAACCTGGTCCGCCAGGAAAGCATATTGGTTCTGATAGTTGGAATTGTAACCGTTTATTTGGTGATCGCCATTTAACACAGTCCGCGGCAACGAATTGAAGCCATACCAACTATAGCGGAGTTGTGACGCCACATTGGACAAAGAATCGTTCAGGTTGGGGAAGTAGTTGAGCTGTTCTATTCCCTGTAAGTCAAGCTGGTCTTGCGCTCCCAATATGGCTGCGAGGCTTGTGCCGGAGAGGAAATTTTCCACCAGATGGCAGGGATAGGGTTCCGCAAAACTGAATCTGTGGATGATCCGTGTGTTGTTGAATTGCGGATCGTCGCTCAGGCTGGGGCTGTTCAGGTTTGCCCGCAGCTTTAGCTGTAGGGGATACTCGGGCAAAGTGATCTGATGGTCTTCTGATCCGGCACTTGAGGAATTGTAAATAAAGATGGAGCGAGGCTGGATCGTCCCCCCTATCTGGATGGGATCAAAGAAGGAATACCCGGCACTGGGAGAATAGAGATTGAGATTCACCACTGCATCTGAAACCGGCTGATCAGAGTGGTTGTAGATGGTAAACGCGGGGAAAACCGTCTGATTGGGCGACAGCTCTCCCTCCAGGTCGAACTGAACAAGCTCCAGGTCAGGACTGCCAAGCACAAAATCCCCACCGACGCCAAACAGCAATTCCGCGCCGAATCCTGCAGCCGCAAAGCTCTGGTAATAAGGTTCAATGGCGTTGGTGTTCCAGTAATAACTATGCGTGCCGGAACCAGATGAAGCGCTTACAAAACGATTGCTAAAATTGGTAGGGTAGCGAACCCTGAGCCAGAGCGCTTCCGCCTGAACCACCTGGGGAAAGACCAATACCAGGTAGTTGTTTTGAGCAAGAGTGCTGGTGCCGGTGATCCTGCTCCCCAACATACCGTCTGTGTCGCTATACAGGTCAACCGTAATGGAATCTCCGGTTTGAGGCAGGTAGATAAAGGCTTTGTTGACAGAGAATTCACAGATATCGAGGTTGGGATATGCTGATTTGAAATCGAATCGCACAGCCCATACATCTGATCCGTAGAAATGGTAGTCATCGCTGTTGTTATGATAGTGAAAATCGTATTCGCGATGGGGTGCATCTATAACGCTTTCGCCATTCGCGGGTAAACACACCAGCGCCAGGCAATTGCCACACATCAGAACAAACAGGATAATAAGATACCGCTTCATATTGCCTCGTGGAGCATAGCTCTTACCTGCTTCAGATCGCCTTCCATGGCAGCAACAAGCTCAGCCTGGCTTTGAAACATCCTCTCCTCCCTGAGATATCTGAGCAGTTTGATGGCAAGAGGACTGCCATAGATCTGATCTGAGAAGTCCAGTAAATATGTCTCGATAATGGTCTTGTCGTCATTTCGCAAGGTTGGGCTGACACCTATATTTGTCAATCCAAAAAACTCTCCCTGCCTGATCTGGACTTTGCTGAGATACACTCCGGAGCGGGGCACCAGTTGATGTGGGTCTGCCAATCCCATATTGGCGGTGGGAAAACCAAGAGCGCGTCCCCTTCCATACCCACGCACCACGTTTCCCAGCAACGTATAAGGACGGCCCAACAGGCTGTTGGCTTCTTGCAGATTGCCCTCGTGGAGCAATTCGCGGATGCGGGAACTGCTCACCGGAACACCTTCATGCTCAACCGGTTCGATATATTCCAGGTCATAGCCATATTGACCAGACCACCTGGCCAGAAACTTATGATCTCCCTCCCGGTTATGGCCAAAATGGGAGTCGTAGCCAACCACGATGACCCTGGGCTTGAACACCGGAATCAAGTAATCCTCAAGGAACTCCGTGGCTGTGAGTTGGGCAAAGCGTTTGTCAAAGTGGATAAACTCCACCTTATCCACTCCGAGGGTGGTCAGAAGATGCTGCCTCTCTTCCCTCGGGGTGAGTGTCTCAGGCCGGGCCTCGGGGTTCAGAACATAAGCCGGATGTGAATCGAAAGTAAGGACCACCGAACGACAGCCTTGCTGTTTGGCCAGATCAACCAAACGCTGCAGAATCCTCTGATGCCCCAGATGCACGCCGTCGAAGTTGCCGATGCTCAATACACTACACATTATCTACTGCTTCAGATTTATCTTTGGATACAGTATATCAGACTGTCTTTGGGCCACACCAAGCACAACTCCGTTGTTTCCAAAGAGCATTATTACGGAGTTGTCGGGACCAGCCATAGCCACTGTCCGGCCATTTCGTAACATAGCCAACTCGTCCTCATTCGGTAAAAGTGCCTCATAATTAGCCAGTAGTTTTGTGGCAGGATACAAAGCTCCGCTCCAGTTATCCGGGCTCAAATCATCAAGGGCGATTGCTTCCTCCAAGGCGACACCGCCTATGGCGGTCCTGCAGAGACTGACGGTATGGGCTACAGATCCGGCAACGCTTGCAATAAACTCTCCCAGGCTCCTGATGTACGTACCCTTGGACACTGTACAGGCAAAACTTAAAAATGGAGCCTTGTACTCAAGTATCTTAAAACAGGAAACACGGGTTGGCCTCTTGGCAAGCTCCAGGCTCACACCCTGGCGGGCCAACGCATAGGCTGGTTTTCCCTGAATCTTGACAGCCGAGTATGCCGGAACTTCCAACTCGGTAATTGCCAGCACTTCCCTGCTAACTGCTTCCACATCTATGTGTTCAGGAATAGGAGCAGATTCCCCGGTCACTTTGCCTTCCCGGTCACCCGTATCGGTCTTCTCCCCAAACTTAATGGTGGCAATATAACTTTTATCGCAGGCTTCAATATAGCGGCAAAGCCGGGTGTAGGGCCCCAGGGCACAGATCAGGAGTCCAGTGGCAAGCGGGTCGAGGGTGCCGCTGTGGCCGATCTGCCTGATGCCTGTTTTTCTCCTCAGAGAGCGTATCACATCAAATGATGTGATGCCTTCAGGCTTGTTGATAAGGATAAATCCTCTATCTGGCTGAGTCATATTGACCCAATGCTTCTTCCAGGGTAGCCAGAAGTTCTTTTTCGAGCTTGGCCAAATCTCCTTTCAGATTTGCGCCAGAAGCTTTTTTGTGACCCCCGCCGCCATAAGCCACTGCTATTCTGTTTACATCCAAAACGGGTGAGCGCAAGCTTAATTTGAACGATCCCTCCGCATCTTCCCGCAGATAGGCGATCACATCCACTCCCTTCACACCCTGGATCCAACGAGTCACGCTCATGATTGAGTCGGGCTTGATCATATTTCTTTGTTGCATTTCCAGAGTGCTGTGCATGATCAGAATTCGATCCGAGTGGTATAACCTGATGCCAGCCAGAGTCTCGCCCACGTAACGCATTTCATAGGGTGAGTGATTGAGAAAATATGTGCGGTGCAGATCATGGGCATCCACACCCATGGAAGTCAGTTCCGAAGCCAGCAAGAAAGTTTCCGCGTTGGTATTGGCGTTCGTAAAGTTGTTCGTATCGTTGAGGATAGTGGTATAGAAGCAGTTACAGATGTGGATTCTGGTATCTTCAGGCAATTCTGCCAAATCACCTTTGTACATGCGAAACAGAATGGCACCAGCAGAGACACTGTCGATATCCACATGGCTATAATCAGCCTCGATTAATCCATTTTCCGGCACATGGTGATCAATAACAATCACCTGTTTGGCCTGTCTGAGCAGTTCCTCGCGCTCGCCTACCCGGCTGTAGCTATTACAATCCAGTACCAACAGCAAATCATAGACCATTCCGGAAGTGTACTTTACAAGGTGGGCATCTGCCATTAAAAACGAAAAACGCCCCAAGTCAGTGTCATCAATTATAATCTCGCTGGCAATGCCTTTGGCCCTGAACAACGCCTGCAAACCCAAGGCAGCACAGAATCCGTCTCCATCAGGTTCAATGTGGGTGGTTATGCCAATCCTGCCACCCTCCAGCAAGCGACTGTTTATGGCTTCTTTAAGCTTACCCGTATCTTTCATGTTATCTATGTTGTATTTGCTTCTATAATAGCCTGATTTAGCTACTGAACCTCAGCAGGCAAAATCCTGGTTATGAGTGTGGACCGATACCTATTTATCTTCGTCCTCGTCGTCCTCTTCGTCATCCTCTTCTTCATCGTCCAACAGGTCGTCGTAGAGATCTTCATCCTCATCAAGATCGTAATACTCATCATCATCGAGATAGTCATCCAGATCTATATCGGGATCATAAGCGTCTTCGTCATCATAATTGTCTTTAATACTGGCTAACAGCTTGTCAACTTTCTCCGCCCTGTCTTCTGTATCGTCATAGAAGAATGTAAGCTCGGGAATTGTCCTCATAACATGAGCTCCTGCAATTTGTTTTTTTAAATAGCCTGATGTCTTTATCAACTGTTCCCTGATCTCTTCATGAGACGCGGGATTCATATAATGGGAAAAATAAACCTTTGCGTATCTGAGATCCTTGGAAAGAACCACATCTGTAATGGTAACCCAATCCAGCTTTGGATCCCGCAGTTTTTGACTGAGCGTGATATTGAAGAGCTTTTTGAGCTCCTCTTGTAAGCGTGGTATCCGGAAAGATTTCATTAGAGTTTCTTGGCTACCTCTTCAAGGATGTAACATTCCAGCACATCGCCTTCTTTGATATCGGTAAAGTTTTTCAAGGACAACCCGCATTCGGTGCCTGCCCGGGCTTCCGTAACATCGTTGGCATAGTGCTTGAGAGTGGCAAGTTCGTCCTCAACCACCTGCACGTCGTTGCGGAAAAGCCTGACTTTGCAATTGCTGCGTATCACTCCGCGATCCACCTGGCAGCCTGCGACGGTTCCCACCTTCTTGATCTTGAATACCTGCTTGATCGTGGCTGCGCCGATGCTAACTTCCTCGATATCCGGTGTGAGCATGCCTTCCAGAGATTTGTGAATATCCTCGATGGCGTCATAGATCACCTGATAGATCTTGATCTCCACACCTTCTTCCTCTGCCAGTTTTCTTGCCTGCTGGTTGGCGCGCACATGGAAACCTATGATGATTGCGTCGGAAGCGGAAGCCAGGCTGACATCGGCCTCATTGATTCCACCCACGTTTTTGTGGATGATCTCCACCCTAACTTCCTGATTGTTTATCTTTTGGAAGGAGTCTGCCAAAGCTTCGCAAGATCCGTCAGTGTCGGTCTTGATAATTACCTTCAGTTCTTGAACCTGCTCGTCCTTGATGCGGGCAAAGATGTTTTGCAGACTGGATTTGTTTTGGAATTTCTCGCGTTCCATGCGGATCAGGGTACGTTCAGAGCTGATGTTACGAGCGGTTTTTTCACTGTCCACCTGGTTCAGGAAGTCGCCCGCCTTGGGGGTGTCGTTTAACCCGTAAATTCTGCCCACGTCAGAGGGATTGAGTGATTTGAGCTCATTGCCGCGTTCATCCTCTATCTTGCGGATCCTGCCATGGACTGCTCCACACACGATGATATCACCTTTGCTGATGGTGCCTTCCTGCATCAGGATGGTGGCAACGGAACCCATGCGGGTATCTTTTTCCGACTCAATTACAACACCCGAACCTGGAACCTTGCGTTTGGCCTTCAGTTCCATAATCTCTGCTGTCAGCAGTATAATCTCGATCAGATTCAGGATTCCTTCTCCTGTAACAACGGAAGTTTTGCACCAGGGCACTTCTCCTCCGTATTGCTCCAAAAGAACTCCATATTCCAGAAGTTGCGCCACCACACGATCCACATTGGCATCAGGCAGATCGACCTTGTTAATCGCGACTATGATCTGCACTCCCGCTGCTTTGGCGTGGTCAATGGCTTCCCTGGTCTGAGGTTTTAGGCCTTCATTGGCAGCAACCACGATTACCGCGATATCCGTCACGTTGGCTCCCCTTGACCGCATAGCTGTGAAGGTTTCATGGCCGGGGGTATCCAAAAATGTTATCTTGTGTTTGTTTATCTCGATTTGATAGGCACCGATATGTTGAGTTATTCCGCCTGATTCTCCCGCAACAACATTGGTGTTGCGAATATAGTCCAAAACAGACGTTTTACCATGATCAACGTGCCCCATGATGGTCACCACCGGCGGCCGGGGTTCCTCTTCCACATCCTGATAGTGCTCTTTTTCCAGATCTATCAATTCCACGCCAAACTCATCTTCAAAGCTGAATTCCACTTTGAACTCATCGCAGATCATCTCAAGAGAGTCGCGATCCAATCTTTGGTTCATTGTTACCAACTGACCCATCATAAAGAACTTGGAAATGATTTCTGCCGGACTTACATTGATGATCTTGGCCAGTTCACTCACTGATGTAAACTCGCGGATTACTACCTCAGTGGAACCGCTGTCTTCCACCTGTTGCGCCTCACGATGGTATTTTTTGCGCTTGGGTGTTTTTTGCAAGGTTTTGCGGATACTGCGGGTGATGGCGGCATCGTCTTCAACAGGCAGAACTGACTTTTGCCTTGGCCTTTTGCTGCTGTCAACTTTGGCTTTGATGTGTTTGCTCTTATCGCCCAGTTCTTCGTGGCTGATCTTGGCTTTACCGAATTTTTTGCCCTCGGTCTCCCTGCCCACTTCCAGGGAAATCGGTTCGATTTTTGGAGGAAGTTCAGGAGCCCCTTGCCTTTTCCTGGTATCTTCAGGTCTGCGCCTTGTATCAGGTCTGGCGCTACCGGAAGCCCTTTGAGTTTCCTGGCCGGGCTTGCCACGGGATGGTTCGCGCGGCCCTCTTTTCACCACAGGAGTTGCCTGGGTATAAGGAACTATAATGCGGTTGGGAGGTCTCACTTTTTTGACTGGCTCAGGCGCGGAGGGCTCGGCAGGAGGAACTTCTTCCACAGCCGGTTCAACGACAGGTTCGGCCACAGTCTCTTTTCCCGCGGCTTCAGCACGTTTTTTGGCTGTAGCTTTCGCTTTTGGTTCCGGCTTTGCGGTTTCTGGCTCCGAAGCCTTGATTTCTTCCTCGGCTTTGGCTTTGGCTTCCAATTCTTCCTCGGCTCGCGCAGTTTTTGCCGCCTGTCGCATCTCATGGAGGCGCTTACGTTCTTTCTCAGCCTTCTTTTCTATGTCCATCTGCTCATTGTATTTCATCCGGATCTTGTCTGCAACTTCAACATCGATCAGACTCATATGGCTCTTGATCACCACACCCAGATCGGTGAGGTGTTTTCTCAGTGCCATGGTGCTGATCTTCAATTCCTTGGCCAGTTCATGTACTCGTATCTGCACTTATTGTTCCTCCACGCTTAGCCGGCAGCGTAATACTCCAGCATCTTGTCCGCAAACTGCCTGTCCCCGACCCCAAACACTGCGGTCAGAGGCAGGCCAAGAGCGGCGCTGAATCCAGCTTGTAAGCCAAGCCTGATCACTTGTATCTTGCCGCCATTGTCTTTTGTGGCGTTGTTAATTCTTTTGAAAGTCCGTTCCGAGGCATCCTCGGCTATCACCACCAGATGCACTTTGTGAGAATGTATGCCTCTCAGGCAGGCATCGGTGCCGCTAACCAGCTTACCTGCCTTCCGGGCAAACTGCATCAGGTTCATGATCTTGTCCGCATTGGAGGGGTTTGCGCTCATCGTTTCTCCCCTTCAACCGCTGCTGCGGCTGCCGAAAAGACCGGTTTATGGTTGGTAATGGCAAATCTCCGCTTCAATTGCTGCCGTTCCCATTTATCAAGCCCCATCAGGCATTGCCGGGATCGACAGAGGTAATACTTGCGTTTTTGCAGCCGGCGCCGGAGATCGAAGACGATCCCCTGGGGAAGCAGAATGAAGCTTAGCAGGCTGTCCTGCTCTTTTCTGCTTCTGCAAACCACACATGTTCGCTGTGGTTTATGGCTCATGCTGCTGTTTTTATTTGGCATCAGAAATACTTTGCCGCCTCCTTAAGGCGTTCCGCGGTTTTCTGGCCTAAACCTTCCAGGTTGCAGAGTTCGTCAACCGAGGCCGCATAGACATCCTGCACAGAGGTATAGCCAGCCTGTCGCAAGACCTCGGCGATCTTTGCGGTCACACCGTCCAGGTCAGTTACGTGGCTTACCGTGCGGCGTTCCTTGGCCATTTTCTCTTCAAACTCTTCCATAGTAAAAATGTCTATCTTCATGCCCGTCAATTTGGCAGCGAGTTTCACATTCTTACCCTGTTTGCCAATGGCGACCACTTTGTCCTGTTCGCTCACAATCACGCTAGCTGCGCGGTTGCGCTCGATAATCACCCTCTGGATATTCTCAATACCCAGCGCTTGCGCTATCATCCGTTCAGGATCTTCATCATGCACCACTATATCGATCTGTTCGCCATGCAGTTCACGCCTTATGCTGTCGATCTTGGTGCCTTTTGGGCCGATGCAGATGGCCACCGGATCCAGCTTGGGATCCACGGATTGAAGCTCGACCTTGGTTCGGATACCCGGTTCGCGGACTATCTTCAGGATCTTGATCTTTCCTTCGTAAATCTCCATGATCTCCGCTTCAAACAGCTTTTTAACAAACTCCGGATTTGTGCGGGAAAGGATAATCGTCACATTCGACTGATGAGTACGGATGTTGACAACATAGGCTTTGATGTTTTCTCCCACGCGGTAAAACTCGTTTTCGATCTGCTCATCGGTGGGCAACAAGGCATCGGTGTAGCCAATATCTATTCTGTATCCGCCATTGTCGTCTATGGACTTGATCTTTCCGGTGACAATGGTGTTTTTCTGTTTATTGAAGTCATTCTGGATCTTCTCTTCCTCAAGTTGGCGGATTCTGTCCTGAATCGCTTTTTGAGCTATTTTCACCAATTTTGGCTCAAACTCGCTCATGGCCATGGTCTTGGTTATGTACTGCCCCAGTTCGGCATAACGGTCATGTTCTCTTTTGGCTTCTTCCAACGACATCTCGCCCAACTTGGTCTCCACTTCCACTACCAGGCATTTGAACCGGGCCTTGATCATTCCGGAATTCTCTTCCACAAACACTTCCAGCTCGCTTTCAGGCTCCAGTTTTTTGGCCAGGGTGCTGGTAATGGACTCAACTATGATATCCTGAATCAGATCTTTATCAAGCTGTTTGATAGCGGCAAGCTTCACCACCGCATCCATATAATTCGCGCTCATTCTTCACTCTCTTTCTTTGCCTCTGCCAGATACACTGTCTTGGCCCGGGTGATTGACTTGAAAGGTATTTCCACCTGATTGCCGCGATCGTCCAGGGTGATGCTGTCCTGATCCACCACCGTAAGCGTTCCCATGGCCGATTGGCGTGATTCGCCATCATCCCACTGCACTGCAACTTTCTCGTTAATGGCGCTTACGTAATGGCTCTTTAGCTTGAGGGGACGCTCGATGCCTGGCGAGGAAACTTCCAGAAAATAGCGGTCTGGAATGATGTCCAGCTCTTCCAATTCATCTCCCAGAGCACGGCTGAACAGGGCGCATTCATCGATGTTCACGCCGCCTACCTTGGTCAGATAGACAGTAATGATCCGGCCTTTGCCGCTCATTTTTTCCTCGATGTCATACACCGCCAGATGCATATCTGAGCAGATGCGCTTGGCAATCTCTTCAATTCGCGCACGGTAATACTCCATGAGCTCTCCCCTTTTCTCACTCGCTTCGTAGAAAAAAAAATAGCTAACTCGCGTAGCTATCTTTCCCGTCTTGCGGCAGTTCTATATCATTTTCAGGATGGATAGCATAAGCGTTCCAACCCTGTATGTCATTTTCTCAAGCGGCTTTTCTGTGTCAAGCTAAATCTCAGGACTCTCTATCTATTAGAAAAAGCTCCTTTAAGACGTCTCGCGACAGGTTTCAGCAACATCTCCCGCCAGGGCGTAAACCCATCCGTTTCCAGACCGATACGCTGCCAGAGCAGTTCATTGGGACGGTTGTCACCCGTCACAAACCTGATGCCTAAAAACCGCTGGATGCCAAGTTCCCCGCGCAGCCTGAGCATATACTCTTTCGATACCTGCCTGCCATAGGGAAATGCCAGCCAGGGCTGCCAAGGCAGCTTATAGCACTCAAGCGCTGCGATGTTGAGGAGCAGTTCCTGCTTGAGCTCTGGGTAAGCAAGCCGGGATAAATCCGCATGGCTGTGGCTGTGGAGGGCCAGGGCAACGCCTCGGGAGCTCATCTCCCTTAGCTGGTCAACGCCGAGGAAGGGGCGCGCCGTTTGGACCAACTCCTCCGAACTGGGCAGTTGAAACCGTTCCCAGAGCCAGTCGATCAGTTCATCCCGTCTATCCTGCGCCACGCCGAACAGAGTGGAACTGATATTGCCCATATCTTTCAGGTTGAATAAGCTTTGCAACTCCGGCAGGATGGCTTTCAGGCTCACATCTCTGACCCTTGCTCTGAGCAGAGCGAGCCGGTGGTTCCAGGCAAAACTGCCGTTATCGATGCATTTGCCAATCAGAAAGAGGGTGAGCTTTATCCCCAGGCTATCAAGTACCGGCATTACATTGTAATTGGTGGCCAGCCCATCGTCGCTGCACAAGCTCGCGGTTCCCTTCAGAGGTGTTTTGGAAAATAAAGCCTCTTCCAGAGAGATAAACCTGAAGCCCAGTCTTTGCACCGCCTCCAACAGTTCGTAAAAGCGTTCGGGGCTGATCCCTCCGTTATACCAGGCCACTTTCTCAGTGGCAATCTGGTGGAAATAGAGGATTCTATGCCCACAACGGCGTGCGGGTTTCAGACTTTTAATGTCAAGTTCGGTCAAACTCACTTCCCAAAGGTGATTTATGCCCTCGTATCAGAGGCACGGCTGCTGTCAAGTGGAAAAGCCTTTTCACTCGTGGCGGTCTTTGACTATCTGATTATCGTTATCTTTTTGCTGTTTACCATTTGGCCTGCCCTGACCCTTACTATATAGGTTCCCGAAGCAAGCGGCCTGTTATTGTCATCCCTGCCATTCCAAACCGTGGAATAGAATTCTCCGTTTTGCTTCAGGCTTTCCGACAGCCCGGCTTTGCGAACCAGGCTGTTATGGCTTTCGGTCGGGCGGAAGCTCTTCACCTTCTGCCCCCGGATATTGAATACCTCAACCACTGGCCGTGCCAGAGTATTTTTGGGCAGGGTAAATTCGATAAAGACCCCCGCCGCACGGCTGGTATTCAGCAAGGGATTGGGATAGGCAGACACGTGAAATCCTCCGGGAGGAGTTGGTAGCCCAGGATCGTCAACACCAACATAGGGCTCTGCTCCATACTCATAACAGCCCATGTCTATCCTGCCGTCCCAGATGCGCCAGTTGCCTGCCAGATCCATGGGCGGCAGGTTCAATCCGGTCGTATCTGCCGTGCCGGTATTGATACAGGGGGAACCGGAACTTAACTGATAATATTCTGGCTGATCTATACACAGATTTGTATCTACTGTGCCCAAAAATAACGGATTGGAATCCATTATATTATCTGTAAGGGTTACCAGGCCGGGCAAAGAGCTGCCTATTGTATCAGTGCGGAAAAGGCTGTTGCTGACGCTTGCGTTATAACTCATCCCAATACTGCTGATATAGTTCGCTAAATAAAGTTCGTAAGGCGCTCCGGGATTATAAGAGACCAGATTCCTGATATCGGCGCCACCTATTACGCTGGTGAGGGTTCCATTTGTTGAGTTGTTGGCAAAAGTGCAGTTGTTGATCTGCATCGTCTGAAAACGATTTTGTATATATATGGGGTTACTCACCCAACTGCAATGCGATATCGTGTTATTTATGATCAACACATTGCTCATATCAAGGTTGAAATCCTCAAAGCCCGGATAAATGTTCGTATAGAAAAAAGGCCAGGCATCCTGGGCAGTATTGTTGGCTATGATAGAGTTCCTGAGCATCAGATCGCTGGAACTGATGTGTATACCCACATCATTCCTTTCCCAATCTGTTAACGTGTTGTTCGCTGATATAAAGTTGTTTACCAGCATATTGTCACAATCAAATCCCGCAATAGTCATCAGGTCCTTATGATAAGTCGTATTTCCAGCTATGACATTATCCACAATAACATTATCACAATAGCCTATGGTTAATCCGGATGACAATGCCCCATAGTTGTTCTCAAATTTCAGATCATGCAGATTGATGTCTGACCCATACAAAACTCCCAGGGGAAAAGTATGACTACTTCTACCATTTATCATTCTCATACCCGATATCTCAATATCGGTAACACAAGTAGGATACCAAAAAGTGCGGAGCATTTCTCCGTCTAAAATGCAATCTTCACTACCCGAGCCTACAATCCGTGTATGTGATTTCATCCCGATAGGGAATACTTGTCCATTCTGGGTGTGCGAGTAAACTCCTGGGGAAAGATGAATTGTTCTGGGGGTATCCGGATTTGACGCTATGATTTGCATGGCATTGGCTATGCTTTTCTTCGGCGATGTTAGCGATAAACCGTCATTTGTGTCGTTACCATCCGGAGATATATACAAATCGTGATCTATTAGATCAAGGAAACCATTCTGGATATTGATGTTTAAACTAGCGAATCGAACAGCAACGTAGAAACCATCAGGCTCAGCTAAAGGAATACTACCTAACGCTAGATAAATATTATACAGATTTGTTGTTTCCCGCACAAATCGTATATTAATATCCATCCCTGAAGGTGCGGAATTATTATAAATAGAGCAAGGGTTGTTCTGATCTATTGTAAGGTTGTCTGATGAATTGAATTGCAATCCTCCTCCTTCGTAAATTGCCTGGTTCTCATAGATATGAACAGCTGATAAAGTCAGAGATGAGTGCTGTGTTACAGAGACGCCACCTCCGCTTAACGCAATACAATTTCTAATGATACAATGAGTAACGATAGCTTGTGAATATAGTTTTAGATATATGCCGCCACCAGCATAATTCAGGTCACCACTGTAATTACCTTCCTCATTATTTACCATAGTAAATCCGGTGATTGTAATTGTCTCGCCGTTGATAACCCTGAAACATGAATTCATGTTGCCATCAATGATAGTACTCTCTATGTATTGCTGTTGTGGGTCCATGGCATATAAACTCACGAGCGAGATATTGTAATCTATAAACTCGACATTCTCTTCGTAGCGTCCAGGATATACCAAAACCACATCCCCATGTCTTGAATCGTTCACGGCTGCCTGGATACTGACATACTGCTGTGTGCCGTCCAATGATACAGTTCTTGTTATGCATAACAAGAGACTCGGCAATAAGAGCAGTATCACCAGATTATAGGTCTTCATTTTTACATCCATCATAAGAGCTTGGACAGGCATGAAACCCGTCCCAGCATTTTTTCTATTTTAGTAGTATCATTTTCCTGGTTGAGATATAATTTGGAGTGCGCATTCTATAGAAATATAATCCCGAAGACACCTGTTTACCTTTAGCATCTGTGCCGTTCCAAACTACCGAATGATGGCCTGTAACAAAACTATCTCTTACCAGGGTTTTCACCTTTTGCCCTCTGATGTTAAACACATCAATAGTAACTAAGCCTTGTTCTGCAAGGTCAAAGCTAATAGTGGTGTCTGGATTGAAGGGGTTGGGGTAATTGCCAAACAGCTGTGTTATAGTTGGCAGAGGAGGTTCCTCCGTTTTACCTATCCTAACTTGCATGAACTCCTTACATTCTGAAACAGTGACGTTTCTGCTCTCAAATCGGCCTGATTGGTTGTTGAGAACTGAGTAATCAAGCACATTGTAATTTGTTGCCTTGTTGGGGAAGTACATTACAAACTCCAGATTGGCTAATTCTTCAGAAGGGTCATCTACGTTTGTGATGTATGCATTCAGTTGTACCTGATCTTCCTTGATAACCGCAGCTCCCTTGCATTCTTCATTAACCAATACAGCAATTTCCGTTGGTTTATTACCGTCCTCAAACTGGTTGAGGTCGATGGAAAGAAATATTGGGACATAGTCCGGTTTCTCTTCGTAACCGAAATGTGAGGCCATTTCCCTGTAGAAAGGATCGGTAAAAGGTGGGTCGGGGTTATCGCCGCCAAGAGGAAATTCGACTGGTTCAGTGCCAATATAGCGGACAACAACCATTTCCCCAGGATTGATGGTTATCTCTTTACCGCCAATTGGTAAACAACCAAGCCAGGTATCTGTGTAAGCATCGGAAGGATCATCTCCGGGAGCGGGGCTATAGCCGTAAACAGGTAGCCGAGCCATTGCCCAATCCTCTGCCATAATTGCTGTGATATTATTGAGAATTGGCAACAGCGCGTCAAATGGTCTCAGGCTATCCTGCAAATAATAACCGAGGTAGATCTCACGGTACCACACATTTGTATTGCTGTCTTGATCGCAGCCAACAGCGCCAGGTTGAGGAGGCATAATGTAATGTTCTAATGTATATCGATCAAGATCCTGGATAAACATACCCTGATTCAATGGGTTGCCTGGATAATATCCCTGATACTGGATAAGCGTGTCGTAGGCATCCTCCCTTAGGGTCACCTTATAACCATTCTGGCTGCAGACATAGTGTTCAGGGATATGTGTTGGGATCGCATATTCGTCATCATAATTGTACCTCCAAATGATTCTTTCAAGAACAGAGGGCGTAATAGTAATCAACCCGTTGTTTCTGAATTCATCGAATACATAAAGTAGCGAATTCTGCTCTCCGCATCCCGTATGATTTACAACTCCTGGTATGCTGATATATTTTACTTTATCGTTTGTTAGATTGTGATACCTGTGAAGGTGCCCGTCAATCAACGGGATTGCACCGATATCCTTTTGTGTTCCATCCGCATCTCTGTCATAAGGGTCAGTTATCCAAGTTATTCCATCACCGTTTGTGTCAGGATTACCATTATCAATACATAATGATTTTACCAGTGAATTCCAGATTGGACAGTAATTGTTGTCGAGGTTCATTGCTTGGACACTGAACACTGAATTCTCTACCAATGGACAACTTGTATTGCCCCAAAAATCGTAACGGGGACGAGAACTGCTAAATAAACAGTTGTTTATGGTTAAACCTTTAGTTATCCAATCAGGATGACCTTCTTCATGATTCCCCCAGCTAATACCGTAATTGCTGCAGTTTTCAAACACGGTATTATTGATAGTTGTGGCTGGGCATTGGAAGAGAATCAATCCACTACCCCGGATGTTTGAGAATGTGTTGTTAGCAAACACAAAGTGATCTGTGTTTTCAGGTGAAGTCCCATCAGGATACCAGGAGTAAACACCATAACCATCATACATGTTATTGGCAACCACATTGCCAGCAAAAGTAAATCTATTCTTGCCGCGGTAATCACAGAAATAGACTGCACCCTTGGGACACGACAGGAACTTATTATTAGTGAGAATCAGATGATTGTGCATATTATTGGAGCAATTATCGGTAAAATAATTTATTGCTGGTTTTGCCCCATTATAGTGAGGTGTATCTGTAGTAAAAGTGCAACCATTAAAACGTAGCACGCTCAACTTATCAATGTTGGCCACAAATACATCATCAGCCCCACTTCTGCCTTTGTTGTTGTTAAAAACGCAATTGTTAAATTCAATGTCAACAATTTGATTCAGGGTATAAACAATAATTGCTCCACCCAAGTTACTGCTTAGAGGAATTTCGTCCCCATCAGATATAACAGTTTTATTGTTTGTAAACTCACATTCTATAAAGTCTGCTGAACCATATATGGCAACAGATCCCCCACCATTGCCATCAATTGTATAATTATTAGCAAATATGCAATTATTAAATCTTGGCCTATCGCCAATAAGATTTCTTTTGCCGCCGATGAAAACTGCACCACCTACACCAGTCCTTTTTTCCAAATCAGTTGTAACGGAATTACCTGAACGGTTTTGGCTAAATGTACAGTTATTAATAATCGGCGCTGCTCCGGCATTTAAATAAATCGCCGCTCCGCTATTATTTCTTGTTCCAGTTACATCACAGTTAAAGAATGTAATATTGGAGATCACATCGTGATTGTCAATTTCATCCCCAGCAAGTTGTAGTGCAGGTAAACCAGTATTTTGATCATTGGTTATGATAACACCGCTTTGTGATTGGCCTTGTAGTTTAATGTGTTTATCCTGCCAGCTTAAGCCTGAAACTGTATAGTTCCCGTTACTGATAGCTACCGTTCCCCCATTTCTGACTAAATCTATTGCCTCCTGTATTGTTGGACCATCCTCATATTCAGGTGGGACAACAACTATGTTTGGCCTCAAGGTAAGAACAATCGGGGCAGGTGATATATGGTTCATTCCCATCTGGATGGCAATATTTGGATAGACGATAGTATTGAAATAATGGTATGTATCAAAGATTGTAAAGTCATATATGCCTGGTGGAAGCCCAAACTCGAAAATCCCATTTTCGGTTGTAAAGATTTCGCTTATTCCATCATGACCTCTTACATCAAGGATAATCCCAGAATAATCAGTACTGCCATTTTCCAATTGGATTGTTTGGCTTACAGATTCATTGAGTGCAATCCCAATTAACATGTAATGGTCGTCAGGATAAGGACTTGCCGGGTTTACGGGTTGTAGACTCCAAAATTCAGGATGACACCATGGCCTCCCCCAATTGACCAGATTCAATGTTGTATTCATATTAGTGGTTTGAAAACCATAAATAATAAAGGCATGCCCACCGTTTTTAGCACCATGATACTCAATAGGCCTATTATGTATTAACTGATTTTTCATTAAATATAACCATTCTTCACTCGTGTACCTATTTGATGATTCTTTCTGGCTATACATATTCAGTTTTTCATAAACTGGGGAGCCGTTACCTGCTCCTGAGCCATAAGAGGAGTAGTCCATATTCATCAGAATTCCGCAGGCAAAGCATAATGCAGCTTTATCACTAAAAGATAGTTCAGCACCGCCTTCATACTTAATTTGAAGAGTATCCAAATATGAGTTCAGTCTGTCAAAATTAGGGAAATCGCATCTTGTTGAATCAGAGTCAATATTACACACAAAACTATTTACAACAGACGTGTATCTATCCTCTTCCACTAATCTGTAGTCCCAATGCTTGTGGTAGTTTATTATTTGAGCAACTGCTGTTGCAACACAGCCAACGTCGCTACGATCATAATATCCAATATCATTATCATTATAGTGAAGATGGGTGTCATCAAAAGGGCAGTATTGATTATACGGTCCTTCCCCTCCCCATTGAGGGGTTTCAAGACCTATGTCATGGCTATCAACAATGGAGATGGTTTGATTAATAATGGCTTCCCATATGGGGCCCGTTTCAGCATTGCTTTGGTTGTTGTTTTTTGCTTCTTGAATCTGAATAGAGTATTCTGATAATAAACTATCAGCAGCTTCGTTACTCAAGACACCTTTATAAGGACACCTGCCTTGTGTACAGAATGCCAAAATTGGAATGCAACTACTATCTGCCGAGACAATTACCCAGCCATTTTCTTTCCATACATATTGGCCATCTTGGTAGATTTCTTTTTTAAAGATTACTTTCCAGTATAATGGGTCTAACGAATCCGGATGAGCAACCAAGCTATCAACTTGGTATGTTGTAAGATTGGTTTGTAGGTAGAGCCAATTGGTTGCGACCTGTCTGATTATAGCTGTTGGCACAGGTTGTGAAAACAATGATCCCAGCATAATGAGCATAAAGATGAATACACCAAACTTTTTCATAGCATTACTCCTTATTCGCTAATCTTAGTTTCAAGTGTTAGCCTTATTCTTAATCTCAGTTTCCCATGTTATTTGATGTTGAGCACCAAAACAATGGTGTGAGACTAACTCATTGTTTCTCATGTTATTTGAGGGTATCTAGTTTCCCTCGTCACTCACGATCTATATAGTGTAAACAGCTTTTTGCATCATTGACATTTGCTACTTCCATGTCAAGTTATTTTTTTCAGTTTTTGCAAAATATGTTGAATACCGTCGTAATGAGTTTTAAATAGGATAGGATAGGTTAGTAGTATTTACGACTGATCTGGCAAGAACTTTGCTGGAAACAAACCACAAAAGATGGGATCGCGGGGCATGCTCGTGATGACGCGATATATATACTGGGGTGTTTATTCCGGAATTTTGTGGTTGTTCCTAAAAGACTGGATCACGGCTCAAACCACCCCACCAAACCGCTGCGCGCTTTGGCGGGGACCCCGACAGGCCGTGATGACACAGTATATAGCCTGGTGGACTTGTTTTCGGGGCCTCCTTGTCACCATTTCACCTTTCCACCATTCCACCTTCAAATATCTGCGCTTTTTATCTGCGCCAATCTGCGTGAACCACCTTCCCACCTTTTCACCACTATTACAAATAATCGCAAGCAATATAGTGTGACATTCATCAAATACAGCGGTAATATTCTGCATATTCCTTCATAGCTCTCTCCCTTGCTGCTACTGCATTTGGTGCCATCATCCTTAGGTCATCCCTCACCGGGTTAAGGATGACTGCCGGAAGACCCATGCCGAAGAAGGTTTTGCAAATGACACCCGCCCCCATAATATATAGGTGCTATGTCCAAAAGGTCGTGGAAAGTTGGAAAGGTGAAATGGCAAAATGGTAAAAAGCTTCCCTGTAACTGTGCAGTTTCCTCACCCACCACCATGTCAGCTTTCCGGTATTCCATCCACTGGTTTAACGGCTTCCCTGATCACCCAGGAGGCCGCGACCATGCCCATAATGGCGGGCATGTAACTTATGGAACCTATCGTTTGGCGTTGCCTGCCCCGCTGCAGAATGATCTCATCAGGCGCGGAGTCGTCAGGATCGGTTTTTATCGGTTTTTCGGAGGAATACACGCAGGGGAAGTTAATGGGAAAACCCCTCCGGCGCAGAAACTTGCGCACTCTTTTTGCCAGGGGACAGGCATGGCTTTCCGCCAGCGGCGCGAGATGTATTTGGGCTGGGTCCACTCGGTTGCCCGCTCCCATCACGGAAATGAATCTAAACCCTTGGGTAATAGCGTGTTCAAGCAATCCGATCTTGGGCCCCAGGCTATCGATGGCGTCGATATAGAAATCCATCCCTTGCAGAAGGCTGCCGCGGTTGCTTGAATCCAGAAACTCCTGCCGGGTGTGCACCAGAGCCGAGGGATTGATATCCAGCACCCTTTGCCGCAGAACCTCCGTTTTGGGCAGGCCCAACGTGCTTTCCAGGGCTATGATCTGCCTGTTCAAATTGGTCTTCCCCACCACATCAAAATCTATGAGCGTAAATTCGCCGACCCCAGCCCGCGCCAGAGCTTCAACCGCGTATGAGCCGACTCCTCCCAGGCCAATCACGCAGACATGCGCAAAGCTCAGTCTGGATAGCGCCTGAGCATCCAGAAGGAGTTCGGTGCGGCTGAAACGCGGGTCTGTCAAGATAGTTCCCCAGTTAGTTCCCGGTAGTTCCGCAACTGGGTCTCCGCCAACTCCGCCCTGTCCCGGCCTGAAAGCTTGACGCTGGGCTCAAACACATCCAGCAGCCTGAGCAAGGGGTTCTTTTCTCCAGGATGAACGTAGTATTGGGTGATGTCAGTCTCGAAGAGGTAACGGCCATGTTCCAGCATCGCCTTGAACAGAGCGGCTTTATCCGCTCTCAGAATCCTGGAACTGACGGTGAACCAGCTATCCAGCCTGGCCAGCAGGCGAAAGCCCTCAACGCTGCCAGCGTAGCCGTGCACCAGGTAGCGCAGAGGATATTGGCGCAGAACCTCCCAGGCAAGTTGCTGATGCCCCACAATATGCAGCACCACGGGAAGCCCATATTTCTCCGCCAGTTGGAGCTGGTCTATCAGTATCCGGCGTTGGCTGTCGAGGTCTTTATTGTAGCGGTCAAGTCCGATCTCGCCGATCGCCCAGACCTGGCGGGAAGCACACAAAGCCTCGAGATCATCCAGCGCAAGATCGCAGACCGGAAAATTGGGATGAATGCCCGCGCCGAACTTGACCCTCGGGTCATTCAAGTTCTGATAGAAGTCGAGCTCCGAACGGCGCAAAGCGGAGGATAAAAAGCGCTTGATCCCCTTGTTCGAGGCTTCCTCCAGCAATCCTGGCAGGGACATGGTTTCAGCCAGATTGGCAAGATGGCAGTGGGCGTCGATCAGCATTGGAAGCCCTTTTCCCGTAAATAGTCCAGGATCGCGGCGGCCGCGCGCTTGCCTGCCTGGCCGTCAAGTGTGTCGAACATCAATCTGTTGGCCTCGGCCCTTTGCTGGCTCAGAAGGGAAGGATCAATCAAAAACCGCTCGCAAGCTGGCTCGAGTTCATCAAATCCGCTTATGCGCAGAGAAATCCGCTCCAGGAGTTCGTCAATCTGGGCAAGTGATCGGGCTGCGGGGGGAGTCCTGAAGGTCACCATTCCCTTGTCCAGCGCGCAGCATTCCGCCAGGATGGAGCTTTGATCGCCCACGCATACATCCGCGCAGAGCATGGCTTTCAGGAGATCCACCTGTTTTACAACATTGACGCCCCGCATCTGTTTTAAGGTCTTGCGGTAGGAGGCTGACACCCAGGGATGCAGGGTAACCAGCACATTCCACCTGGGCATGATCTCCCGCAAGCGGGGCAGCCAGATGCCGATGGCGCTCATGCCGCTGCCATCCCAGGTGCTTGTGAAAAGCAGGGTCGGCTTGGAGGGGTCTATCCCCCAGAGCTTTTTCTGGGCAAGAAGCTGGGGCTCCGTGATGTTGCCGTCAAAAGCTGGATCCAGCTTGGGAAAGCCCACTGCCTTCCCCACCTTCACCCCAAGCTCGCGGGCTGCCTCCAAGTCGGCATGGCTGCTGAACAGGTAAAGGCCGAACCGGTTGTAATTTTCCGCTCTCGTCATGCGCTTGAAGTGATAGGGACCATGCCTCATTCCGATGCTGATTATATTGCGGCAGGGAAACCTGTGCAGAGAATGCCGGCTCATGATCAACGCCTGGGGGAAGCTCAGGGTATTGCGGTTGGGCAGGCCCTTGCGCGTCAAAGCCGCCTGGATGGAACGATCCCCACTCAGGTAAACAAGCCGCGGCAGGTGTCTGGCCACCGGTTCAAAACACAGCAGGTCAATCTCTTCCGGGCAATAGAAAGCCAGTGGTATCTGCCTGCCGAGTTTCCCGGCAAGCTTCCAAAGAGCTCCATACAACGGCGCGTAGAGCAGTTCTGAGCCGACCATCAGTTTACTTGCCCACGCAGATATTCCGCCAGGCCTTCTGCCATGGTCTGTTCCAAGCTGGAACTGCCTTTGCAGAATTCCCAGGAACCGGAAACTCTCCGGTAATAGCCTTGGGAACGGACAATAGCAGCGGTGCCGAAATGGGAAGCCTGAAACTCAAAGAGATAGTTTTCCCCGCCTTTGTGCCCGATATCCAGGGAAAGAAACGGCGTGTCAAAGCTTTGCGCGATGCTCCGGGCATAGTCCAAAAGCCCGGCAGGCGGCGCTGCTTCAAAGTCAAAGCGTTTTGTTCCGCTGGCTCTGAAATCGCCGCTTTTGGTGAGGCGACGCATCAGATAAAACTTACTTCCTATGGCTATGACCCGGTAGTTGCAATCCAGGCCGGAAATGTATTCCTGCAGCAGGAAAGCCGCTCCGGGGCGCATGTATTGCAGCCAGTCGTCAGCATCCCGTTTGGGCTCGAAGCCGGGATAGCCCGGGTAAGTTCTGCCGCCACGCAGGTATCTGCGCCGTAGATGATCCAGCTTGACAGCCGGACTTATTGCTGGGGCCAAAGCCTTGATCCTGTCCAGCAGCTCTTGGTGGCCGCGGCAGAGAAACACACCCCTGGCGTTTGTTCCGGATATGGTCTTGAGCACGATAGGATAGGGCAGGTCAGGCGGGATGTCACGCGGATCGCAAAGATACCATGCCCGGGGAGTATCAATGCCCTTGCTCTTCTGGTAAAGCCAGGCATAGCCTTTGTTTTCGTGGCATAGCAGAAGGGGAAGCGAGGGGATGAGGCGGTTGTGCTCCGCCAGAAAATGAAGCTGATCCTTGAGCCATGCCCGGATGTGGGTCAACTGGCTGAAAGTGTATAGGATATTGCTGTCCCTGGGGTTGAAACTGCCGGAAGCCAGGTCGTGCCAGTCCGCGGTATGCACTGTCAGCCCGCAGCCCCGTAATTCCTTTATCAGCGTTGGGGTGGAAAGTGAAACCCAAGGCTTGCGGCTCTGGCCATAAAACCCGTTGTATCCGGTGAGCAGATATAGTTCCAAACTCAATCCCCGCCTGCTTTTCTTTTATGCGCCAGTTCAGCCAGCAACAAATACTTGAGAGCCACCTGAATTGCTCCCATAACGCAGATAACCAGGCCCCTCCATCCATCCCTGAAAGCTCCCCGGATGATGAAGTATTGCAAAAACTTGCCCACGGGTCTGAGGGTAAGGTGCCAAAACTTCGTTCTGACTCCGCTTTCATACATATCTTCCGCCTGCCATCTGGCGTAGCGCAGCATTTTTTTGAAGTGGGCGGACAGGGAATCTATGGGATCGTGGATCAGATAATAACGGTCTGGCATGTATTTCTTGTTGTCCAGCCTGATGGAGGCGTGAACCCGTGCCGGACGCCAATAACGTGTGGCCACACCTGTCATAACCAGGCGTTTACCCCTGCTGCTGAGATAGTCCCTGTGCTTGAGCAGCTTTCCCATAAACAGGGTGCGGGTGAGAAATAGATAACCGTCATAAGTGCCGTCTCCGCTGTTTACTATCTCCACAAGCTTATCCCGTAACAAAGGGGGGCAGATTTCATCAGAATCAATGATAAACACCCATTTGGTAAGGACATGGGGCATTCCCCAAATGCGCTGTTCACGGGCGTTTGTATAATCATGCTGATAGAGGCGGACATTGGGATAACGGGAAATGACTTCAAGGGTGCCATCGGTGCTGAAGGAATCGATCACCACGACATTCTCGCACCAGCTAAGGCTGTCCAGACAGGCGGCAATGGTGCGGATGTTGTTTTGGGTGAGAATGAAGGCGGTCAGATCAAGCATGACACTCCTTTCGGCACAGATCATAGAAGTCCAGCAGACGCTGAATCTGGGCTTCCATGCTGTATTGCCCGCGGATTTGCAATACCTGCTCAACCATTTTCCGATATTCGGATTGCCCAGACCGCGGCAAGGTTTCAAGTTCTGAAAGCTTCATTCCTATGCTGTTATCCACTACAAAATCCCGCACTTCATCCAGACAATCCTGCGCTAGGACAGGCAGACCCGCACAGAGATAATCGTAGGTCTTGTTCCCAAAAGCGTAGCGTATGGCGGGCAACTTTGCCGCAATTGTATCCTGGAACAACACCAAACCATAGTCCATGGCGGACATCGCCCTGATCAATTCCGAGTAAGGACGCTTTTGTTCCATACAGACCTGGGGCAGAGCCCTATATTCTACAAACTCTTTGCGGTTGCTAGGAAAGATATGCACCACATACTTGTCTGCCGGAAACTGCTCCAGTTGCCTTACAATATAGCGATGGTCGTTTTTCTTTTGAGCCAGGCGCCCTTCATAAACCAGATGAATCTTGTTATCCGTAGAGGAGAGCTTGGGCAGCATATCTGAAGGCTGCAGAATTTGAGTGCGCGGAAAGTAGTTTCCAAAGACCAGCCTCCGGGGCGTAAAACTGTAGTATTGCATGGCTTCCTGCAAATACCTGGCAGAGGGATAGACCACTCCGCAGGCAAGTTCATTGCAGGTCTTTTCAGCTACCCTTTCACGATACCCAAGCCCGTGCTTAAAGCTCATAAAATCATGGCAATCAAAGACAACGGGGACACCCAGCCTGGCTTTGATGATTTTGGCACCCAAGATATCAGGCTGATTATGGTAGTGGATCAGATCTATTTTCTGTGTGATTATCAACTGTCTGATCCTGGACAGAAGGCGAAAACGGCTGTTAAAGCGGTGAAGGCTGGCATAGAATTCGTCTCCCCTGCCATAACCTTGATCCGGCGTCTTGTTCCGGTGCAGCAGATGCACTTTCACACCCATCTGCTGCAAAGCCTCAGCATACTTGATGTTGCGAATGCAGGGTGAGCTATCTTGCACGAACAGGACGTTCATCAACCGAAATCCTTTCTATTACCAACCGCCAACAATCCTGTCATCATAAGCGCCGCAACCTTTCCTGTCCACATATCTGACCGCTATTGCCCATTGCTGAACTGCAGGTTATAGAGATATTGATAGCGCGGACAGGATTCCATCAATTCAGTGTGGGTACCCTGTCCCACTATCCTGCCCTGTTCGATCACCACAATTTTATCTGCTTTGAGGATAGTGCTCAGGCGGTGCGCTATCAGGATGACAGTCCTGTTTTGCGTGGCCTCATCGATTGCCTGCTGCACTTTCTGTTCATTCTCAGTATCGAGGGCGCTGGTGGCTTCATCGAAGATCAGAATGGGCGGATCGCCCACGATCGCCCGGGCGATACACAACCGCTGCCGTTGGCCGCCGGAAAGATTTGAACCCTTGGATTGCAGGATACCGTCGTATTGTCCCGGATACTGCTGGATAAATTCATCCGCGTTGGCGATCTCAGCCGCGCGGCGGAGCTGTTCATCAGAAACAGGCTCCAGACTGCCATACGCGATATTATCTCTCAGCGACCTGGTGAATAGCAGGCTGTCTTGCGTAACCACCCCAAAAAGCTTGCGCAGATGGCTCAGCTTGATCTGCCGAACATCCACCCCATCGATCTTTATCGACCCTTCCTTCACATCGTACATACGATTCAGAAGGTTGGCAAGGGTGGTCTTGCCACCCCCACTTGACCCTACCAAGGCAACTTTTTCGCCCTTATGGATAACCAAGTCGAAATCTTGTATCACAGGTTTGCCCTGCTCGTAATAAAAACCCACCTTGGAGAACTCGATACTCTTTTCAAATCCATGTTTATCAACGGCATCCAAAGCGTCCACCACCGTTGGCTTGCGGTTCATTACAGCGGAAATGCGGTCCAGCGACACCAGGGCTTTTTTGATCTCGATGTATATCTGCGTAAGCGATTTCAGGGGATGCAGCATGGAAAAGAGGGCAAAGAGAAAGGCTGTAAAATCTCCCAGGGAAAAGGTGCTGCCGGGACTGAGGATCAATTCACCCCCCAGGATAATCACCACCACACCCATTGCCACCGTATTCAGTTCTGTGATTGGCACATTGAGGGTTGAATAGTACTGTGCCTTTTTCCATTGGCTCAGATGGGCGTTGTTGATTGCCTTGAAATTGTGGTATTCGCTTTCTTCCCGGCGGAAGGCCTTGACGATCTTCATGCTGTTCAGCGCTTCTTCCACCGCGGAGAACATATTGGAAAGCTGTGCCTGGATACGTTTGGAATACTTCTTGATCTTCTTGCCCAAAACGCTTACCATGAGCGTGAACAGCGGAACGATTATCACGCTGTAGAGAAGGAGCCTGGGATTGAGCAGCAGCGCTATCCGCAGATATACGGCGATGGAAATGATATCTCTCAGGGCGTCCAGGATGGAGCGGATAAACTGGTCGCTAACGATGTTGACGTCGTTTACCATACGTACGATGGCGTCACCCACCCGGTGCTGATTGTAAAACTCCAGTGACTGACTCATGTATTTGCTGAACATTAAATTGCGGACATCTCGTACCGTGTTGCCCCGCAAGCTGATCAAAAGCACTCTGTGGATATAGAAAAAGATGTTTTTAAGAATTATGGTGACTACCACAAAACCGCAAATCACCCAGAGCAAGGCTAGGGAATCGGTGTGCTGCATCACATCCTTGAGGTTCTCCCAAAGGGGGGCTAGGTCGTTGAGGCTCTGAATTGAGAACACTGATCCCGTTTCCGCGAAAAACCCGCCTATTCTGCCCAGAAGTTCCTGAATAAACGCACCCGCGTCATGGTATTGCACCGGCACCGGACTCGCCCTGAACACATAGTCAAACAAGGGGATAACCAGGGTAATACTGATACCGCTGAACAGCGCGTACAGCAGCATAGCCACCAGCCCCATCAACAGGATGTGCCAATAGCGGAACATCATCCGGTAGATTTGGATCAGATTGCTCCATTTTGTCCGGGTAGTGCTTTTGTTTCTCATAACTTCGTGCAATAAAAAAAAGCCAGCGGATGCTGGCAAGAAATTTGTGGCACGCCCTGAGGGATTCGAACCCCCAACCTTCTGATCCGTAGTCAGATGCTCTATCCAATTGAGCCAAGGGCGCACGCAGAAAGCAATGCTTTTCAAACAGCCTCATCTGTCAAGTTCATTTTGACGCCCCGCCAATGCCATAAACCACTCAATTGACCACTCTGTCATTGATTTGCCTCCAGTGCTTGCAAAACTGGCCGCTCACGAAAAGCTCTTGACTTCCCACCACCCCCATAGTATCTTTGAACCCAATACAAAGGAGGTAACAATGAAACTGAGATATCATGGCCATTCCGCTTTTGAGCTGCGCAGTGATTCAGGCCACACGGTCCTGATCGATCCCTGGCTGGATGACAATCCCCAGGCCACCGTCAAATCAGATTCAATAAACGCGGATTACATCGTGATCACCCATGCCCATTTTGACCATCTGGGAGACGCGGAAAAAATCGCCAGACGCTGCAACGCGGAGATCATCTGCGTGGTTGAATTATGCAGCTATTTTGAAAACAAAGGGCTTAAAACACATTCCCTGCAGATTGGAGGCTCCAAAAGCTTTCCCTTTGGCCGCGTGAAACTTACCATCGCCTGGCATGGCAGCCAGACACCGGATGGGGCATACGCTGGACTGGCGGCAGGAGTTTTGCTCTGGATGGATGGCATCTGCGTTTACCACACGGGCGATACCGGACTGTTTCAGGACATGAAGCTGATCGGAGAACTGCAAAAGGTTGACTATATGCTGGCGCCGATTGGTGACATATACACCATGGGGATCGATGACGCCGTCAAGGCGGCAGAATTAGTCCGCCCCGGCATCACCATACCCATGCACTACAACACCTGGCCCATTATCGCGGCCGATCCAGAGGTATTTGCCGCCAGGATAAAGGCTTTGGGACTCCAATGCCTTATCCTGAAACCGGGGGATGAAGTATAAAAATCCCGCTTGGGGCACAATCCGCACCCATATCGCTATCATTTTGTGCCACAAGATGATAACCCATCATCCTTAGGTCATCCTTATAAAAGTTAAGGATGACCTAAGGAAGACCCCACCCTGTCTGCCGGATTCAAAGCAGGCTCGCAGCACAATCAATTGACTATCCTGCAAGTGATTGAGGCGTGCACTGCCTGCCGCGCCAGAGGCAGATGACAAAGTGCCAGCATAATCCGCAAAAGTCATGATGACAATACAAGCTCCAGCAGGATGCCTGTTGGGGCAAACTGCTGGAGCCAGTACAATTCAGAGTTTATATCTTTAGAAAAAGAATACTTTTACAAAGATAGCGATCAACAAGGCGGAATTGATTCCCAACCAGATTCTAAGGCGAATTCTGGAGCTTCTGATCTCGTCACGGTTGGATTGAACCTTTTTTTCCAGCCTTACGATCAGATGCTCGATCGTGTTCAACTGTTCTCCAGCCTTGTCGAATTTTTTGATCTCGCTGTTGTGACTGCTGTTTCTCCTTACCTGGCGCACCAGTTCATAGGCCAGGGGTATAAAAGCGGGTAAAAACTTCTTAAACATGGAACCAGCCATAATCTTCCTCCCGATTAAAATTTATAACCGACATTGCCGTATATAGTTCCCGGCAAAACCGTGTGAGTGGAATAGGAAAAGTCGATCTTGATGCCTTCAACGTCAAGCCCCACCCCTGCGTTCCAGGTTGCGGGATTGTGGTGGACGCCAAATCTGAGGCTAAGGATTTCCAGCATCTTGGCTTCCACGCCGCCCATAAACTCGGTTTCCTGGCCAAAATCCTTGCGCACTTCAATGCTGGTGGTCACCTGGTCATAGGGCAGGTAGGATACTCCCAGGGACAGTTTGCTGGGCAGGGTGTTCTGATTGTTGTTGCCCATCACGGCCTGGCGCAGATTGGTTACGCAAAAGCCAAACTTTGTCCGGCCATGCAGGAGGGCAGTGGCTCCCAAATCCACCGCGAAAGCTTCATCGTGTACATCGTCATCAAACTGGAGCAGGTTATAGTTGACCGTGTATCCCACGCTGATCTGGGAGTGGATGTCCTTTTGCAGGCTGAAGGCGTGGGAAAGGCTCCAAATCTGCTCGCTCATCAGGGTCTCTTCCTCAAAGTCCACATCAAAGAGCCTGGCTCCCAAAGCCACTGTGCCAAGGTTTTGGGGCAGCCTGATGCCTACCGCGGCAGTCTTGAATTCGGTGAACTCCTGGTTGTTGAGCTGGCTGAAGCCGATCATGGCTTCCATGTTTACGTTGGTCAGCCCCGCGGGATTGTAAAAGATCGCATTGACATCGTCTGCCACACCGGTGTAGGCTCCGCCCATACCGCGAGCCCTGGCGGAAGGATTGTAGTCATCGAATACGGCAAGCAGCAAAGCCGCCTGAAACAGGATGACGGCGAGTATTATGGTTTTCTTCATGGTAGTATCCTTCTTTACTTCAATCCAGGATTGATTTTATCACGATTGGCTGGATCGTGGTCTCTTTTTTGCCGGTGCTTCTTTCGATGAGCTCATAATGGCAGTAGTAAACGCCGATCGGGCAAAGCTTACGGTTGTAATCCCGGCCATCCCAAAGTTCCCTGTTGATGCCGATCAGGTTGCCAATGTTTTTATTCACTGGAGTGGCTACCAGCCTGCCCTGGACGTCGTAGATTCTGATAATGGCTTTGTATCTGTTTATCATCGTGGTAGCCTGGGTGCCATATTCCAGCATGATCTTCTCATTGAGTTCCGGATTGAAGATATTCTTGGTGCTGCCAGTGGTGGCGTTTAGAATATTCAGCCAGAGGACCTTTTCCTTGATGGGCACTCTGAGGATGCCATCATTCAGATTGTTGAGCTGGACAGAGTTGGGCGGGCTAACATAGCAGAATTCCTGCAAATCTATGACAGACTCGCCATAGCTGACAGGCTCGAACTGCAATATGATCAACACCGCATCGTCATCTTCAGTAAACAAAGGCTCCCTGGAGTTGTAATAGATGGTGATCAGATCGCCGTTTGGAGATACAGTCAGGCTGTCGTCGTCATCCCAAAGGCGGGAGAGGGTGTTCTCGTATTTTATACCCTGGAAGAGCACCTTGGTAGGGTCTATCTTGAAAGAGGCGGTATAGGATGACACATACCAGTTGAGGTTCACATGGGAGGTCAGCATGGCAATGTCAACCCGCTTGTTCAGTTCAGCTTCCTTGGATTCGATGGTGATGGAAGCATTGACCAAAGCGTCGGTTTTCACCATGTCTGATTGATTGCGGGGATTCACCTTGTAGCCAGCGCTGCTGTGATAGTCCACAATACCCTGAATCATATACCACCAGTCGCCCACATTGATATCGCTATTGTTGAAAGCGAAGAGCCCGTTGTCTGCCATGGCCTGGACGTTGCTGTCATCCGCAAACTTAAACTGCCCATAATTGTCAACCGTCGATTTGATCTGGACGTTGTTGAACCTGACCAGCACCCCCTCCCATTGCTCGGAATCGGGGCTGTTAAAAGCCATGTCGGCAGTGGAGATGGGCCAGGCAGGGGGCAGGGGATTGCCGCTGGAAAAGATCTCAAAGCTGGAAACGTTCACCAGCTCCGTAAGGTTGTAGTACTCATCCACCACGCAGGTTAGCTGCACGTCGTCGCCCACGGAGACAGCGTTGCTGGTGTTGCGGTGATACACATACACCCCGCTCCAGGGACCCCCGGACGCGTCGCCGATGTAAAAAGCGGAATTGGGTATCACATGGGTTACGATGGCCCGCACTGTGACCGTTTGCCCATCATAGGTGGAGTTTCCCGCAGCATCGACCGATGACTGGATGTCATAAACGGACAATACTTGCTGCGCGGATAAGCCGGCAACCATGATCAGCGCTATCAAAGTCAGAATCAGACTTCTCATTTATAGCTCCTTGGTGTTAATCTCGTTTGGTGGGACTTCTTTAACAGGTGTGCTTTTTATAAACAGCATGTCGATGATCAACAGGATCATCGCGCAGAAAATGGCGCTGTCTGCCACATTGAACACTGGCCAACGCTCCAGGCCGAATATATTGGGAAAGTCCACATCGATAAAATCTGTGACAGCTCCAAAAAACAGCCTGTCTATCAGATTGTTGCCAATGGCTCCTCCCAGAACCAGGCCAAAGGCTATAACCTGAATCTTGTTTGTGGCATGACGTAATAAATATAAGACAAACACGACAGCCAGAACCGTGGCGGAAACGAAAAACACCCGATTCCAGGCTGGATTGGACAGCGATATACTGAACGCCGCGCCTGTGTTGCGAAGATGGGTGAAACGGAAAGTGTCTCCGAAGATGTTTTGCAGCACAGGATAGGAATGCCCCTCCAAAGTAAACGCTCTGGTTAGTATCTTGGTGACCTGATCCAGGATGATCACGATCGCCATTATTATAAAAGCCGGATATTTTTTGGGTTTGTCCTTCAACTCGCTTATCACCTGTTCTGCTTGCGCTTTTTGTCTTCCAGCTTTTCCTTGCAGGTAATGCAGTGTGTAACGTAGGGGATTATCTCTAGCCGTGCTTCCCCGATAACCTCTCCGCACATTTCGCAGAGGCCATAGGTGCCGTCATAGATCCTTTTGAGGGCATCGTTGAGCTGCCTGATCTTTTCCCGTTCCTGTTCCATCATCATAACAGTCTGCTCCATCAGGTTGGTATCCGAACCCTGGTCAGCCTGGTGATAGGCATAGGATGAGAGGTCGCCGCTACTTTCCTTGGCTCCTTTGCTTTGGTCTTTGTGGGTGTCTTCCAAATAGGCAACGCTTTCTTTAAGCTCTTCCAGAATGATCTTCTCGTAGTGCTTAAGTTTCTCTGCTGATAATGGTTTTGCCGCCATTTATAGCTCCTGTGTATAACACTTTAATTCTGAATATTCCAGATATCTAAGGCTCTCAGTTATGTCAATAAAAATATCCCTTCAGGCCTTTGCCAGCTTACGTAAAAATCCTGCCAGCAACGACCTCAGGTTTTCTGCGGCCAGATTGGCATTCTGCCTGATCTCTTCCTGCGAATGTTCCAAATCGTGAAACAGGTTGCTGTAGTTGGTGACCACAGACAGGGCAAGGACTCTCATTCCCGCATGCCTGGCTGCGATCACTTCGGGAACGGTGGACATTCCCACCAGGTCAGCACCCCATCCGGCAAAAGCCGCGCACTCGGCTTTGGTCTCTAGGCTCGGCCCTGTCACCGCGATGTAGGTTCCCTGGGGCAGGTTGATCTTCAGTTCAGCGGCTATCTGCCTGCAAATCTCCAAATACTCTCTGTCATAGACATCGTTCAGGCTGGGAAACCTTTCCCCCAGGGTTTCATCGTTGTGCCCGATCAAGGGATTGGTGCCCATGTGGTTGATATGGTCGCTCAACTGGATGATGCTTCCGGGTGCATACTGCTCTCTGAGGCTTCCCGAAGCGTTGGTTACGATCAGCGTACCCACGCCCAGGCAGGCCATCACCCGCACTGGAAAGACAACCGTGGACATCGGATAACCCTCGTAAAAGTGGAACCTGCCCTGCAGGCAGAGGATCGGCACTCCTCCCAGTTTTCCCAGTATCAGATTACCTTTGTGGGAAGGCGCTGTGCTGCTGGCAAAACATGGTATCTCAGAATACGGCATTTTTAAGAGGATTTCCAAGTGATCCGCCAGATCGTTCAAACCTGTTCCCAAAATAACCCCCGCCTGGGGAACCAGGGGCAGCCGTTCCCGTAGCCAGGACGCAGTCTGTCGATAATCAGCAGCCATCAGTTTTGTCCTTCGGGCCGGGGATTGTTGCCCGGATTAATCTCATCTTTGATCTGCTTGAATTCCGTATCCAGCAGTTGCTCCGTATCCTTCGTCAGCAAAGGATCCTTGCCGATACGATCCATAAAGGTCTGCAGCTCGGACTTGAATTGCATCAGGAACTGCCGCTTCTGTTCCTTGATCTGCACATATTGATGCTCCAGAGCGGTAAGGTATTGCCTGGCTTCCTGGATTGCCCGTTTCGCCTTCAGTTCCGCTTCATGGATTATGTTTTCCGCTTCCTTGCGGGCATTGGCGATAATGTCGGCTTTTGTTTTCTCGGCAAACACCAGGGTGCGGCTGATAAGCTCTTCACGCCGTTTCAGGTCTTCCACCGCCGAACTGGCCTGGATGGCTTCCTGTTTGACTTCGTGCTGCATCACCTCGCGCCTTTGAATCTCCTTTTCCTGCCTGCGCTGGTAGTCCTCCAGCTCGGTGGCAAGCTGTTCCAGAAACTCACGCACTTCTTTCTTGCTAAATCCAAAAAGAGTTCCGGAAAACTCTTGATGCCTGATATCGGTGGGATACAAGGACATTGTTCCTCCAGTCTATAGTAAACTCAGTATTAATCTTTTAAGCACTTGCAGGATAAAGAAAGCGATCAGGGGTGAAAGATCCAGCCCCATGTCCGGCAATATCCTGCGGATGGGCGCCAGCACAGGTTCCGTGATGCCATACAGAAAGCGATAGACCTTGTCGCGCGGATCCCGGATAAACCAGCTCAGTATCGCCCTGGCAATGATCAGCCAGTAATAGATCTCGATCAGGCGCGCCAGAAACAAGATAAAGATGCTTGCCGGATCCTGCCGCATGCTCAGTCCAATACCTCGTGGCAGTTGCGGCAACGGGCCTCATAGGCTTCCGTGCTTCCCACCAGGATTTGTTCACCCTGGTGCACAGTCCTCTGGGTACGGTTCGCGGGATTGCCGCACTTCACGCAGATGGCCAGGTTTTTAGTCACATATTCAGCCACGGCAAGCAGTTGAGGCATGCTGCCAAAGGGTTTGCCCCTGTAGTCCTGATCGAGCCCGGCCACAATCACGCGCAGCCCCCGGTTGGCAAGGTCGTTGCAGACATCCACAATCGAAGGATCAAAAAACTGGGCTTCGTCGATAGCCACAATTTTTAAATCATCAGCCAGATGCTGGTAGATCTCGTCAGGCTTGGAGATCGGGATGGATGGCTCCACCATATGCGAGTGAGAAACGATGTTCTTTTCGTCATAACGGTTGTCGATCGCGGGTTTGAAAACCACAAATGCCTGTTTGGCGTATTGCGCCCTGCGGATCCTGCGAATGAGCTCCTCGGTCTTGCCACTGAACATGCTGCCGCATATCACCTCGATCCAGCCTGTTTTTTGGTTAATGATGTTCACGCGATCTCCTTGCTCTGAAAATCTGAAATATCCATAAATGCTCGCATCAGAATTTTGTCAATCCCTAATGCTTATCCAGTGTATGGAGATGGTAGGCGATGATGCTGGCTGCCATCGCTGCATTCAAAGACTCCATTTGCTCCTCCATGCCAATCCGGAGGCTCTCCCCCGCCATCTCCCTGATTTGCGGGGAAAGTCCCCGGGCTTCCGAGCCGATGGCGACCACAAGCCTGCCACCCGACGGCCTGAAGTTCTGCAACAGAGTCCCTTCCCTCATCTCAGCGCAAACCAACTGCAAACCGGGAACGGACAGCTCCCCCGGCTCGATTATGGCATGTGGCACGCGGTAAACGCTGCCCAAAGATGCCCGTATCACCTTGGGAGAGGAAACTTCCACGCAACAGGGCGACAGCAGCAAGGCATCCAAACCAAAAGCAGCCGCGCTGCGGAAGATGCTGCCCATATTGCCCGGATCGCTGATCCCATCAAGATAGAAAGCTGTCTTAAAATTCTTTACACCCGCTGCCGGCAAGGCAAACAGAGCCGCCGAGGCCTGGGGGTTGTCGCTGTCGCAGATTCTGTGAAAATCTTCCGCATCAAGTTGCAGTGCCGGCACCCCGGCCCAGATCGCTTGCCCCGATTCTCCCAGATACTGCTCCAGCGGACGCAGGCCATAGTATTTCAACTGCGACAAAGTCCGCAAACCCTCCACCACCACCAAATTCTCTTCCAGACGGTGTTTCTTTTGCCTGAGCCGTGCCAGTTCTTTCACCCTGTTTTTACTGATTTTTACCACTCGTTCAGCTCCTTTCACCAAGGCTTTGTTTTTCAAGAATCTACAGAGTTATCCACATAACGTGTGGATAATCCGTTTACTTTAACATGTTGCCATACAGCAGATTATCAAAGCGGCATTTTGTTCGCCACAAGTTATCCACAGCTTATCCACCAAGACGCAAACCCGTGTTTGTTAATTGATTGTAAACTTTCGTTGCCTGACTCGGCCGCCAGCGTGAAGTTTAACCATATAAACTCCCCTGCCAAGTTTTCTGAACCCAGTTTCCGCGGACAGCAGCCAGATGCCCTCTCCCGCTTCAGCCTGGAAGAAGCGCCTGCTCAACACCTTCTGTCCCCGCAAATTGTAAAGGCAAAGCTCGACTGACCCCGCCGCGTCCTCCGGTAAATACCATCTGGCGGAAGCAAATGCTTTGTCCCACACTGGGTTGGGTGTGATCAAAAGCTCAAGGGGCAGCTCGGGATACGCTACATCCACCCACGTGGAATCCGACCTGTTGCCCCACACGTCAACGCTGCAAATTGAGACCTGGCAGGAGTTTTGGACTGGCAGACAGACCCGAAAGCCACTCTGCCAGTATCCCGGCGTAAGCTGCCTTTGCTGGATTGCCACGTTTTGTTCGTAGATGGTCAGCTCATACCAGAGCGAATCAGGGGAATCAGGTTGCACCAAATCCAAAGCCAGCGTTCCCAGAATAAATTCATGCCCCTTGACCTGCGGAGCGGGCGGGGCAACATCTGGCTGCCCGTAAACCCGGTTGAGCACCGTCAGCCAGCGATAGCGGGCAAAATCCAGTTTGGCGTAATGTCTCCACCAGGCATCGAAATGCTGGCGCGTGCAGGGAAACCAGACCGCCGCCGAACCCACCTGATGGAGTATGTTCAAACTCCCCGAGGAGACCACGCAAGCAGCCCAACTTTCGGCAAGGGCGTCGCTTCCTCCTCCCCGTCCGGCATAGGAAGCCAGCATCTCGCCCACATCCACGTCGTTGTAGGCTGTGTTCATTTCCCAATAATGCTCTCTTTTGCCCAGCATCTCCGTATAACTGGACAGGGAACCTGAAAAGAAATAATCCCTGAAGGCAGGATAAAAAGCGGCCAGAGCGCTGGTCTTGATGGTTGAGCAGGTCATGGGCAGGGTGAAACCGTGGGGATTCTGGCAACCTCCGGCTTCATAGGATTCCAGATACTTGCCGGTAATCTGTGCCGCGATCTGCTCCGCGGAACCTGACGCAAACAGCGGAATGATGCTCTGATAGGGAAACCCGGCAGCGGGAACTCGCTCTTCCGAGGCAACCACATAGTCCGCTGCATCCATCACCTCCGCCAGCACTTCCAGGCTTTGCATGGAACAGGCGTCAAAGACCAGGATATCCAATCCCGGCAAACCCGCGAATACTTTCCGCAAGTCACCTTCCGCCACGCTCAACGAGGACTGGGCGTCGTAATCCGGGCTTATCCATTTGAAGGACTGGTCTTTGAACCAGTTGTCGCCATGTCCCCAGACCACTGCCATTCTGCGTTCCGCGGGAAAACGCTGGAAACCCCAGGCAAAGAAAGCGTTCAGGGTCCGGGGATCGCCGCTGTTGATCACGCCCAAATCCGCGATGAGCGGGGAGGTGATTTGCGGCGAATTATCCCTGCGGATCTTCCACCTGCTGCCTCCGGGATAGGGTGAACTGGCAGGCAGGTCTGTCTGCACAATCAGGTTCAGATTGGCTGGCAAGTCCACGGATTCCATATCGTTCACATCCTGGATCACATTCTGCCACAAGTTGTTATCGCCTGCCATGTGGATGAGCACAGTCCACTGCTCAGCACACAAGGGGACAAGCAGCGTGGTCCCCAATAGCAGGATTAACAGTCTGTATGCCACTTTTTAGAAATGGTATGGGATCAGTAGTTGTATTCCAGAGCCTCTTCCTGGCCTTTCAGAACGCGCAGGCCGCCCTGGGACAGGGCTTCCATTTCCTTTTCGCCGGGGAAGAGGTGCAGGGGCGCGATGAACTCCACCCTGGCTCTGATCTGATCCACTATATAGTCGTTGAAGGCAAGGCCGCCGCTGCAGAAAATGGCATCCACTTTGCCGCTCAGGACAGTCGCGCAGGCTCCGACTTCCTTGGCTACCTGATAGCACATCGCGTCGGTGATCAGTTTGGCTTTGGCGTTGCCTTCCTTGATCCGCTTGTCAACCTCAATCCCGCTGTCCGTGCCCAGATAAGCCGTCAGGCCAGCGGTCTTGGTTAGGTATTTGACCAATTCCTGATGGGTGTATTTGCCGCTGTATGCCAGGTTCAGCAGGTCTCCGATGGGCAAGGCGCCCGCCCGTTGCGGAGAGAAAGGCCCCATGCCAAGCAGGGCGTTGTTTACATCCACCACCCGCCCGTTGCGGATGGCGGCGATGGATATTCCGCCCCCCATGTGTACTCCGATGAGGTTGGCTTCGTTCAGTTTCTTGTTCAGCTTGGCAGCCATCAGCCTGGCAATATAGCGGATGTTCAAGGCATGTAACAGGGATTTCCGCTCGATTTCCGGAATTCCGGAGATGCGCGCCAGATCATCAAATTCATCGACAACCACCGGATCCACGATAAAGCTCTGGATACCAAGCTCTTTGCCGATGGCGTCGGCAATGAAAGCACCCAAATTGGACGCGTGGACTCTTCCCCATCTGGAGGGATCGCGCAAATCCCGCAGCATGGCCTCATTGATCTTAAAAGTTCCCCCTGGAACAGACTTTACCAGGCCGCCGCGGCCCACCACACATTGCAGGCTGGCAGGCGGGACATTGTTTTCCCGCATGGCTTCCAGCACCAGGTTCTTCCTGAATTCATACTGATCGATTATACCGCCAAATACATCCAATTCGGACGCTTCATGGCGCAGAGTCTTTTCAAAGACCGGCTGTTCATCGTCGAAAACCGCGATCTTGGTAGATGTCGAGCCAGGGTTGATGGCAAGTACGCGATAGGGCATAAATCCTCCAGCTTGTGATTTTTATACTTTTTGACAAGCTCTCACGCAAGCACCCTTTTGTCAATCTTTTCCTGAGTAGCCCCCACTTCCCTCCCATTTCCAGGCTGGGATAATCCTAGGGTCATCCTTAGGTCAACCTTATAATTTATAAGGACGACCTAAGGATGACAGGCTATCTTGTTGATGCCCATAATGATACGGCAATGGGAGGGTTCCGCGAAATACCAAAGGGCTGATAGGGAATCTTCACGGACTGAAATCGATAACCTCTTCAATGCCACCGCATTAACGTTGACGCTTCCCTTGAAATGAAATGGTGAACGATTAGACCAAAAACCTAGGTTTACAGCCCAGAATCAGCGTCATCTTGGGGCTGTCAGGGTCCTCGGACTGATTGGAAGCTATCCAGTAGCACGATAAACCCTAAATCCCTTGGGGGTAGTATTAGTCGCTATCCAGTTTCTTGGAATAACTTGTGGAAATTTAATACAATAAAAGGTTACTAATGTGAGCGAGAATCAGTGATTAATGACTATGCGGTGCGCCACTATCCAAAAGCCGCTATAACCTACCTATTACAAAGCTTAGTGTAAGCTTTCAGGGATTCTATATATCTTGTCCTACAAGGCTCAAAATCAAGCCATTCAGGAACAACTATTCTTTCTCTTTGTTTAGGATAGTTTAAACGCCGTCGTAATTTTCCAACCACCTGTGGCGATAATGTATTTCTAAAGAACCTTTTAATCTCTCTTTTCTGTAAGATGATTTGCATTTTGAACTCCTTCTAATTCATTCAAATAAAGGTGGTTTCAGATATCTCACTTATTTACTTTGATAATGTGTTGACAGGATTACATATCTAAACATCCTGTCAACATCTTTTTTCCAAGGAGAATCAATGCAAGGCGATATTGATGAAAAATTGGACTGGTTTTCTACATTGTACGAGGAAGCTAAAAGGGAATTTGAGGTTGAACAACTTGACCTTTCAGGCAGAAACCCGTTTCAACGAGACAGGGATCGCATATTATCATCAAAAGCTTTTTGCAGACTGGACGGTAAAGCTCAAGTTTTTTATGCAGACAGCAAAGATCATATTAGAAACCGACTAACTCATAGCCTAGGAGTAATGTCTCTTGCTGATAATATATCTAGAAAGTTAAAACTCAATTGCGATTTAGTTGAAGCAATTGCACTTGGACACGATTTAGGCCATACCCCCTATGGCCATATTGGTGAAAGAATTCTCAACCAGATAATGAATGGATGTATTGATCTACATGGAGTACAGAAGTTTCTCAAAAACAATGATTTGGGATTCAAACATAATTGGCAAGGTTATCGATTAGTTTCTGAGTTAGAAGCCCATTCTGATAAGTATCCTGGACTTAATCTAACGAAACAGACAATATGGGGAATTGTAAATCATACTGGACTATATTACAAAGACTGTTATTCTCATTGCTTTATGAAATCAAGGTTTAATGGGTTCCTTAGGTTATCTCAGTATAAAAAATGCAAAAAGAATTTGTCGATTGAGTTCTATAAAAAACCGTTTGCTACACCTAGACCTACTGGAGAAAAGAGCATCATCCCTTTGGATAATAGATATTGGACCCCAGAAGCTATGGTTGTAGCAGTTGCTGATGAGATAGATCAAAGGATACATGATGTTGCTGATGCTTATGAGTTTGGAATAATTGGTTTAACAGATATACTAAAACAATTCTGCGCAATCTTCGAGAACAACTTTTCATCCGATATGAAAAAGATCATTAGTGAACTACAGAATCTATGCCTTCCGTCAATTACAAAGTATGTAGAAGAATACAATGAAAATATTGAGACACACATAAATGAGCTGGAATCTCTTTCTGAAATAAGCCAAAATGATAGAGTGATTATTAAGAATTCAAACACCCAACTTAAAAAGAAGATGAAATCTATAGGCGATCAAATTGTTAAAAAAATAAGAAATATCAACACCAATGAATTACGATCTGGAACTCACCATATACAAGCTACATTTTCTAGATTAATTGCTGATCTTTATATTGACAATTTTATCCGTTATTACCGCGATAAAATGAATTCGTATATAAATAAATACAGCGTAAAAAGCAGCAAAGAATACAAAGAGAAACTCAATAATGGGATAGTTCCATTTAGCATAAGTGATTTGAGGAACGACCCCTTTTGGGAAAATGATGCTAAATTCCATGATTACTTAAAAAGGCTAATACTAAACTGCCATCGAGTTCAACTAGCTGATGGAAGAGCCTCATTGATTATCAGAAAGATTTTTAAAGCGCTAGTATCTAACCCGATGCAGTTACCAGATAAGGTTTTAAGAAGATATGTCTCATCTATGGATAATGTTCATCATTTCATGACAGAGAGCATTATCGATGATGAGTATTATGCAGCAAAGGCAGCTTACACCATTAGATCACAATTAATCAAGAAGTATTTGAGGACCCCTGATGGTGCTCCTAATGACAAAGGATACTCCTTATTGATGAGGACTATTTGCGACTTTATTTCAGGTATGACAGATCAATATGCAGAAGCTTACTATCATGAATTATACGGTGTTAAGGATATTTTGCTTGAATTTAAATAAATTGGCCATATTGAAATATTGCATTGCATAACCTGACTTTATCGCTCGCTCAGTTAAAAAGTGTGTGTAGTTTTATATACGCAGAATAAGCTTGCACAAAAATAGTCTCTCCCCGCAAAAAGATTTCACCAAACAAAAAAGGCGGGATAACCCGCCTTTAAGCATTGTTCTTTTGGCTTTCGCTACCATCTGAGATGGGCAAAAGCGCGGTTGGCGTCAGCCATCTTGTGGGTGTCTTCACGTTTTTTGATCGAAGCCCCTTCTTTCTTGTAGGCTGCCATCAGTTCCGCGGCAAGCTTTTCGGTCATGGTCTTCTCGCTGCGGGCACGGGCATAGCTGATCAGCCAACGGAAGGCCAGGGCGCGGCCGTTTTTCTCGTTCACTTCCAGCGGAATCTGGTAGTTTTGGCCACCCACGCGGCGGGAAACAACCTTCACCAGGGGGCGCACATTTTCCAAAGCGGTCTTGAACACCTCGAGGGGTGGTTGCTTGGTTTTTTCGCTGATGATGTCGAAGGCGTCATACACGATCTTTTCGGCGAGGCTTTTTTTGCCTTGTTTCATCAGGCAGTTCATGAACTTAGAGAGAACCAGGTCGTTGTATTTGGGATCCGGAAGCACTTCACGGACAACGGCTTTTCTTTTTCTTGGCATGTCTCAGATCCTCCCCTATTTCTTGGCTTTGGGACGCTTGGTTCCATATTTGGAACGTGATTTTACACGCTTTTCGACACCGGCGGAATCCAGGGCTCCGCGCACAATGTGATATCTCACACCGGGAAGGTCTTTCACACGTCCGCCGCGCACCAAAACGATGCTATGCTCCTGCAGGTTGTGGCCTTCTCCGCCAATGTATGCTGTCACTTCAAATCCGTTTACCAGACGGACACGCGCTACTTTGCGCAAAGCTGAGTTCGGTTTCTTGGGCGTAGTCGTGTAAACACGAGTGCATACTCCGCGCCTTTGCGGACATCCCATAAGCGCCCTGTTCTTTTTCTTCTTTTCGATCTCAGTTCTGCCTTTTCTAATCAGTTGATTAATGGTTGGCACTGATTACCTCCATGTATTACTTGGGTTATTTGGTTTAAAAGTCATAGTAATCTTCCACTTCCTCGCCTTTTCTGGCGTGCGCGAAGCGGTCGATGATCTCAGCCACGGTTTCACCGCTGTTCACCGCATCTTCCAGCATGCTGTTTATGGCTTTGGTGCCTGTGCCGACAGGGATCCTGTGGCCCAGGATGATGCTTTCCTTGAGGCCTTCAAGGTGGTCAACCCTGCCTTCGATGGCGGCTTTGGTGAGCACTTTGGTGGTTTCCTGGAACGAAGCTGCGGAAAGCCAGCTATCCGTCAACAGTGAAGTTTTGGTGATTCCCAGCAGCAACTGTTCAAACTGGGCGGGAGTCTTGCCAAACTTGATGGTCTCCCTGTTTTCTTTTTCCACCTTGATCTTGTCCACGATATCGCCTTCCAGGAATGAAGTGCTGCCGCTGTCGGTGATGCGCACTTTCTTGAACATCTGGCGGATGATCACGCTAACGTGCTTGTCGTCTATCTTGACGCCCTGCTTGCGGTAAATCTCCTGAATCTCGTTGAGGATCATCAGTTGGGCTTCGATGATACCTTTCACCAGCATGTCGTGGGGATCCAAAGGTCCGTCGGAAAGCGCGTCTCCGCTCTCCACGTGGTCTCCCTGGTGCACGGTGATGCGCTTGCCTGTGGGAATCGAATACTTTCTTCCTGCCAGGGGCTGGCCCTTCTTGACGGTGTCATCGGTAATCAGGATGCTTTCCTGCATCGCCGGAATCTGAAGCACTTTGCCGCAGAGGGGGGTTCCAACCTTCACGCTGTCGCCATCGGAGACGATCAGTTGCAGTCCTTTGGGAATCTCGTGGATTTCGGGTTTTGCGTTACGCCTGGCCACATGCACGAACTTCTTTTTGTCTTCCTCGACAATGGTCACCTTGCCGTCTTTCCGGCTATAGACTGTCTTGGGCGACAGGACGGCAATCTGGTTGACAAATTCGTCAGATTGCACCACAACCTTGCCGTCGAAGGGGGCAAAGATGCCGTTGCTTGGAGTAACGAAGATATCGCGTCCGGTTTTCTTCAAACCGCCGATAGTGACTATGCCTTCAATATCTGAAATCTTGGCTTTGTCTTTGGGTACCCTGGCTTCAAAGAGGTCCTGCACCCTGGGCAGTCCACCTGTGATATCCCTTTGTTTGATGGTCATACGCGAGGTCTGGCCCAGGATATCGCCGGTATGCACAAAGCTGCCGTCCTCCACCTTGATCACCAGACCGGCTGGCACGGGCACCAGCACCACGCTGCCGTCCTCCCCGACAATCCTGAACTGGGGTTGTTTTTTGCGGTCTTTGGATTCGATGATCGTCATATCGCGGGTGAAGGTGATGTCGTTATACTCTTCTTTGAAAGTGATGTCTTTGATGAAGTTCTCATAGTGCAACACACCCTTCGCGGTTGAGATGAGGGGGTTGTTGAACTGGTCCCAGCTCATGATCTTGGTGTTGAGGGCTATCTTCTGGCCATCCCGGACGTGGACGGTGGCGGCGTATTCAACCTTGTACTCTTCGAGGATGTTGTTGTCATCATTCTCATCGACAACCAGGATTTTACCCAGGTGGCTGACCGAAATGAGCTGGTTTTCGATATTCGTGACAGTGTTCATGCGGTCAAAACGCACTATACCGTCATGGTTGGATACCACTTCCGCCAAGTCAGTGGCAGTGGAAGCGGCTCCACCAATGTGGAAGGTACGCAGGGTGAGCTGTGTTCCGGGTTCGCCGATGCTCTGTGCCGCAATGACCCCAACAGGGTCGCCAATGGTGGCAGGTTTTTGAGTGGCCAGGTTGCGTCCGTAACACTTGGCGCAGATGCCGTGATCGGCTTCACAGGTGAGAACCGAGCGCACATGCACGCTAACGACGCCATGATTCTGTATGGTGCGGGCCATTTTATTGCTAATCTCATGTCCCGCTTCCACCAGTATTTTTCCAGTGACAGGGTCAATCACGTCATCCACCGCGGTGCGGCCCTGGATGCGGTCGGCAAGGGAGGTGACAACCTCGTTGCTTTCCTTGAGCATGCTCATGTGCACGCCACGGGCAGTTCCGCAGTCGTCCATAGTGATAATGGCGTTTTGCGCCACGTCAACCAGACGCCTGGTCAGGTAGCCGGCGTCGGCTGTTTTCAACGCGGTATCGGCCAGTCCTTTTCTCGCTCCGTGAGTGGAAACGAAATATTCCAGAACTGTAAGGCCATCCCGGAAATTGGATTTGATGGGGGTCTCGATCACGTCTCCGCCGCCGTATGATCCGATCTTGGCTGGCTTGTCCATCAGGCCGCGCATACCGCCCAACTGCTTGATCTGGTCTTTGCTGCCGCGGGCGCCGGATTTGAACATCATATAGATGGAGTTGAGGCCCTTTCTGCTACGCGAAAGTTCTTCCATCATCTCATCGGTGACACGGACGGTGGTTTTCTTCCAGATATCCACAACGCGGCCAAAACGTTCGTTCTCTGTGATTCCGCCTTTTTGGTGCAGTTCAAACACGCGGCGTACTTCATCTTCAGATTGCTTGATGATGCTGTCTTTCTTCTCGGGCACCACAACGTCGCTAAAGCTGAATGTGACGCCAGCGCGGGTGGCATAAGAGAAGCCCAGGGTTTTAAGCTCATCCAGCACTATGGCGGTACGCCACTGGCCAACGGCGTCAAAGCACAACATGGCGAGGTCGTTTAACTTGCCTTTGTCGTAAGTGATGTTCTGGAAACCCACTTCAGCGGGGATGATCTGGTTGAAAATGACCCTTCCAACCGTTGTTACGATATAATTGTTATCTATTTTTACCCTTACCCAGGTGTGCAGGTCAAGGCTGCGGCCTTCCTGGTCCGGGCCTTTCACGGAGTAAAGCTGTTCTTCCGCTTCATAGGCGGCAATCACTTCATCAGTGCCATAGAAATGGCGCAACTTGGTAACGTCTTCCGGCGCCGGATCCTCTTCCATGGTCAGGTAGTAGCAGCCAAGCACTATATCCTGGTTTGCCGCCATTGCCAGCCTGCCATTTGACGGAAGCAGGAGGTTCCTTGTGGAGAGCATCAGGACACGTGCTTCTATCTGCGCTTCCATGGACAGGGGGACATAAACACCCATCTGGTCGCCATCGAAGTCCGCGTTGAAAGGAACGCATACCATCGGATGAAGCTGGATGGCGCGGTTGTCCGTCAATACCGGCATGAAAGCCTGGATACCCAAACGGTGCAGGGTCGGGGCACGGTTCAGCAACACAGGATAATCTTTGATCACATCCTCCAGAATCGACCAGATCTCAGGTTGCTTTTTCTCGATCAGTTTTTTAGCGTTCTTGACCTTGTCCACCTCACCCATCTTTTGCAGGCGTTCGATCAGGTAGGGCTTGAAGAGTTCCACAGCCATGTCTTTGGGAATTCCGCATTGATAGAGCTTGAGTTCCGGACCCACGGTGATCACCGAACGGCCTGAATAGTCCACGCGTTTGCCGAGCAGGTTCTGGCGGAATCTGCCCTGTTTCCCTTTCAATTGGTCGGTGAGTGATTTTAAGGGGCGATTGCCTCTGCCCCTAACGGGTCTGGCCTTGCGCGAGTTGTCGATCAGGGCGTCCACGGCCTCCTGCAGCATACGCTTTTCGTTGCGCAGGATAACCTCGGGGGCACGTATTTCCAAAAGCTGCTTCAATCTATTGTTGCGGGTGATAACCCGGCGATACAGGTCGTTGAAGTCTGCCGTGGCAAACCTGCCACCTTCCAGCGGCACCAGAGGCCTCAATGTGGGAGGAAGCACAGGCAGGGCTTCCATGATCATGTATTCTGGCCTGTTGCCAGATTTGAGGAAAGCGTCCACAATCTTGAGCTTGTTGATCAGCTTCTGCTTGTGCAGAGTGGCCTTTTCCATTTTTAAGCGGGAACGGATATTCAGCACTTCGTTATGCAGGTCGATTCTGCTCAGGAGCTCGCGGATGGCTTCAGCCCCCATCAGGGCGATAAAGTTGTCACCCACCTTGTCCTTGATCTCGTAGTATTCATCCACTTCGATCAATTCAAACTTTTCATAGGGGCTGTCACCCGGGTCTATCACGATAAACGACTCGTAATAGAGCACCCGCTCAAGATCCTTGACCGTCATGTCCAACAGGGTTCCGATCTTGCTTGGAGCGCTTTTGACAAACCAGATGTGGGCGATCGGCACAGCCAGCGAGATATGCCCCATGCGGGTTCTGCGCACCCGGGAGGTGGTAACCAGCACATTGCATCGGTCGCAAACTGTGTTTTGAAAACGTTTCTTCTTATATTTACCGCAAGCGCACTCATAATCCCGTTCCGGGCCAAAAATCCGCTCGCAGAACAATCCGTCTTTTTCGGGTTTCAAGGTTCGATAGTTGAGGGTGTCCGGTTTCGTGACCTCTCCATTTGACCATTCTTCAATGGTTTCCGGTGAGGCCAGTCTGATACGGACAAAATCATATTCGTTGGGACGAATCTCGCGTTTGTTATCTTTTAACATGCTTATCTCTCCTCACCCTTATCGGATTCCTTGAGGAATTCAATATCGAATCCCAGGGATTTTAGCTCACTGATGAGCACATTGAATGACTCCGGCACTCCGGGAGCAGGTGGATTCTCTCCCCGGGTAATGGCTTTGAAAGCGTTGTTGCGGCCATCGACATCGTCGGATTTGATGGTGAGCATTTCTTCCAGCACATGCGCCGCGCCGTAAGCCTCCAGGGCCCAAACTTCCATTTCTCCCAGCCTCTGTCCACCGTGTTGAGCTTTGCCGCCCAGGGGTTGCTGGGTTATGAGGGAATAGGGGCCTGTGGAGCGGGCGTGCATTTTATCGGCAACCAAGTGATTAAGTTTCATCATGTAGATGACACCCACGGTCACCCTCTCTTTGAAGGGTTCGCCGGTTTTGCCGTCATACAATACCTGCTTGCCATCCACGGGCAGGTTTGCTTTTTTAAGCTCTGTTTCTATGTCGTTTACGGAAGCACCGTCAAAGATTGGCGTTTCCACGTCAAAGCCCAGAACCTTGGCAGCCATGCCCAGATGGGTCTCCATGATCTGACCGATATTCATACGGGAGGGCACACCCAGGGGGTTCAAGACTATATCCACCGGGGTTCCATCTTCCATGAAGGGCATGTCTTCAATGGGCGCAACAATCGATATGACGCCTTTGTTGCCGTGACGTCCGGCCATTTTGTCGCCAACTTCAATCTTTCTCTTCTTGGCCACATACACTTTGACCATTTTGCGAACGCCATATTGGAGTTCATCACCGTGTTTGATGCGCTCGCGGGATTTGCGGTATATATTCTCGCTTTGCTCGAGCGATTGCTTGATCTTGAGGATGATCTGGCCGTAAATCTGTTCGTTCTTTTCAGTATCCGCCACCAACTCCACATCCAGATCCAGCTTTTTGAAGTTGATCCTGCCGATATCGGTTTTGGTGATCTTCTTACCGGGGGGAATGAAATAGATGTTGGTTTTTTCATCCCAGATCGTTTTGGCGGTTTCGCCCAGAAGAGCTGCTGACAGCTTTTCTTCCTTGAATTCCTCCACTTTCTTGCGCCGGAGGTTGAGCTCAGATTTGAGCTTGGAATACTTTTCTTCTTTTTCGTCTTCTTGCTCTGCACCCTCTTCCAGGCGGGAAAACATTTTGACGTCGATAACAACGCCTTCCATGCCTGGTTTCGCTTTCAGAGAACTGTTCGTGAAGTCACCGGCGCGGTCGCCAAACAGCGCACGCATCAGGTTCTCTTCCGGGGAAGGATCGATTTCGATGCTCTTGGGAGTTACCTTACCCACGATGATGTCCCCTGCATGAATCACCGAACCCACACGGACGATACCTGTCTTGTCCAGGTTTCTCAGCGCGTTGGCTGGCACGTTGGGAATGTCGTAGGCAAGTTCTTCGCGTCCGTTTTTAACGTTGCGCACCAATACTTCCATCTCTTCGATATAGATAGAGGTCAGGGTGTCTTCGCGGGCGACCTTTTCGCTCAGGATTATGGCATCCTCATAGTTATACCCATACCAGGGCATAAACGCAACCAGAAGGTTGGTGCCAAGTGCCAGGCGGTTGTCTTCGACACAGCCTCCGTCCGATATGGGCTGGCCTTTTCTCACGGTGTCGCCAATACGCACTATCGGCCTTTGATTGTTGCAGGTGTCCTGGTTGGTGCGTACAAATTTCTTGAGATTTATCCGATTGCCAGTCCCCAGATAGAAAGCTTCGTCTTTCTCGCTCAAGGGCTTGATTTCTATATAAGATGAGGTAACATTAGTCACGACGCCGTCGTATGGGGCAACCGCTATATTGGAGGTATCCATGGTGGCGATCTTCTCCATACCGGTTCCCACCAGAGGCGCCTGGGGATTTATGAGAGGAACTGCCTGGCGTTGCATGTTCGATCCCATCAGGGCGCGGTTCGCGTCATCATGCTCCAAAAAGGGGATCATGGCCGCAGAAACGGAAACCATCTGCTGAGGTGAAACGTCCATATAATGAACCAGTTTGGGGCTGATCTGAATAAACTCGCCCTTTTCCCTGGCAAACACGGGGTCGTCAGTTATCCTGCGTTTATCGTCCAGATGGACATCGCACTGGGCTATGATATATTTATCTTCCTGAGCAGCGTCAAAGTATTCGTATTCATCGGTCACGACGCCGTTCACAACCTTGCGGTAGGGTGTCTCGATAAAGCCCAGGTGGTTGATCCTCGAGTATATGGAAGGCGACACGATAAGGCCGATGTTGGGTCCTTCGGGGGTTTCTATCGGGCACACCCTTCCATAGTGGGAGGCGTGAACGTCCCGGACTTCAAAACCTGCTCTTTCCCTGGTCAAACCTCCAGGCCCAAGAGCCGAAAAAGCCCTTTTGTGGCGCAGGGCTGCCAGGGGATTGGTCTGTTCCATGAACTGGGACAGTTGGCCCGTAAGGAAGAATGACTGCACCACAGAGATCAAGGCGTTGCTGTTAACCAGGTCATGCACGGTGATCTCGTCAGTATTGGCAATCGTCATGCGTTCCTGAATGATCCTGGCGACCATGGCCAACCCGGAATTGTACTGTTCTTGAAGCAACTCACCCACAGTGCGTACCCGGCGGTTGGACAGATTGTCTATGTCGTCCACCTCGTCTTTGTCGTGGTAGATATCTATCAGTGTCTTGAAAATGTGCACAAAGTCTTCCACGCATAAAGTCAGGACATTCATATCCACGTCAATACCCAGGCGAACGTTGATCTTGTAGCGCCCCACTTCTCCCAGGTTGTAACGTTTTTCGTTGAAGAACATCCTATCCACCAGTTGCTTGGCACTTTCCAGGGTAGCGTCTTCGCCGGGGCGTATCAGGGCGTAAATCTTTTTCAGTGCCTCTTCCTGATTGGTGGTGGGGTCTTTGGATATGGTGTTTTCCAACACCTTGCGGGCAATCTCAAAGTTATAGTCGATAACTTCAACTTTTTTCACGCCAGCCTGTTCCAGGGTTTTGATCAGATTATCCGTCAGTTGTTCATTGGCCAAAGCCACCGGTTCTTCTTGTCCGGCAACCGTGATATCTTTGTAGAGATGCCTTCCCTTCGCCTCGGCCAGTTTGAGGGATTCGTGTTCGTAAAATATCTTTCTTAGTTCTTCATTGGTGGAGATGCCAATGGCCCTAAGCAAAATGGTGACCGGCAATTTGCGGCGCTTGTCGATATGCACGTACATGACATCATGGATGTCGATATCAAATTCCAGCCATGAACCATTGTAGGGAATGACCTTGGCCGAATACAACGTTTTACCGCTGGGATGCTTTTCTTCCGAAAAGAAGACACCCGGGGATCTCTGCAATTGAGAAATGACCACCCGTTCTGCGCCATTGATGATAAAGGTTCCCTGTTCTGTGATCAGGGGAATCTCACCCAGGAACACGTCTTGTTCTATCGTATCCTTGTGTTCGCGGACTCCTTCGTTCTGTTCGAAAATACTCAGCCGCATCTTTGCTTTGAGTGGCGCCTGGTAAGACAGGTTTCTTTCCCTGCACTCGTCTATGCTGTACTTCTCTTGCAATATACTATATTCCAAAAACTCCAACAGGAAATGCCCCTTGGCGTCTTCTATGGGAAATATAGACTCAAATACTGCTTGCAGTCCTTTCTTTTCTCGGCGAAGAGGATGGATATCCTTTTGCAGGAAGTCGTTAAATGAATCGACTTGCATCGCAAGCAAGTTAGGGATTTCGACTTCCGGGATCCCCAGTTCGGCTAATCTTCCGGATATCCGGGAATAACTTTTGATCTTTCTCAAAAGCTCACTCCTTTGTGGTTCTAAACCCACGCATAATCAAACGATCGGCCAATACACTAAATTGCTTAGTGCCTGATAATAGTCTGTGTCGTTGTTTTTCCGCTTGTAACCTATACAAGTGAACAAGCCGTTAATTTGATGCATAATTAGTCCAAAAAAAGTCCCTGAGGACTTTTTTTGGACATTTGCTTGGGAACAAAATCCCTTATTTAAGTTCGACAGAAGCACCGGCTTCTTCGAGTTTTTTCTTAACGGATTCGGCTTCTTCTTTACTGACTTTTTCCACGACCATCTTGGGAGCGCCGTCAACCAGGTCTTTGGCTTCTTTCAATCCGAGTTTGGTGATCTCGCGCACGACCTTGATCACGTTGATCTTCTTATCTCCGGCGCCGGCAAGGATTACGTCAAACTCAGTCTGTTCTTCCTTGGCTTCAGCGGCTGCGCCAGCAGCGGGAGCGGCTGCGACCGCGACCGGAGCGGCTGCGGAAACGCCAAATATCTCTTCCATCTCTTTGACAAGTTCAGAGAGCTCAAGAACGGTCATCTCTTTTACCAGGTCAATAACTTGTTGCTTTTTATCGGACATTATTTCCTCCAGGGATAATTTATATTAGCTTGCTTTTTTAGCTATGGCATCAAGCGCATACACAAATTTACGAATGATACCTTGGTTGATGTTCACAAAATTGCTGATCGGAGCATTCAGGCTACCCAGAATCTTTGCCAGCAACTCTTCCCGGGAGGGAAGTTTGGCCAGAGCTGTAAGCTCATCGGCGTTGAACACATGGCCACCGATATACCCAACTTTGAAGCTGGGGAAAGCGGCTTCTTCCATCACTTCTTTGATGAACTTTACCAGAATTTTGGCTGGCGCCACTTCGTCATCATGGCATATTGCCACAGCAGTGGGACCGGTCAAATAACTGTCCAGTTCAGTGATGCCCAACTCATTAAGAGCGATCTTGATGAGAGTATTTTTTTGCACCAGGTAATCCACCTGCGTTTTGCGAAACTCGTTGCGCAGAGAGTTAACCTGTTCCACGTTTATTCCCTTGTAATCCACCAGTACGATCGCTTTGGCGCTGTCTAACTTCTCTTTCAGATGTGTTACGATGTCATACTTTACTTGTTGTACCATCTGTCATTCCCCCTTTAGCTCTTTGCTTCCAAGGTTGCGCTTGCGACTTGTACCTTGATGCCGGGACCCATGGTTGTGCAGAGGGTGATGCTTTTGATATAGACGCCTTTCATCGTGGGCGGCCTGTCTTTAAGCACCGCTGCAAGGACTGCCTTGAGGTTGTCCTTCAGCTTCTCATCCGGAAAGCTGATCTTGCCGAAGACTATGTGCAGGTTTCCAAACTTGTCAACCCGGTAGGCAATTTTGCCTCCCTTTGCTTCTTCGACAGCTTTACCGATATCCATGGTCACGGTACCAACTTTGGGGTTGGGCATCAGGCCGCGCGGGCCCAATACTCTACCCAACTTTCCGATACGGCCCATTAGGGACGGCATGGTGATCACGACGTCAAAATCAAACCATCCGGCTGTGATTTTTTCCATCAGATCATCCAAACCCACGTAATCGGCTCCAGCCTTTTTGGCTTCTTCTGCCTTGTCGCCTTCGGCAAACACCAAAACTCTGGTTACCTTGCCAGTCCCATGCGGGAGTACAAGCGAGTTTCGGATCTGCTGATCGGCTTTGCGCGGGTCAACGCCCAGATTGAAATGAACTTCGACAGTCTCGTCAAACTTGGTTGCTGGCAACGATTTCAGCAGCTTGAGAGCTTCGTCAAGATCATATCTCTTCTGGCGGTCATACTGCGCATAGGCATTGTTGTACCTTTTGCTATGTTTCATTGACTCTCCTTATGAATATTATCTCCTGCATAGGGCGGCTTTAGTCTTCAACGACTACACCCATGCTCCTTGCAGTACCTGCGATCATACTCATAGCAGATTCAAGGGTATCACAATTTAAATCCTGGATCTTAAGCTGCGCTATGTTGCGCAGTTGCTCCTGGTTAATCTTCCCCACCTTGGCTTTATTGGGAGTGGAGGATCCCTTGGCCAGCCCGGCTTCCTTTTTGATCAGGACGGAGGCTGGGGGGGTCTTTATCTCAAAGGTGAAGGATTTATTTTTTGCGACATAGATAACCACAGGAAAAACCATCCCTGGTTGGTCGCCTGTTTTCTCGTTAAATTGGCGGCAGAAATCCGGAATGTTCACTCCAACCTGTCCCAAAGCGGGACCCACGGGTGGAGCTGGTGTGGCTTTCCCAGCCGGAAGCTGGAGTTTAATCATCGCGACATAGTCTTTTGGCTTGGCCATTTATTACCTCTGTATATATCTCAATTACTTTTTATAAATCTCAACCTGATTGGCGCTAAGCTCGACCGGAGTTCTTCTTCCGAAAACCGTTACATCTATTATCAACTTGGCACCGTCATCCGCAACTTTCTGCACTACTCCTTCAAAATCGGTGAAGGGGCCGTTGGTCACCTTGACCATATCACCAGGCATATAGGAGAAGACTTTTCCAGGTTCCTTCTCTCTGTCGGCTATGCCGAGCAGGCGGTTGACCTCCTCCTCCTCAAGCGGGATCGGATCCTTGTGTTCTTTGCTTTGGCCCAAAAACTTGGTTACTCCCGCGATATTGAGAATATATGTTCTCAACTCCGGACTAAGATCCGCCTGGATGATAACATAGCTGGTGAACAGCTTGCGCTCGCGCTCTACTTTCTTGCCCTCGCGGATAATAAAAGATTTGCGCACAGGCACCAGCAACTGGCCGACCTGTTCTTTCAGGCTGGTGCCCTCAAGACCCTTTTCTATGGCCAGTTTAACCTTGTTTTCATGGGATGAGAAGGTATGGATCACATACCATTTCATTTCCGCCATAAACTCTAAAACACCAACTCGATAATCTTGCTAAATCCAAGATCCACCAAACTAAGAAAGATCGCCACTATGGCAGAGATCACGATCACCACCACCGTGCCTTCTTTCAAGTCCGCTTTGGTTGGCCAGGTCACGGATTTCATTTCGGCCACCACTTCATGGAAAAAGCGGGTTACTTTTTCAAATTTCATTCAATCACCACCGTCTAAATATGCTGGGCAGGATGCGCTCCCGCCTCAGGCCGTCAGGTTGCAAATGTGGCAGGACAGGCAGGAATCGAACCCGCAACCCCCGGTTTTGGAGACCGGTGCTCTACCAGTTGAACTACTGTCCTGCAACACATTATACAATTATTAGCGTTGTTTGTGTAAGGTATGTTTCCGGCAAGTGGGACAGTATTTCTTTATTGCTAATCTGTCTGGATGCTTACGTTTATTCCGTGTTGTAGTATAGTTACGGTTCTTACATTCTTCGCAAGCAAGAATAATTATATCTCTCATCTCTCCGCTTCTATCTCTATTCTAATATTTTTGTGACAACACCGCTACCAATAGTCCGACCACCTTCGCGAATAGCAAAGCGTAGGCCTTGCTCCATAGCAATCGGAGTTATCAATTCAGCAATAATTTCTACATTATCACCGGGCATAACCATTTCAACACCTTCAGGAAGGGTGATAGTTCCTGTCACATCAGTAGTACGGAAGTAAAACTGAGGACGATATCCTGATCTAAAGGGTTTCTTGCGTCCACCTTCTTCTTCTTTTAGAATATAAGTCTGACCAACGAACTTAGTATGAGGAGTGATAGATTTGGGCTTGGCAAGAACCATTCCACGCTCTACATCATCTTTGGCAAAGCCGCGCAAGAGTACACCAATGTTATCCCCTGCTTGGGCTTCATCCAATAATTTACGGAACATTTCCACGCCTGTGCAGGTGGTTTCAACCGTTTCTTTGATACCTACACGCTCAACTTTATCTCCAACTCTGATGGTGCCACGATCTACACGACCGGTAGCCACAGTTCCACGACCTGGAATTGAAAATACATCTTCAACGGGCATTAAGAAAGGCTTATCTATTTCACGTACGGGCTCTGGGATGTAGTTATCCAGAGCATCAAGTAATTCTTGGATAGCCTTTTCCGCTTCCGGATCACCATTTAAAGCCTTCAGAGCGGAACCACGAATAACGGGTACTTCACTTCCCGGAAATTCATATTTTTCTAATAATTCACGAACTTCCATTTCCACTAAATCAAGCAACTCGGGGTCGTCAACTAAGTCACATTTATTCATAAATACTACAATTGCTGGAACGCCAACCTGACGAGCAAGCAAGATATGTTCACGAGTTTGCGGCATAGGACCATCTGCTGCGCTAACCACAAGGATAGCACCGTCCATTTGAGCAGCGCCAGTTATCATATTTTTGATATAATCAGCATGACCGGGGCAATCCACATGGGCATAGTGTCGCTTATCAGTTTCATATTCCACATGTGCAGTAGCAATAGTTATACCACGAGCTTTTTCCTCGGGTGCATTATCTATGCTATCAAAAGAACGAAATTGAGCCTTGCCTTTCTTGCTCAGATATAAAGTTATCGCTGCAGTGAGCGTTGTTTTTCCATGGTCAATATGACCTATTGTACCGACATTAACATGCGGCTTAGTGCGCACATATTTCTCTTTTGCCATTTTTCCTCCTGGAATCTGTTTCTATATTCTATAATCGTTATCATTTTTAAATGGAGCTCAAGATCGGACTTGAACCGATGACCTCCTCCTTACCAAGGAGGTGCTCTACCGACTGAGCTACTTGAGCTCTTTTTTATTGGAGCGGGAAACGGGGTTCGAACCCGCGACCCTCAGCTTGGAAGGCTGATGCTCTAGCCAACTGAGCTACTCCCGCTGGCATTTCAAAAAGTGGTGGACAGGGAAGGATTCGAACCTCCGCAGGCTCACGCCGCCGGGTTTACAGCCCGGTGCCATTAACCACTCGACCACCTGTCCACAATTTTTGGAGCCGATGAAGGGAGTTGAACCCCCAACCTATTGATTACAAATCAATTGCTCTGCCATTGAGCTACATCGGCGTCAAGTTTATCCAATCAATTTAAGCACTGATTTTTTGTCAAACACTTTTTTGTTCACTCTATCTGTTTCCATGAATTAACGTGGAGAGTGCATCTCTTTTCAACAGCCTGATTATGTCAATCAAAAATGTCAGCTTCCCCGCCAAACCAGCTTGACTAAAACAGCCGTTGGGGTTTCTGATGACATGGCTGTTCGCCAGGCCTCTCCTCCCCTATACATAGATCGCCTGCTGACCGCCCACTGAAGGCCGGGTAAAAAACAGCCCGGCGATCGGTCAGCGATCAATCAGTCATCAATGAGCGATGAACATATGAGGGGCGCAGGGGCAGCCTGGCAGAACTCCAAGCCACTGTTTCAAACCCTGGAGGCAAAACTAACTTTACGACAAGTGATTACAACAGTGATTCGCACTAGACAGCAGATAAGTACTTGTTGATATTGATGATACATGCGCTGAGGAAGACAATGATATGTCTTATAGCGACAGCGCATTGGCAAGCGCAACTACTCCTGTCCCTCGTGCGCGCGAGGAAGCTAAGTCTATGTTTTCCTTAGGTCATCCTTAACTTGGTTAGGGATGACCTAAGGATGATGGCACCAAAGCCAGTAGCAGCAAGGGAGGGCGCTATGAAGGAATATGAAGAATATTGCTGTTGTTTTTTGTGAATGTAATGCTATATTGTTTGCGTTCACTTCATATTTGGTGAAAAGGTGGAATAGATTATAGAACGCGGATAACAGGATCGACAGGATCTTTGAGGGTAGAAAGGTGGAAAGGTGAAATGGTGGAAAGGTTCCCCCGAAACAAGTCCACCAGGCTATATACCGTGTCATCCCGGGCAAGCGCATGCGTGACCCGGGATCCAGTCCCAGGGGGGTGGCAAGTCCGTTTGCCACAGAGACCGGAGGTCTCTTCCAAACAGGCAACTCCGTCTCCTCTGCCGAACAGACTTCGGCAGCCCTTAAATAAGAAAGGATACAAGGACAAGCGTCCAGCCAAAAAACAAGCACCAAATCCCGCCCCCCTTAATCCCAATCCGCGGCAATCTGCGACTTTTATCCGCGAAAATCTGCGTGAACCGTATGACCCGGGAGCCAGTCTTTTGAAAAAGGTCGTGAAAGGGTGGTAAATGGCGGTTCAGCGACCGCCCGTACTGTTCGCGGCGCTTACCATGGCGCCTTTCTGCCCCATAGAAAAAGGACCTGGTGGCCAGGTCCTTTTTGTCTATGGTTGATAGGTTATATCTATTTGATTATCACCATGTCGGCTCTGCGGTTCTTCGCTCTTCCTTCCGGTGTGTCGTTGGTGTCAATCGGTTTTTCGGAGCTGAATCCCTTTACCTCCATGCGGTCTGCGGCAATACCCAGGCTTACAAGGTATTCTTTCACCACTTTGGCGCGGTTGAGTGACAGGGGAACGTTGATCTCGTCGCCGCCGGTATTATCGGTGTGGCCCTGAATCTGGATCCGGGTTTTGGGAAGCTTTTTCATGGAAGCAGCCACTCTGCCCAGGAATTCCTTGTCTTCTTTGGTCAGGACATCTTTGTTAACTTCAAAGTGGACTACGTGCAGTTTCAGGTCTTCTTCCATGACTGCCTCTTCCACTGGCTTGGGCGCTACATCCGGAACCCCGTCTTCGTCTTCGAAATCGTTGTAGGTTTCCTTGGTGTCGATGCCTTGCCTTACAGTTTCGTCTGTGCCGGGAGCCTTATCCCTGACATCCGGGATTCCATCCTGGTCGTTATCGGGATCGGGAATGCCATCTTCGTCCTGGAATCCGTCAAAATCTTCAGGATCATAGGGTGCGCCGTCACGGTCGTCAGGAATGCCGTCGCCGTCGCTGTCTTTTATTTCCGGGGCGATGTCGGGGACTCCATCTTCGTCCTGGTAGTTGTTGTAAGTTTCCTTGGTGTCGATGCCCAGCCTTACGGTCTCGTCAGTGCCGGGAGCCTTGTCCCTGACATCCGGGATTCCATCCTGGTCGTTATCAGGATCGGGAATGCCGTCTTCATCCTGGAAGCCGTCAAAATCTTCGGGATCGTTGGGTGCGCCATCACGGACATCGGGAATGCCGTCGCCATCGTTATCAGGATCGGGAATGCCGTCGTTGTCCTGGAATCCGTCAAAATCTTCGGGATCATTGGGGGCGCCGTCACGGACATCAGGAATGCCATCGCCGTCGTTATCGGGATCGGGAGCGCCGTCTTCATCCTCAAAACCGTCAAAATCTTCAGGATTATAAGGATCTTTGTCTCTCTTGTCCGGGATTCCATCGCCATCGGTGTCTTTCACTTCGCGGAAATTGATGCCAATGCCTATATACGGCAGGTAATAGCCATCCATTACGCCATCGGGGTTTTCGATGCCATCAATCCGGTCAGTGGTTGTATGCTCATATTTCACGCCCAAGTCGATATTGAAATCCCATTTGGTCAAAAAACTCAAGCCAGCCGACAGATGCGGCAACACAAACATATAATCATTGATCCGGGTGCCAACATGCTGCTGCGCGGGAGTATATTTGTAGATGTCGCTGCCGTGGTGGGCCACGCCAAATCCCGCCGTAACAAAGGGGGAAACCCTGTTGATTACCGCCTCATCGCTGAAATTCAGCGCCAAATATCTGGTAGGACGGAGTTTCATAAACAAGTCCACACCCTCAACCGATGACCTGAAACCACGTCCCAGGCCGTTCTCATCCAGCGATTTGGTTCTCAAATTGCCAAAGTACGGATTCAAACCCAGGGAAATGTAATCCTTCATCCATGCTTCCCAAGATACGCCGCCAGAGAAATTGTAGTTAAATTCACCGTCTGTATCGCTCTCGGGGATGGCCGTTCCACCCTGGAAAGTGAGAGTGCTGTCAAAAGCTAATAATGCCGGGTACAAACCCAACAATACAAAAGCAATAAGTAGATAACGTATAATTCTACCCATTTTACACCTCTTATTATATGGTCTCTGACCAACATTTTAATTAATTCTTAGCTGTCAAGCAAATAGTTTATCCGTCTTTAAATCCATAGAGTTTTTTGGCAGTAGATAAGGCATTCCGCGCCATTTCCCAACGCAAGTTTGCTTCTGGGGTGGAAACTGTGCAAATCGAGATTGGAGCCTGCCGTATTGATTATGTCTTGACGGGAAATCCGGTTCAAAAAAGTATCACGTCGCTTTTATGCGCGTTTGGGGCGCCGAAGGTTCCGGCCTTGCCCCGGCAATCGTTTTTAATCACGTTACTATTCGCATTTGATGGAGTTAACATGTTAAAATACATATTTGTCTTCACCTTGCTGCTGACCGCTGCTTTTTGTTACGCTCAAATCACGGTCTTTGCGGACGATTTTTCCACCCATCAGAATACAGGCTGGACCACCGGCGGCCAGATTGGTTCAAGCGCGTTTTCTGTTTCACGTTCTGGGGTTGACTGGGGCGCCCGGCGCAATACAGACCCTGCCCAATTGGAACTAAGCAACGATGCCAGTGGTGCCACAAATGTTGCGGGATGGGTCTTTGCCAGCACTCCCACCGGCGGCTTTGCCTCTCCCTACAACCCAACTTTGAAATCGACCAACGGCCAGATAAGCTGGTATGTGAACCTCCGGCAGGTAAGAACCGATCCATCAGGTTTTGGCAGCGGTAATTACGGCGTGGCGTTCATCCTGGCAGGAACTTCCACAACGGCTAACAACAACGGTACGGGCTACGCCCTTGCCTTGGGACAGTCAGGCTCCACCGACCCGCTCAGGCTGGTAAGATACAGCACAGGTATCACTTCTTTTACCAACATCATCACCAGCAACACCGGAGGACTGTCTGATTTCGGGAATGAATACCTGAGCGCCAAAGTCACCTACAGTCCGGAAACCGATACCTGGGAACTGTTTCTACGTAATGACGGCACATCCGGCTTTTCTGATCCCCAAAGCGGAACCCTGGTCTCTCAGGGAACGGCGGTTGACGGCACCTACACTTCGACCGTATTGGGCTATCTGGGAGCTTACTGGCAAGGCTCCACCAGCGCCAATCAAACAGCATTCTTCGACAATATCGCAGTGCAGGTTACACCCAACCACGTCTCTTACCTGAATGTCCAACCCCTGGAACTGTCGGGGTTTTACTACATTCTCAACAATGGCCCCTCGCCCCAGCAGCATTTCAGCGTGAGTGGCTCAGATTTGATCCAGAATATTACGATCTCACCTTCAGAACACTATGAGATATCCACCTCGGAAGGGACCGGGTTTGTGCCCGCCAATCCCATCACCCTGGCTCCTGTGGGCGGAGTAGTGTCAGCGACATATATATATGTAAGGCTGAAAGCAGGCTTGCCTGCCCAGGATTATCAGGGGGAAAACATCAGCGTTTCCACCATGGGGGCCGATACTCAAAACGTGGTCTGCGGAGGCTCGGTTTTAGCTCCCGGAATCACAGTCTCCCCTGCCACCCTCTCCGGCTTTTCCTATATGTATGGATTGGGGCCTTCCGGGGAACAAACTTTCACCGTCAGTGGGCAGAATGTCTATTCGGACATCAATTTGACCGCTCCGGCTGAGTTTGAGATATCGGCTTCTTCGGGCAGCGGCTTTGGTGCTTCGATCGTGCTTTCGCCAACCAAATCCAGCATTCCGGCCACAACAATCTACGTGCGCTTGAAAGCGGGTCTCAATGTTGGAGAATACTTCAACAGGAACATCACCCTGTCCGCCTCAGGTGCTGCGAACAAAACAGTATCCTGCAGCGGAAGCGTTACCAGCGGAGCCACCCCACAGGCTCCAACGGCACTGGCTGCCACCGATGTCAGCCCCACAAGTTTCACAGCCAATTGGACTCCCGTGGACAATGCCACTTCCTATCGGCTGGATGTCTTCACAGGCTCGGATATAGAGGACCTGTTTATTTCTGAATACGTGGAAGGCAGCAGCAATAACAAGTATCTTGAGATCTTTAATGGAACCAGTTCCTCGGTTGACCTGTCTGATTACAGGCTGCAGACCTATTATAATGGATCCACAAATCCGGCTGGTAACGTTCAGCTTTCTGGAACGATCGCCAGCGGGGCCTGCGTTGTTTATCAAAACAGCGCGGCTCAACTCACTTTGCCCCCTGGAGTGACTGCCATTGATAATTCTTCAGTTAACTTCAATGGAAATGATGCCGTAGCACTTTACAAAATATCCACAGGCAGCTTTGTTGATGTTTTCGGAAGAATGGGCGAAGACCCGGGTGATTACTGGGGCACGCCGCCGAACATAACCAAAGACCAAACCCTGGTCAGAAAAGCGTCAGTCTCCGCAGGTATCACACAAAACCCAGCCTCGGGTTTTCCCACCCTGCCAACGGAGTGGGATTTCTATCCTGTCGATACAGCTACTTACCTTGGTTCACACAGTTGCGGCAGGGCCATCAGCTATGTTCCCGGTTACCAGAACCTGGATGTGGGCAATGTAAGCAGCTTTACGGTTACCGGCCTCGCTGAAAACACTCAGTACAAATATCTGGTCAGGGCGGTAAACCCTTATGGAACCAGCGCGAATTCCAACACCATTGAAGTAACCACCACCTCCAGCACAGCCCCCGCCATCTATGTTTCCGGAACCCTCAATCCATTTTCCACATCTGAGGGGACTCCATCTCTTGCCCAGTCATACACCCTTTCATCCGCCAACCTGAGCCAGAATGTCAGCATCGCCATTCCGGCTGGATTTGAGCTATCTGTCGATGGCGGGAACAATTATACCGCGGGAGCAGCCAGCGTATCCCCTTCCTTCAACGGTCAGGTTTGGGTGCGCCTAAGCGGGGCAAACAGCGGAACTTACAGCGGCAGCCTGGCACACTCCAGCACTGGCGCCACCACAGTATATCTGGCTGTGAATGGAGTAGTCACCGGCGAAAACATAAACGCCCCCACGATCCAGGCTCATAACATCACTGGTTACCCTGCTTACACGTCAATCTCATTGGAATGGTCCACCGGCAACGGCGCTTACCGGGTGGTCAAAATCAACACCAGCAACAGCTTCACAGCACCGGCAGATGGCAGTAGCCCCGCCGCAAACACCTTCTACACCGGATCTGGCGAACAGGTGGTTTACAACGGAGCCACTGAATACCTCGAGGGCGACCCCTTCAATGGCTGCACGGTCACCAACCTTACCCCAAACACCGTTTACTGGTTCAGGATCTATGAGTACAACGGAACCGGCATCGACACCCGCTATCTGACGACCACAGCCAGCAACAACCCCAAGTCCATAAGCACCACCAGCTCACCCGGAACTGGCTATTACGCTGGCATCTATGGTTATGGAACCACCATCAAAGGCCTTCTCCACGACCTGCTGCGCACTACCCACACCACAGAATACTCATATACCGCCGCCACCACTCAACTCAAATACACCGACCAGGATCCCAACAACCCCAACAACGTCATTGAGATCTACACCCGCTGGAGCATTGACGCGGACTCGTATGGCGGCAGCGCATCAGACTGGAACAAGGAACACACCTGGAGTAAAAGCCATGGCGGTTTTGGCGACAACGCCCCCGCCGGCACCGACCTCCACCATCTGAGACCCTGCGACGCGACCGTGAATTCCTCCAAGAGCAACAAGGACTTCGATAACGGGGGAACCGCCGTAACAGACGACTCCCCGCCTCCCGGATACACCGGCGCCACCGGTTGTTACCAGACATATAACACTTGGGAACCGCGTCCCGAGGACAAAGGCGACGTGGCCCGCATCATCATGTATATGGCGGTTCGCTATGAAGGCACGGACACATCCTACGATCTTGAGCTTGTAGACCACGATTATTCCGATGCAAGCCAAAACCTTCCCTATTATGGCAAACTGGCCACCCTGCTGCAATGGCACGTAGCCGACCCGCCTGATGCCTGGGAAGTCCGCCGCAACAACAGGATCGCCGAACGCCAGGGCAACCGCAATCCCTTCATCGATATGCCTGGCTACGCGGCCCGCATCTGGGCGCCCTGTCCGCTCTTCAACACCGATGTCGGCACCACCAGCTTCACCGCCAACTGGAGCGTTCCCATCACAGCCACTCGCTATTATCTTCAGGTGGCTACTGATAGCCTTTTCACCAATCTTGTTACGGCTTATTCAAACCTGAATGTGAACCTTGCCACCAGCCGTTCAGTTACAGGACTCCAAGCTGGCGGAACCTATTATTACCGCTTGCGTTCTTATTTCGAGGATGATTATGGAATGTGGTCGCCCTATCTTCAGGTGGTTCTGGATGATCCTGTCATGGCTACGGCAATCATCACCCCTTCCCAGACCCTCGAAGAAATCAACCTGGCTGGCTCCATACTCACTTTGACCCTCTCCAATGCCACTTTTACCGATGCGACCTTACTTGCCGCCAACTTCATTCTCAACAACGCCCCCGCGGGGCTGAGCGTCGCCAGTGTCAGCTATGTGAACGCAAGCACGGCGCGGATCACTCTTGGCTTCAATGGCATGGATTTTGACCAGAACTACCCAAATTTCTCGGTAACTGTCAATTCTGCCGAGCTCAGCGTTCCCTACAACGTGACCAGCAACGCCATCACCATCCACGCGCATGTGGAAGGCACAGCCACGCTGGCCCTGGAAGGCTCAAACCTGAAGCTGACCATCACGCCTGTGCCCGGAGCGGCGTCCTACCGAATATTTGGTTCCACCGATCCCTACGGGCAATATACCGACATCGGTTCGGCGGGAGTCTTTGATCCGGCGGAAAGCAATGTCTGGAGAATCCCACTTGACCATTTCACGGAACCAAGGCACTTTTTCAAAGTATCCGCCGTCTTGTGAGTATAGCCCTCTTGCAAGCTGAGCGGGTTGTTCGTTGATTGTGAACAAGTTAGCTGTATTCCAAGAGTCGCTGTATTACTTGCCTTGCTTAACTTATAGTGCCTACATTATCGATTATACTTCATAGCGCCCTCCTTTGCTGCTACTGGATTTGCCGCCATCATCCTTAGGTCATCCTTATAAATTATAAGGTTGACCCCAGGAAGACTCACGCTTCGTTGCCTCGTGCGCACGAGGGCAAACGGTGGCGGCAGTTGCTGAGCTACCGGGCCGAGTTACCCGAGTCTGGCTCTGGAAGCAGCGTCCCGTCTGGCTGGGAAGGATCGTAGCCCCTATATATATAGGGGCGTAAAACGAGTTTATGGGAGGATGAAAGAGTGTTCTTCGTTTCTAATCTTACGCGGAGTTTTAGAAAAGACTGGATCCCGGGTCAAGCGGTTCACGCAGATATGCGCGGATAAAAGGCGCAGATTGCCGCGGATTGAGGTTATTGGGTGCGGTTTTGGGATTGAGTGGTTGTTTCTAAAAGACTGGGTCACGGCTCGTAGGCCGTGATGACACGGTAGATAGTCTGGGGGTGCTTTGTTTCGGTGTCGGGTGATTGTTTTTGGCTGGACACTCGCCCATATTCTGTTCTTTTAATTCGTGTTAATTTGTGTAATTTGTGGATGTTTTTAAAAGACTGGATCCCGGGTCAAGCTCGGGATGACACGCTTTGAGATTTGATGTGATCCATAGATTTTTGAACACCCTCAGACCAGGGCTGTCTGAGATTTAAGATTGACAAACAAATTGCATCCAATTTTGTTGCAGATAGAGAAAAAACAAGGGAGTTTGCCGATGCAGACACTATTCAGCGGGATACTGGCCTTTGAATATCAGCAGGCGATCATGATCGTGATCGGGCTGGTGCTGATCTATCTGGCCATCGCCAAAAAATATGAGCCGGCTCTTTTGCTGCCGATCGGGTTTGGCACCATTCTGACCAACATTCCCCTCTCGGCCGCGGTGGGAGAGCATGGCCCCCTCAAAATCCTTTTCGACGCGGGCATCTCCACCGAGCTTTTCCCCCTGCTGATCTTTATTGGCATTGGAGCGATGATAGACTTCACTCCCTTGCTGAAAAACCCTTCCATGCTGCTGTTTGGCGCGGCGGCACAGCTTGGTATCTTTGTCACGCTGATATTGGCCACCCTATTGGGTTTCGACCTCAAACAAGCCGGAGCGATAGGAATAATCGGCGCCGCCGACGGGCCCACCTCCATCTATGTTGCCAACCGTTTTGCCCGCGAGCTGTTACCTGCCATATCCGTGGCTGCATATTCATACATGGCTCTGGTGCCCATCATCCAGCCTCCGGTGATCCGCCTGCTTACCACCCGGGAAGAGCGCAAGATCCACATGGACTACAACTCCGGCGACGTACCGAAGATAGTAAAGGTGATTTTCCCCATTGCCATCACCCTGATAGCGGGCATTCTTGTTCCCGCTTCGGTGGCCTTGATCGGGTTCCTGATGTTCGGCAATCTGATCCGTGAATGCGGTGTGCTGGAAGGCCTTTCCAAGACAGCCCAGAACGAACTGGTAAATATCGTCACCATCTTTCTGGGCATCAGCATCGCCTCCACCATGAAAGGCGCCAACTTCTTGCGCCCGGAAACACTGCTCATCTTCTGCCTGGGACTGGTTGCCTTTGTGTTCGACACGGCGGGGGGAGTGCTCTTTGCCAAGCTGCTGAACCTTTTTCGCAAACAAAAGATTAACCCCATGGTGGGAGCCTGCGGTATCTCCGCCTTCCCGATGTCCGCACGGGTGGTTCATAACATGGGTCAAAAAGAAGACCCCTTCAATTTCCTGCTCATGCCGGCAGTAAGCATCAATGTGGGCGGCCAGATCGGTTCGGTGATTGCCGGAGGATTGATTCTGGCTCTGCTTGGATAACACTATGGAAGTTTCCGGACAATTTGACAAACTATTGAAAGCGGCAAAAGAAGCGTCTTTGAACGCCTACGTCCCCTATTCCGGCTATAAAGTGGGAGCGGCTCTGCTATGCGGTGACGGAACCGTCTTCACCGGCTGCAATGTGGAAAATGCCTCCTACTCACTGACCATCTGCGCCGAACGCAACGCGGTGTTTCAGGCGGTGAATGCAGGATTTCGGGACTTCGTGGCCATCGCCATCTATGTGGATAGTGACAAGCTTTTCCCGCCCTGCGGCGCCTGCCGTCAGGTGTTGGCGGAGTTCAATCCCACCATGGAAGTGCTCTATGCCAACCGCGCGCAAATCTGCCGGAGCAACCTGGAATCGCTGCTTCCCCAGGCCTTCACTTTGAAAAGCTGAATATGAGAATGAATCCGGAGCTTGCCAGTTGCACAATCTGCCCCCAGAAATGCGGGGTAAACCGCTACGAGAAGTTGGGATTCTGCCGCGCGGGAAGCGAAATCAAGATCAACCTTGCCCAGTTGCACCACGGGGAAGAACCCGTCCTGAGCGGAAGCGGAGGAAGTGGAACAGTCTTTCTGGCGCATTGCAATCTGCGCTGCCGCTTTTGCCAGAACCACGAAATCTCGCATCTGGGCTGGGGCAGGTATTATACACGGAAAGAATGCGTTAAGCTGATCCTGGAGCTTCAGAAAGCCGGGGCTCACAACATCAATTTCGTCTCCCCCACCCATTTTAGCCTCCAACTGGCTGAGGTCATAAGGGACGCGAAAGCCGCGGGGCTGACGATACCGGTCGTCTGGAACAGCAACGCCTATGAAAAGGTGGAAACCCTGGTCAGGCTGGAAGGCCTGGTCGATATCTATCTGCCTGATTACAAATACGCCCATAATGCCTACAGCCAGAAATACTCGCAAGCCAAAGACTACCCCCGCATCGCCCTGGAAGCAATCCACGAGATGCAGCGCCAGGTTGGGGAGTTGCAGCTCGACAGCCAGGGCATAGCCCAACGTGGTTTGTTGATCCGGCATCTGGTATTGCCCAATGGCATTTCCGGCTCCCGAAAAGCGCTTTATGAGCTGCGGGAAAAGCTTGGCGCGGAGATCGCCGTCAGCCTGATGTCCCAATACTACCCAACTCTACAAGCCGCTGAACACAAGGAACTGAGCAGGGGAATCAGTTTCGAGGAATACCAGGATGCCCTTGAGGCGGCTCGGGAACTGGAAATTGACCTCATCTTCACCCAGGAACTGTCCCCGTCTTCCGATTGGACACCCCAGTTTACAGAAAGGGGCAGTAAGTTGGAAGGAAAGAACTTGCACTTTAGAGGAAAACACATACATGCCAAAGTTTAGACTGATACTTTTAACCCTTGTTATCTCACTATGTTCGGCGCTGAATGCCGGGCTGAACGTCCATGTGAAGAATGACAAATCGCAGCACACACTTTCCACGTCTTTGATAAATGGAGTGGAATATGCTGACTTCAAAAACATCAACCCCCTTTTCGGCTCGGTAACCAAGGAAGACCGTGCCGATCACAGATACTATTTCCATCTGTATGGCGAGCAGTTTGTCTTCTTTTTAGATTCCGCCTACTATACTTACAAGACGGAAACGTTCTGCATGCAGTATCCCCTCGCCCAGAGCGGATCCGAGTATCTGATACCCCTGGTCTTTCTCACTGAGCACCTGCCCCTGCATTTCCCGCAGTCTGTTCAATACAGGGGAAAAACCCTGCAAATTACCAAAGCCAAGGACAAATCCGTGCTGAGGATTGTGCTCGATCCGGGGCATGGAGGCAAAGACCCCGGCGCGGTTGGAAAAAAGGGAACACGGGAGAAAGACCTGAACCTGAATGTCTGCCTGAAACTCAAGCAGTTACTGGAAAAAGAGCTGGGCATAACAGTTCTGATGACCCGCTCGGATGACCGGTTTGTATCCTTGGGGGAAAGGACAAGATTTGCCAACGAGAAAAAGGCGGATTTGTTTGTCTCGGTGCACACCAACGCCTCATACAGCCGGTCAACCAAAGGTTTGGAGACCTATTACCTTTCCACCGCCAAAAACACCGACAGCAGAGCTGTGGAAGCCCTGGAAAACGGGGTTGTCGAGCTGTATGAAGGAGCGGAGGAGAAACAGAAGTATGACGATCTGGACTTCATCCTCAGCGACCTGAGCCAGGCAGAGCACCTGGAGAACAGCAATTCACTGGCAATCTGGGTGCACAAGAACATGGTGGCGGGCACCAAGTCGCAAGATCGGGGCGTGAAGCAGGCCAACTTCTGGGTGCTGCGTGGCGCTTTCATGCCTTCGATTTTGATAGAGATGGGTTTTATCTCCAACCTGGAAGAAGAAGCCATGCTGAACAATCCCAGCTACCAGGAACGGATGGCAAGAGCCATTTTTGAAGGCATCAAGCACTTCAAACACCGTTTTGACCGGATCAGGAATGCCTGAGGGAGTATAAAAGCTTTGCCCCTGAAGATATTGGAAGTTCAAGCCAAGTCTCTGGCAGCCAAAGCGGGAATTAAAGCCAGAGACGAAATCCTGAGCATCAATGGGATGCCTGTCGCGGATTTCTTTGACCTCCAATATTACGCCAATGACTTTCTGCTCGACATTGAGCTGAGGTCTCCCTCCGGGGAAGTCAGGCAAACCAGCATCGAGAGGCTTCCGGGAAAAGCCCTGGGGCTGGAGCCTGTCGAATACAAACACAAGCTGTGCCAAAACCACTGTGTGTTCTGTTTTGTCGATCAGATGCCTCCAGGGATGAGGCCAAGCCTCTATCGCAAAGACGATGACTACCTTTTTTCCCACACTTTCGGAAACTATATCACGCTTTCCAACCTTACGCCCCGGGAACTGAAACGCATTACAGACCAGCACATTTCGCCCCTGTATGTTTCCCTGCACACCACCAATCCGGAATTGCGCAAGCAAATGATGGGCTACGACAAAGACTTTGACATCCTGAAGCTGATGGCAAAACTCTCCCGCAAGGGAATATCTTTTCATGTGCAAATTGTTTGCGTGCCGGGATACAATACAGGTGAGGAGCTGCGCAAAAGCCTTGCAGACCTGGCTCGATCCAGGATAAACTTGCTTTCCATCGGCGTAGTGCCGGTGGGGCTTACCAAATTCCGCAGCAGGCTGACCAGGCTGGAGGCCATCGACTCAGCTATGGCCAGGGATATTCTTTCCATCTGCGCCGCGGCGAGGCAAAAGCACGATATTGTCCAGGCGGCGGACGAATTGTTCCTTTTGGCTGGCGAACCCATCCCCGGTCTTGATTATTATGGGGATTTTCCCCAGTTGGAAAATGGAATTGGCATGCTTCGGTTGACCCGCGAAAACTTCAAAAAAAAGAGGAAAGCACTGCTGCGCGAGCTGGACAAGGCTGCCTTGCCTTTTCATCTACTAACGGCAAGGTCTGCCCGCGAGACCATTGACTCACTGGCCGAGAGCATGAACAAAGGTCTGGACAGGTCTTCGGTGCAGGTGCAGAGCATCACAAACAAGTTTTTTGGCGAACAAGTCAGCGTAAGTGGATTACTTACGGCAAAAGACATTCTTGAGCAGCACAATGCCGGACAAAGCGGGGCAGTGATGCTGCCAAACAACCTTTTCAACAGCGATTGCCTGACTCTGGATGGGATTTCCCAACTGGGTCTGAAGGAACGTTTGAAACGTCCTCTGTTGGTCGTTGACCAGTATTTTGAGGACTGGAAATGGATTTAACATGATCAGACACTGATCAAAAAGCTATTGGGGAGATGAATCTTATGAGAAAAGCAGGATTGATATTGATCGTGGCAGCTTTGTTGCTGCTTCCGGGTTGCCTGAGCGAGCAAACCCGCCTCGAAAAGGCCAACCGTGATTTGGGCACCAAGAAGAATCCTATCAAAATGTATTTTGTGCCTTCCATGGAGGCAGGCAAGGTGGTCACCAGCGGCGAAGCCATAGCGAAGTTCCTGGAGCAGGAAACGGGAATGCACTTCCGGGTTGCCGTGCCAACCAGCTATGCCGCCGTGATCGAGGCCTTGGGCACATACCAGGCGGATGTCGCCTGGCTGCCGACCTTTGCATATATCCTGGCCAAGGAAAAATACGACGCCAAGGTTGAGTTTATGACTATCCGTGAAGGTTTGACCAAATACAGGGGACAGTTTGTGGTGCGTGCCGACAGTGACATCATAAGCCTGGAAGATATTGCCGGCAAAACGATTGCCTACACCGACGCCGCCTCCACCTCCGGTTATATCTATCCCTCCGCGATACTCAAGCAAAAGGGGATTGAGCCGGGTGAGATATTTTACGCGGGCGGGCACCCCCAGGCGATAACCGCGGTGTACAACAAAACAGTAGACGTCGCCTGCACCTATTGGTCACCACCCAATGCCAAGGGGGTTCCCATGGATGCCAGGGAAAAGCTGCTGGAAACCTATCCTGACGTATTTGAAAAGCTTAGAATTCTGGACTTTACGGATTGGATACCAAACGATACGGTCACCATCAGAAAGAACTTCCCCACCGTTATCGAGAACAAGCTGATTGCCGCCCTGGAGAAATACAGTTCCAGCGAGGAAGGCAGGGAAAATTTGCGCGCGCTGTATGACATCGATGGCCTGAGCCGCGCCACTGATGAGGATTATGACGTGGTGCGCGAGACACTGAAAACCATGGGTATGGATCCTGCCACATTGCTGAAGTAGAAGAGACGATGCCGCAGATTCAGATTCAAAACCTGAGAAAAAGTTACGACGGCAAGACCAACGCGCTGGACAGCGTCTCTTTTAACGTTCAGCAGGGTGATTTCATCATCCTGTTGGGCCTGTCCGGCAGCGGCAAATCCACCCTTTTGCGTTGCATCAACCGCCTGATCGAACCGAGCGGGGGCAGTATCCTCTTTGATGGAGAGCCGGTAGGTTCCTATGGTCCTGCTCAGTTAAGACGCTACCGCAGGCGTATCGCCATGGTTTTCCAGCAATTTAATCTGGTAAAAAACCTGACCGTGCTCACCAACGTGCTCACAGGCAGACTGGGGTATCACAGCCCCTTTTCACCCTTTAAGGCGGAAGAAATCGAGCAGGCTTACCATAATCTAAAGAGAGTCGGATTGCATGAATTTGCCAAACGCCAGGTGAAACAACTGTCGGGAGGCCAACAGCAGAGGGTGGCCATTGCCCGCGCCCTGATGCAGGAACCGTCCGTAATCCTGGCCGACGAGCCAGTCGCCAGCCTTGATCCAGCCACCGCGGACTCCATCATGCAATATCTGGGCGAGATCAACCGTGAAGGCATCACCGTGATCTGCTCGCTCCATTTTTTAAGCCTTGCCAGACGCTATGGAAACCGTGTGATCGCCCTCAAGGATGGCCGGATCGTTTTTGAAGGCCTGCCAGCGGATATCGGAAATGAACGCTTCAAACAGATCTATGGACAGGATGCCGAGGAAATCTGATTCCCGGCATCGCGGCAAGCATATTCAATGCCACCTTTCCCATCCGGACTGAGAGGCAGCTTTAACGGCCTGGAGCTAAAGACCGGCAGGTAGCTTTGCATGAATCCCACGCTCATAAACGATATGGACACATCGCCGTGCGGCGGCACCGCTATCGCCCTCATGCGAGAGTGGCAGTTAAGACTATATCATCCTGGGGTCATCCTTAACCCGGTGAGGGATGACCTAAGGATGATGGCATCAAAGCCAGTAGCAGCAAAGGACGGAGCTATGAAACAAAATCGGAAAGGTAAGCGTTTTATGCCTGGTGACGCAAGCATTACAAGCCATCCTGACCCCCTCCTGCTTTCATGTCCCATTGAACGCCTGTTGAACGCCGGGTGACTTCCGGCGCGGCGATTGCCCAGCGGTCAATTAGTGATCAGTCAGCGATCTGAATATGAGGTCGGAAAGGAGCAGGTTTTCCACTATTGCGCGGTAATAATTTCAGCCTGTATGCCGGTCTATAAAAAACGCGGTATTGGGAACAAAGACACTATTTGCTTTCAAGAATCCCCCGCCTGGATTGAAAGAGAGCTTTTTGTATCCGTGAAACGAATGCTTGACAAATTAACGTATCCCAAATACACGGTATCGATGCCGGAAATGGAGTTGTAATATGCCTTCATGGGAAATCGATGTGCGTGGAAGAGTGCAAGGCGTTGGTTTTCGCCACTTTGCATGCCGATGCGCGCAGCTCTGTAAGATCCGGGGATACGCGAAGAACAAAGCGGATGGCTCGGTGTATATCCTCGCTCAGGGAAGCGGGGTGGACTTTGAGCTTTTCTGCACATATCTGCGTGCCGGCAGGGGATTTATCCAGGTGCGGGATATGGAAGCACGCGAATTGGACAATGCGATTGAATACAAAGAATTTGAAATACATTGACGCCAGGATAAATGACAGGTTCAGGGGACGGGGGCCTGTGTATCGTGTTCTGCTGTTGTTGGTGATGATGCTTTTCCCGCTGATCGTGGCGGCCAAGTATCAGCTTCACACAGTGAAAAAAGGTGATACCCTATATTCCCTGAGTAAACGCTATGGAGTGACGGTTGAACAGATCAAAGAACTTAACAAACTTCCAGACAACAGGTTATCTATCAACCAGAAACTTAAAATCAAGTTGATCGCAGAACCGGGAGGCAGCCAGCAAACCCAGGTGGCGGCGCCCCCATCTGAAGCGGCGCCTGTGCCCCCAACCGGTAATGAAAACCTACCATCTGCCGCCAGGCCAGCGCAAACATCTTTACCCCCCCAGAACCTCCCGGAAAGCTACTACTACACGGTGCAGCCCAAAGACAACCTCTACCGCATTTCTGTAAATCACGGCCTGGCTTTGAAGGATCTGCTGGCCTGGAACAACATGGATGACGTTACATATAGCATCCATCCGGGCGACAGGCTGTTGATCAAGGACCCCGGAATTGAAGGGGATGACGATCCAAAACCGGAGATTGCGGTTCAGCCGGAGCAAAGCCCGCCTGCGAAAGTAGCCGCGGAACCGGATACCACCATCGTGCAAAAGATCTATGTGGTGCAAAGAAAGGACACACTATACAAGATAGCCAGAGAAAACGGGATGACGGTTGATGAACTGAAAAAGCTGAACAACCTCAGCAGCAACGACATCAGCGTGGGACAAAAAATCTGGCTGGCAGGCACCCCTCCTCCAAGCGATCAGGGCGGGAAAAGCCCCCTGATCAGTGAAGCTGAACTGCAAAAGTCTGGTTTGATCAGGGATGATCTGGCCATCCCCACCACCGGCAGGGTCACCTCTGAATTTGGTTTGCGCAATGGCAGGCCCCACAAGGGAATAGACATCTTTGCCAAAACCGGCACGCCAATATATGCCGTGTTGGACGGCGTGGTGGTCTTTTCCGGCGTTCAGGGGAACTATGGTAACGTAATAGTGATTGAACACCCGGACTTCGTGATGACGGTTTACGCTCACAACTCCATCAACCTGGTAAAAGTGGACGAAAAAGTGAGCAAGGGGCAGTTGATTGGCTATGTTGGCTCCACAGGCAACGCGTCCGGGCCACATTTGCATTTCGAGTATCGCATCAAGGGTAAAGCAATCAACCCACGCAAAGTTTTGAAGCTGAATTGAGAACGAAGCGCAGGATGGCATGAAGAAAGAAAGCGTGTTTGCAGACAAAGCGCTGCAAAGCTACCTGAAAGAGATTTCGCATTACAAAACCCTAAGCCGCGAAGAAGAGCACGATCTGGCGCTCCGTGCCAGGGACGGGGATGCGGAAGCGATGAACAAGCTGATCCAGGCAAATCTGAAATTTGTGGTCAAGATAGCATCCCGCTATCAGAATAGAGGCTTGTCCCTCTCTGAGTTGATCAGCGAAGGCAATATCGGCTTGATCAAGGCGGTCGAGAAATTCGATCCGGATAAAGGCATCAAGCTGATTTCCTATGCCATCTGGTGGATCAAACAGCGCATCATGCTGGCAGTTTCCGAAAAGAGCTCCATGATCCGCGTTCCAATGGGCAAAGCGAGTTCCGTTCACCGCATCAAGGCAGCTTCAGACCGCATCTATTCCGAAACCGGAGAAGCCGCCACCAAAGAAGAGCTGAGCGAGAAAATGCAGCTTCCGGAGAGGTCGATCGAGCAGTTGCGGGGTCAACTGGCGGAAACCACCTCTTTCGACGACCCGCTGTATTCCGGTGACTTCCAGGAGTTCACCACAAGGGACATGATGAGGGATGACGATCTCTCCGATCCGCAGAAGATATATTACCGGGATCGCATCCATGAAAAGTTGAACAAGGCCATAGACAGCCTCGATCACCGCGAGGCCGATATCATCCGCACTTATTTTGGCTTGAATGAAGACAAAGAGTCGCAAAACTTTGCCCAGATCGCCGAATCCCTGGGCCTGTCCCGCGAAAGGGTGCGCCAAATCCAGAAAGAAGCGCTACGCAAGATATTGGCTCAGTTGAGCCCCGATGAAGACTCTTTGGTGGATGACTTCATCGAGAAATACACGCATTGACCGGTGTTTTTACACTCGCCACAAAGGAGAATACATGTTTAAGAATTTAGACGAAATGAAAGCCCACGTCCATGGGAAAGTAAAGGCCACTGTAGTAATAGCGGGAGCCCATACCGAATCTGTTTTGGATGCCGCGATCCTGGCCAAACAAGAGGGCCTGGCCGACAGCCTGTTGGTGGGAAACAAACAACAAATCCTGGCTTTGCTGGAAAAAATGTCTCCGGAACATAAACAGAGCTTTGAGATCGCAGACACAGGCGATGACCTGGTGAAAGCAGCCCAACTTAGCGTCCAACTGGTCAACGAAGGCAAGGCGGATATTATCCTCAAGGGTAAGTCTGATTCTGGCATGGTGATGCGTGCGGCTTTGGACAAGGAAAATGGGTTGCGCCTGGGCGACGTCATATCCGATGTTTTGGCTTATGAGCATCCCGGCGGGGTCAAGCTGATGAGCGACGGAGGGGTGAATCTCGCGCCGGATCTGAAAGAGAAGATTGCAATTGTCAAGAATGCCGTCAAGGTCGCCCATGCTTTTGGAAGCCCAACACCGCGGGTGGCAATGCTTACGGCTGTCGAAATAGTGAACCCCAAGATGCAGGCTACGGTTGATGCGGCCATTATTTCGCGCATGAATGAAAGAGGCCAGATCCCCGGGTGTATCATCGAAGGCCCTTTGGCTTTCGATAACGCGGTTGACATAGACGCGGCCAGGCTCAAAGGCATAGAATCGCCCGTCGCCGGACGCGCGGAGGTGCTGATTGTGCCAAACATCGAGGCAGGTAATATCTATGGCAAACTGCTTACCCATTATTGCGGTTACCGGGTTGCCCATGTGGTGGTGGGCACCAAAGCTCCGATCCTGATACCCTCCCGGGCAGACCGGGGAGAGCTGAAAGTGCTTTGCATGGCCATGGCCATGACCTGCATGCAGCGGTGAATCTGCGCTTAATCCAGTTTGGCAAGACACGGGAAGCCTGGCTTAAACAGGCCATAGACGAGTATCTGAAACGCTTGTCTCCCATGGTAAAGCTGGACATCCTGGAACTTGCTGATGTCAGCATCAGCAAAGCAGGAAGCGTGGAAGCAGTGAAGTTTGGAGAAGCGCAAAACTGCCTCAAGCGCCTCAAGCCTGATGATTACGTCATCCTGCTGGACGAGAAAGGCCAGATGAAATCCTCGCTTGAATTCTCTGAATATCTGGTTAATATATCTCATAATAAACGTGTTGTGTTCATCATTGGCGGTGTTTATGGAACTGACCCGACCTTGAGGCAGAGATCAGATGCGGTATTAAGTCTTTCTGAATTAACATTTACGCATCAGATGGCAAGATTGATCCTTGTGGAACAGATCTATCGCGCCCTAATGATCCACAACAACAGATCTTATCACTATTAAGAGTAGTCGAGGTATATTGATGACTCCGGACGTACAAGCCACGGTAATGCAAAACTTTGTCAGCGCCCTAAAGATCTCTGCTTTGGGAATGGGCGGAATCTTCTTGTTCATGGCTATTCTTTACGGCCTGATCTACCTTCTGGAGCAGCTTTTTAAAGAAAGGGAGACAGCATGAAAAGCTGGTTTCTGCTCGTTGTGAGCATCTTCTCGCTAACACTGTTGGAAGCAGGCGTAACCATAATCCAACAAACAGATTCCAGCATTCTGTTCGAGTATCGTCTCGATGCTTATGACCTCACAGAGGAAAATGGCATGCTGCGGATTCAAGCGTCTGGAATGTACTACTCATCAGTGAGCGGGTCTCCGTTGATACCCCAAGCGGAAGTAAAAATCGGGATTCCGCCATCTGGAGACATCACGGCTACGATACTGGATTCGAGTGTGGAAAGCAAGGTTCTCGACAAGCGTCTTGCGCCAGTGCCCGAAGTTCTGATGCTGGATGGCATGTCTGCAAACAGATATACCATCAACGAAGATCTATATTCAGGGCAATCGACAACCCTGCTTAAAACCCTGCCCCACGGAACATACCGCGGCTATGGCTTTGTCCCCTTGCATATCCATCCATTTTCATACGATGGCGCTTACAAGCTGGATGTCACAACCCGGGCACTTATCAGGGTGGATATTTTGGGCAACACCGCTCTAAGAAGCCCCGCTGAACCGGATGAGTTGAGCGATTTAATGCTGTCGGCTATGCTGAATCCCGACCAGGTTCGCCATTGGCGTTCCACAGCCAAAGAAACTATAAACTATGCCGACTTTAGCCGGTCTGACCACTGGATTCGTCTGGAGACAGACCGGGATGGCATGTTCAAGCTGGGCTACAACCAGCTAAGCAGCTTCCCCCTATCGGTGGTTGATCCTGCCAGTTTTCGCCTGTTTACCACGGGAGGACAGCTTCTGCCATACCTGATCAACAATCCTGGCCCTGAATTCCGTGAGATACCTATCCGGGTGGTAGGAGCAGAAGATGGCAGCTTTGACCCGCAGGATTATATCGTGTTCTATGGCACAAACCGGAACGGTCTAAAAAAGAATCAAACCCTGCAGGGCAATGCCACCTATTACAATCCATACTCCGGCAACACCGTTTACTGGCTAACCTTCGGTAACGGTTTCAGCGGCACGCCCTTGAGGATGCAGGAACTTCCTGCATACACCACATGGGTTAATCAGAGCAACAGCCACATCGAGCAGTTTCGACTGGAAACCGAAAGCCATCGCAGGGAACAGGCGGGCTTTGACTGGTATATGACCCGCATGTTCGGCAACGCGACAGCCGAGTATGAGTTTCAGGTCAACCTCCAGGATCTGGACACCTCCAGCCCACAAAACCTCAGTTTCTGGATTCAACAGGAGAATATTGACTCTGATCTCTGGCACAACATCTCTGTCTATGTGAACGGAGCGGCAATTCCTGCCGACACTTTGGGCGGTATCACCTTCAGGTGGCATGGCAATGGGAAATACATTTTTTTCAAGCCCACCTCAGCGTTCCAAAATGGCTCAAACACGATCCGGATACAAGTCATCAGAAGAGACGGCACCGACAACCTGTTTCTAAACTGGATCACGGTGGATTACAAGCGCTTGCTGCACAAATCAAACAGCCAGTATCTGGTCAACCAGTTACCCTTCAATTACGAAGAAAACGTCCGTTACAATTTCACAGGCAACTCGAACACCTGGATCTATAGAATCAACAGTTTTGGGGAAACGGATATAGTCCCCTTGAGAACGGCTGGAAACGGATTTTATTTCGTAGCCCCTGGAGTATCTAATACAACCTACATTTTAAGCTCAGATTCCGAGCTATACACCCCCCTAAACATCAGCGCCGTGAATCCGGTGGATATTGCCACCCCCCAGGGTGCCGTGGACAACCTGATCATCACACCGGATGAATACCTTAGCCAGGCCCAGTCTCTGGCTTCCATGCATCTGGATTCGCTTGGCAAGAAGAGCCTGGTGGTAAGGCAGCCCGATATTTTCACCCAATTCAACGGCGGACATCCCGACCCAGTGGCAATCCGCCAGTTCATCCGCCATGTTTATCACAACTTCCCTACTCCCCGTCTGACTTCTGTCGTCCTGCTGGGTTTGGGCACCATTGATTGGCGCAACTTCTCCTCACAAGCCGCTGAAAAGAACAAAATCATGGTCTTCCAGAGGGGAACTGGCGTAGGCGCGGTCGTTTCCGACGATTATTTTGCCATGCTCACCCAGTCATCGTATCCGGAAGTTGCAATCGGCCGCTATCCCGTTCGGAATCTCAATGAGTTAAACAACATGCTGGGCAATTTCCAACGCTATGTTCAAGAACCCCAGGGGGGCTGGTGGCGCAACTCGATGGTCTTCCTGGGCGATGACCTGTTCAATGGTAGCTCTACGCATGAAAATGTCCACACACAACAGGTCGAATCCGCCGCCAATAGAGTGCATCCCAGCATACTGGTGGACAAGATTTTCGCCTGGTTGTACGAGTATGATGAGTTCCAGAACAAGCCCCAGGCACGGGATGACATGATCGCCGCCATCAACGAAGGCCGCTTGGTGTGGTACTATATCGGACACGGCTCTTATGACAAACTGGGAGCTGAAGACTATTTCAACGGCGCAAGCGATATGGGACGCTTTACAAACCATGGCAAGCTGCCGTTCTTCATGGCGGCTTCCTGCCAGGTCTCCCATTTTGACTACTGGGGTTATGAGAGCCTGGGGCAAAAGCTGGTGCTGCAAGACAATGTGGGAGCCATCGCCTCCTACTCCGCCACCAGAATGAGCTCCTCCAGCGGCAACGGCCCCATGATGGAAAACCTGTTGCACAGCCTGGCAAACAACCGCAACTCATTAGGATATTCCATTGCAAGAGCCAAATTCCTACACACCATCAACGATGAGAATGACGCCACCTATGTTTTGCTGGGCGATCCATTGCTGAAGGTTGTTCCCCCGGTCAGAGACAGCCTGATCACCGTGCTTGGGCTCAATCAGGACAGCCAAAGCGATACGCTTTTTGCAAGACAGAGAGTGCAGATCGACGGGCATTTCCGCCCCAGCCTGCACAGCGGAATGGCAACCATACAAGCCTTCAACTCGGTGTTCAGAGACAGTCTTGACTATGCGACCATCGTCAGCAAACGTGGCAACAACCTCTTTAAGGGAGAGGTCTCAGTTCAATCCGGTAAATACAGCGCCTCTTTCATTGTTCCCGATGATGTGCGCACTGGTGACACAGGCCTGATTGTCTCATATCTTTGGGATGAAGACGCCAAACAGGATTACGTTAACTACAAATACCCCACCATGCTTAGCTCTCAGGCTGTAATGGCGGAAAATACAGACGTCCCCCAGATAGAAATCTTTCTGGGCAGCATGGATTTCAGGCCAGGTGATACTGTGACGCCCAACACCACCCTCATTGCCAGAATCTCAGATGAAAATGGCATCAACATCACAGGCAGCCCGGGGCACAATATGCTTATGATCCTGGATGGTTCCGTGCAAGCAGTTCCCGTGACATCATACTTCAACTATGAGCCGGATTCGCACACCCTGGGGACGCTCAGATATCCCCTCAACGGTTTGCAGGAAGGCCACCACACGATACAGCTCATTGCTTTCGACAACTTTAACAGCCCGGCGGTCAAGTCCACTGAGTTTTATGTCAAAAAGGGCGGTGAACTGACCATCGACCGTCTGCTCCCCTATCCCAATCCCATGTCCAAGGAAACCTGGTTTACCTTTATGCTCTCTGAAAACTGCGACCTCACACTGGATATATATACCATCACAGGCAAAAAGGTTCACACCATCAAAACGACCGGCCTTACCGGTTTCAATAAAATCCATTGGGATGGCAGGGATAAAAAGGGAAGCCAGCTGGCAAACAACACCTACTTTATCAAACTGAAAGCCACGTCCGGAAACCGCAAAGCGGAAAAGACTGAACGGCTGGTGATCTATAACTGAGGATTAAATGCAACTATACAATCAAAGCAAGCGGAAAAAAGAGGAATTCGTTCCCGTCACGCCGGGACAGGTAAAGATCTATGCCTGCGGGCCCACTGTCTATAACTATTTCCACATCGGAAACGCCCGCGCCTTCATCTTCTTCGATGTCCTGAGACGCTATTTCGAGTATCGTGGCTATGAAGTTACATACGTACAGAATATCACCGATATCGATGACAAGATCATAGCCCAGGCCATCGAAGAACAGACCAGCTTTGAAGAAATCGCCAGCAAGTATATCCAGGCCTTTCTGGATGACTCCCAAGCCCTGGGAATCAAACCACCGACCCACCAACCCAAGGCCACGGATGTGATGCCGGAGATCATAGAGCTGATAAACGTCCTGGTGGAGAAAGGCAATGCCTATGAAGTGAACGGCGACGTCTATTTCGACACGGCGTCACTGCCTGAATACGGAAGCCTTTCAGGCAAAAAAACCGAAGACCAGATGCCCGGCGCCCGGGTTGAAGAAAACCTGCAAAAACGCAATCCTGCAGATTTTACCCTTTGGAAACGGAGCAAACTCGGGGAGCCTTTCTGGCAAAGCCCCTGGGGCGAGGGGCGTCCAGGCTGGCACACGGAGTGTGTGGTTATGAGCCGCAAATACCTGGGCGAAACTTTCGACATCCACGGCGGCGGGATCGACCTGATCTTTCCCCACCACGAGAATGAACTTGCCCAAGCCCTCGCCCTCACTGGCAAACCTCTGGCAAACTACTGGATGCACAACGGTTTCCTCAATGTCGAAGGCGAAAAAATGAGTAAAAGCCTGAAAAACTTCTTCAACGCGCGCGACATCCTGAAGCATCACAGCCCCGAAGCGATCCGCTTCTTCTTCCTCTCGAAACACTACCGCTCCCCTATCGATTTCAACCGTGAGATCATCGAGGAATCCGAACGGGCGGTTGAAAACTTTTACAGCTCACTGAAGAGCATTGGGTTTGTGGAAAACAGCATCGTTGAGGATAACAGCCTGTCGCAGGCGGAACAAGACTTCATCGCCGCCATGGATGACGACATCAATTCCGCCAAAGCCATCGCTGTGTTGTTTGACCTTAACCGGCAGATCAGGAATGAGCAGTTGCCTCGGTCTCAGCGCGAGCAAGCTGCCCTGATGCTGGTCAAGTTGGGTCGGGTGCTTGGATTTTTCCAAAATCTGGAAAGCATCTTGCAAGATTCCGTCCCCGACCTGTCGAAACAACTAATGGAACTCATCCTGGCTTACCGCGCGCAAGCCCGGGCAAAAAAAGACTGGGCTGTTTCGGACAGGATCAGGGATGACCTCGCGGCCTTGGGAATCGAGATCAAAGACACCCCCGAAGGCTGCACCTGGAGCATCAAATCTATTCACTGATACAAGGAGATAATGTTGAACAAACTCAGCAAAAACAGAATAATAGTCATATTGGCAGCGCTGGTATTGATCCTGCTGGCAATCTTAATACTGGGCAGGATCTTTGGCCCGGCAAAGCTGAATAAACCGGAAAGCATAGCTTTCGACACCGTAAATGGCAATTTGCTGATTTCCAATGTTGGCAATGGCAAGATACTGAGCATGGACGACAAGGGACGTTTGAAGCTCTTTATCGGCAAAGGGATCAAGAATCCCCGCGGGATGAAGGTGCTTGCCCCTTATCTTTTTGTGGCGGACAAGACCCAATTGCATGTGATCGACCTGCAGGAGAAAAAGATAAGCCAGAGCATCCCGGTGGAGGGAGCAAAGATGCTTAACGACGTGGAAAGCGACCGCTACGGCAAGCTCTATGTCACCGATACCGAAGCCGACAGAATCTTCATCGTAAACCCCGGCACCCGCCAGGTTCAAAGCATCAGTTCCCCCTTGCTTAAATCCCCCAATGGCCTGGTTTATGACCGCCCCCGCAATCAGATGCTGATCGTTTGTTTCAGCAAAGGCTCGCCGATTTTGGCCCTCGATCTTGGCACCAATGACCTGTCTGTTTTCAAAGAAACCCTGTATGACAATCTGGATGGGATCGCCATTGACGATCTGGGCAGAATCTACATCAGCTCCTGGGGAGAGAATGCCATCTATATGATTCCCCAGGAACAAAACCGCTTCATCCAATGGAAAAGTGCAGTAAACAGCCCGGCTGACATCTATTACCATCAACCCACCAACGAGCTGTTGGTTCCCCTCTTTGAACAAAACCGGATTGAACGCTTCAAAGTGGAATAAGAACTCCAATAGATTTGAAGAGAAATCGCGCCTGATTATCCGCGACGGTCAGGTTTACAAATACTTCTCCGATCCCGGGGCTTATCACCGCGAGTTGGCGGTCTATAGCCTCGCTCTGCCCCAAACTCCCAAACTGACAAGGTGGAACGAGCCAGACCTCATTGTGCTGGAACAAGTTCAGGGCACGCCCTATCTCGACCTCCCGCTGGATACCCGGATTTGCATCCTGCTGGCGGACACCATCAGCGCCTTCCACTTGGCAACCCTGCAAGAAGGCCGTTGCATCTGTCATTGGGACAATCAACCACGCAACATCCTGGTCAAAGATGCCACCTGCTGGCTTATAGACTTTTCAGATTCACGGGAGGCCGCTCCGGAGGACGACATCAGCCATCTGCTGCTTTTTTGGGCATGCGAATTTGAAATCGATACCTTCAAAAAGCTTGCGCAAGAATTTATCTCCCGCTACCTGCAGTTTGTTATCCTGAAACCAGAAACCTGGGAAACAGCCTGCATGCGAAGCGTGAACCGCTTTGACGAACGCCGCTCCCGGTTTGGGCATCGAAAAATAAGCATACCGGATCATGCCCAGACAAGCAACAGACAGTTTCTGGCGCAACTTATCTGACGCAGAACTACCTGTTATACTGCCAGATACACTCCCCTATACAAATCCGGAAGCCAAAAAGGTCTTGACCATATTATCAACCTGATAATTTTCGTAAAAACTACCTTTTCTGGAGTATCGTAGAATATGACTTGGCTGGATTTCGTCAACCTGTTTGGAGGATTAGCTCTCTTCCTGTTTGGCATGAACATGATGAGCGACAATCTCCAGGCTGTTGCGGGAAACGAGATGCGGCGCATCTTAAAAAAGATCACCAATACTCCGTTCAAGGGAGTTTTGGTGGGCATTGGCATTACTGGCATCATCCAAAGCAGTTCTGCCACCAGCGTTATGTTGATCGGTCTGGTAAATGCGGGAATCATGACCCTTCAGCAGGCTGTGGGAGTGATTATGGGCGCCAATATCGGCACCACCGTCACAGCGCAATTGATCGCTTTCAATATTGGGGATGTCGCCTTTGCCTTTGTGGTCATTGGAGTTATTGGCATTTTTCTGAAACGCAGCCGCACCATGGAGCACTGGAGCCTGATAATACTGGGATTTGGATTGCTTTTTGTGGGATTGAATGTGATGTCTCTCGCGGTTTCAGGTTTAAGAGACTCCGAAACGGCAGCCCGGATACTTGCCAATCTGGCTGATTATCCCATACCTGCGATTCTGGCCGGCACTGTGTTCACCATGCTCATCCAGAGTTCTTCAGCCTCGGTAGGTATCGTGATGGTGTTGGCAAAGACAGGATTGATACCCTTTGAAGGTGCCCTCTATCTGGTGTTTGGCGACAATATCGGCACCACGATCACCGCCTGGCTTGCCGGCTTGGGTGCAAACAATACAGCCCGCCGGGTGGCCATGGCACACACTCTTTTCAACGTATTTGGAACCATTATCTTCGCCACCCTTACCTGGCTGGGATATTATACCATATTCATTAACTCCATCACCCCGGGCAATGTCTTCGCGGGAGAAAACGTCGCACGCCACGTGGCTAACGGCCATACTTTTTTCAACGTTTTGAACACGCTCGTCATGCTGCCCTTTGCGGGATTGCTCGCCAAAATTGCCAGCAAGATAATACCCAAAGACCCCGAGGACACCATATCCCTGGGAGAGCCGAAGCATCTGAACTACCATCTCATCAACGACTCATATCTGGCTATCGATCAATCTATCAAAGAGATGCGGGAAATGCTGCGCCTGGTTCGCCTAGGTTTGATGATATCCTATGATGCCTTCAAGGAAAAGGATTACCGCAAACAAGCCAAGTTGCCCCGCATTGAAGCCGCCATCGATCACCTGCAAAAAGAAACCACCCGCTATCTGGTGGCGGTGAATGAGCGCACCAACGCCATCCCCATCATCTCACGCATTCCCGCGCTGCTGCATAGTATAAACGACATCGAGAAAGCGGGTGACTTTACCGAGGAAGTCAACCGCATCCTGAATCTGCAAATTCCCGCCCAGAAAAATCCGCTCTCCCCGGAATTCGTATCCATGATCGACGACCTGCACTCCAAAGTTATCCTCATGACAGACCTCAGCATCGATTATCTGGAAGAACGCAAGCCCCTATACACTTTCAAGATCATCGAGCTGGAAGGACGTATCAACGAGATGCACTACAGCCTGCGGGAAAAGATATTGCACATGATCCAGGAAGCCCAGTGCGATCCAGTGGGTGGATTGAACACCATTGATTTTCTGGACGAAATGGAAATGATCGCCGACAAATTGAAGAATCTGGTGAAAGCCGGAACTCACGATTTCACATATAACTACGACAACAACGAGGACCCACAGGATACAAAGGAGTTAGGCACTAACTGACAGAGCCACAGGATCCCGGGTCAAGCATGCTTGTCCGGGATGACGCGGTTTGTATTCTGATGTGTTTTGTTTCGGGGCTGGGTGGTTGTTTCCAAAAGACTGGATCACGGGTCAGCCACCCCAGAGGGGCCCCGTCTGCCCGGGATGACACATCTTGGGGTCTGTGATAATTTGTTTCAGGGTAGGGTGGTTATTCCAAACGGCGCTATGACAAGCGCCGCTACACTACAGGCGGTCGCTGAACAGTATTTTTGGCTCATGTTCAATTAGAGTGGGTAAGTCCATCCATGAGGTATCCGCATCGTTGCAGAACTTTGAGTCTGAAGTAGTCAAAGTCCTTGTATCCGTATGCTCTTTTCAGCAGTGTTTTGATGACGTTGTTGACTGCTTCGGCCTTGGCATTGGTAATGTGTTTCACGAACCAGTTCAGCAGGATATTCAGCTTGTTCAGAATGCTCTTTGCCAGGTTTCTGAAGGCACAGTAGGCTGACTTACTGGCCATATCACACCAGTTTATCAGCAGGTCCCGGGCAACTTCCTTGCTTATGTCCTTGTCAAAGATGGAGAGCAGTTCTTCTTTGATGAGGTAAGCTTCAAACAGATCCGCATTATCCTGTTTGAGTTGCTCCAATCTGTCATGGTGCCATTGTGTCATATTGCAGTCACGTCTCAGGATCAACCAGCGAACATGTTTTTTGATCTGATATCTCAGCTCTTCCGGGAGCTTTCGCTGAATCTCTCTTCGGACCTTTTCCAGACACCGGTTGACATACTGGCTGACATGGAATTTGTCGAAGACTATGTAGTGCTCGGCAAAGCATTCCCTGGTGGCCCCAATGTACGAGTGGCTGAAATCCATGGCCACCGTTTCCAGCCAGTCCAGTTTGTCGGAATACTTGTTGAACAGGGCAACGGCGCTGCTTTTTGATTTGCCGGGATGAATATCAACTACCTTCCCGTCGTCCTGGTTGGTCAGCACTGTAGCATATTGATGGTACTTTTCGTATGCAACTTCGTCCAAACTGATATGCTCCATTTTTGGGGTGTTGGATATCAGACTCTCTTCCAGCCTGCTCAGTCCGGCCTTATCGATTCTGTAGACTGAACTGACAGAATATCCCAACAACTTGGCAGTCGACTTGTTGTCGAGCTTCTCTGTATAACCAAGAACGCAACGTTCCAAATGCCTGGAATGCCTCTTCTTGCCATCGGCAATGCCCTGCTCTTCCGTTCTGATACCACAGCGGGGACAATTAACCCGACGCCTTTTCAGAAGCAGGATAACGGCACGACCAAGTATTGACGCGTGGAAGATATAGCGTGTCCTAGTATCGTAAACCGGAAGCGCTGTTTTGCAGATCGGACATTGCGCAGGGGAAAGACTGCTGATGGATACATGGATTTGCTTTCTATCCTTGAATTCAACTTCTTCTATCCTTTCAACAGAATATCCTTGCAGTTTTAACAGCACTTCGGATATTTGTTCTTCGAGAGGAACTTGCATGTGACACTCCTTTTGTTGTGATTAGTAGTGTCATTAAAAAACATGCCTTGTTCCTCTCAAGTTTTTTCTACCCACCATAATTGAACTTGAGCCGTATTTTTCACTAACCCATTAGAATATCCACTCTGATCCTGTCATCCGCGTTCTATATCTGTTTCGGCAGCAACACGATACCACGGCATTACGTCACCTCGGGATTCCAGTCTGGGCAGCCTCCTTTCCACCATTCCACCTTTTCACCTTTCCACGAAATACTTAGAATAATCTCCATAATCCTTCATAGCTCTCTCCCTTGCTGCTACAGCGTTTGGTGCCATCATCCTTAGGTCAACCCTCACCGGGTTAAGGATGACCCCAGAAAGATATAGACTTAGCTCACTCTCGCGAACGAGGGCAAAGAAAGACTTGTGCCTGACACCCAGTCTGTGGCATAAGGATTATTACGTGCCAAGTGTGATTCTCCTACAGAGAATAGTATAATCCAAAATTCCGGTCGCGCAAAGCCAACCGGATTGGAAACGGCGGGAACAGCTAAAGTTAGTTTATTCGGGCTTCATTTGGGGAAAGAGGATAACTTCCTTGATGGAGTCATTCTCCGTGAGCAGCATCACCAGGCGGTCGATGCCGATTCCCATGCCACCCATGGGCGGCATCCCATATTCCAAAGCTTCCAGAAAGTCTTCATCCACCACATTGGCTTCTTCATCGCCCAGGGCGCGCAGACTTGCCTGGGCTTCCAGGCGTTCCCGCTGATCCAGTGGATCGTTCAACTCGCTGAAGGCATTGGCAAACTCATGGCCGGCGATGAATAGTTCAAACCTTTCCGCCAGATCAGGGTTGCCGGGTTTGGCCTTGGCCAGAGGCGAGATCTCCTTGGGAAAATCGGTCACAAAGGTGGGCTGGACAAGTTTTTCCTCAACATAGTGCTCAAAGAGCAGCGCGATCAATCTGCCCACTCCGGCACCCGCGGGAATCTCCAGCCGGCGTTCCTTGCAGAAAGCCAGCGCCCGTTCCAAATTCATATCGGAAAGATCGATGCCCGCATACTCTTTCACCAGTTGGATCATGGGTGCGCGCAAAAATGGCTGGGCAAGGTTGACCGTGTGCCCGCGATAGTGGAACTCGTCCTTGCGCAACACATCTGTGGCCAGATGGCGGATCATGCCCTCGGTTATGGAGATCATGCCTTCGAGGTCGGAATAGGCCTCGTAAAGCTCCAGCATGGTGAATTCCGGATTATGGGTGCGATCCATGCCTTCGTTGCGGAAGTCCTTGCCAAGTTCATAAACCCTTTCAAATCCGCCCACGATCAGCCTTTTCAAGTAAAGCTCAGTGGCAATGCGCAGATAGAGGTCGGTATCTAACGTGTTGTGATGGGTCACAAAGGGTCTGGCATTGGCGCCGCCATACAGCGGTTGCAGGATGGGGGTTTCCACCTCGGTATAGTCCCTGGAATCCAGATAGTCACGAATGGCGCTGATGATTTTGGCGCGCACTATGAACACCTTGCGGTGTTCGGGGTTGAGCAGGAGGTCCAGATAGCGTTTTCGATAGCGCAGCTCAATATCCGAGAATTCGTCGTATCGCACCAGCTTGCCATCCACCAGCTTCTCTTTCACGGCTGGCAGGGGGCGGATGTTTTTGCTCAACAGGGTCAGTTCGAGCACTTTGAGCGAGTATTCGCCCGCCTGGGTATAAAAGAGGCTGCCCTTTGTCTGCACAAAATCGCCCGGATCGCAGAGCTTGAAAAGTTCGTAGTTCTCTTCGCCCACTTGGTTTTGAGCCACGTATATCTGGATCTTCCCGCTGGCGTCCTCAAGGTTTCCGAAGCCCAGTTTGCCCTGGCGGCGCATGGCCACAAGCCTGCCGGTCAGGCAAACTTCCTGCCCGGAAGAGATCCAGCCATCCTTATCACTCAAAACCTCGGAAATCAGGTGAGTGCGGGATGAGCGGACGGGATAGGGGTCTATCCCGGCGGCAATAATCTTGGCCAGCTTCTGCTTGCGCAGCTGGATAAACTGATTGTCCCTGGATTGCATGGAAGCGGTTTACAGGTCTTTGAAGGGATTGTCGTCCGGGGGAGTTACCTTCTGGTTGGCATACTTGCGCCATTCTTCATCGGCACGCGATCTTCCCCTGCGTGGGCCGCGGGAGTAATCCTGCTGCTCGCGGTTCTCATATTCCCTGCGGGGGCGTTCTTCGACCACTTCGTTCGGAGATCTGTCGATATAGTCCAGGGTAACGCGGTGGTTGTCTTTATCTACGGCTGTAACCATCAGGGTGATGGGGTCGCCGGGGTTGAAGCTGTCATTTTTACGAACCCGGGAACGTGGCAGCAGCCCGGTTATGCCTTCGGTAATGGTCACAAACACGCCAAAACTTGTGGAGCTTTCCACAACGCCTTCAAAAGGCTTTTCCAGCGGTGCCAGTTCGTCTATATTGTCCCAGGGATCGGCCTGTAAAGCCTTGAGGGAAAGAGAAATCTTTTGGGTGTCCGGATCAATGCGCAAGATCTGCACTTCCACATAGTCCTGTTCTTTCACCACTTCGCGGGGATGCGACACATTGCGGTTGCGGCTCATTTCAGAAATGGGGATCAGGCCTTCCACTCCGGGTTTGATCTCGGCAAAAGCGCCAAAGTTGTGCAGTCTGAGGATGCGGCAGTTGATCGTGTCGCCTTCCTTAATCTCGCTGAGAGCAGCAGTGAATGGGTTTTGTTGCAAGGCTTTCATGGAAAGGGCAATCTTGTCGCCTTTGATGTCCAGGATCTTCACTTCCACTTGCTGTCCTACTTTTAGGACATCCTGGGGATGTGACACATGATGCCAGGAAATCTCGGAAACGTGAATCAGGCCTTCGATGCCGCCCAGATCGATAAAGGCTCCAAAGCTGGTCATCCGCATCACGGTGCCGGTAACAACGCTTCCGACGCTTAGCTGTTCAAGAGCCGCGGCGCGCTTTTCCTGCTCCTGTGCCTCTTCCAGTTGACGGTGGGAAACCACAACACGGCGACAGCTTTCGGAACACTCAATCACCAGGAAATCCATGCTTCTGCCAATGTAGGATTCATTGTTTTCCGCGCCGCGCAAAGCGATCTGGGACGCGGGGCAAAAAGCCCTTGCTCCCAACACGTCAACATTGAAACCGCCTTTGGTGACGGCATAGACCTTTCCGGACACGGGAATCTTGCGTTCAAACGCGTCCAGAAGCGATTGCTTGTCCACATGCTGTTTTGTCAGGCTTTTGCCAATTACGAAACCCTGATCGTTACTGTCCACGATATAACCTTTCAGGGTGTCGCCGACGGCGTAGTTAAGCACGCCTTTCTCGTCGGCAAAGTCGCTGACGTCGGCGTAGGCATCGAACTTTCCACCCAGGTTCACAATGATATAGTTCTCATTGATGCTGACGATGGGGGCTTCGATGACGTCGCCTTTTTTGAATTCCGCATTGTTTTGAAAGGATTCTTCGAGCAGGCGAAGATAATCTTCTCTCAGTTCTTTGATAGCAGCTTTGCTGCTGGTTTCACTCACCTTGTCTGACATAACTATACTCCTAAGGACGATTAAGATATCCACAATTTTCTGCTGCCTTTTTTTGTAAAGGATTTTTATTTATTGCAGTTATCTAAACTATATACGGGTGAACAAAACGACATTTGAGCCCTCTTCTTTGGTCAGGCTCGCAAGCGGGTCGCAAAAAATGGACTTGACTAAATCGGATAAGGCATTTTAAGGGTGAAAATTATTGTTTTAGGTATCATCATTGAGCTGTCTTCATAATATCATCTATGAAACATACGCGCGGCGCATGCACCTTTTCTGCCAGTATCCGCAACTGTCTGAGTTACTTGGCAAACAGGTTTTTGCGTCCCGGGTCAGGATTCTCGCCATCGGCAAGGCAGCTTGGAAAATGGCCTCTCTGGCAGCCCTGCAAATGCAGAAGCGGGATATTCGTTACGATGGCTACGTGCTCACCCGCTACGGGCTTTCCCTTGGGGCCATCCAGAATCTGGAAATCCTGGAAGCAGGCCATCCCTTGCCTGACGAATCCAGCATTGCCCACAGCGGCAGGATCGCCGCCTGGCTGCGCGGCATCCCTGCCACGGATGATCTGGTGGTATTGCTTTCCGGAGGCGGCTCCGCCCTCTTTGAGCTTCTGCCCCCTGATATGACGCTCCCTCAATTGATTGATGCCCACAAACAACTAATTTCCAGCGGCAGCGCCATTGACGAGGTCAACAGGAAAAGAACGGAAATGTCCGCGGTGAAAGGCGGAAAAGCCCTCAAGCTGCTTGCTTGCTCCAAAGTGCATGTCTTCGCAGTGTCTGACGTGCCCGGCAATGATCCCCATGTGCTTGCCTCCGGGCCATTCACTCCCCCGCAAAAGGGCAGGAAACATGGTGATGCCTGGGTTTTCGAGTCTGGCTCCCAAAAAGTTTTTTACCACATCGTTGGCGATAATGCCAGCTTCACATCAGCACTTGCTTCAGATCTGAAGAGGCAGGGGTTCCGGGTGCACCTGGAGGCTGGATTTCAAGATCGTTCCGCGGCCGGTTTCACCACCAAGCTGAAAGATATTATAGCCAGGGCTCACAGCCCCCGTTACAAGCTCAAACGGCCATTCCTGCAAGTATTGGGAGGAGAAACACCCGTTAAGGTCAAGGGACCGGGATCAGGCGGCCGCTGCAGCCATCTTGCTCTGTCCATGGCCGGAACTTTGGCACGCTACAAAGATTGCGCTTTGTTTTGCTTTGCCACAGACGGCAGCGACAATTTGCCCGGCAGCGGAGGGGCGATGATTGACAGTAAAAGCTTGAAACAGTTGCCTCAGCAAGGCTTCGGCATGACCAGGGTTTTACGGGATAACGACAGCTTCACTGCCCTCAAAAGAATCCATCACATCTTACCTTCCCCGGTTTTGGTCACCAATGTCAACGATGTGTTTGTGCTCAGCGTGGGATACGACTTCGACAACCCCCTCAGCGGTTGCGACGACTCGGAACTGGATATATTTGGTGGAACAGGATGACGCGCAGATTCATCCTGCCTTTGCTGTTCCTGCTCTCTCTGGCGACACTGTGGGGACAGGCTGAGACACCGCTTACAATTGCCGGTCTCGCTTCCTCACCGGATACTCTTTCACTGGCTCCGGCGAAATTGGACTCCCTTTTTTACGCCGCAGACAGCGTGGCTTACAATTACTCCGCGGAACAGATACGCCTCTTTGGCAGATCCAGCGTGCGTTATCATAACTTCGATATCAGCAGCGACTCCCTGATGCTCGACCTGAAATCGGAAAAAGCTTACAGCTATGGCAACACGGTGATGAAGGACGGAGACCAGATCTTGCTTGGAACCACTGTTGCCTATGATATCGACAGCCAGACCGGACTGCTTTCCAGAGGCGTTAGCAGGCTGGAAAACGGTTATTATTCAGGCCAGGAAATACGCAAAACGGGTGAGGACATCTACGATGTGGACGATGGCAGCTACACCACCTGCGATCACGCCGAACCGGACTTCTGGTTTTCCAGCAAACAACTGCGTATTTACCGGGGCGATAAGATTGTGGGCAAGCCCGTGATCGCCTATGTAAACCACTTTCCCGTGTTCTACTTCCCTTTTATGACACTCTCGATCAAGCGCGGCCGCAGAGCTGGCTTCCTGGTGCCTGAACCGGGATACAACAACGTGGATGGCAAAACCCTGCGCAATATAGCATGGTACTATCCGTATAAAAGCTATGCCGACATAATCCTCAGCCTGGACCTGATGGAAAAGACCGGCTGGGAAACCCGGCTGACGACTGACTATATCAAGCGCTACCTCTATTCCGGTTCTCTGGATGCTTCCTACCGAAAGAACATCGGCCAATACGAGACCAATTATGACTGGTCTTTGCGTGCCAGGCATCACCATGAACTGGGGGAGAAATCCACTTTCGACGTCAATCTGGACTTCGTGAGCAGCAAACGCATCTGGGAGGACAGCTACGACCTGGACGAAAGCCTGGCCCAGAAGGTCACTTCGACCGTTTCCTACCGCAAGCCCCTGCTCAGTTCCTATCTGAACGTGGGCGCCACCTACACCGAAGACCTGATCAATGACCGGATTTCGGTATCTTTGCCCGCAGTGAGTTTTTCCGCGCCAACCCGACCCGTATATGAGCTGTTTTACAATCCCACGCGCAGCCCCAACGCCTGGTGGAGCAACCTGAGCTACAGTTATAGCTTCCGCATGGATCATACCGGAATGAGCAGGAATCCCGACCGTGGCTGGGCAGATATTTTCTGGAACAATGAAATAGACCCCGCCGACACCACCAACACAAACTACCTCACTCAGCATTTCGCCGGAATCAAACAGCGCCTGGGCCTGTCCTACAACTGGAAATTCAGGGGATGGCTCAATTTCCAAAATGGGGTGAACTACAGCGAAAGCTGGTTTGACCGCGACCGTAAAGGGGACAACTGGGTGCGGGGAAACGACTATGGAGCCTATGCCAACGCCAACTTCAACATCTATGGTATCCGCAACTTCCGCAAGGGCTGGCTACGCTCCCTGCGCCACATCATGACCCCCAGCGCGGGTGTGAACTACAGCCCGGATTTCTCGGATAACAGCAGGTTCTACAGCTTTGGCGGAATTGGCCTGAACAGCAGCGGCAAAACAGCATCCCTAAGCTATGGCCTGAACCATAAATGGCAGCTTAAATATGGCAAAGACAACAAAAAGACAGGCGACATCCTGACCTTCAACTCCCGCGGTTCCGTCAATCTTATGCAGGAGGAAAAGAAGCTGGGCCTTGTTTCGCACACTCTGAACTTCAGTCCCGGAACATTTGGTTTGGGCAATTTCAGGCTGCCGGGTTCAGCCTTGAACCTCAAATCCCTCAACCTGGGCTATTCCTCCCAATTCAGCTTTAGCCAGGATCCCTACGAGCTGCGCGACGGCAAGTGGAAGATGAATAACCAGTATTTCTCCCACTCCATTTCGCTCAGCGGAACAGCGCCCTACACCAGGTATTTCAGCCGCGAAAAGAACAAGATTTTCAGCCCCTACGAACATTCTGACAGCCTGCACAGCGGCGCAACAACCCAAACCTCGGGCAGCAGTTCCAGCGAGAACTGGCGGCTTACCCTCTCCCAGGACATCTCCGGCGAAAAAGGTATCTTTCAGTCCAGTTCCAGCAACCTGCGCCTCAACGCTTCCCTCAAAGTAACCGACAACTGGTATGTTACTTATGGCAACTACTACAATCTGAAAGAAAAAGACCTGATCTCGCAAAGCGTCAACCTGAGCCGCGACCTCCACTGCTGGAAACTGGAAGTGAGTTACTCCACCCGCAACGAATACTGGGAATACCGGATAGCCCTGTTCAACACCAGCCTGCCCGATGCGCTGAGGTTCCAGACCCGTGACAGCAAGAACTATTAGAAGAGCCGTTTTTTTGGACAGGGATGGCTGCATCAGCCCCGATGAGTTCGGCTATCTGGACGATCCCAGCCTTTACCAGCTCTATCCCTACACCGGTGAGGCTTTGCGCCTGCTGAAGAAGATGGGATTCCTCCTTTTTTTGGTTACCAACCAATCCGGCATTGCGCGTGGATATTTCGATATACCCACCCTGGAAAGGGTGCTGGATCGCATGAAACAACTGCTTGCCAAACAGAAAGTCCGCTTCAATGGCATCTACTATTCCCCTTGGTTCGCGGATGGCGTGGTGCCCCCCTATAATATTGAACATGAAGACCGCAAACCCGGCATCGGAATGTTCAAACGCGCCAGGAATCAACATGTCTTTGAAGCAGGACTGTCCTGGATGATCGGAGACCGCCGCACAGATGTGGAGTTTGGGCACAATGCGGGCATGAAGACCATCCTTTTGCTCAGCGGCGAGGGAGCCCGGGAAATGCTCAACGGCCTGGATAGCTGGACTGTCCGGCCGGACTATATCGCTGAAAATCTGCTGACTGCCGCCAAATTGATTCAGATGCTCGAGCAATGAAACCCCTTGCGCATTTTAGCAGAAAAAAGTTTCAAGCGTTAAGCCCCGAACATCAACTTAAAGCTATCAGCCGCCTGCTTGACAGACTGGATGAGCGTCTGGCATCGCCCGATCCGCTAACAGAACTCATATCCAATATCAAAGACTGCCTGGCGTGGATCACCCCGCCTCTGCCGGAATCCGCCCAAGCCCTTTACGCTGCTCTCGATACCGCCGGCGACAGGCATCAGATATCGGCGGCTATTGCCAGATATCAAACCGCAAGAGGGATCGAGTTTAGGGATTACAACCTGTCCCAAGCCTGGCATGACGGCCCCCGGGAAGCTGATCCGGCGGCTCTGGCAAGGGCTTCGCAAATTTTGCTGATTCTGGATAATCTGCGTTCGGCTTTCAATGTGGGCTCCATCTTCCGGACTGCTGAATGCCTGTCGGTCAAAGAGGTCTGGCTGTGCGGAGTGTGCGCGGATCCTTCAGACAAGGCCTTGCAAAAGACGGCGATGGGCACAACTGAACGGGTGAGCTGGCGGCGTTTTGCCGACACCCTTGAAGCGGTCGAGGCAGCCAAAAGAGAGGCTTACCACCTCTGCGCCCTGGAAACCACCCCATCCGCGGCATCTGTCTTCGAGACCGCCTTTCCCCTCCCTCTGGCCATCGTGGCTGGCAATGAGAGCCTTGGCATCGACCCCAACGTGCTGTCCCAGTGCGAAATGCACGTTTCGTTACCTGTCCAGGGCTGGAAAAACTCCCTCAACGTAGCCGTGGCTCTTGCCATCTGCTCCTATCAGGCAGTTTTCGGCGGGTTGGGGACACGTAAATAGCAAGTAGCTTATTGATGCCTGACCATGATTATCCCGGGAATTTATTGTTGCCTTATAAACAAAATTCCTGTCCCAATATCGTTTGACCCTACGGTATTTATCCATCAAAATACGTTGGTTTCCCTGCACGCTATCATTCGACACATCAACACGTTAGCCTATCATCCTTAGGTCATCCCTATAAAAGTTAAGGTTGACCCCAGGAAGACCTGAGCTTGAGAACAATATGCAAAGGGGGGCAAACCTGCTCCCGCGTGACTTCCGGCTGATTGCAGAGATTATTCCGGGAAAAAAGGGCGGAATCGCTTCCGCCCCACGTAGCTGTGATATATGTTGTGTCACTTATTTGGCTATCCGGGCGGTACCGGCATCGACGCCAAAAGGTTCGCCATCCCGCGGATCAACTTTTATCGAACTGGTTTCGCTGCTAACCTCGACAATCTGTTTGCCTGAGGCATCCTTTTTGAATTCATTGAGTAGGGTGATTGATTGATTTTCGGTCCAGGGGAAGTTGAAATGGACGCGGTTTTGCCAGTAAGTGTAATCTGAAGGCATGTCCAGCCAGTCCGCCTGGATTCTGGTTCTGCCGAAAGCCTTGTAGTAGCCGACATTATAGGTGAGGCCATTCCCGGGAATGGTGATATTGTCCTCAGTCTCCGCGGGCAGACCGTAATTGACATACAGCGGATGCAAGTCATGATAGCCTGTGTTGCGCATTTTCAGGAAGAACAGGTCCTCCGCCGTGATCAGATAGGTGGTGTAGGAATCGCCGACTATATCCCGGGTAAGCGACCATTCCACAACCAGTCCCGTGATCTCGCCATTGCTTGTGCTGCCATGAGTTTCGGCTTCGTAATGATACACTTGGTCCCGCCTGTCAATCATGAATGTCGCGGTTTCCCCGGGGGCGATCACTTTCGTGCCGTATCCATCAACACTAACGCTGATGTCTGTATAGAGCATGTTTTGAAACCTTGCCAGGAAGGGCGGCCTATCTTCATGGACACAGCACGAGGCCAGCACCAGCAATGGCAGGCAAAGAATGAGTATCTTACGCATCGTAAACTCCTTGGCGGCAGCTTAGCCCCGGTTTATCCCGGGGGTTGACTGGCAAGCTCCCCGAGGGATAAACTGAACCTTGTGCCATCTTGTTACCGGCATCCTGCGCTTTGAACCGCAAGGTTCATTATCACAGGCTGTCAGCGTTTCATAGTTTATACCATCCCACGGGGATAATCCTCTATATATTTTTCAGGATGGATAGCCCGTGCTGCTAAAAGGCTTTACGGTTACGAGGCAAAATAGAGCCCCGCTGGGCAGGGCTCTATGATTATCGGGATCAGGTTCGGTATCAATCAAAGCGCAGAACAACAAATTGCTCGTTTTTATTGCGGTCCATCACGTAGAGGGTGATGGTTTTACGGTTATCTTTTTTCATTTTTTCCATTGCTTTGGAGATGGCTGAGCTATACTCATCGGGAGTTTCCACAGCTTCCCTGCCCACCTTGAGGATCACATAACCTACCTGCAGGCCGGCTTTGGACGCGGCGGAATTTCCTTCGATGGTGCTGATGATCACGCCTTTGTCCACATTGATGTTATTACGTTTGGCGTAAGCGGAATCCCTCGCTTCCACCGTGATTCCCACGCTGCCGTTGTTCGCAGGGCTATCCGCGCTTGCCACGCTGCCATCTTCGGGATAAGAGTCGAGTTGGATATACAAAGTGCGTTCCTTATTCTCCCTGATGATCTTAACCGGCACGCGGGTACCGACTTTGGAGGTCGCCACGGCGATGCGGAATTTTGACACGTTGGGAACCTTCTCGCTGTTGAATTCCACAATCACGTCTCCCACTTCCAGGCCTGCCCTGTGCGCGGGGGAATCGGTTTCCACCTTCGCCACGAGCACTCCGGAAACCTCTTCCAGGTTGAAAGCTTCCATCAGGTCAGAGGTTATTTCCTGGGGCGAGATGCCGATATAGGCGCGGGTCACCTTGCCGTTGGCAACCAGGTCTTCCATCACTCGTTTGGCGAGGTTGACAGGGATGGCAAAGCCTATGCCGATGTTGCCGCCGCTGGTGCTGGTGATTGCCGAGTTAATCCCGATCACCTCGCCGGCAATATTCAACAATGGGCCGCCGCTGTTGCCGGGGTTGATGGCCGCATCGGTCTGAATGTAATCCTGATAGATGGGTGAGCCGGAGCCAAAATCAAGGTTTGACCTGCCGATGGCAGAAATCACACCCAGGGTGACTGTCCTGTCCAACCCGCTGTCTCCGAAAGGATTGCCGATGGCGATCGCCCAGTCCCCGATCTGGAGGTTGGAAGAATTTCCCAGTGGGGCGATGGTTACTTTCTCCCCTTCCTTGACGTTGATCTTGATCACAGCCACGTCCGTATTGGGATCCAGTCCCACCACGGTGCCGGTATAAGTGATCTTGTCTGCCAGGGTCACGGTGATCGTTCCTTCCTTGCCTTTTTCCACAACGTGGTTGTTTGTCATGATGAAAGCTTCCCTGGTCTGGGGATTGTATTCATACACAAAACCGCTGCCCATGGACGTGACGGGGCGCTGTTGCTGCCTTTGCTGGGGGAAGAACTGGCGAAACCAGGGGTCGTCGAAGAAAGGATTGCTGTAGTTTTGGACTGTAACTTTGGATTCCACCTTGATCTGCACCACGGCTTCACGAACCTTGTTGACCACTTCAACTACGGGATTGGGGCCGGCAGGGTCAATCAAAGCAGATTTGCCCGCCCTCGTCTGCGCCACCGCGCAGGACATCATGGACACCGCCAGAACAAGCGGTATAATACGTTTCCATATAGTCATGGTTATCTCCTGAGATTAATATCAGTCTTTTCGCTTCAAGGGTCGAAGCGGAAAAAAATAAAAAGTCACATAGAAACAGACGATGTTCCAAGACAAATTAATCCATGCCCCCGCTCTGGTCAAGGAAAAAACTTTCCCCTCAAAGCTGTAAAGGCTGCCTGGATTATAGCCACGGCACTATTCATACCGATTGGAGAGAGGATTTCCTGCATATTTAGGAGCAGGTTGACAAAAATATGGCCTGATGGAATATGGGGCAAATGGAAAAATCAGCACCGGCAACCAATCAGGGCACCCTGACCCAGATACAGTATCTTAAAGGGGTGGGAGAAGCGCGCTCGCGCCAGTTGGCCAAACTGGGCATCCGAAACGTGCTGGAGCTGATGGAATACTTTCCCAGGGACTACATCTCACGCAAGATCCAACCTAAACTGAAAGAACTTAGACCTGGGGACAGGGCGGCTTTTACCGCAATGGTGAGTTGGGTGGATGAACGCAAGACCCACAAAGGGAAAAGCATTCTCAGCGTGGGAATCAGCGATACGCAATCCACTTTGGTCTGTACCTGGTTCAGCTATCCCAAAGGATACCCGCAGCAATTCAAACCCGGGTCAACGATCTGGCTGAACGGCCAGCTAACCGAATACAACGGGCAATTGCAACTGGTTCATCCCCAGGTGGAGTTTGTTGACAGACTGGAGGATGAAGGCGATTTCTGGAAAAAAAGGGATCATCTGCCCGTGTATGGCCTTTCCGGCAATCTCACCCAATCCTTACTGCGCAAGATAGTTTACTCCGCTTTCGAGCTACACACTCAAAGCATCGTGGAAAACCTGCCCCCCTGGCTGCTGGATAAATATGGCTTTCTGTCCCGTAAGGAGGCTTTGCAGAAGATGCACTTCACCCTGGAACCCGGCAAGGTGCCAGAGCTGCGCAAGCGCTTCGCCTTTGAGGAGCTGTTCTACTCGCAACTGCTCTGGGGCAGGCATAAAAGGCATCACAACAGCCACACCCGGGGAATAGCGTTTGAGAACAAGCGTGACCTGACCACCCGGTTGCGAGAGCAACTGCCATTTACTTTGACAGGGGCGCAAAAAAAAGTGTTGCGAGAAATCTTCGCCGATATGTGTTCTGAGCGGCAAATGAGCAGGATGGTGCAGGGCGATGTGGGCTCCGGTAAGACGATAGTGGCTCTGTTTGCCATGCTGCTGGCTGTGGAGAACGGGTATCAGGCGGCTCTGATGGCGCCCACGGAGATTCTGGCAGACCAGCACTATGCCAGCATCGTGAATCTCGTGGCGGGTTTACCGGTAAAGGTCTGCCTGCTCAAGGGAGGCAGCTTCAAGGGTAAAGCGCAGATCAAACAGGAGATCGGCGACGGCAGCGCGAACATCGTGATCGGCACCCATGCTCTGCTGCAGGAGGATGTCTCCTTCTTTAAGCTGGGTTTTGTCACTGTGGATGAACAGCACCGCTTTGGCGTGCAGCAAAGGGCCACCCTGGCCAGAAAAGACAACCATCCCGATCTGCTTTACCTCAGCGCCACACCCATCCCCCGCTCTCTAACCCTTACCGTGTTTGGCGACTTGGAAATGAGCCTGCTGGATGAATTGCCACCCACCCGCAAACCCGTGCAAACCTATATCCGGTCGAATAACAAGATCGACATCGTATACCGGGAGGTTGCCAGGGAACTTGAGCAAGGGCTACAGGTGTATGTGGTCTGCCCCCTGATAGAGGAATCTGACAAAGTGGATCTGCTGGATGCCGAGAGACTGCACAAGCATTTATCGACCAAGGTGTTCCCCCAGTATAGCTGCCGACTGCTGCACGGGAGGATGCCTGCAGCGGAAAAATATGAGATCATGAGCAGTTTCAAGGCAGGCGAAACCAGGATCCTGGTGTCCACCACCGTTATCGAGGTGGGTGTGGACGTGCCCAGCGCTTCGGTGATGATCGTGGAACATGCGGAAAGATTTGGCCTGGCCCAACTGCATCAGTTGCGGGGGCGGGTGGGCAGAGGCGCCAGGCAGTCATACTGCTATCTGATAGAACATCTGCCGCGCAGCAGGATAGCTTTGGAACGCCTGGAAACCATGGCCAGGACAACGGATGGATTCCTGATTGCAGAGAAAGACCTTGAGTTGCGTGGTCCTGGGGAGTTGTTTGGCACAGAACAGTCCGGCCTCCCCCAGTTCCGCTTTGCCAACCTGGTGGCCGACCAGCCCCTGTTAAAGCAAGCCAGGGACGAGGCATTTTCCATCATCGATGCAGACCCGGAACTGGAGTTGCCCGAGCATGCCGTCCTGAAAAAACACTATAGCAGTGAACTGTCTGCCAAAGAGAAACTTATAATGTATTAACGTCCCGCATGCGGGAATAAGTGATTGACTAAAAATCCAAGTTCAAATTATGTGCAAAAAAGTACTTTAGAGGTGCCAATGAAAAAGCTGATTACTCTGATCACGCTCATAATTGCATTTAGCGCAGCGTTTGCGCTCTCATTCGATCCTGACCTGTTTGTTAGCCAGACCATCATCGCCTGCTTCACAAGGGAAGCGGTGGGTAACGACAGAGGAACCATAAACTACACCACAGAAACAGGCGTGGTTATGACCGGCTTGCCCTCATTCGATTATCTGGCAGCCAAATACAGGGTCACTGCCCTGGACCAGGCCCACCCCTACGTGAAGGTTCCCACCTGGAACGACAAAGGGGTTTACCTGCAAAACATCTACCGCATCCGTCTGGAAGATAACTCCCTCATGGATGAAGCCCTGGCTGAGTTTTCCAAAGACAGCAACCTGATCTGGGCAGAATTTGAGGGAATCAACCGCAGCTACTTCACTCCTAACGACCCGATGCTCCCCCAACAATATGTCCACAGCCGCATCAACAGCTTCGACGCGTGGGATTATGTGTTGGGATCCTACGAAGTAAAAGTCGCGATCACGGACTCCGGCGTGAAATGGAACCATCCGGACCTGAGGAGCAACATCTGGATCAATCCCGCTGAATCTCCTGGCATGACCATCAACTGGGATGCCGGCACGATCACTGGAGGAAACGGAGCTGATGCCGGAGAAGGCGGAAACAAGGTTGATGATCTGGTGGGCTGGGACTTTTACAACAATGACAACAACCCCATCCAGACCTACGCGCCCAACGATCATGGCACTCATGTCGCCGGCTGCGCCGGAGCGGTTGGCAACAATTCCATCGGTGTGGTTGGCACCTCGCCGATTGTATCGATCATATCCTGCAAAGGTGCTTCAAACACCTCTCCATCCCAAGGCATTTCCTTTGCCTACGACCAGGTGAAATACGCTGCGGAAGTGGGCGCGGACATCATCAACTGCAGTTGGGGCAGCGTGGGCACAGGAGCTTATCCCAATTCCATTGTGAATTATGCCACCAATCTAGGAGCTTTGGTTGTGGCCGCGGCTGGCAACAATGACACGGAACACAACAATAGTTATCAGGATTATCCTGCCGACTGCACCAACGCCCTATGCGTGGCATCCACCGGCCAGAATGATGTGAAATCTAACTTTTCCGATTACGGCACGACAATAGATATCTGCGCTCCCGGTGAGGGGATACTCTCCACCATCATCCAGAGTAACGGTTACGACGCCTACAACGGCACCTCCATGGCATCCCCTGTTGCAGCGGGTGTGGCAGCATTGGTAAAAGCCCTTCATCCCACCCTGTCTCCCGGAGCTCTGATGGATCGCCTGATGAACACCGCGGACTATATTTACGAAGCCAACCCCGATTATGTGGGCAAGCTTGGCGCAGGCCGCATCAACGCCTACGCCGCTACTATGTTTGACAAGATCCCGAATATCACCATCGATGATAAATCGATTGAGGAACTGGAAGGTGACGGAGATGGCATCGCCAATCCTGGAGAGCTGATTAGTCTCAAAATATCGCTGAACAACTATCTTGACCCCTACACCGGTCTGGCCTGGCTGCCAGCCGAAAACCTGAGCGCCACGCTTACCTGCAACTACCCCGGCATCACAATCGAACAGAATACAGCCGCTTATGGCACCCTGTATCCCGGCAGCACCATGTGGAATCACAATCAACCCTTCACATTCAGCTCTGTCGCCGGTCTGGCTTCTGAACCCATCCCCTTCGAATTGGTTGTTTCTGCCAATGCGTCGGCTCCGTTCCCCTACACCAAGACCCTGACTTTTACGGTGCAGCTTTCGCTGATCCAGGAAGGATGGCCATTTGATCTCGGCGGCGCAACAAACAGCAGCCCGATACTTGTGAATCTGGATTCCGATCCCGACCTTGAGATAGTGTTTGGTGACCATGCCGGAAATATCCATGCCCTCAAGAAAGATGGCAGCACGCAAATGCCCGGATTCCCCATCTCGCTTTCCAGCGCTGTCATCGGATCTTTGGCCATGACCGATTTGAATGCAGACGGAATAAAAGAATTCGCCGCCTGCCTGCAAAACAACAGTATAGTATTCTTTAATTCACAGGGGACAGTTCTCTGGACAACCCCCGCCGGCGGAACTTTGCGCAGCGGCCCTGTGATCGCCTCCCTGAAAAACGATAGCTCGCGGCAGATCATCACAGCCACCCAGGCTGGAAACCTGATCGTCCTGAATAGCGACAACACACCCTATCCCAATTTCCCGGTCAGTATAGGCGGAGCAATTCTGGGCCCTCCCGCCATCGCGGATTTAAATGGAGACGGTAAATACGACATTATCGTAGCCACCCTGAATGGCAACCTGTCAGCCATCAACAGCGCCACCGGGCAAAACCTGAGCGGATTCCCTGTTGCGATGCAAGGTGGCACCCAAAACCCCATCACCATTGCCAATCTGGATGCGGATCCCAGTCCTGAGATCATAGTCACCACCAGCACATCAGGTAACATCCTGGCATATAACCATGACGGTTCACAGTTCTTCCAAAGGGCTGTGGGAGGCCAGATCAAAACGGGCGCTGTGGTGGCCGATGTGAACAACGACGGCAACAAAGAGATCGTCGTAGTCGCTGCCAATGGCACTGTTTACATTCTCAACCCAAACGGAACCGATCTGCCTAACACGCCAGTCATGGTAAACCAGGCAGTGGATTGCACCCCCACGGTCGCCCGCTTTGACGGCGACAACTATGCCGGGATAATATTCGGCGACACCAATGGCAGAATCCACAGCGTGAGAGCCGATGGAACTGAATCTCCCAATTTCCCCATCACCGTCACCGGCAACGTGAAGACTTCCTCCGCCCTGGCGGATATCGATGGCGACAACGATCTGGATATCGTGATCCCCAACGACACGGGAATGTATGTCGTGGACATCAAGCGCCCCGCCCAGTCAATTGAATGGCGTTGCTTCATGGGCACCTACAACCGCGGCGGGAACATCTATCAGAACACCCCTGTCACGGATCCGGCAACTCCGCAGTTGTATACCGCTTTGGCCAGCAACTATCCCAACCCCTTCAATCCAAACACCAATATCAGCTTCAGCCTGGCCAACCCCGGCGAGGTCAGCCTCCAGATATTCAACCAGAAAGGCCAGTTGGTGAAGACCCTGCTGAATTCGTCACTGCCCGCCGGAAACCATCAACTCACCTGGAATGGAACGGACGAACAGGGCGCACAGGTTAGCAGCGGCGTCTATTTCTACCGCATGAAATCCGGCAAATACTCATCAACCCGCAAAATGGTGATGATGAAATAGACCGGTGCAGATATCGTAAGGGAATCGGGTATTCTCTTATAACTAACATTGTTGCAAGGGCTTCCGCTGGGAAGCCCTTCTCATTTGAGCGTCTTGCCAAACCGTGGCTCTTCCCTTAGTCATCCTTATAATTTATAAGGATGACCCAGGGTTGTATAGCTCAAACCATGATGCAGCAAATGAAGGAGGCATCTTTGGAGTTTGAGCGGATAAAGATTTTCCTTGAACGAATTTCGCCTCTGAATAATATGGTTTGATTGATGAAAAAACCTTAAGAGCAAGGAGCCTACAATGAAAGTGATCGAAGGTAATCTGGTTTCCAAAGGATACAAGTTTGCCCTGGTGGCAAGCCGTTTCAACGAACTGATCAGCCGCAAGCTGGTGGAAGGCGCGGTAGATTGTCTGCTGCGGCACGAGGTGAAGGACAAGGACATCACCGTGTTGTGGGTGCCGGGAGCTTTTGAGATACCCCTGGTGGCCCAGGAAGCTGCCAAAAATAAGAACTACGATGCCGTGATCTGCCTGGGAGCGGTGATCCGGGGTGCCACGCCACATTTTGAATATGTGAGCGCGGAAGTTAGCAAAGGCATCGCGCAGGTGGGCCTGGCCCAAAGCAAACCGGTGATCTATGGCATCTTGACCACAGACACCATCGAACAGGCTATCGAGCGCGCCGGAACCAAAGCTGGCAACAAAGGTTTTGCCGCGGCCAGCGCGGCTTTGGAGATGCTCAGCCTGCTGGCGGAAATGCGCTGATGGGCATGCGACGCAAAGCACGCGAACTGGCGGTGCAAACGCTCTATGCTCTGGATTTTGCGGAGATAGGCACGGAGTTTAAAGAGTACGATCTCCTGAATCAGTATCCGGAGATTCTGGGTCAGCTTGCCCAAAGAGAATCCATCGATGCTTCTTCGCCAGTGTTCGCCTTTGCGGAAGAACTTGTCAAAAACACGATTATCAATCTGGATGACCTGGAAGCGGAAATTGGCAAACACTCCGAAAACTGGAGCGTTGACAGTATCGCGCATCTGGACAGGCATATACTGCAAATAGCGGCTTACGAGCTGATCCATACGGACACCCCGCCGGCTGTGGTGATCAACGAAGCGATTGAAATAGCCAAAAAGTTTTGCAGCGAGAGCAGCGGCGGGTTTTTGAACGGGATTCTGGACTCAGTAAAAAAAGACTTGCAGGAAACGTCCCTTGGCAGAGGTCTTGGATAAAGGAAGACAGCGAGATGGTATGAAAGCTGTCATAGACAGATCAGGATACTTGAGGCTCAAAAGGCCTTATTCGCGCCAGGGCAAGCGCCCCGGCAGGTCTGCCTGCCCATTCGCGCTGCAATCCTTGAAAGCCTGCGGTGACTGGTGTCCCCTGTTTGGCGAACCTGAAAAACTGTCGGACGGCAGGATATCACTGCCACTATGCACACGAACACTTGTTTTAAATGAGTTTTTTGATGAAAGAGAACCCCGGAAGGAGGATTTGGTTTGAAACAATCTGAACCCTTAATCTGTTCTTTGGGTGTTTTTGCCTACAACGAGGCGGGCAACATCCTGGCCTTGCTTGAAGCTTTGACTTCGCAGGAACTTTGCAATGTCAGAATAGCTGAGATAATTGTGGTATCCAGCGCCAGCACTGATGGAACTGATGAACTGGTGGCAGAATACGCCCTGTCTCATCCGCAGGTGAAGCTGATAAGGCAAGCCCGGCGGGAAGGCAAGTCCTCCGCCATCAATCTTTTTTTGGCGCAGGCCACATCTCCCTATTTGGTGGTTATCAGCGGAGATGTGATCCCCGCCCCCAGAACTATCGAACTGCTGGTGAGCGCTTTCCGCGATGAACGGATCGGAGCCACTGGCGGCAGGCCTGTTCCGGTGAACGACGAAAACACCTTCATGGGTTTCGCGGTGCACCTGCTTTGGCGCTTACATCATCGCATGGCCATGATCTCGCCCAAATTGGGGGAAATGATCGCGTTCCGCAAGTTGATGGAGTCCATCCCAGCTGAATCTGCGGTGGATGAGGCCAGCATCGAAGCCATTGTCAGGCAGGCTGGCTTGAAACTGCGCTATATTCCGGAAGCCGTGATACATAACAAAGGCCCCGTAAAACTGAAAGACTTTATCAAGCAACGCCGCCGCATCCAGAATGGACATCTCTGGCTGAAGCGGACACAGGATTACAAGGTGGCTTCGCAGGACAAGGGAACCCTGTTTTGGATCATGCTGGACGAGCTACGGGAACGGCCACTCACAGCTGGTAAGGTATTCGCGGTTATGGCTTTGGAGGCATACTGCCGCATGCTGGGAAGTTGGGATTATCACATAAAAAAGAAGAATCCCTTCGCCTGGGAAATAGCCAACTCCGCTAAAAAAATCAAACAAGAGCAACACGAGGAATAATGCTGAGCCTGATACCGAGGATAGTAGCTTATTGGTTTATGAAACATCTGGGGTTTCCGCGGCTACTGCCCATGAACTATACTGTAAGCTTGCTCTATACATGTAATTCCCGCTGTAGTACCTGCAATGTCTGGAAGAAAAAAGCGCGCGACTTCAGTGTCGAGGAATATGTTAAAACATTCAAAAGCATCGGCAGGTCACCCTATTGGGTCACCTTCAGTGGCGGAGAACCGTTTTTGCGGCAGGACCTGGTCAAGATCGTCACCACGATCTACAAGATATCACGTCCCCGCATTATCAATATACCCACCAATGGAATCCTGACTCAGGGGATCGCCGAAAAAGTGGAAGCGATCGCCAAAGCATGCCCCAAAGCCCAGATTATAATTAATATCTCTATCGATGGAGTAGAAAATCAGCACGACGAGATCAGGAAAGTGCCGGGCAACTATAAAAAAGCTCTCGCCACCCTGCACAGGCTCCAGTCGCTCAAGTTGCCTAACCTGGCGGTGGGAATCCACACGGTAATCTCGCAGTTCAATGTGGATAGCTTTCCCGGCATAGCTACCGAACTGATGCGCCTGGAACCTGATTCCTACATCACCGAGATCGCTGAGGAAAGGGTGGAGCTTGACACCATTGGCGCAAACATCACACCCAGCTTGATTTCGTATAAATCCGCAATTGACTTTCTCATCCATCGTATAAAAAACGGCAGCTATAAAGGCATGAGCAAGATTACCATGGCTTTCAGGATCGAGTATTACAACCTGGTGAAAAAGATCATGCGGGATCAACGCCAGATAATACCCTGCTATTCCGGCATAGCTTCTGCACAGATCTCTCCGGATGGAGATGTTTGGACTTGCTGTGTCAAAGCCAAAAGCCTTGGCAATTTACGTAAGGAAAAATACAATTTCCGGCGCATTTGGTTTCATCACGAAGCGGAACTGGAGCGCCGTTCGATCCACAAACGTGAATGCTGGTGTCCTCTGGCAAACGCAGCATATACCAATATGCTGATGGATATTCCCACCCTGTTCAGGGTTTTTTGGCGTTCATTTATCAAATGGTGGCATTAATATGATCTCGATCAAAAGCAAACTGTCCACCTTTCCCAGCAGCCTTTGTGACTGGCAGGCTTCCCAGGATGGCCACTGGGGATGGTTTGTCTGCACAAGGCATGAGGAACACGACAGCGTCCTTGAAGAGATCCAGGCGGAAGTGAAGCTGGAAATCATGAATTCATCGATAGCCAGCGTGAGCCGCATGGAAATCGATAACTGGCTGCGGACTTTTTTCTCCGACTTTCATTGGAAGATGCACGCGCGGCTACGCAAGACCGAACTGCGGGAAAAAGGACTATCACTGTTCTTTGGGGTGATATTCGAGAGTGAGATTCATTTTGTGCAATTCGGCCGACTCTTTTGCGCCGTTACCAAGGGTAAAAAGCTTATCCAGCATGGTCGCGCCTGGAAAAACCACCGGGCTCAGAGTCTGGCTGAGATGAATCTATTCGGCCTGTCCGAAGGAGATATCAAGGTCAAACCACAACGGCTACTGATCGAAGACAACGAGAAAATGCTGGTGATACCTTCTCAGATCGCCAACCGTATCGTGGAGCAAGGCGTGGAAGTGAACAGTTTGGTTCCTGTGGTGGAAGCTTTTTCTTCCCAGGACAACGCCCAGTGGCTGATCCTGGAAAACCAGCCCCGGCTGCGTGGCAACAAAAAGAGAAAGCTAAGCCGGGTGCAGATCAGTTCATTCTTCCTGTTGCTGCTGACTTTTTTGGCAATACTATACATGGCGTTTGGAAACAGGGCTTGCGATGTATTCCTGCGCAAAGCTCGCGTCAAGGCGGACTCCGCCAAGATATCCACCAGCCTCAAAGTTGATCCGGACATACTTAAATATTGGGAGAGCGTGGTAAACGCGCCTTTGAGGTCAATAGAGCTTACCAACGGCTGGACAACCGATCTGGAATATCCCGTCACGGCTGCTCCCGCGTTTGACCAGAACAACATCTATATCGCCAGTGGCAACAGATTGACCGCGTTTGGGAAAAGAAACAGAGAGATGGTCTGGGATCGGGCTTTTCCCTCCAAAATCGAATCCCTGCACCAAACCAAATATGGACTGATGCTTAATCTGGCAGACCACCAGATCGTAGGCCTGTCCAACGAGGGGAAAGTTGCCTGGGCGGACACTCTGAAAAGCGATATTCTCCCCAACACTCCTGTCACAAGCATCGAACTGACCAATCGTGAAGACCCCCGCATCGACGGAAGCGTGACTGTGATACCTATGGAAAAAGGCCTCAGCGCACTCGATAGCAAGCGTGGCACGCTTCTGAGCGAAATCACTTTTACCAATCAGTTGCAATCCATATCCGAATATGATCGATACGATTCCTGTTTTTATGCGGTGGTGGAAAACGCCGTGGTCTGCGTGATAGTGAAAGTGGTTAACCGATGAAGCATCGAGCGATAATCTTGTTTCTCCTCCTACAGGCCGCGCTGCTTGCCGCGGTGACGGGATCTGTCGGTCTCACCGGCTTTGCCCGCCTTCAATATGGCGGCGGAGGTGACTGGTACAACGACCCGGAAGTACTGCCCAATCTTGCCAGCTACGTCAACGCTACTTTGAATACAAGTTTCCCGGAAGACCAGGCTGTGGTTAAAGCTGATGAAGCAAGGCTGTTTGAGTTTCCCTTTGTGTATCTGACAGGGCATGGCAACATCTCCTGGTCGGACAGGGAGATTGAAAACCTGCGCGACTGGATGATGCGGGGAGGATTTCTCTACGCGGATGACGATTATGGGATGGATGCTTCGTTCCGCAGGGAGATCAAGCGGGTGTTTCCAGAATATACACTGCTGGAATTGGGTCCCGACCATCCCCTGTTTTCATGTTTTCACCAGTTTCCCGCCGGTCTCCCCAAGATCCATTTGCACGACGAAAAACCTCCCCAGGCTTTTGGAGTGTTCGACGACAACGGCAGGCTGATGTGCCTCTATACTTACGAAAGCAATATCAGCGATGGCTGGGCTGATCCATCCACCCACAAGGATCCTCCAGAGATACGGGAGGCAGCCCTGCGCTTTGGCTGCAACATTGTTTACTATCTGCTGACACGTTCCTGAGATGAAGATCTGCGTCCTCTCCGACATCCATTTCAAATACATCCGGAGCAATCCTGATGACGAAGCCAACGCAGGAATAGTATTGTCTTTCCTGCGCGAAGCCGTGGGCCGCTATGATCTGATGGTACTCAACGGCGACATCTTCGATCTCTGGTATGACTGGAAATACACCATCATCAAGCAGTATTTCCCCTTGTTGCATCGGCTGGCTGAGATCGGAGAGCAAGGTTGCAAGCTTGTTTTAATTAGCGGAAACCACGATTTTTGGTTCAATAGCTTCCTGGGCGACTATCTGCAGATGGAGGTCCACAATGATCTCTACAGGCTGGAGGCTGACGGTAAAAAGATGCTCTTCACCCATGGCGACCTGTACACTGTGAATGATGCCCGCTATAAGATAATGCGCAAGCTGATCCGCCTCAAAGGTGTGAGGCAGTTGTTTTCGCTGCTGCACCCGGATTTTTCCCTCTTGCTGGGGCATAAGCTTTCCCGTTCCTCGCGTCTGCGGAAGGTTTCATCCAAACTCAAGAGAAAGAAGGCATCGGGAATGCAGAACTACGCCTCCAGGCAGCTATCCAGGAAAAACTTCGATATCGTGGTGATGGGGCACATTCACAACCCAATTCTTAAAGAGTTGGCTGGCGGAGTGTATGCTAACTGCGGAGACTGGATGAGGCACCACAGTTACTTGGAAATCATCGATGGAAAACCAGAATTGAAAACATATAAAACTAAGGAGACACAAGTATGAGAATGTACATTAGTAAGATCGCTTTGGCTGCCTTGCTCCTGGCTTTCAGTTTCACCATGCTAAACTGTCAGAGCAACGCGGCGCATAAATCGGACGACAACGCAAGTGAGGAAAACATGGAAGCAAAAACCGACACCGTGAACCTGATAATCAAGACCACCTATGGAAACATTGGACTTGAACTCTGGCGAAACATAGCTCCCAAAACCGTGGATAACTTTGTTAAACTAAGTAGCGAGGGCTTCTATAACAAGACCTATTTCCATCGTGTGATCCCGGATTTCATGATTCAGGGCGGAGACCCCAACACCAAAGATTCAGACCGTTCCAATGATGGCATGGGAGGCCCCGGCTACCAGTTTGAAGATGAATGCTATACTATGGGCGAACCCGCCACTGGCAATGTGAGCGATGAGGATACCGCCATGCTGGTTTGGACCAAGATTATTATACCTTACATGCAATCCAGCCAGAATCCCCAAAGCGAGATCTTCGATATCGTCAAAGCCGTTCAGGAAAAACAAAGCCCCGATCCAATCTATGGCAAGACCGTGGAATGGTATCAAGACCGCACCGGTTACAAGCAGCCCCTCCATAGCCAAATCCTCAAAGCCAATGTCTTGTATTCCTACATCTGTATGGCAAACTCCGGGCCAAACACCAATGGCTCCCAGTTCTTCATCGTTACCAAGCAGCCTGGAACCCCCTGGCTGGATGGCAAGCATACAGTGTTCGGAAAAGTGACCTCGGGTATGGACGTTGTCCACAAGATTGAAAAGCTGCCAAGAGACAGCCGGGACAATCCCAATCCGGGCAGTGAAGCCTTCATCAACTCCATAGAAATAATCAAATAGGCGTTCACCGTGTCACGCACATCAGAATCGGCGCTACAGCAGGAAATCCAGGCCTGGATCAGGCAAAACCAATATGTGTATCTGGCCACGGTGGACAAAAAGCAGCCCCATGTACGGCCAATAGTCCTGTTCCTGCATGACGACCGCTATTTTATGGCGACCTTCAGCGGGGATTCCAAAGTTGGCCAGATAGCTGGCAATAAATGGGTGGAAATCTGCGTTCCCCTGCATGAGGATGGCAATACCGGTTATATCCGGCTGACCGGGACGGCCCGCATTGTGAGCAACCCCTCTTTGAGGGCAGAAGCGGCGGAGCTGTGCTATTTCTTCGATGAGTATTTCAACGGACCCGACGATCCAGATTACGCGCTGATTGAGTTTGAGCCCAATTATGCCGAGTACCTGCGCCCGGGAGAAAGGTACAGCCAGTCCTGCAACATGAACAGGTATTCCGGATAAGATCAGGAGCACACATGAAAGCGATCTTTACATACCATGATGAGCATCTTGGCAAGAGCTACATAGTGATACCCAAGATCAGGGAACTATCCAAGGCCCTGGGAAATGTGGTCGTAACATTTGACAATGGAGACAAACGCACTTTGGCTGTTGACGATACAGAATCTGCGGTTCGGCAGATGCTGGAGGCCATAGAAGCCTTCTATGAGTGACCTTGTCGCTACTGCCAACCCTGTGGCCCTGGCCCTTCTGGGCACCCTCTTCACCTGGTTCATGACAGCACTGGGCTCCAGCCTGGTGCTGTTTTTCAAGACCATCAAGCCCTGGATACTGGATTCGATGCTTGGCGCCGCGGCGGGCGTGATGATCGCGGCAAGTTTTTGGAGCCTGCTCAATCCCGCGATCCAAATGAGCGCCGGTTCTCCCTGGCCTGCGGTAATTGGCTTTCTGGCTGGAAGTGGATTCCTGAGGCTGGTGGATTTGCTGCTGCCACATCTGCACATGGGCCACGACCAGTCTGAAAGCGAAGGATTGAAGACGCCCTGGGGCAAGACAACCCTGCTGTTCCTGGCTGTTACGCTGCACAACTTCCCGGAAGGACTGGCGGTTGGAGTGGCTTTTGGCGCGGTAGGTTACGGACTGCCGGAATCCTCGCTTGCCAGTGCGATTGCGCTGGCTTTGGGGATTGGCATCCAAAACCTTCCCGAGGGCGCGGCAGTGTCCATCCCTCTGCGCAGGGAAGGCATGTCACGCTGGAAAAGCTTTTTCTGGGGACAGTTTTCTGGCATGGTGGAACCCCTGGGCGGGTTGCTGGGAGCGGGCATGGCGCTAATCGCCCGTCCCCTCTTGCCTTACGCCTTGTCCTTCGCGGCCGGAGCCATGATCTATGTTGTGGTGGAAGAGGTGATACCGGAGTCACAGCGGGGCGAGAACGCGCACCTCGCCACAATGGGGGTGATACTCGGATTCACGGTGATGATGGCTTTGGATGTGCTGTTGGGCTGACTTCTATAGCGGATAAGCCCGTCCGATTAGAAAGGACAAACCCCCGCATCACCCATTCAGCTTGAAAGCGTGCCTTTCAAAAGCTGTTGCACCAGGAGCGGCACCATGATCTCGTGGTGGCCGATAAAGTAGAAGCCCTTGCCTCCTGTTTCCACCGGACGCCTGACCACGTTTTCCATGGCCCTGTAATGCAGGTTCATATCAAACACCGCGGTCGTGAAGTCTTTTACCTCCCCATACACGTTTCTGGCCACGGTCAGGGATTTGAGAAACACCTCCGGCAGCAACACCGCGGAACCCAGATTTATATACACTCCGCCTTTGTTGAGTTCCTTGATCTGCTCACAGAGGATGCGGAAGTCGCGCAGGCTGCAGTCGCCGATCGCCTTGCCATCCGCGCAGGGTGTTTGATGCACGATATCCGAGCCCAGGCCGATGTGTGCCGTCACAGGGATTCCGTGCTTGTAGGCGGTGGCCAGAAGGGATATCTCCGGGTGGGGCGCGGCGCTGAGGATGTGACGACCCAGTGCTTCCCCAAAGCCAAGCTGCTCCTCGCTGCCCTGGGTGATCACCGAGTTGATGCCGTGGGTGGTTTCATAGACCATGCCGAAGGAGCCATCCGCTAAGCCCTTGCTCACATCTTCGGAAGTCTTGCCAAAGAAAGCCAGTTCATAATCGTGGATAGCCACCGAACCGTTGATCACAAAGCACTTTACCGCTCCCACTTCCATCAGTTTGACCAGCAGGGGGGTCAAGCCGCATTTGATAACATGCCCGCCCAGGGCAATAATGATGGGTTTTCCCTGCGCCATCGCCTGCCTGCACAGACCTACAAACTCCTTAAAGTCTGCGCCTTTCAGGATGTCCGGCATGCTGTCCAGGAGGTCGTCGGCAAACCTGGCAAAAGCACCCGGCTCAACCTTGGAAGGTCGGTCTTGCACCGATTTCACACTGACCCGGGAGAGGTCTGTTTCTTTATACCTGCTCACTGCTTCCTCCTCAAATAGCGCTCTTCCTCGCTGAAGATGCAGCCGCAGTATTTTTGGCGGTACATGCCGCTTTCTTTGGACAGCCTGATACCCTCTTCCCAAAGTGGCCGCCAATCCCGGTAAAAGAAGGGTACCTGATACTTCTCCGCCATCGCATCAGCTATCTCAACGATCCGCTCATGCTTTTGGTAGCGGCTGTAAAGCAAGGTAGTGGAAAACGCGTCAAAACCCTGCTCCGAGGCAAGCTTTGCCGTGGCTTCCAGGCGCGTGGCATAGCAATACTCACAGCGGTCATCAATTTGCTTGGCCACATTGGCGACAAACTCCCGGAGGCCATACTCGTCACGCTGGAACAGTTTGATCGGTTCTTGAGCAGCGAAATCCCTCAGCGCTTCCAGGCGCAATTTATATTCTGTATAGGGGTGGATGTTCGGATTGTACCAGAACGCCGTTACCTCCACCCCCTCTTCCTTCAGTTGATAATATGGCGCGATCAGGCAGGGCCCGCAACAGGTGTGCAGGAGGAGGCGCTCAGGAACGGACATGATGCTCCATGACCTCTGGTATCTCGAGTGAAATCTCCACCAAACCGGCGATTTCCCCGTCTTTATACCAGGGTTGCTGGTAGATCAGTTTCTTCACGCCCTTCTTTTCGATGGTATAAACGTTCTTGCCGCCGCTGGCAAGCATGTGCCTGATCTTCTCTATCGAAGCCGGTTTATGGCAGGCGAAAAGGCTTGTGCCGATCAATGCCTCCCCTCCCTGGGCGGCAAAGGTGGCACAAGCTTTTTCGTTCATTTCCAATATGATGCCTTCCTTGTCGCAGACCGTGATCGCGGCAGGAAAGCTTTTTATCCATTCGTGCATCGCTTAGAATTCTTTCAGCAGATTGGCGGCGACAATTCCCCTCTGGATCTGGTTTGTCCCCTCGTAGATTTGCAGGATCTTGGCGTCGCGCATCATCTTTTCCACGGGGTATTCCTTCATGTAGCCATATCCGCCCAGGATTTGCACCGCGTCTGTGGTGACCTGCATGGCCACGTCAGAGGCGTAATACTTGCACATCGCAGATTCCTTGGAGTAGTTTTTGGCGCCGGCATCTATCATTCTGGCAGTCTGTATCACCAAAGCGCGTGCCGCCTCGATATTGGTAGCCATGTCGGCAAGCATGAACTGGACTCCCTGGAAAGATGAGATGGGTTTGCCAAACTGATGCCGCTCGAGGGAATATCTCGCCGCGGCTTCATAGGCTCCCCGGGCGATACCGACGGCCTGGGCTCCGACCATGGGACGCGATTTGTCGAACACCTTCATCGCGGTGATGAATCCAGTCCCTTCACGCCCCAGGAGGTTTTCGGCTGGCACTGCGCAATCTTCAAAGATCAGTTCCCGGGTCGCGGAAGCGCGGATACCCATCTTGTTTTCTTTTTTCCCAAAGCTGAAGCCGGGAGTGCCTTTTTCCACTATAAAACAGGAGCATCCACGCGCGCCCCTGGTCTTGTCGGTCATGGCAAACACTGTGTAGATACCGGCTTCGCCGCCATTGGTGATCCACTGTTTGGTGCCGTTGAGGATATAATGATCCCCTTCTTTGCGGGCTGTGGTTTCGATTGCCCCGGCATCTGAGCCGGCGTTCGCTTCGGTGAGGGCAAAGGCTGCCAACTGTTCCCCGGCGGCGATCTGTTCCAGATACTTCTTCTTCTGCTCTTCCGAACCGCTGAACAGGATGGGATACATCCCCAGTCCAGTAGCCCCAAAGGCCAAGGTCTGACCGGCATCCACCGCGCAAAGTTCCTCGGTGACCACAACCAGGTCCATCACCTTGCCGCTGATTCCGCCGTATTCCTCCGGTACCAGGATGGCAAACAAGTCGCTTTGGCGCATCACTTCCACCACGTCCCAGGGGAAGATGCCTTCCTCGTCATACTTTTCCGAATTCGGCTTCATTTTTTCGAGGGCTATGCGGCGTGCTATCTCCTGCATCTCCAATTGGTCTTCAGTAAGAAAGTAATTCATATTATAACTCCTTGAATAACATAGTTGTTATATCGAAAGTTAATTATTTGCGCCAGCACTTAAGAGTCAAGTAAAATCTCGGGGCACTACTTGACTATAACCAATTTGCCGTTCAGGCTCTTCCCCGCCGTCTGCAAACGGTAAAGATATACTCCCGCGGGCAGATGCGGAAGCTGAACGCTTTCCGCCCCCTTCTCCAGATGAACGCTTTCCACCATTTGTCCCCGCAGGTTAAAGAGCCTGAAAGTGCCTGAATCCCTCACCTGCTTGGACAGATGGAGCGCAGAACCGCTGGAGGCCGGATTGGGATAAAGCCCGGGAGTCAGCGCCTGAAGTTCATCTTCCGCGGCGGTCTGGCCCTCCCCCACCATCAGGATATCCGAACTTGAATATCCGACCGTGTAAGTGGCCACCAGTGAAAGATTGGAGGTATACAGCCTCACAACACACGCTGCGGGATAGTCTTGTTTCAACAAAGCCAGGTGTTCGGCTGTGCCGGAAACCATTGAAGCCTGATAGACCAGGGGATTGCCCGATCCATGCAGCAGTTCCCAACTGTCCGCGTTATAGGAATACAGCAATTCTCCCATGCCGTCCCCCACCCAGGAAATTCCCTGGGGACTGATCCACATGCTGCCAGGGTTGCCCCCCATGTCTATCCTCTGCACCCTTTGCAAGCTGGCAAGGTCAATGATGTCGATTTTTCCCGCCACGTTTGACCAGTTGCCGGTGCATGATACGTGCAGGTAGCCATTGCGGGCCACCGCGAACTGGGGATTGGTCCAGACCGGGATCGTCTGTATCACACTAAAGCTTTGCAGGTCGATAACCGATATTGAACTGTTGGCATAGTTGTTCGCATGTCCCCCCGTATTGCAGACAAATAACTTATCATCAGCGACACAGAGGCTTTGGGGAGAAACGCCCACATCCAGATTCGCCACCACGGTGTAGCTTTGCAGGCTGATTTTATACACTTTGTTGGTAAACAGCCCGCTGACATACAGATAATCCCCCTCCTGAACCACATCATAGGGATTGCTGGAAGACGCCACGGGAATGTAGCGCAGATGCGCGCCTGTGCTTCTATCCAGCATCTGAACGGCGTTGTCCCCCGAGCAGGCAACCCAGATGTGTTCATCACCCAGATACATCAGGTTGGGGGTAAGTCCCAGTTGGGCAAAGGAATTGTTCAAGCTTCCCGTTTGCGTGTCGATCAGCGTGAGAGTGCGGGAAGAGGAGTTAACCACATAAATATGCGAGGCTTGCGCAGCCACCGCTCCAATTAGTAGCGCTGACAGAATCAGCAGAGTTCTGAGTCTCATGTTGTTCACCTTCCTTCTTTTGTTTATAGACAAAAGATGAACTACTCTCCGGAGTGGACGCATCATCCGTACATCCAAACCGATAACGGTGGCAGGTTTCCTGGCTCGCGGCCCGAGTTTGCTCCGGCCTTCCCACGCTTCCGCGCAGTGACCGGACCAGGCTGTATTTGCCGCTTACAGTGGCGGATACCGCTCCCGCTTCTAACGGGATTCCCTTTTACCTATTAGTAGCACCATCTATTATAGGGGGACATTTTTTCATCCCGCCTGATCCTTGTCAATGTCAAAGAACGGCCGGAGACTTCCGATTCCGGCCATATACACGATAACACCATGAATACCTTTTAGTTATGAGTATTGTAAATGATAATCCCAACCTGTTTCACTCATCTGCCGCTCCTGGCACTCTCATTTGCAGCACAAGGAGTTCACGCTATCATCCTTAGGTCAAGCTTATAAAAGTTAAGGATGACCTAAGGATGACCCAAGCTTGAGCTCAACCTGGAAATGGGGCGGATATCAGACTGCTCTTATCGGCTGATACTATATGGTTGAAGACATCTTCAGTATGAAAACACGATATAACATCAATCCTTTCAATGGAGTGTGGCTGGAAAAGCAAAAACTGATCATGTCATGCCTTGAATTATGGACAAGGGGTAAATGGAACTAAAAGCAAAATTGGGAGTTGACAAGTAGAAAGTTAGAATTATTTTAACTATACATTACAATGACAAGCAGGAGGAAAAGATGCGTATATTTATGTTAGTATTGTTTCTTGTTTCTATTGTAGCCCATTGGCTTCATGCGGGACAGAAGTCGATTGTCTTATCATACAACTTATCAGATTTTGAGTATAGTCTAAGTGAGTTTGGCGGACAAATCAAGCATCTGGGGAATAATAACATTGCATACATCAATCCTCCCGGAGCCCCTAACTTGCCAGTTCACTTGGTTATGGTTTCGGTACCTATTGAGGCTGAGTTCAGTAGTGTCTCATTCTCATACAATATCACTGAGTTTAGAAACAATATATCTATAAGCCCAACTCAACCAAAGATACCAATCTCAGTCCAAATTGACAGCCTGTTTTTTGTTCCACCCGATCCAGCCTATTATTCAGTTAGTCAATACCCTTCAGACCCATGTGTGTATGTCTCAACCCATATTATGAGAACTTACAAGGTTTTTTGCTTTCAGGTAAGCCCTTTTATCTATTATCCAACAAGCAATCAGTTGAAAATGATAACATCTGGGGAGTTATCGATTAGTTATACCACCACATATCAACCTAACCCAAATAGATGGGACGATGGATCAAGAGCTGACTTTGTACGCATGCTTGTTATTAATCCTGAAGATGTGATAAATAGTCCATTACCTGAGCCTCTTGAAACTGATGTTAAATACATGATCATAACAGACGAAAACTGGATTTCTGATGATGTTGTGTTTGATTGTGGTTACTTCCAATCATTCATTGACTGGAAAACACAAAAAGGGCTTAAAGCAGAAATAGTATCCGTTCAATCAATCTATTCTAACTATCAAGGTTCAACAAACCAAGAAAGAATCAAGCGCTGTATTGAATTTTATCATATTAATAAGCGAACTGAATGGGTTCTTTTGTATGGTAGTCCAGAGATTGTACCATCTCCGTTGATTAAAGTTCCAATGAATGAATACGATTTAAATGGTGATTACTGCAATATTGAATCAGATTTGTTTTATGCTTGCTTTGACGGTGACTATTCTTGGCATTATGGGGAGGGGTCTGGGCATCCTGTTCATCACTATAATAATGATGTCGACTTGCTACCCGAGGTTAGTATCGGAAGAGTAGCATATAATAACTTCGGTAACAATGTATATTTACATAAATCACAAGCATATGAACAAACACCCCCAAGCACAGATTTTGCCAGTAAGGCACTTCTAACAGGTGCACACTTGTTTCACCCCTCTTTCCCTCCTTACCATCGCAGTGACACTGATTGGTTTTGTGAAGGAATGTGGAATAACTATATTCAACCATATTGGGCAGGCGGTAATAGATATCGTTTATACGATACATCTAGCGATTTAGGCCCTCTTACGGTACACGGTCTATACAATGCTTTAGCTGATGGGTACAATATTGTATTAGAATCTTCCCACGGTAATACTCAGAGGTGGGCAATAGAATGGATAGGAGATATCGATAATCTTTGGAACTGTTTTACCAACAGCAGTGTGCCAACAACAAATGGGACACAAAACAAATATGGTTTATTATATTCTATTGCATGCCTGACGAATTACTTTGGCCCCCTAACCTTCAACGGAACAGGTCCATATCCATGGGGATATGGGGACAATGACACGAAATGCTTGGGTACTGCTTTTCTCGAATCCGATGGAGGTGGTGTTGTATACATTGGAAACACTAGCTATGGATTAGGTAATCCTTGGTGGAATCCCCAGAGCAGCTTTGACGATTGGGGTCCGTCCTGGGATTATGCCAGACGATTTTTCCCGCAATTGTTTACAGGTCTTCATGACTCACACTATTCTGTAGGTTTATGTTTTGATTTATCTAGAGCATTGATGATCCCAGCTGTCAATCAAGGCTCAGATGACTGTGAAACATTTATCATGTTTTCATTAAACTTGCAAGGAGACCCGGAGCTAAGCATTTATTCCGCGGATCCAACAGCATTTAACGTTACGCTACCAGCAAGATTGTTCTGGGATGAATTAGGTGCGCAGAACAATATATCCTTAGCAACTGGGCAACCTTTTGCGAGAGTTTGTATCTCTAATGGGGATGAACTATATAAGGTATTTACAACAGATTCAAATGGATATTTAAACTGTTCAATCATCCTACGATCTCCACAGTCTCTCACAGTAACAATTACGGGAAGAAACAAATACCCATTTGTTGGACAGATACCCGTTGTTCCTGCCAACATACGAGGTTCCGTAACGCTTAATTTGAATCCTGAAGCCTCAATCTATACGAGAGTCATGCTTTTTGACATCTCAGGAAATATGATAGCAGAAACAAATCCAAATGTTAATGGGGAGTTTATAATTGGGGTCAATCCCGGACCTACTCAGTATTATCTAAGGTATGAACTTTTCAGACCAGACCAAGGTAGCCTCTACTATCCTGTAAAATCCGACATCTTTAGTGTCCCAGATAATTCAACAATTATTACACTACCCTTAGTTATATTAATAAGATTCACCAATCAGCTAACTGTGTCACAAACATTACCATTGAATTCATGCTTTCAACATATTCAAGATGCTGTTGACTGTGCTCTTACTTACTCCGTTCCTCTGGTTCTAGTACAATCAGGTTCCTATTATGAAAATCTCACAATCAACCCTGCTCCCACATCTAACCCTTATAACTTAGAGATTCGTGGTTCAGGAGTGACCACTGTTATCGATGGATCATATAGCAATACAGAACCATGTATAGATGTTTCAATTGGAACTCAAAACCCTTTGAATCTTAAGATCAAGAATCTTACAATACAAAATGGTTCACGGGGAATTAGAGCTGACTTTTTACCATATCTATATCCCGGTAATAACGCCCAAACTACTGAGTTCAGAGTAGAGTATTGTATAATAAAAGACAATGGGAATATAGGCAATTCAACTGAAGGAGCTGGTATTTATTCAGCAGGACCTATCAGTATAGTGAACACAAAATTCATTAATAATTCTGGTATTCATAGCCCAAACATCAGGTCTACTGGAGGAGGAGCGTACCTCACCAATAACTCAGTTTTTCGATCTACAATAATCTCAAGTTGCGAGTTTGTTGGAAATTCAGCATCTCAAAGTGGTGGACTACACCTCACAGGATTAGGTAGATTTGAATTGCGATACAACACAATCAAGTCGAATTTCCACATAACAGGATTTGTCAACAATGTATTCTGTGAAGCAGTGGCTGATCTTGATTTATATGGCAATGTACTCGTCAATGATATCTCACCGAATAACGGAAGTGGGCACAATTTACTTGTCTGGGGCTGTGGAACTATCGTAAAGCCTGCGTCAATTCGAAACAACACCATATCAGGGAACTTAGCATCGTTACAGACGAATAGCACAGGACTGACAGTCCAAGGTGCTAATTGCTTTGCAACGGTTGAGAACAACATAATCCAGGGCAGTAGCGTAGGTATCCATAAAGCAGATCCTCAGTCTCAGTTAGGGATAAGACATTGTTTGTTCTGGAACAACACGGAAAATTTCTTAGGATTCTCCTACGACTCCGCATCAAGTCCAGGTTGTCTGATAAACAGAGATCCACTTTTAGATTCATATTACTTACCGAGATGGGATAGTAGCGTTATATCCCCTTGTATCGACTCAGGTATTGGCTCTCCAGACACAAACGATGGAACACCACCCGATATTGGGGCGAAGAGAACAATGCTGCATAAGTATTGGAATTACACATTCGGAACTCAAGCAGATCAAGATCGCTGGCATTGGGTGAGTTACCCTGTTTTGAATACCATGACAAATGGAGCACTCATGGCTAATGCGTTCTTTAGTGATCTTCTGAAAACCAAACGTATTGTTGATAATGGTGAGCTTAAATCGGTTCCATTGTATCTTGAAGAAATACAGTGGTCGATTCAGGGGAACACGTATTGTTTAGCATGGAATGACGGTACTGAAAACTGGGGTGATCAGGAATTCACACATCTTGTTACCAGTCAACAAGGTTATAAAGTTAAGCTAAAACAACTCCAAGAATCACAAGACATCATCAAACTGATAGAAAGCGGATTCCAGACACCGTCCTCTGCAAATATATCTATATATGGAGAGGTTGAGAATTGGTTGGGTTACTATCATTACGAGGCGGCTTGGCCTCATGATGCTTTTTCGGCTATCTGGGATGATATAACCATGATTAAGACCAAGGACTGGTGCCTGATCCGATCAAGAGCTGCAAGTGATTACTGGGGAATGAGTGGAAAAGTATATCCCCTAAAGCATGGTGATATGGTTATTATTAGAACAAGTAGTAATCATACATTCCAATGGGATGTAACTGACCCTATAATACCGGAAACTAAGTCCAAGCCTGAGTATTTTGAGTATGAAGAAAAACCTGATTACGTGCCTGTCTATATCACTCTCACGGATGTTGATATCACCAACTTGAAAGAGATCGGCTTATATCTTAACGGAGTTTGCAAAGGAGCAGTTGTGGTTGAGAGTGATCTTGAACAGCTATGTGCCTTTTTGGACATAGATGAAAGCCTGCATGATGGATCAGTCGAGTTCGTTTTCTATTACAATGATTCAAAAAACCAAGAACGGGAGATGAGAACCATCAGGATAGATGAAGATAAGATCAAGATCAATTACATTGATTCTAACGCCTTGTATCCATACTACGATGTTGTATTAGATCAAGGAGCAATTGAAAACATTATACCACCAACGTTTTCACTGAATCAGAATTATCCCAATCCCTTCAATCCATCTACCACTATAAGCTATCAGATACCACAAACAGGAAGTATTCGAATTGATATCTTCAATATTAAGGGTCAAAAAATTCGCACTCTTATCAACGAGTTAAAACACCCCGGTAAACATAGTGTGGTTTGGAATGGCACCGACCAGTCAGGACGACAGGTTGCCAGCGGTATATATTACTACCGAATTGTTACAGATCATAATTCGAGCACCAAGAAGATGCTCCTTCTGAAATAACAAGATATGTTGGGGAGGGCGTAGCTCTCCCCTCATGATTTGGAGTATGCTATGCCACGAGCAATATGGATAACGCTATTATGCTGGGTTTTGTCCCTGTCCAGCTTGAGTTCCATCACCCGGATCGTCGATATCACCGGAGGCGATCAATATACCAGTATCCAGACAGCAATCAACGCCTCTTCTCCCGGAGACACGGTACTGGTCTATCCGGGCAGATATTTTGAGAATGTGATTATCTCAACCAGTAATCTCTCGCTCTTGAGTTTGGAATCAACTACTCAGAATATGGCTTATGTGGATTCTACTATTATTGACGGGAGTAATTCCAGCCAGTGCTTGATGATCAATCCGAATATACAGAACATAAGCATCAGAGGGTTTTCCCTGACCAAAGGGAAGGGAGCTTGCACTGCGCTACTTGAGGGATCAATAACTACAATAACAAATTGCAAGCTATTCGATAACTGGAGCGGAAATGGTGGAGGCATTCATATAGCGGGAGCTACCGTACACCTATCTGGAGTTTCAATCTTCAATAACTACGCTTACAATATGGGAGGAGGGATTTATGCTAACTCTCCTACCGGCTATGTGAACAATATAAGCTTTGACCCATCCAACAGATGTTCAATCTACAACAACCGGGCAGGTGCGGGTCAGGACTTTTTCATCCAAAATGCTACAAGCGATGTAACAATGTATCTTGATACCTTCTCCGTACTCAATCCCAGCAACTATCATGCCATGTTTATGAATTATTATGGAACCAATTACCAATTGATCATGGATATCCAAAACGCCTATCAAACTGAGATCGATCACGATCTCTATGTTTCTCCCGATGGGGACGACAGCAATGACGGGCTGAGTCCGGAAACGGCTTTAAAGACAATACACACGGCAATTTACCGCATAGCTTCCGATAGTTTGTGTCAAAGGACAGTTCATATCTTACCGGGGACATATTCCCGGTCAGTAAATCAGCAGATTTTTCCCATAGCGCTCAAGAGCTGGGTGAAAGTAGTCGGCAGTGGAATTGGCAACACGGAGATAATATTGGAACCTCATCCTCAATTATCCTCAGATTGGAGTGTGATTCTATTTCTAACAAGCAACCAAGCCAATGTTACCGTATCCGGTATGTCTATGACATCGGTAAATACTGATAATAGTTGTGCAATCTTGGGTCGGAAAGAGTATAACCTTCATCTGTCGGATTTGCATATGTATGACTTTAGCCCAAATTCCCTTGCTGTATTGCAGTTTAGTTATGCCATAAACAGCAATTGGGATGGTCTGATAGTCGAAAATATAGAAACATCCCGGTGGGGTTTTGTCTATGTAGACGGATGCTTCAATGGTACTATACAGAACAGTACCTTCAGAAATGGAACATCAACTTTAGTTACCACTGCTTGGGCTTATCCGCTAATCAGTATCACCGTAGATGGTAATATCAATATAGATAATTGCACTTTCAGCAATCTGGTAATGTATGATGATGATACCCACGCCGTTCAGTTTGGATCTGTGCAGTATCCCCAACAGTCCAACTCGTTTCATATCTCTAACTGCTTATTGAATGACATTGTTGGCTATGATACCACAATTTTCTTCTATTCTGGTAACAATCCCAGTATGCATATCACAAACTGCACTTTCGCCGGAAACACAGGAAACACTTATACTCTGATGGTAAACGGCAATGTTAATGTAACAAATTCAATTTTCTTTAACAACACACCTTACCAAATAAAGGTCAACCCAATGGCTAACTCAGGCGAAACTACTACCCTTACTATTGATTATTCCTGTTTGCTTGGGGGGATTGCTGGTATCCAACAGGCAAGTAGCAGTACTGTAACTTATCTCGGTACAAACATTAACACCAATCCGCTCTTTCTTGGTGGTGATGAGTTCGATCCCTTAAGATATAGTCTATCTTTGAGTTCACCCTGTATCAATAGTGGGACTCCCGATACAACGGGACTGGGTTTACTACCCTATGACCTGGCGGGGAACCTGCGTATCTGGAATGACAGGATCGACATGGGCTGTTATGAGTACGGCTCGGAGCCATGGGTGGATAGTGACGATCCAGTGGTTCCGGAACTTCCTGCCCCGAAGCTTGCCGCCTATCCCAATCCCTTTACGGTTTTCACCAATCTCAAGGTTATTCTGCCTTCCAATCGATGCAATGGCAAAGCAAGGGTAACAAACGCAAGCATAGACATCTACAACATCAAGGGGCAAAAAGTAAAGAGCATAGCACTTGATCCCGGCAAGGCGGGTGAGCAGTTCAGCTATTGGGATGGCAGGGATGAAGCTGGCAGGCAGTGTTCCAGCGGCATCTATCTGCTCAACCTGAAGGTCAATGGGATAGGGGCGTTGAGTAAAAAGGTTACCCTTGTCAGGTGATGTTTATGGTGGTTGTTTGAAGCCTTAAAAGACTGGATCACGGCTCGCAGGCCCGTGATGACACGGTTGGTAGTCTGGGGGGGGCTTTGTTTCGGTGTCGGGTGGTTGTTTTTTGGCTGGACACTTGCCCCAATCCTGCTCTTTAATTCGTGTTAATTAGTGTAATTCGTGGACGTTTCTAAATGACTGGATCCCGGGTCAGCCACCCCAGTGGGGCCCCGTCTGCCCGGGATGACACGGTATGTTGTCTGTGGCGATTTGTCTTGGGGTTGGGTTGTTGTTCCAAGGAACCTTTTCACCTTCCCTATATCCTGCAAATCCTGTCGATCCTGTTATCCGCGTTCTATCTCTGCTTCGACAGCATCACGGCATCACGAGATTCCAGTACAAATTGTATATAACAGGATGAAAGCGAATTGGCATTACCCCCAGGATAAGGCGACAATCTCTGGAACGGGCAGAATTTGATTGACGTGATTGAGCAGAGTAAAAACATGGACTTTATCAAAATCTTGGGGAGAAGATGAACGGACTTTTTCAACCAGAACTGGTGAAAATCGTAGAAGGGTTCGACACCAAGGAAGAGTGCTTGGTTTATCTGACCAACCTTTTGGCTGATAGCGGAGCCTTGAGTTTCCCGGACCGTTTCCTGGCCGCAGTAAAGGGCAGGGAGGAAATCATGAGCACCGGGATAGGCAAGGGCGTGGGCATCCCCCATGCAAGAGATCTCACAGTTGCGTTCATGAAGATCGCGGTCTGCCTGATCAAGCGTCCACTGGAGTTTCAGAGCGTGGACGACCTGCCGGTGCAGTTGGTGTTCATGATCGCAGTGCCCCAGAGCTCCAACCGTGAATATATGAAGATTTTACGCGCTCTCTCAGAATACCTGCGCCAGAGCGATAACCGAGACCGTATCATAAACGTTAAAGATGAAACGGAGCTATACCATGAAGTGCATACCATTGAAGAGCATATTGATAGCGCTCTGCGCGATTAGCCTGGGCATCATTCCTTTGGGAGCGATTTCCCAGGACGCGGGCACCACCGGATTCAACCAGTTGAAAAACGTCTTTTCCGCAAGAGCCGTGGCTATGGGACAGGCTTTGACGGGGATAGACAAAAACCCGGATGGCGTGTTTTTCAATCCAGCCGCGATCATCCGCATGGAACGCAAGGAACTGGGCAGCACCTATACCAACTTCTTCCTGGACTCGCAGGGCGGGCAACTGCAATATCTCGCTCCCAAAAACAAATACACAGCTTGGGGCTTCGCCGTCAAATACATGGACTGGGGAAGCTTCGATGCCTATGGCGTGGACGAGGAACAGTCACCCGTGGATCTGAACCGGAGCTTTGGCGCGCATAACTTTATCGCCAGCGCGTCCCTGGCCAAGTATCTAAGCCCCATGATCGACGCGGGAGCCAGCTTTAAAGTGGTCTATGACCAATTGGATGATAAATACGCCGCCGCGGTGCTCCTGGATGTCGGCATGATCCACCACCCGGAGAATGAAAAGATCAAGGTGGGTGCCAGCGTGCGCAACCTGGGCTACCAGTTTTTGCACTATACCGACGCCAGATACCGTGAAGGCCTGCCCCTGACCTTTGCCGCAGGCATCAGCTATTTGGCTTCGGAAAACCTGTTGGGCGCCCTGGACATTAGCATGGCCAAGGGAGAAAACCTGGTGGCGAAAGCGGGAATCGAATATGCCGTGCAGCCAGCTTTGAAACTGAGGATGGGCCTCCGCAGCGACGCCGCTGACCAAAGAGTTGGAGGATTCTGGGGCTGGACTTCCGGCCTTTCTCTGGGAGCAGGATGGAAATGGCGCAGCAACAGGATCGATTATGGCCTTTCTTCCTACGGGGATTTGGGAATGATCCATCAGGTCAGCCTGGCACATGAGTTTTAAACACGTAGTCAAGCTGGGACGGAATACTGTTCATGCGTGATTTTCTCCTTGAAATCGGAGTGGAAGAGATTCCGGCTCCGCACCTTGGGCCAGCCACGGACTTTTTAAAAAGCTCATTTGTCAAACTGATGGAGAGCAGCGGGCTTTCTTTTGACGCGCTGTCCGTCAGCTCCACTCCCAGGCGTTTTTTCGTGCTGGCCTCCTCTGTGCAGGAAATGCAGGCGGATATCCGGGTCAAAAAAACCGGGCCTGCCAAACAAATTGCCTACGACGAATCCGGCAAGCTGCTTCCCGCGGCACTGGGTTTTTTGAAGAAAAACAAGGCCAGCGAACAGGACATCTATATAGAAAAAACAGATAAAGGCGAGTTCATCGCCCTGGATTACACCCTCCCGGGCAGGGCTACCCAGGACATTTTGCGGGATTGGATTCTGGATATCATTCACCAGATACCATTTGCCAAAAGCATGATCTGGAACGACTCCCGCCTCGCGTTCAGCCGCCCCCTGCGCTGGCTGTGCGTCCTGTGGGGGCCGGACGTGATCGAACTCACGGTCTCTGGAGTGAGCAGCGGCAGGCAAAGCCGGGGAAACCGCTGGCTTGGACTGGACAGGCGGCTGGATATCCCGGAACCCCGTGACTATCTGGAAATCCTGAGAGAAAACGCGGTGCTGGCAGATCGCCGGGAACGCAGGGAAACAATATCGCAAGGCTTGCAAAACGCCTTCCCCTCCGGCAATCTTGCCGTAATAGAGGACGAACGGCTGATCGATACCGTGACCGACCTCGTGGAAAACCCCAACGCCGTGGTTGCGGAGTTCCAGGCAGAATATCTGGACATACCCGAAAAGATCATCACCTCCACCATCAGCCAGAACCAGAAGTGCTTTTCCGTGCGCGACGGTCAGGGAAAACTCAGCAACAAGTTTGTCTTCATTTCCAACGGAGACGCGGCACATGCCGGGTTGATCCGGAAAGGTAATGAAAAAGTGGTGAATGCCCGCCTGGCAGACGCGTTGTGGTATTTCAAAGAAGACACCCGCGTCTCACTTGAGACCTATGTTCCCCGCCTGGAAGAGGTGGTGTTTCAGTCGCAGTTGGGCAGCATGGCGGCGCGCACCAAACGCATTGAGGAACTGAGCAGCCTGCTTTGCAATGAACTTGGTCTGGATAGAGAGCAAAGCAAATTGGTGGACAGAACGGCTCACCTCTGCAAAGCAGACCTGGTCACCAATATGCTTGGGGAAAAAGAGTTTACCAAGCTCCAGGGCTACATCGGAAAGCACTACGCCCTGGCAAGCGGAGAACCTGAGACGGTTGCCGAGGGAATCTATGAGCATTACATGCCCCGCGGCAACAACGACAGCCTGCCCCAAACTGTTACCGGAGCTGTGGTGGCTGTAGCCGACAAGCTGGACAGCGTTTGCGGGATAATCGGCGTGGGCCTGGTGCCCACGGGTTCGGCAGATCCTTTCGCGCTGCGCCGCGCCGCCAATGGCGTGGTTCAGATTCTGGCGGACAGGGGTTGGGAAGTGGAGCTTTCACTGCTCATCGAAAAATCCCTGCAAAGCGCCGGCGAAGACGCGGAGCTGAAAAGCAATTCCGCAGATACGGTGCGTTCCTTTTTCCGTCAGAGGGTGAACTGGCTGCTGACCCAGTTGAATCTGGATTATGACGTGATAGACAGCGTGATGCACCTGAGCCTGGGGAGCATTCCGGATCTGAAACGGCGCGCAATCGCTCTGCAGCAGTTCAGGGAAGAGGAGGACTTCAAGCGCCTGGTGATCGGATTCAAGAGGGTTGCCAATATCCTGGAGGATCAAAAAGAGTTCCCACCTCTAAACGAGAACCTGTTAAGCCCCGGGCCAGAGACAGAGCTGTTTGTGGCTCTGAAAGGGCTGAGAACAGCGTTGACGGACAGTCTCGCCCGCTCTGACCATAAGGCGGCCATCTCGCTACTGGTGCAGTTCGGCGACTTGATCGACAGATTTTTTGACGCGGTGCTGGTCAATTGCGACGACCTGCAACTGCGCTCCAACCGCCATTCGCTGCTCAATCTGGTCAAGCAGGAATTCCTGCGGGTGGCCGATATATCAAAAATAGTGATAGAATCAGAATAATCTGGAGTATAAATGAATATCATCGAAACCTTGAAAGCCAAAGCCGCCGCCCTGGGCGGACGCATTGTGCTGCCTGAAAGCCACGACGAAAGGATGTTGCGGGCGGCAGATGCCGTGATCTCGGAAGCTTTGGCGGAAGTGATCCTGGTTGGCGATCCGCAAACGGTGCGGGACAAAGCCGGAAGCATGGGTCTGGATCTTAGCCGGGCTACGATCCTTGACCCCGCGAAGCACCCAGACATTGAAAAGTTCGCCAATTATTTCTATGAAAAACGAAAAGAAAAGGGCGTTACGCCGGAACAAGCCCGGCAGACTGTGTTGAACGAGCTGTTTTTTGGAGCCATGCTGGTCAAGTTTGGCTTGGCTGACGGAATGGTGGCCGGAGCGGTGAACACCACTGCCGACGTTTTGCGCTCGGCGCTCCAGGTGGTTGGTGTCGCCCCTGGATTGAAAACAGTGTCCAGCAGCTTTATCATGCTGGTCTATGACTACATGGGCGAAGACCGCATATACCTCTTCGCCGATTGTGCCGTGGTGCCTAATCCGGATCCCGAGCAATTGGCGGACATCGCGATAAGCACAGCGCACACCCGCAAATCCATCCTGGGCGATGAGCCGCGCGTGGCACTGCTCTCATTTTCAACCATGGGCAGCGCCAAACACGAGCTTGTGGAAAAAGTGCAGCAAACCAAGGCGATACTGGATCAGCGCAAGGTGGACTTTGCTTACGACGGAGAAATGCAACTGGACGCCGCGATCGTGCCCCACATTGCCAAAAGCAAGGCCCCAGGCAGCACGGTGGCTGGACAAGCGAACACCCTGATCTTTCCAGACCTGCAATCGGGCAACATAGGATACAAGCTCACACAACGCTTCGCCAAAGCCGAGGCCATCGGTCCGATCATCCAGGGACTTGCCGCTCCAATCTGCGACCTCTCCCGGGGTTGTTCTATGGAAGACATTGTCAACACCTGTGTTCTGGTACTTCTGATGGGAAAAAAATAAGCTGGAGGAAAACATGGCGATCAAACTATCAAACCGAACCATCCTGATCAAACCCTCACCCACCCTCACCCTGTCCGCCAAGGCCAAAGAGATGTCGGCCGCCGGAATCGATGTGGTCAACTTTGGAGTGGGAGAGCCGGATTTTAACACACCTGAATATATCAAGAAAGCCGCTCACCAAGCGATTGACGACAACTTTACCCGCTACACCGCCAATCCCGGCATCCCCGAGCTCAAAAACGCCATCTGCGCAAAGCTTTTAAGGGAAAACAAACTAAGTTACCAGCCAAACCAGATTCTGGTCTCACCCGGAGCAAAGGCTTCCATCGTGAACATCCTGGTCGCGGTCTGTGACTTTAACGACCAGGTCCTGATGCCCATGCCATATTGGGTCAGCTACCCCTATCAGGCGATGCTGGCGGATGCCCAGCCCGTTTACATCCCCACCCTGGAAGAGGATAGCTACAAACTGACGCCAGCCGCGCTGAGCAAAGCCATCGGGGAAAACCCCGCGGCTAAGGTGTTGATCCTCAATTCACCCAGCAATCCCACAGGTGCCGTATATACCAGGCCTGAGCTGGAAAAACTGGCGGAGGTCTGCCTGAAGCACAACCTGCTGGTGGTCTCCGATGAGATCTATGAACGCCTGGTATATGATGGAACGGAACATGTTTCCACAGCCTCACTCAGCCCGGAAATGCAGGAGCATACGGTTGTGATCAACGGAGTTTCCAAAGCCTATGCCATGACTGGCTGGCGCCTCGGTTACGCCGCCGGTCCCGCGCATATCATCGCTGCCGCCGGAAGGGTGCAGGCACACGCCACTTCTTGCGTTAATTCGATCACGCAAAAAGCCTGCGTAACGGCCTTGAATGAAGAGGACGATTCGATCGAGATGATGAGAAAACAGTTTGAACAGCGCCGGAATTTCCTGTATGAAGAGCTGAGCAAGCTTCCGCACATCTCTTGTTTCAAGCCTCAGGGCGCATTTTACATCATGCCCAATATCAGTTGGTATCTGAAGAACAACAAGGCTGGAATCCAATGCTCCGACGAGTTCTGCACCCAACTGCTCGAAAAGCATCACGTGGCCCTGGTTTCGGGAGGTTCTTTCGGAATCGAATCCAACGTCCGCTTCTCCTACGCCAACAGCATGGACAACCTGCGCAAGGGCGTGAGCCGTTTTGCCGCGTTTTTGGAAGAACTGAGAGCTTGAGGCAAATAGTCCATGAACGAATTAAATGATAAAAACAAAGACCGCTGGACTGACCGGCGTAAGAGCGCCTATAACTGGAAAAGGCTGATCTTTATGTTCCTGCTGCTGGCGGCAATCCTGATCCTGATCAAGAAACTGGATACTGTTGGCCAGCGTGAAAACAGCACTACAATAGAGATCATAGATTCCACAGCCACGCCAACCGACACTACGGCAGTGCAAGGGGTTCCGGTTCAATGAGCCTCGTGGTTGTTGGCTCCGTTGCTCTGGATACGATCGAAACCCCCTCCGGGAAAGTGTGTGACGCTCTGGGTGGTTCTGCTATCTACGCCTCCCTGGCCGCATCCTACTTTGCTCCAACCAAAGTAGTAGGTGTGGTGGGAGAGGATTTTCCCCAGCCGGGCATCGAACTGCTGCAAAGGCACGGGGTATGTCTGGACGGCTTGGAAACGAAAGCGGGAAAGACATTCCGCTGGAACGGCAGATACCAGAACCTCAATCAGGCAGACACCTTGAGCACTGAACTCAATGTTTTTGCGGATTTCTCGCCCCAATTGCCCCCCAGTTGCAGGTCTTGCGAAAGCTTGCTGCTGGCCAATATTCATCCCGCGTTGCAGTTGCAGGTGCTGAACCAGATCGAGAGTTACCGCTGGGTCGCCTGCGACACCATGAACTATTGGATCGACCTCTGCCCGGAGCTGCTGACCGAAGTGATCGGGAGAGTGGATATCGTTTTTATCAACGAAGACGAAATCAGGCAATACACCAAGTCGCACAACATCTTCTCGGGAGCCCGTAAGTTGATCGGCCTGGGAGCCAGGGCAGTGGTCATCAAACGGGGGGAATACGGCAGTGTGGCCGTGTTCGACAACGATTTGTTCTTTGCTCCCGCCTACCCTGTGGAGCAGGTGAAAGACCCCACTGGAGCCGGGGACGCGTTCGCCGGGGGTTTTATGAGTTATCTGGCTACCCAGAGCGATTTGAGCAAGCTTGCCGTGCGCAAAGCCGTACGCCTGGGAACCGTGATGGCTGCCCTGAACGTGGGAGACTTCAGCGTGGAGGGTCTAACGGATCTGGACACCAACAAGATCGATACAATGATCAAGGAACTGCAGGAATGGTCTTGATATGACAGACAAACGCATAGACTACAGGTCTTCCGGCGTGGATATCCAGGCCGGCGAAGACGCCGTGGACAACATCAAGCAGATGGTGCGCGAAACCTATGACCACAACGTATTGGGCGATCTGGGCAGCTTTGGCGGCCTGTATCGCTTCGACACATCACAGTATCAGGCTCCGGTATTGGTTTCCAGCACCGACGGGGTCGGCACCAAGCTGATGGTGGCTGTTCTGGCAGGCAGATACGATACCGTAGGCCAGGACCTGGTAAACCACTGTGTAAACGATATTCTGGTCCAGGGCGCGCTCCCCCTGTTCTTTCTGGATTACATTGGGTTGGGAAAGCTTGACCAGGCAATGGTGCAGGAAGTAATAGCCGGGATGGTCAAGGCTTGCCGGGAAAACCAGTGCGTGCTGATTGGCGGCGAGATGGCTGAGATGCCGGGAATCTATCGGGAGAAAGACTTTGATCTGGCAGGCACCATAGTGGGCGTGGTGGAACAGAGCTCACTGTTGCCAGCCAACAGGATCCGCTGTGGAGATATTCTGGTCGGCATGCCCAGCACCGGGCTGCATACCAACGGCTATTCACTGGCCCGTAGAATCGTTTTTGAGCATCTGAAACTGGACGTGGACTCTTATGTGAACGACCTCAAGGCAACAGTGGGCGAGCTTCTGCTGGCTATCCACAAAAGCTATCTGCAGGAGATAAAACCACATCTCCACGACAGACGCTTGCACGGCCTGGCACATATCACGGGGGGTGGCATCCCCGGCAACTTGAAACGGATAATTCCGGATGGGCTTTCCGCTCTGGTGAGTTACGACCTGGATGAGATTCCGCCTTTGTTCAGGTGGTTGGGAGAAAGCGCCGACCTGCGTCTTGAGGAAATGCGCAGCGCCTTCAACCTGGGAATTGGCATGATCGCTGTTGTCGATCCCGGCTTTGTGGGAGATTTTATGAGGGATACAAATTACCTCGTGCTGGGTGAGATCGAAGAATCGCGTCCAGGCTTTGAAAAAGTGATGTTCATTCAATGAAAAATCTGCGTCTCGCCAATCTCCAAAACCAGCTTAAAGATGCGTCCGGTGGACACAATCCGAAAAAATCCTTGACGGTTTTTGGGAAACCATATATTCGTGACCAACTGTAATTATGGTAGGCAGCACAGCTGTTTGACCTTTAGTAACGTAAACTAAGATAGAAATAATGCCATAGAGAGAAGGGAGGTTCTCGATGCGAAAGACTGCATTGATCCTGCTAATATTATTAATTTGTGGCGTCGCGTTACTGGACGCGGCCACCACAGGACGCCTGGCAGTGCGAGTGCGTGATAATCAGGGAAAACCCGTTGAGTTTGTCAATGTCGTGGTTTTACAAGGCGCCAAGCGCATCACGGGTGGCCAGACAAACGCCAAGGGCACCGCGATAATCATCAACATTCCCCCTGGCATCTACACCGTTAAATTCTCATTGATCGGCTATGACGCCTATACATTCACCGATGTGCGCATCAATGTCGACCAGACCACAAACCTCTCCCCCACCATGAACAAGGCTGGCGTCAAGCTTGCCACAGTTGTGGTAACGGCACAAGAGGACAAGGTGGAGAAAGACCGCGTGGGTTCATCCCGCCAGATAGAAATGGACCGCATGGAAGACGTTGCCGTTAGCGACATCGCCGGCATCGTATCCTTGCAAGCTGGTGTCACAAACATCGGCGGAGAGTTGCATATCCGGGGCGGACGCGCCAATGAGATCAATTTTACCGTGGACGGAATGTCGGTTTCCGACCCCGTTGACGGTGGCAGCGCCCTGCAGGTAGATACTGACGCCATCAGCGACATGAAGGTTATGACAGGCGGTTTCCCCGCCGAATATGGCAACGCCCAGTCCGGAGTGATCAACATCGTGACCAAGGACGGAGATTCTTTTTATTCCGGAAAGGTGGAATACAGCTTTGACCATTTGCTATCCGAAAACAATGGCCGTAACACCGATGTGTTCAAATTTGCCTTTGGCGGGCCGGTGGTGCCCTTTGGCTCCGATGAGCTCAAAGAAAACTTCACCTTCTACCTGAACGGTGGCGGCGAGTGGCTGGATGGCCGCCTCAAAGACTACTATGTCGGGGATCCCTACAGCGATTACCTGTATGTGTTTAAAAATGAAAACACTGGTGTGCTTGACACACTGCAACTGATGGACTATGCTGATGAATACAAGCCATACCCCGACCGGAGCTATTACGATCCCTATAGCATCAGGGACAAAGTTGCGGGAGTTGAAATCGGCAACAGAAACTATAACTCATACAACGTGAACCTCAAAAGCAAGTATGTGATCAGCCCCACCCAAAGAGTCACTTTGGCTGCCCGCGGGGACCGCTCATTCAACCATCCTTTCTCCTGGGCCTGGCGTTATGCCCTGCAGCACTATGCTTATGATGAAACCAAGCAGAGTCAGTACATTGGCACCTACGACCATGTGTTCAGCTCAACGATGAACCTCAAGGTGAAAGCCAGCTATTACCAGAAAGACAGCGTCTCCGGACCCAAAGGGATAAGCAGGGACAACTACATTTTCTCAACTGTAGGCGATCTGGACAGCCTCTACACCAGCCCCACCCAGCACGATGCCTATATAGACCAGGTAGCCCAGGGCGATTACGGTTATGCCACAATCGACTATTACCCTTATCCGGATGGCATTATGGACCTGCCTTATGCTGTTCACGAGGATACAGGTGAGCTGCTTTATTACCCGGATTACACCCGCTGGGTTTACAGGATTCCCGGAGTCGAGATCGCCCGCGGCATTCCAGGTTTTGTAGCACCCGGAACCATCTATGATTACTTTGTGGACGACAGAACCACATCGATCAACGCCAGAGCCGACTTTGAATGGCAACTGAACGAAAAACACCTGGCCAAAACCGGTCTGGAAGTCATTAAACACCATATTAAAAAGAACCAGTTGCAGGACTTCCTCACCATTTATCAGGACAGATTTACCGCCAGCCTGGAACGCGTTTACAAGGTACCTTCCGACACCACCTGGGTACCGCCGGCTGAAATGCCCGACGGTGTGTTTAGCTTCGAGTATAACGAAGATCAGAAAAAGTATCTTGCCATTTATAAGCCTGAAGTCTATTTCAGGGCTGCGCAGGAAGCCTCAGGCAAGCGTGATGGCTATGAAGCCGAACCCATGCAGATCGCGTATTACCTCCAGGATAAAATGGAGTGGGAAGGCATGATCGTCAATGCCGGCTTGCGCTTCGATATCTGGTATCTGGGCTCCAGCTACAGGGTGTTGAAGGATAGCGGCAAGTTCGACACGGTGCCCTTTGAAAAAGATGATCGCTGGCAGCTTATGGTGTCGCCCCGACTGGGTGTGTCCCACCCCATCACCGAACGTGATGTGTTGCGTTTTGCTTACAACTATCAGAACCAGTTGCCACAGATGCAGTTTATCTTCACCAGCAAAACCCCGGCTGATGCCAATAACTCAGACACAACCATCACCGTGGGCAACCCCAAGCTGGAACCCCAGATCACAGTTACCTACGAGGTGGGCCTTTCTCACCAATTGTCAGACGACTATGTGGTGGATATGACCGCCTATTATAAAAACCTGTATAACTACGTCAGCACCGTCAAGGAAGGACAGGGTGTCATCAACTGGTACAAGTTCATCTCCGAGGACTATGGCTCAGCCAGAGGTATCGACATCCAATTGGAAAAAATGCTGTCCAATTTCAACACCTGGTCCATTGCCTATTCCCTGGCCTGGGCGCAGGGTAACAACTCCAGCACCGTTATCCAGGACGAAGCCACCAACCTGAGAGAATTCCCTCTGGATTGGGATGTGCGCCATAATATGAGCGTAAACTACACGTTCCGGATTGGCAGGGGCGAAGAGTATTTCATACCTTTCACCGATTTAATACTGCCCATGGACGATTTCAGCGCGAACTTCAACTGGTCCTTCGCTTCCGGAGCTCCCTACACACCGCAAGCCACGGAAAGCAGCAGTATGCTGGACACCAACAGCAAGCGCAAAGACTTCACCCAGCAGGCAAACTTGAAGCTCACCAAGGGTTTCACTTTTGGAAGAAACATGAACTTCAAGATTTACATGGATGTGGAGAATCTCTTCAAGAACAAGAACATTCTCAGCGTGTATCCTAAGACAGGTTCACCCTACGAAAGCGGGGCGGAAATCCATGAATCCAATATCCAGATCTACAATCCCGACACAGGCGAATATGAACCCTTCACCTACCCACAGGTCGCCTATGCATATTCTAAATACATAAAAAATCCAAGCCTTGTAAATAACTTCAGGGGCGTAACCCTTGGTGTTTCATTCAATTTCTAAAAAAATCCCATGGAGGAATAACAACATGAGAAAGAGATTCTCAAAAGTACTGATGCTGATAGTGGTGATGAGCGCATTGCTCATGAGCCTCTCCCACGCACAAGCTCCTGATCCGGCTGCCGCGGCGGCCGATACTGTGGCAGAAGTTGCAGAACCTGTTGCTGAAGTTGAGCAGCAAGCTGTGGAAACTTCTTCCGGCGCCAAAGGAATAGCTGAATTTCTTTTCGGACGCGGTCTTGTAAACTTCTTCATCAACGGTGGATGGGTGATGTGGCCTATCCTGATGGTGGCCATCTATGGTCTTGCCTACGTTATTTGGAAGTTTATAACTCTTATGTATGCCAAGATCAATTTGAACGGATTCCTGAACCAGGTTGTCCCCCTGATCAAAGAAAAGAAGTATAAAGAAGCGATTGAAATCGCCAAAAAGACCCGCGGTCCTGTTGCCTCCATTGTATATGAAGGTTTGCTGAAATCTGACCGTGGCGTGGACGCCGTGGAAAAATCCATGGAAAACGCCGCCATGATCGAGATGTCTTACCTGGAAAAAGGTTTTGTGGAAATCAGCACAGCCATCACACTGGCTCCCATGCTTGGTTTCTTCGGAACAGTGGACGGCATGGTGGTGGCCTTCGACGCCATAGCCAAAGCCCGTTCGGTGGACGCCACCATTGTCGCCTCGGGTATCAAGATCGCCTTGATCACCACAGAGGCAGGCTTGGCCGTGGCTATTCCCATCCAGCTGCTTTCCAATATTTTCATGACCCAGGTAGATGGGTTGGTCATAGACATGCAACGTGCGTCAGAGAAGGTCATTGAAGCGATGATCGAGTCCTAAAGGGGGTGCATTGTGAAGATCCCCCGCAAAAGGAAAACCACAGCTAATATTCCCACTACTTCAACTGGGGATATTTCCTTCCTGTTGATCGTCTTTTTTATGTCCACAACCAAGTTTGACGTTAAAGAAGGCGTGAAGGTCATGCTCAACAAAGCGACCCAGGCGGAGAAAATGACCTCCCAGACGGAGATCAAGCTCACAGAAAAGGAAATGACCAGAATAGAAATAGTGGAAAACGGCATGATCAAGATCAACACAGAAGAACCCCGCTTTCTTTCAGATGCCGACCTGGACCAGATTATCCTGCAAAAGGTGGAGATGAGGGAAGCGATCAGCCGAAGCAGTACTAACCAGGCTGAACGGGAATTGAAGATGCTGTTCCTGGTGAAAACAAATCCGGAAGCCAAGTATAGCGACATGGTTAGAGTGGTGGACCATCTGGTTCCCTACCGCGACCGTGCCCAAATCTCAATCTCGACACAGATATAGGAGCGAAAGATGGCAAAGATACAAAAGAAAAAACGCGAGCCTGTTGAGATCCCGACGACCTCCACAGGCGACATCTCTTTCCTGCTTTTGCTTTTCTTCATGGTTACCACCGTCTTCGTGCAGGAAAGGGTCTTCTGGGTGCCCAGAGATCAATTCCCCACCGCCAAGAATATAGACAGGGTTTCACGCAATGAGACAGCCACGATCTATATCACCGAAAAGGAGGAAATCCTGATCGATGATTTTCCGCGCAGCGTGGAAGACAATTCGATTATAGACGCGATGCTGGCCAAAAGCAGCGAAATCCCCAACCTGCAGGTGTGCTTCCGTTCTGACAAGGACACCCGCTATCAGATTGTCCGGGACGTTATGATGCGCCTCCAGGATGCGGACACCAGAAATGTTGTCTTTGAATCCCAGAAGAAATAGAGGTGAGTTATGACTACAAATAGATTGATTGACTGGAAAGACATAGCCAATTCGCAGTTCAGCAAAGCTGTCGCCCTGGCTGCCGCGATTGTCTTGTTTGGCTTACTGGTTGCCCCCCGGATGGAGACCACCACAAAGGAGACTCAGACAGTGGCAGCCGAAATGATCGACGCTCCCACCGACACGCGCGAAAAAGAAGAAGCGCCCAAGGAAAGCGAGATCAATATCGAAATCCCTATGATCAGCGAAGAACTGGCCACCGAAGACACACCCGAACTGAAGCAGCAAAGAGCGCTGGCGTTGCAGCAGTTTGGCGACCTGCAGCAGACCACGACCTCGGCATTACAAAGCTCAGACAGTGAAAGACCCTTCGATTTCGTCCCCTGGGACGATTCCCCGGTTCCCATTGGCGCCATCAAGCCGGATTATCCGGATTTCGCGCGCAGGGCCAGAGTGCAGGGTATCGTTACCCTCGAAGTGGATGTGTACAAGGATGGGACTGTTGGAAACATCAGGGTTGTCAAGTCTGTGCAGTCCGGCCCCGGAGGCCTGGATGAAGCTGCGATCAATGCCGTGAAACACATGCGGTTTCAGCCAGGAAAAAGCAGCGGCAATGCTGTCGATACCCGAGTGATCATACCCGTTGAGTTTAAGTTAAATTAGCATATCTGGAGAATTTGATGAAGTTCTATAAAATTGTGTTTTGCCTGTTGCTGGCAATGGCTTCCTTCGGTATCGCCCATGCGGCCATGGCCAGTCCCTCAACAGGAACAAAAACCTTGGATCTTTCCAAGTGGCACAACGTTGGAAATATCTGGCTGCGCGTAAGTAACTACGGTTTCTTCGGCTCCGGCGACGACGTGGTGCCCCAGTATCCATCCCTGGAGTATCCCGGTGGAAGCGGTATCGACTACCTCTACCAAGGCGCTCTCTGGTTTGGTGCCAAAAAGTATCGCCGCAACGATCTGGGGCAGCAGCTCTACTGGAGAGCGCTCAACCCCAGCGCGGACAGCACCGGAACGGTTCCCTACGGTTCGCCGGACTGGCGCCCCTGGATGAAACCGGTAGTTGATACCCTGGTTACCGTGGGATTCGACGGAGACTACGACCTTTATGAGTTCCTGCCGGCCTACAACCCCCTGGAAGCCTCCAGCACCGATGAGCTTGTGCAGCACTATTACGGCCTTTACGACGCCGCCGATCAAATTGCGACCGCCAGTACACGCCATCAAAAGCGTGGCGTGGATGACGACGGCGATGGAATTATTGATGAGGATTTCGTGGGTTACACTTTCAGATTGCGCGATGAACACTTACCTGAAGTGTTTGAGCAATTCAGCGGCAAGTTTATCCACGAAACCCGCCTGTTTAACTACGCAACCATTACTGCTGGAGACAACGTTGAACTGTGGTATCCCCTGGGCTTTATGGATCTCTCAGACAAAAGCCACGTCACCTACGACTTTGCAAATCCATACGACGACGACGGGGATGGCCTGATCGACGAGGACGGCGCGCCCGTTTCAGAACAGGATTTTATATCCTATTACTATGACTACAGCCCCTTTGGCACACCAGGCGACAGGGACCTGGGCGGTTCCCGCAGCAGAAGCACCCATATCCCCATAGGGGTCAGGGTGCGCCAAATGAGCTACCAGTGGAGCTATGAATACATCAAGAACCTCGTTTATGTGGAATTCAACATCACCAACATGAACACGGACACGCTGTACGACTGCGCCATGGGTATATATATGGACTGCGACTGCGGCCCCCAGACCATGGGACCGGAAAAAGCCGCGGATGACAAATCCGGCTACGTCAAAGGTGAAGGCTATGAATTTGCTTACACCTACGACGCGGATGGCGACGGCGGCCTGACCACCGGCATGGTGGGAGCGCGCGTTTGCACACCCAACCCCGAGAAACTCGAATTCGCCTGCTGGTACTGGAAAGTGGGAGATGGACCTAACGACGATAATCCGCAGTCCTTCAACTATGCCCCCAGGTTGACCGCGAACGAGAAATACTGGCTGCTTACACCACGTACACCGACAGGTTACAGAAATCCTGATCCGTCCAAATATACATCCCTGCGTCCGGAAGAGCCCACGGTAATGGAATTTGAACAACCGGAAGCCAACGACACCCGTTTCCTGTTCGCTTTCTACGGCGATCAGCAAGGAATGACCAATCCCACGGAGAATTCCTGGAACCTGGAACCCGGCCGCACTATGAAAATTGTGGTGGCCGTGTTTCCCGGCGACAATCTGGAGGACCTCAAGAAATCGGCCCAATGGGCAAAAACCATCTACGACAACCCCCAAGAACTGCACGATGTGGTGTTGCCGGATACAATGCCTCACTATAAACCACCCGAACCACCGGAAATCCCCAAACTGTACGCCGAAATCACGGAAAACGGCAACTCCATCGACGTTTACTGGGATAACCGCAGCGAATTCACCAAAGACTATAAAAACGTCGATAAAGCCGATGAGGGCTGGCAATATCCTCCCGCCTCCGCGGATTACGCAGGCATGGACAGCGATCCGGCAGTTATCGACTGGCAACAGTTCCCGCTCCAATTCCAGGTACCCGCCTTGTCCGATACCACTCTCTTCAACAACAACGCGATCATCAACCCCTTCACAGCCCACAGGCTGCGCCACGATTTCCAGGGCTACACCCTCTGGGGAAGAAGCGGCAGCGGCTCCCGGGAAGATTGGGAAATGATCCAGCGCTGGGATAAGATCGACACACAACGGGACAAAGATGACTACACTGTAAACTGGGGACACCCAAAAGCCAAGAATTATGGCGGTTATCTGGGAATAGACGCCGGCCTGCCTAACCTCTCCGTCCCACCCGCATTTGTGAATGCGCTCGGGCCCAATACCGGCATGCCCTATGATGAAACTGAATTCGCCAAATACAGGCGTTTGGATGACAACTACTATTACTACATCAACACCTATCCGGATCACCCGGTCCACGATTTCAAGCTCTTCTACGGATTCCCGCTGTATCAACCGGGCGTGGACCAGGTTTGGGCACGTTCCGAATACGACCGCATCGCCGCAGAATATGCCGAGTTGCCCGATGAGATGATCAAGAAGTTGCAAGCGCGCATCTACAAGCATTCGGACGTCAGAGACGTTGTTTACGATGAACTGGCGGATTACCGGATCATCACGCTGCCTGGTTTTTGCTGTCCTAATCCTGACACGTTGAGTGTGGAGTCAAGAACACTCTATGAAAACAAACGTCTGGCCAGTCGTTATTACAAGCAGACCATCCATAGCCCGCGCAAAGGTGTGGAATACTACGTGGCGGTCACAGCCTATGACCGCGGTATTCCTGAGCAAAAACTGAATTTCCTGGAAACCGGCCGCGACTCCGACGCCAATATGAAGGTCTTCTTCCCTGGCGCAACGGCCCAAACCAATATGGACAACATTTACGTGGTGCCGAATCCTTACATCGGCCGCAGCAAATTTGACGGCCGCCGCGAAAAGGACGAGAAAGGCGACAAAAGCCGCAGGCTGTGGTTCGTGAACCTGCCGGAGAATTGCACCATCCGCATCTATACCCTGGCCGGCGACCTGGTCGATACGATCGAACACCGCGGAGCCTATATGGCGGATGTGATCACCGTATCCAAGTCAACCAAGTTCGGTTTGGCTCCCGGCGGTATGCACGACTGGAACCTGCTGTCCAAAAACAACCAGATAATCGCCCCCGGAGTCTATCTGTACTCCGTGGAAAACAAAGCCGATAACAAGATCAAAGTCGGCAAATTCGTAATAATCAAATAGGGGGAGGAACTGTGAAAAAACTGATCATAACCCTGATTTCACTTGGCTTGCTGTGCGCTCCACTGGTTCTCGCCGCCAAACCATTCGGCAAAACGGGAACGGCAGCCCTGCAGTTCCTGAAGCTCGGAGTGGATGCCCGTGCCATCGGCATGGGTGAAGCATACACCGCTGTGTCGGATGACATCTCCTCCGTCTATTGGAATCCTGCCGGATTGGCCCCGGCATACCAAAACCAGGCCTTCTTCTCACACACCAACTGGCTTGCCGGTATCATGCAGGAGTATGCGGCCGCTTCCCTTACCAACGGAGTGTCCACCATAGCCCTTTATGGTACTGTCTTGCACATGGACAATATGGACATCACCGATGAAGAAACCTTTGGCCCCACCGGAGAACAATTCACAAACAGCGGTATGGCCTTTGGGGCTGCCTATGGGCAGCAGTTCACCAAGAAATTCAGCGCTGGAGTTGGCGCCAAGTATCTGCGCGAAAACCTCTACGAATTTGCGGTGAACAGCTTTTCTTTCGATGTCGGCTCCATGTACAATACCGGCTGGAAAAATGTAAAGATCGGCATGGTGCTCCGTAACTTCGGACCGGATATCCGCTACCGGGTGGACGACGACGAAGACGGCAGAATCGATGAAGACCCCTTCGACCTGATCGACAACGACGGGGACGGTCTAATCGATGAAGACGGCGCCGAGATCGAGAGCAAAATCCCCATGTCCTTCTCCCTGGGAATCAGTGGCGACATCATGCGCGATGATTACAACCACTGGATCGCTTCCCTGCAGTTGGACAACGTGGTGGACAGGAAAGAGACCTGGAACCTGGGCACCGAATACAAGATGGGCAACCTCTTCCTTAGAGGCGGGTATCAGATCAACTATGATACCAACGGCTTTTCTGCCGGAATCGGCTATCAGGTTCCCACCCGCTTCGCCATCTTCAATATCGATTATGCCTACACCGATATGGGCTTGCTGAAAGAAAACCTGCTCAAGAGCTCGCACCGCCTTTCCATCAAAATGCGCTATGGCTCCCAAGGCAGAAAATAACGTCATATAACACTTACTCTTAGAGTAATCTCCATGGAACATAGGACCCGCTGAACAGCGGGTCCTTTTTTGTTTGGAGTTCAAACGCCCTTGGCAAAACTGGCTCCCGGGGCATGAGGTTCACGCAGATATACGCGGATAAAAGGCGCAGATTGGCGCGGATTGGGTTTATGGGGAACCCCCTGGGCTGCCGAAGTCTGTTCGGCAGAGGCAACGGAGTTGCCTGTTTGGAAGAGACCTCCGGTCTCTGTGGCAAACGGACTTTGCCACCCCAAAGACTGGATCCCGGCTCATTTCACCCCACCAAACCGCTACGCGCTTTGGCGAGGACCCCGACAGGCCTGGATGACACGGTAATGTAGTCTGGAGGTGCTTTGTTTCGGGGCTGGCTGGTTGTTGCTAAAAGACTGGATCCCGGGTCGCTGCCCGGGATGACATGGTATATAGTCTTATGTGTTTCAGGGGCTCCTTTCCACCATTTCACCTTTCCACCTTTCCACCTCAAAAACACCTTTCCACCTCAAAAACACCTTTCCACCTCAAAAACACCTTTCCACCTTCAAAGATCCTGTCATCCGCGTTCTATCACCACCCCACCACGTCATCACGGCACCACGAAGTATCGTTCCACAATATCCTCACAACCTTCCCCATAGTCCCTCATACCGCCATCATTCAGTGCCACAGGCGGTTAAGCCATCATCCTTAGGTCATCCTTATAAATTATAAGGTTGACCCCAGGAAGACCCACGCCGGAGAGGGTGATGCAAATGAGGACCATCCCCTCATAATATATAGGTGCTACGATCACGCCGTGGAAAGGTGTTTTTTGAGGTGGAAAGGTGTTTTTGAGGTGGAAAGGTGGAAAGGTGAAATGGTGAAAAGGAGCCCCGAAACAAGCCCTACCAGGCTATATACTGTGTCATCCCGGGCAGCGACCCGGGATCCAGTCTTTTGAAAACAACCACCCAGCCCTGAAACAAAGCCAACCAAACTACATACCGTGTCATAACTGGCAGAGACCCGTGATCCAGTGCCCAGGGGGTGGCAAAGTCCGTTTGCCACAGAGACCGGAGGTCTCTTTGAAACAGGCAACTCCGTTGCCTCTGCCGAACGGACTTCGGCAGCCCTTATATTATCCGCGCCAATCTGCGCCTTTTATCAGCGCATATCTGCGTGAACCACACAGCGCAATTTATCTGCAAGAGAGGCAGTTATGATAACACAAGCGGAAGGGCGCCAGGCCGCCGATTCCGCCGGGGAATAATATGGGTCAGGAAAAAACAGCCCAAAAGTCAAAAAAAGAGTTTGACAGATAAACGTAATCTAAATAAGATGTATTATTGATGTGCCGGTCTAAGTTAAAAAAAGCTTGGCGGTATCGCAAGCTGTTCCCTAAAGCGTGGGTTCGCAGGCCGGTGATAGATTATAAGCCATTAAAAATGGAGGTAATAATGAAAAAAACCTTATTGGTTGTACTGACGCTTAGCTTTGTGCTGAGTCTGGCGTTCGCGCGGGAAATGCAGTACGCTCCCGAGAGGAAAGTCCTGGAATCCCCTGCCCAATGCCGGTATTATCAGCCAAGCCGAACTGCCCCGGCCTACACATTCACAAAGCTGCCCACCAGTGTAATCGTAAATTACTATGACTACATGATCGGCAGCTACAACGGCATCCCCCTGCGGGTGATCCCCCAAAGCGCCGGCGGCGGATATTTCATGAACTATCACGGCCGTCGCCAGGCCACTGCCACCCGCCGCATATTCTACACCTATCTGGATGCGGCTGGCACCGTGATCAACAACAACGAAATCACCAGCGTGCAAAACCACGAGGGATACTCAACCGTGGCGGTTGACCCCGTTTCCGGCAAACCCATGTACGCGTGGCATGCCGATGGCGACGATGAAAGCGCGTATTATGAAGTACAATTCACTTCCGACGCCTTTATCGCAGGCATCGCCGGCTTGTTTAACGACGTGCAAAATGCTGTGGATAACCCCATAACCATCACCACTCCTTCCGGCCAGACCACTTCAGACAACGAATTCATCTGGCCGACCCTGCAGATCGGGCCTTCCCCCGTTGCGGGCAAGAGAAGAGTCTATATGGTGCAGAGAAACTCAACCACCTCACATGGCACCGCCGGTCCTTCCGAGAACCCTTACTTCTTATATGCCGATTTTGACGGAGATGACATCGAAAACGGCGTTCCGCTCGTCTGGAACCATACCACGATCCCGGAAATGGATGGCTGGAACCATGACGCTGCAATCTGGCGCCGTCCCTTCCATGCAATCACCGTTGACAACTCCGGCAACGTTTACTATATGGGTTACCATTTTGCTTATAATGCAGATGATGAGAGCCTGCAGGAAGCCGACCTCGATGTCTTCAAATGCGACAACTACGGCCAGGGCACCTGGACCCGCATCAGCGGCTTCAGCAACATTCCCACCTGGAACCCCCCAGGCTTACAGGGTGGAACCAATGGTTACTTTGTGGACGAAAACAGCATTGGTTATCCGGACAACCAACTTGCCTGGGTGATAGCGAGCTCCTCGCACCTCAACGCCACAACTGACGTCAATGGCAAACTGCATAGCATCGCCAACTGGTGTATGGGCCACGTTGAGGGCGGTATCTGGATAGATTTCCATTTTGTAAAAGAATTTGTCTTCGACCCGGCGACCGAGGAATTTGCCGTCCGTGAAGTATATCCCAAGAAAGACCCTAACGACACCCATAACCAGGCCTTTACCCCCTGGGACGTGGAAGCTCCCTGGGGCGTCCCCGAATACTACGATGGTGGAGATGGCAATTTCTATCTGAACCCCGTGAAGTTATGGCCCTTCCCCCATTGGGATCGTACTGCCCACGGAGACGCCATGATCTTCCACTACAGTAACCACAAGATCACCGAAGGCAACGACCAGGGCATGATGGCTGCCGTCTGGCAGGATGCCATGCGCGCCCGCTTGTTCAACTATTATGGCGACACCGACTTTGCCAACTTTGCCAACACTCCCGAGATCTGGATCTCCGTGTCTCCTGACAATGGTGCCCTGTGGAGCGAACCGATCTGCCTGAACAACGTCGAGACCCCTGAATTTGCCGGAATCAAACCCATGTGGGTCTATCCGGCGGACAAAGTTATCTATGTAAGCACCACTCCCGCAGGTAACAAAGTCGGCAAGCTCGGCGTTATGTTCTATAACGACTACACTTGGGGCTCCAATGCCATTACCCCCTCCTACCATCCCACCCCGGACGGCGGAGAGGTTATGTTCATGGAAATGCAGATCACCTTCCCGCTTTCCGAATCCACCAACGATCCCGTCACTCCTGCGGTCAGCAACATGCTGCTCCAGAACTATCCCAACCCCTTCAACCCCACCACCACCATCAATTTCGATATGCCCGTCGCCGGCCATGCCAACCTTTCCATCTACAACGTGAAAGGCCAGTTGGTCAAGACCCTTGTGAACGACAATCAACCCGTTGGCAGGCGCACGTTCACCTGGAATGGCACCGATAAAGATAACAGACCCGTTTCCAGCGGCCTCTATTTCTATCGCCTCACCGCCAATGGCAGCACCGAAACCAAGAAGATGATGCTGATCAAATAATTAACTGACAAGATAAGCTACGAAACCCGGTACCTTGCTGCCGGGTTTCTTTTTTACCTGTAGCGGAGCTGCAAGGGATCCAGAGGATTTTGTGCTTGACAATATTCCAAACCGCGAATAAAGAAAGACACAGACCCATTTGCTGCTATGGTTTTGCCGCGGATTCCGGCTCCATCTGCCTGGATGGCTGGAAAGCCGTGAAAGATCAGGCCAAGACTCTAAATATAAATGGAGATGATTATGAAGAAACTTTGTTTATTTACCGTGGTGCTGGCCTTGTTGCCGGCGCTGGCCCTGGCAGAGATCATGCCAGCCGGCCCCCAGTACAGGCCTGTTGCCACTCCGCAGGGCAAGGCGATCGAGAGAAGCCGCCAGGTGCCCGAGTTCACCTTCACCAAGCTTCCCACCAGCCTGATCATCAATTACTACGATTACATGATCGGCGCGTATAATTCCCTGCCCCTCAAGGTGATCCCCACAAGCGCGGGAGGCGGATATTTCCTTACTTACCACTGCCGCAGACAGGCCACCTCCACCCGCCGCCAGTTCTATGCCTATCTGGATGCGGCTGGCAGCGTGATCAACAACAACGAAATTACCAGCGTGCAAAACCATGAAGGCTTTGGAGCCCTGGCCATCGATCCGGTGACCGGCAAGCCCATGTATGCCTGGCATGCCAATGCCGATTCCGACTCACAAAATGAAGTGGAGTTCACCAGTGACGCCTTCATAGCGGGAATCGCCGGCCTCTTCAACGATATCGACATCGTGGCGGACAACCCCACCACCATCACCACTCCAGAGGGTATTACCACCGATGACAATGAGTTTATCTGGCCCTGCGTGGTGATCGGCCCCTCCCCCGTGGCGGGCAAACGCCGCGTCTATGTGGGTATGCGCAACAGCAAGACCCACGCCATGAACAACTATCCCAGTGAGAACATGTATATCGCCTATGCCGATTATGACGGAGATGACATAGAACTGGGCAATCCCCTGTCCTGGAATCACACCACAATTCCGGAAATGGACACCTGGAATCATACCACAACATCCTTCAACCGTCCCGCCGGCACCCTGGTGGCAGATAACGCCGGCAACCTCTATTGGGCTGGACACCATACCGCGAGGGATGGGGCAGACAATACCATAAGAGTTCAGGATATGGACGTCTTTGTGTGCCCCAACTACGGCCAGGGCACCTGGACACGCTATAGCGACTATGGCGACATCCCCACCTGGAACCCGGACTCCGCACCCAGCGACACCACCGGATACTGGGGCCACCCCGACCTGGGAGACATCCCCTACGGGGACAATGGCGAGATGTTTTTCGGCATCATCAATTCCGGCCACCTGAACGCGGTGAGGGACGCCAATGGCAGGATCCACGTGGCCAATCTCTGGTGTTTGAGGGCTTACAGCGGATACTACTATCCCGCCTTCCATTTTGTCAAAGAGTTCGTGTATGATCCCAGCACCCATAACTTTACGATCAAGGAAATCTATCCCCAGCAGGATGTAAATGACACTTACAACCTCACCTTCACCCCCTGGGATATGGAAGCGCCCTGGGGAGAAGTGGACCAATACGGCGGAGACAACAGCAGCGGCTTTTACCCTATAACAGCAACTGCGTGGCCTTTCCCCCATTGGGACCAGGCAGCCCATACCGACGCCATGATGTTCCACTACAATAACGTCAAGCTCTCCGAGCCAAATGACCAGGGAATGATGGTCTGCGTGTGGCAGGACTCGGAGCGGGCCCGCATGTATAACCAATATAACGACACCGAGTATGCCAGCTATGCCAACACCCCGGAGATCTGGATCTCTGTTTCTCCCAACAATGGCGGCTACTGGAGCGAACCGATCATAATCAACAATGTGGATACTCCCCAGTTCGCGGGTATCAAGCCCATGTATGTCTATCCCGCGGACAAGGTGATCTATGTGAACACCACCACCGACGGCCAAAAGGTCGGCAAGATCGGTATGCTGTTTTACAACGACTACACCTGGGGCTCACACGTGAATTCCCCTGCCTACCATCCCAACCCGGACGGCGGAGAAGTGATGTTTATGGAACTGCAGATCACCTTCCCACCCCCCATTGATCCCAGCAACGACGACAACAGTATTCCCGCAGTGAGCAACATGCTGCACCAGAACTACCCCAACCCCTTCAACCCCAGCACGACCATCGTGTTCGATATGCCCGCTGCCGGAGCTGCCAATCTCTCTGTTTACAACCTGAAAGGACAACTGGTGAAAACCCTCGCCAACGAAAACAAGCCCGCGGGAAGGCATTCCTTCACCTGGGATGGAACCGATTCCCTCAACCGCCCCGTTTCCAGTGGAATCTATTTCTACCGCCTTACGGCGGCTGGACACACCGAAAGCAAGAAAATGGTGTTGGTCAAGTAAACCATAATTGGTATAGATACGAAAGGATGGCTTTGTAAAGCCATCCTTTTTTTTCAAAAGATTGGGTCACGGGTCAAGCGGTTCACGCAGATTGCGCGGTATTGGGCTGCCGAAGTCCGTTCGCAGAGGCAACGGAGTTGCCTGTTTGGAAGAGACCTCCGGTCTCTGTGGCAAACGGATTTTGCCACCCCAATGGGTCACGGGTCAAGCGGTTCACGCAGATTGCGCGGTATTGGGCTGCCGAAGTCCGTTCGGCAGAGGCAACGGAGTTGCCTGTTTGGAAGAGACCTCCGGTCTCTGTGGCAAACGGATTTTGCCACCCCAATGGATCACGGGTCAAGCGGTTCACGCAGATTGCGCGGTATTGGGCTGCCGAAGTCTGTTCGGCAGAGGCAACGGAGTTGCCTGTTTGGAAGAGACCTCCGGTCTCTGTGGCAAACGGAATTTGCCACCCCAATGGATCACGGGGCAAGTCACCCCACCAAACCGCTACGCGCTTTGGCGAGGACCCCGACAGCCCGTGATGACACGGTATATAGTCTGGGGTGCTTTGTTTTAGGGTCGGATGGCCACACTATACGGCGCTATGGCAAGCGCCGCTACACTACAACGGCTTCCTTTCCACCATTTCACCTTTCCACCTTTCCACCGCATCTGCCCATTGGCATCCGGAATCAGAGTTCGAGGTCGCCCAGATTGGCGAGGATGACAAATCTGGATGAGATCGTGTATCCCTGTTCCGAGATTGCCCGCACCCCCGCCAACGCTTTTTCATAATCTCTAAGCTGGGAGTCGTCCATGCTCGTTCCTGTCTTGTAGTCCAGGATCAGTGCCTCTTTCGCGTGAGTGTCCAGCATCAGCCTGTCCAGCCTCTTTTCCCGTCCGTCCAGATAGAGGGAAAACTCGGTGAAGACCTTGTCCCAACGGGGTTCAAAGAGATAGGCGTGCTCCGCCAGGGAAGACCGCAATAGTTCGATTCTGCTCACGATCTCATCCTGCGTCAGCAATGAGCCGTAGAAAGCCAGGCACTGCCTGAGCGCCCGCCCGTGCTCCCCATCCAGGTTCCTCTTGATAAAACTCAGGTAGTAGTGTGCCAGGTTGCCGAACAAGTTATGCCTGTCCTCGATCCAGATCTTTTTCCAGTTTTTGACAGCCGGAGGGTCAGGCACAACCGCTTCCGGCTCAAGCCCGGCATCTGGTTCCGGCAGAGCCGCGGCCAGGTCATCCAGGTTAATCTTTTGCGGTTGTTCTTTAATTTCGCCGGGGGCTTTTTCCGGGGCTGGAAGCGTTGAATGCCAACGGATGCCGGAGCCGAGTCTTTCCACTCCCTCAAAAGCCGCAAGCTGCCGGAGCGAGGCGTCACAGAGCAGGTGAGGCAGCTTGACCTGCCCCTTGTCCTCCCTGTCTGCCAGATAGCCGCCCCAATCATCTCCGCCACGATAGGCGAAGCATATGTGCAGGGCGGTTTTGGCCCGGGTGAACGCCACATAAAGGTTGTTCAGTTCCTCCAGGTTTTCGCGGCTTTCCATGGAGGCTGGCAGATATCCGAAGCTGGAGTGTTTGAGCAAATCCTCATAGTGATAGGTGAGGGCGTAATCGCTAAGCTTTTGCAGGTCATTCTGATCGTAGTTGAAAAACCATTTCAGTTTTGTCCGGTCGCTGCCGCTTCCTCCGCTGAGGTTGAAGAAGAGGAACACCCGGTCAAACTGGAGGCCCTTGGATTTGTGGATGGTGAGCAGTTGCAACTCCTCAGAACCCTCCACGGCCACCTGTTTGAGGAACTCCTGTTCTTTGTTGTCGTCCAGATAGTCCAGAAATCCCGGGATGGATTTGTCGCGCTGAGCCGAGGAAAGCTCATAGTCGTTGGCCAGGGTCAAAAACGCGTTGATGTTCAGATAGTCCCTTTCATGCAGTTGCTTGCCTTTGAGGCAGATGTCCACAAAGTCCTGGCAAGCCCCGGCCAGGGAACCGGTCGTGCCGTCCGCCAGCTCGAGCAGGGCCGCTGCCAGCGGAATGGCGCTGAAATCCGGAGTCTGATCCCCGCTGCGGTCAATGCTATCAACCACCGCCTTGAGAGGCGCGGCTTTGAGCATAATGTAATTGGAACGCAGCACCGCCAGGAAATCCAGCCAGTCCCTCCAGGCCAAAAACCTGAGCCAGTAGATCAGGGGCGCCACCCAGGGATGCTCCGTCAGCAAGCTGGTGGGCTGGAAGATATTGGGAATTCCGGTTTCCTGCAAAACCTGCTGAATTTCAGTCAGCTCGTTGGTTTTCCTGCAAAGGATGGCCACGCTCTCCCGCTTGCCCTGGACACGGTTTTTTTCGACAGTCCCCTGCACAAATTCATTGAACACGGAGTGCAGGTCATCTTCCTCGCCTCTGGCTCCGTAGCTGATGGTCTTCACCTCCAATTGAGTGAGATGCTCAAGCTCTGGGCGCGCGCTGTTGACAGTGCGGTAATCCCAAACTTGACCTTGCTCCGCGAGGTGTTGATGCAGGGCTTGATCCTGAAACACCGCGTTGATGAACCTCATCATGCCGGGGCTGCTGCGGTAGGAGTCGTCCAAATCCTCAATCTGCAGTTCTCCCAAGGAAGGAATCAGGACAGGTAGCTTGCGCAGCAACTCACGCTCTCCACCCCGCCAGCCGAAGATGGATTGCTTTTCGTCACCCACCACGATCATGCCCCCGAAATCCTTGCTGCCCTGCCCCGAGCAAACCTCCTCCAGAATGGGTTTCAAGATGGCAAACTGCATCAGGGAGGTGTCCTGAAACTCATCGATCAGGATAAAGCGGCTGCGATGGGAAAGAAACTGGTAAAACTCGGTGGCGATCACCTCATTGCTGAGGTCAAACAGCGGCGGCTCCTCGCTGAATAGCGCTTCCAGGCTGAACCAGGCGACGTCGTCGTAGGTCATGTTCTTGTATTTGTAGATCAGCTTGTCATACTCGGACAGGGTGGTTCCCCAAAGATCAAGAATCTCCTTTTGCTCAGGCAGGAACAGGGTTAGCATCAGATAGTCCGCCATTTTACTTCGCAGCAGCTCCTGCAGTTCGGCAAGCTGCTTTACCTGCTCCTCCAGTCCCTTGCCTTTGATCCTGCCCGCGTGGTAGATGTTGCCATCGGAAATGGCTTTGAAAAACATGTGGCAGCGTTGGGGCGTGCGGCAAAACTCCCGTGCCCTGGCGGCCAGGTCCAACTCCTGTAAGCCTTTTTGGGAAAGCAGCGACCTCAGCGATTTCTTGATCAGTTCCTCAGGATCCTTATCCGGCTTGGCAGACTCTATCAGAGACACCATCCTGCCAAACAGATCCATGCACTCCTCCAAGCGGGCTTGCTTAGAGTCGTCAGTTTCTTCCCGGTCAGCCAGTTCCAGGGCGGAAGCTCCCTGCCTGGAATGGAGCTTGTCGATGAGGTGCTTGAGCCAGCGCTGCTGAACCAGGGAGATAAAGAAATCCTTGTAATCGTCCAGAGAGGGCGTAACCTTCCGCCTCAAGAGACTGTCCAGCTTGGACTTCACACTTGGGTCCAAGAGGTGCTGCATCAGGAAGGGCAAGCGTTTCTCCACCGCCTGCAGATCGATCTCAAAGCGGTCGATGCTGCGCAAAGGACGCACAATGTTGCGGAAGATGGAATTGATGTAGGAGTCGATGGTCATCACCTGCAACTGTTTGCGGTCGATGGAAAGCCTGTTCAGGCTCCCCTCCAGCACCATTCTTTCGGCAGGGCTGAGTTCGCGCGGGCCGTCCTGGGGGTGGATAACGGCAAGTAACTCCATCCTCTTGGTCTTATCATCCTCTTTTTCGGAAAGCAGCAGGCTGATATGCCCGATGATGCGTTCGCGAATCTCGGCTGTGGCCTTGCGGGTGAAAGTGAGCACCAGGATATTGTCCGGACTGAAACCCTCGGCGTTGTAGTATTCCAGCAGGATGCGGATGTATTCCACCGCCAGGCGGTAGGTCTTGCCTGTGCCGGCGCTGGCAGTGATGATCCGGTTTTTGAACTGCTTCATGCAAGGCCTCCATATTTTTTGCGATACAGATCGGCTCTGGATATACTGATCAGATACTGCCTGTCGGCGGCCTTCTTCGCCAGCCCGAAGCCTTCCGCCAATCTGGCCGCAAAGGCTTCCCTTGTTCTGGCCAGCCACTGAGTCCGCTTGAGGGGGGAACTGGCTTTATCCGCCAGCTTTTGATTCAGAATCTCCCAAAAACGGGACTCCAGCTTCGCGTCCTGATGTTCGGAATCAATCAGATAGTAGAAGTATTCGTAGAAGATGAGTTGATCCACCTCGTATGCGCCAGTCTTGAAATCTATGATGTAATACTTGTCCGGGCACTCGATCCGCAGGTCGGCGCGGCCCCTGATCATCAGGGCATACTCCTTTCCCTGGTGGGGTACGGTGTGCAGTAGCCTGGCATCGGTCTCATCTTTTGTGGTCTTCAAATCCTCCGGTATCAGACGGTAGGGGCCGGATTTCAAAGTGGGAAACAGGTAGTCCCGGTAGAACTGCAAGACCGACTCCACCAGGCAGTCCGAGATGATCCCCCGCAGAAATTCGTAGTTGTAATTCTGCGGAATCTTATACAGATACAGTTCATCCGAAATCTTCCTGTCAAGAATGTCGTGCAAGGCGCTCTTGTCTTTGAAGGCGAGTTCCAGCGGAGTTATATCCCGGTGGAGGCCTGCCAGGGGTTGCAGCACGTCCCTGAGAAAATCGTGCATCAGGCTGCCAAACAACCTGCGGCTGATCGTTTCCCTGGGGCGCAACTCCACCTGTTTCAGATGCCGCAGGTCGCAGATATACCACAGCATGGGATTCTTTTCCAGGTTCGACAGGCTGTAGTAGGAAGCTGTCACCTCTGTGCCATTGTTTAGGTCATTCGCGGGATCGGCGGGCAGGTTGAAAAAGCTGGCAGGATTATTCTCGTCCAGGCTACATTGGGACGCGTCGGCAAGCTGAGGCAGAGCTTTCCAGTCCGGTGGCATGATCTGCTGCCTCGCTTTGAATAAGAGCGAAACCTCAGTTTTGTAGGGAACCTCGGATATTTCCACTCCTTCCAGCCAGCCTTGCTCTTTGGCATGCAGCAGTTCGGTAACAAAGCTGCCTGGCTCGATATCTTTCTCCTGGTTGCGGTAGGTGTAGATACACACATTCTGCGAACTCAGGATCAGGCGCAGAAAATAGTACCGTTCCCTCTCCCGCAGCACGGGATAGCTCTTGAGACCCAGCAGGCCGCGCTGCGCTTCGTTTAGCAGCCAGACTGGCTGGGGATTGGAGGGATATTCGCCCTCGATGGCGTGCAGGATGGCTACCGACTCGAAGCTCAGGTTGCGGCTGTCCAGAAGGTTGCTGACCTCTATCTGGGTGCACTTGCCGCTCTGATCGCTTCTGATGCCGGTTCCTGCGATGGATTCCAGAAACAGCCTCAACAAGCTGGAAGCAAGGTCTATGCCCTCCTCTCCGAACAGCGTCTGCCAGTCTGATACCAGCGGCAACAGATCAAGGCTGGCATAGTTGGCAAGACGTTCGTAAAACTGCTCCAGTAAATCGCTGTGCAGCAACTCCTGCTGAGAGCAAATCTTCTGTATCTCCAGCCCTCCATCGATGTCGATAAGATTCACCAAATCCAGGGGAGAACCAATCCCAGCCAACCTGTCCAGCACTGCGAAATGGGCAGCAAGCAGGGCACGGGAAAGGGGAAACTCCCCGCTGCGCCTGAGTTGGTCAAACACCCTCAGTTCCCGGTCAAGATACAGCACTTCCTGATCGAGCAGGGTCCTGATCTCATGTAGTAGCATCCGGTGCTCCCGCTCACTCCAGTTGGGCTGGTAACAGGCAATGAATTCCCGCTTGGAACAAGCGTCCAGCACAAGGCGGGTGGGCAAAAAAGCCTGATCCAGAGTGCCTGCCATGGCAGTGAGATGGGTCTGATAAGTGAGCAGCATCCTGTACAGGCAGGTACCTGTCATTCTGGCGGGAAGGCCGCTGGAAGGGCGATCCGGGTTTATCATCCGGCTGTAATGCCGCTCGTGAAAGTGTGCATCGAGGAGCGCCGCCTGCTCTCCCTGCTGGCGCATTTGCCTGGCCTGAGTAGCCAGGAACACGCTGATCATCTGGTCTTCATTTTCGCAGTTGACTATCCTGACAGTCTTGGTCCTGACCTGCTCCGCGCTGATTTTATCCAATCTTAGCGCTTCGGCAGCAAGGCCTTGTTCCTCTTCCTGCTCCAGATTTTGTGACATAATGAGCAGTTCACAGCCCGAGTCCTCCAACCTGTCCAACAGCTTCAGCTCCAGATTGCTATAGTAGTATTGGTTTACGAAAACAAAGCGATAACCCGTCCAGGGGTTGCTTAACTCGTCAGTAAGTAAACAATTTATAGGATCGGTATAGCCTTTGCCATCCAAAAAAGCAAGATAGCGCTGGCGGATGGAGAGCACCTTTTGGATGTAATCCTGCTGCCAGGCAAGCAGATTGACCACACCCGAAGCCCCCATCCCGCTTAGTTCTGCCACCGGCACCATCTCGTCGCAAAGCTCGGAAAAGAACTGGAAGAAATGATTTCCCCACTCCACAATGTCAAAATAGCTGTTCAGATGAAAGAACTCCCGCTCCCCGGCGCTCAGGGTCTGCCAAAGGCACAGCAGGCGTTTGTCTTCCTGCACCACAGGCTTGTCTGCCAACAGCAGCCTTTGCTTGAACTGCTCCATGGAAAGAAACTCGCAATCCTGCAACTGCCAGGCGGCGATGAAGCGTCGCCGGGCCTGATTGGCAGAAACCTTGGTAGGATACACCAGGACAGTCTTGTCCCTGGCCTCGGCCACGGAGACCGCAATGATGTCCTCAGTGAAAGGAATCCTGACAAATGTGCGCAACATTACCTCCTACAGCAGGGGCGAAAACAGGCGGCAGAGCGATTCCACGCCTTTTTTGAAGATGGATCGCCGCTGAAACTCGTCCAGCACAACCTTGCGGCTCTTGCTCATGTCCTCCGCAAAATGCTCCAGCGCCTGGGCTGTAATGCTTTCATCATAGATCATGGCTGCCACCTCAAAGTTGTGGTTGAAACTGCGCAGATCCATGTTTGCCGTGCCCGTGCTAAGTAATTCATCGTCCACAATCAGCACTTTGGCATGGATGAAGCCCGCCTGATACTCGTAGATCTCGACCCCCAATTCCAGCAATTCACGGTAGTAGGAACGGCTGCCCCAGAACACGATGAAGTGGTCGGCCTTGCCTGGCAGGATGATCTGGATTTTGACCCCGCTAAGCGCGGCGGTCTTGAAAGCCATCAGCAGGCTGCCATTGAGGATCAGGTAGGGTGTGGTGATCCTGATGCTCCAGCGGGCATTGCTGATCGCGCAGAAATAGGCCTGCATGATGCTGGCGTGGTCGGTGTCCGGGCCGCTGGCCGTGATCTGCACTGGCTTATACAACTCCTCTTGGGAAGATAGTTCCGGCAACTGCGCGAAATTGGCAAAAGACTCCCTGGTCAGCAGATTCTGCTTGCTCACAAAAAACCAGTCCATGAGGAAAATCGCCTGCAGGGCCATCACGCTTTCGCCGCGCAGCTTGACCTGCGAATCGCGCCAGTAGCCGAAATACTTGCTTTTGCCCATATACTTGTCCCCGATGTTGAGGCCGCCCAAAAAGCCGATGCTGCCATCCACGATCACCAGCTTGCGATGGTTGCGGTAGTTGAGCCGGCTGTTCAGGAAAGGTATCCACACCGGCATAAAGGGCACAAACTGCACCCCCGCCTTTCTCAGCTCGGCCTTGAAACGCGGGCCCAGATTCCAGCAGCCCACATCATCGTAGATGAAACGAATCTCCACCCCTTCGGAGGCTTTGCTGATCAGCAATTCTTTCAATCTCTTTCCCGTGGAGTCGCGCGCTATGGAAAAATACTCCAGATGCACGTAGCGGCGGGCCTTGGCTATCTCTTCGCAGATAAGGTCCAGGGCGTCGTTGGTGTCGGCCAGGATATCCACCTCGTTCCTGTAGGTGAGAATGGCCTTGCTGTTGTTATCCAGCAGCTTGCTTATCCGTATTTGCAGAGGGGAAAAGTTTTCCCGTTCGTCCGGCTTGAAAAAGTTCCCCGCCACATCCTCGAAGCTGAAGCTATCCTGCAACTCTTTGCGGCTGAACAGCCTGCTTTTGCGCCAGTTGCGCCCGAAGAACAGATAGATGAAAAAACCAACCACGGGGATATAGAGCAAAACCAGAATCCAGGCCAGGGTGTGCACGGGATCTTCGTTTTCCAACACCAGCACCACAATCATCAACACAATCGTGATCCCAAAGATGATCTCCACCGCTCTCAGCATCCAGGCAGACACGTTGGAAAAAAGCGATCCGCCCAGGATCACCTGAACCAAGCCAATGGGAATGGCCAACAGTATGATCAGAAACATAATCAGCGTGATGCTGTCCAGTGCTTTTTGGGAAATCACAGCGTCTCCTCAGTCCGATAATTTATTAAGGATAAAAGCGTGCCCAATTCTGTCAAGCCCTAATCAAATGAACCGGAACGGCCAGCCTGGCAGACCTCCCGCAGCGGACAATCCTCGCACCTGGGTTTGGCTTTGCAGATGTCTTTACACAGGCAGACAATCTGCGCGTGAAAGTCCTTGTAGAGCGCCAAATCCCTGGGTATCCGCCTGCAGATGTAGTCCTGCAGTTCGTCATAACTCGCTTTTTCCGCGGTGAAGCCCAGCCTGTACAGCAAGCGCCGGGTATAGGCATCAACCACAAAGACCAGCCTATCGCCCGCGTAGAGCAGCAGCGAATCCACCGTCTCCGGCCCCAGTCCTTTCAGGGAAAGCAGCCGCGAGCGCAGGCCGTCTATTTCGCCGCTGAACAGCCTGGTGAAATCTGACCCCGCCTCAGCCTGGAAATAGCGGGCAAAACGCTGCAAACGCTCCGCTTTCTGATTGTAATAGAGGGTGGGCACGATCAGGGCGGCCAGTTCGTCCTGCTCCAGTTCCACCAGCTTTGCCAGGCTGCATACACCCCTCTGTTTCAGGTTCCGCAAGGCTTTTTCCACATTTTTCCAAGCCACGCTCTGGGCCAGGATCGCGCCGATGGTAATCTCGTCCTGGTTCTCTCCAGGCCACCAGCCCCGGTTTCCGTAGAGTTCCAGCAGCAGGCGGTAGATGTCGGTCAGCTTTGTCTGTTTCATATTTTCCCCGCAGCGCAGCCTAATTATTCGCGTGCTGCCTTGTCAAGCCCAATTTCCTTCCCGGCATCGGGAAAAAGCAGTTGACAGATTGCCCGCCCCGCCTGCTTTGTATTGGAACACAATGCGGGATAGCTCCCGGATACAAGATCAGAGGTGATATTTTGAGAAAGACTTTTAGCATCATTAGTTTGGGGATAATCCTGCTGGTTGTGGGTGCAGTCTCATCCTGCCAAAAAACCCCGCCAAGCTCCACAGAGCCACGCCTGGTGGTGCTCTCTCCCGAAGTGGCGGAGATCATCGCCGCCCTGGGCGCGGAGGATCAGATCGTGGGCCTCACCCAGGAATGCGACTTCCCCCCGCAGTTGTCTAAGATCAAGAAAGTGGGCAACTTTGGCCTGGTTGACCGCGAGGCGGTGATTGCCCTCAAACCGGATATGATCTTCACCTCCTCGCTGGAGCACGATGCCCTGGCCCAGGAGTTCAGCAAACTGGGCTACACAGTGCATCAGATCTATCCACGCTCGGTGAGGGATATCTCCCACGCTGTAACTCACATTGGCGAAAAGATCGGCAGGGTGGCGGAAGCCAACTCACTGGCCCGAGAACTGGAAGGCAAGATCGAGGAGCTGCGCCGCCGCTCAGAGGGTAAGCCCAGGCCCAGGGTTTACATGGAAATCTACCGCGACCCTTTGATGAGCGTCTCGGATGCCTCCTACGTGGGCGACCTGATCGAGACCGCCGGCGGTAACAACGTGTTCGACGTTCTGGAACGCGACTATTGCCGCATTGACGCCGAGGATGTGGTGGCCGCCAAGCCGGATATCATCATCTGCTACTCGCAGGAAACCTTGCAAACCATCCTCAACCGCAAGGGCTGGCAAGACATCCCCGCCATCCGAAACAAGCGCGTCTATTTTGAAAAAGACATCAATCCGGATTGGATGCAGCGTGCCACACCCAGGGCAATTCTGGGCATGGAACGCCTGCGTGAACTGCTGGACACTTTTTAGGAACTCATGCCAAGGAGGCTGATCTATCCCCTGATCATTCTGGCGCTGGGCGTTGCAGTGGTCGTGGCTTACCTCTTCAGCGGGGCTCCGGATGCCAACGTGATCGTCAACATCCGCCTACCCCGCCTGATCCTGACCCTTTATACAGGGATGGTTCTGGCCGCCGTGGGTTCGGTCTATCAACTGATGCTGGCCAATCCGCTGGCAGAGCCGTATATCCTCGGCGTCTCTTCCGGTTCGGCCTTCGGCGCTATCCTCACCGGCGTATTGGGACTCACTTTGCTCATGCCGGTTGGGGGCTTCCTCGGAGCGGGGATTACCCTGCTGGTGGTGTGGTCACTGGCTCGCCGCAAAGGCAGCTTCGACCGCAGCCGGCTGCTTATCGCGGGCGTGATAGCCGGGATGTTCTTTTCGGCGGGCATCTCGCTGTTGATGTATCTCTTTCAAAAGGATAGCATGGTTATTCTGGGCACTTTGATGGGAAATCTGGGGCACGTATTCACTTTCCGGGAGTGGAACTTCTTCCTGGGATTGCTGGCCATCTCCCTGCTACTGATGATCTGGCTCTATTTCAAATCCACGGCGCTGGACATCCTCAGCGGCGGCGACATCTACGCGGGCAGCGTGGGCATCGACGTTCCCGCACTGAGAAAGAAGGTCTTTATCGTAAGCTCACTGCTGATCGGGATCACGGTTTCCTTTGCCGGGATCATCGGCTTTGTGGGACTCATCATCCCCCATATCGTGAGGTTTTTCATCCCTTCCGGACAAAAGAGGATCTACCTCTACTCACTGCTTAGCGGCGGCGTTTTCCTGCTGCTTTGCGACCTGATCGCCAAAAACATCGCTGTGATAGAACTACCCGTGGGCGTCATCACCGCGGCTGTCGGCTGCCCCTTCTTCATGTGGCTGATGTTGAGAAAGTAGGATTCCCATGAGGTTTATTTCGGTTACGTATGCCTTTTGTCCCCAATGTGAAGTCGATTATTGAAGTTCATGCAAAGCGTTGTTTTGGATTGACAGAATCTGCCACTACTGTATCGTAGGATTATAATAGCATTTTACACTGGCTCATAAGTTTGTAATATTTTAGGATTTATCGATTGAGTTTAAGGCCAAGAGGACGAAAATGGAAGCACAAGTATCTTTTAAACAAGCAAACACTAAAAAACTCAAAATAGACTATACCCGCTTGTGTAGTTGTCCAACAACACATATCAACTGTATGACGGCTAAGGAGTGGTTAGTATCTCAGTTGGGAGTTTGGCAATTCTTCTATGAGAAAAGGGACATAAGAGATAAAGAACTTCATCCTGCCACTTTCCCAATCAGCCTGTCTAATAAAGTAATATCTCTGTTTTCTCATGTTGGTGAGTTAGTTGTCGATCCATTTGTGGGAAGCGGCACAACACTTGTAGCTGCTCAGGATTTAAACAGGAATGCAGTTGGATTCGATCTAAAAAAAGAATACATAGAATTATGCAATCAACGTCTCAATGCAGATAATATCTTTAACACAAGTCAGCAATTAGCAGTGTTGGATGACGCCAGAAACATCGCTGATTATCTTGAACCAGATAGTGTGAGTCTTATCTGGACATCCCCTCCCTATGCGAATCTGTTAAACAGAAAGCGGAAAAATAAGTCAAGACGCGACCGCAATAACGAGCAACTAAACAAAATTGAGCAATATTCACAGGACGAACGTGACCTTGGTACTTATGAAATCGAAAAATGGACGACTGTGATGGGGGATATCTTCAGTTCTTTGCTTCCAGTTATGCGCGAAAAGGCACATTGTGTTATCAATGTTCCTGACTTCTGGTGGGAAAACAAGAGGATAACACAGCATACTTACCTGATTGAAGAGTTGAGAAACAGAGGATTTGAACTCCGTAATATCATTATTTGGGACAGAACCAATATAGTCAATAAAATAGGGATATTTGGGTGGCCCAGCAATTACATTACGATGGGTACAACATTTGAATATCTGTTAGATTTCTGGAAACCTCCAAGGGAATGATTATGATAACCACATACACGAAAGAAGATGTGATAGAGTCGCTTAGGAAGATTAAAGCCAAGGGCTGGGTACAGAATAGAAGGCATGGAAATGCAGGCGGTGTTGGCAATACGCTGGAAGACTTATTAGGCGTTAAAGAGAATAACCTGGCAATAGCAAACGCTGGCGAATGGGAGTTAAAAACCCAGCGCAAACAAACTAACTCTTTATTAACTCTCTTTCACTGTGAACCCTCTCCAAGAAATGCAAGGCTTGTTCCTCAGATGCTTCTTCCCTTGTATGGATGGAGGCATAAAGAGGCAGGAAATAAATATCCTGATAGTGAACTGAGCTTTAGGCAGACTATTGATGCAATTTCACCAAGCGACAGGGGATTCATGGTCAATATTGATTACGCTAACAAGAGATTTCAAATATCTTTTAATAGTCGTGCTGTTTCAGAGAGACATGAAATATGGCTTGAATCAGTTAAGTCCGGAGCAGGATTGGGCGAACTCGATCCGCAACCCTATTGGGGTTTTAGTGATATAGAGCATAAAGCGGGCACCAAACTCTTAAACTGCTTTTATATATTAGCTGAAACAAAGAGAGAAAACGGTCAGGAATACTACTTATACGACGACATTAAAATGCTCAACACGTTTTCTTTTGATAAGTTACTGGAAGCAATCAAACAAGGTGATGTTCTCGTTGATTTTGATGCCAGAACAGGCCATAATCATGGAACGAAGTTTCGTGTAAAACAAAGCGCTATCGTAAATTTGTACGATAGTGTAACAACCATCTCATAACTTGGATATCCAAAACAAGATACCTTTGTTAAAACCATCGTTCATGTACTCGGCCCTCATTTGCAACCGGCAGCTAAGTCTTTGTCTTCCGTGGGTCATCCTTAACCCGGTGAGGGATGACCTAAGGATGATGGCACCAAAGCCAGTAGCAGCAAAGGACGGAGCTATGAAGCAAAATCAGGATAGTTAGCTTATTATATTCTGCAAAGCAAGTATGGTAGGAAGGTTTTTACACCAGATTCAGAGCGGAAAAAACCAGGTTTCCCGTCCTTACCCTATATGGATTCCTGTCCATTTCTCCAGTATGAAAGACCTTTTTGAATCCGCCTGTCCCTGTTCCATCTCCCGGTCATGCCTGTATCTTATTAGTAAGATATGACCTTACAAACGCATTGTTTGAAATAATCAAATTATCTGCTATTAACAATCTACTCCCATATTTTGAAATATAGCCGATTTTCCTTGACATCAAACACAAGCGCAGCTATCATGCCGCCCAGTTCTATCAATGACGTAAGGAGTGATCATTATGCGTTGGTTAATAGCTCTGGTTGTGCTTTCGCTGGCGCTTGCCCCCCTGGCAGGCCAGACGGAAGAAAAGCAGGAGCCCGTGAAGCAAATGAAAGTCAGGTTTGAGGCCCGTAAGCCTTTCTCCGTGATGGGCTTGGAAGCAGAAAACTCCATGGAAGGCAATGCCATGGCAGAAATCTGGAACAAATTCTACTCCCTCATGGGCGAGATTAAGGAACCGGTTGGCAACTGCTGCTATGGAATCCACTTTACCGGAGAGGATTATGACCCCAAGACCCAGAAAGGCTACAAGTATTTTGTGGGAATGGAGGTCAGGGAATCGGAGAAGTTGCCGGAAATGTTTATGCTGCACAATGTCCCGGGCGGCGATTATGCCGTTTTTGACTATGTTGGCAACATCAAAGGCATCGGCTCCGCCTATGGCTATATCTTTGGCGAATGGCTGGCATCCTCTGGCTTTGTCCCCGCCAAGGGCGATATGTTTGAGTCCTATGACAAGCGTTTCGCAGCGGACTCCGATGAGTCAGTGGTTGAAATCTGGATACCCGTACAAAAACACGAACTCAAGGCTGCTTCGGAAGATACGCCACTCAAGGAGAACAACCTCAAGAAAAAGAACTCCGAATAAATCCGTCCGCATCCCTCTGGGGATGGGCGGGGTTGGCGCGTCTGACGCCAAGGTGTATTGTCAGAGGATAACCCCTCAGAGTTATCTGGAATGGAAGCAGTGGCGTTTGTGGATTGCGTGCCAGACCTGGCTGCTGATGGCGGAGTCTGTAAATATATGTATAATTATGATTATAAGCGCGGGAGAAAGATATGACCGATACCAAGCTGATTCCGTATATTGTTGAATCTATAAAGACTTACTGGGACTTGCCAGCCTTCACCGACTACCCCGGAAAAGCCATGAGCTATGGGGATGCTGCCAGGCGGATCATGTGGTTACACAAATTATACAAGACCTGTGGCATGAAAAAGGGCTCCAAGGTTGCAGTGGTAGGTAAAAACTCCAGTTCCTGGGCTCTGACCTGGCTTTCCACCGTCACCTACGGCGGCACCATCGTGCCAATCATGGCCAGTTTTTCCCCCGAGGATACGCAATACATCGTAAACCATTCCGACTCGGAACTGCTGTTTATCAACCGGGACAAGTTTGAAGCGATCGATGAAGACAAGCTGCGCAAAGTAAAGTATATTTTTGCTTTGGAAGATTTCCGCCTGCTCGTCAACCGGGTGGACAACAAGAAAGAACTGCTGCCAGCCTTGGAAAATACGCCAGAATTGCTCAAACTGGGCCCGTCCGGCTTTTCTCCGCCGGATGTGTGTGACAACGAGGATATTGCTTCGATCGTTTACACCTCCGGCACCGCGGGATTTTCCAAAGGCGTGATGCTTCCCCATCGCTCCTTGCTGGCCAATGTGAACTTTGCAGTGGGTAAACTGTGCTTTAAGATCGGCGCCAATGTCTTTGCCTTCCTGCCCATTGCGCATGCCTATGCCAGCGCCTTTGACATGCTCTATCCTGTTACACGCGGTAATCATATCAATTTTTTGGACAAGATTCCGGCTCCCAAGCTGCTGCTCAACGCCCTGCAGGATCTCAAACCCAATGTGGTGCTGACCGTTCCCCTGCTGATCGAAAAGATCTACAAGCGCCAGTTGCAGCCGCAGGTGGAGAGCGGAAAGATCAAGGCCCTGCTCAAGATTCCGCTTGTCAAAAACGTGATCCTGAAAAAAATCCACAGTAAGCTGATGGCAGCTTTCGGCGGAAACATTGTGGAGCTGATCACAGGCGGTGCGCCGATGAACGCGGAAGTGGAACTCTTTATGAAGAAAATCAAGTTTCCTTTTACCATCGGCTACGGCATGACAGAGTGCGGTCCCCTGATCTCCTATGCCAACTGGTTCGATCATCGCTTTGAATCCAGTGGCAAGATCGTGGATGGGATGCAATGCAAGATTCTGTCACCTGATCCCCAGAACATCCCAGGAGAGGTGCTGCTCAAAGGCGACCAGGTGTTCAGCGGCTATTACAACAACCCCGAAGCCACGGCAGAGACTCTGGTGGACGGCTGGCTGCACACCGGCGATATCGGCACCCTGGATAAAGACGGCTTCATCTACCTGAAGGGCAGATCAAAGAACATGATCCTGGGCCCCAGCGGAGAAAATATCTATCCAGAACTGGTGGAGCAAAAGCTGAACAACCTTCCCTATGTTGGGGAGACGCTGGTTTTGGAGCGGGACAGGCAATTGCATGCCCTCATCTATCCGGATATGGATGCCCTGGACGCGGATCACCTCAAAGAGGCTGACCTGCCGCGCATCATGGAAGAGAACCGGCAAAACGTGAACAAGGTGTTGGCAAGCTTCAGCCGCATCGTCAAGATCCATATCGTTAACGAGCCTTTTCAAAAGACACCCACCCAGAAGATAAAGAGATATTTGTACCGCTGACGCCATTATACCTTTGACAGGAACAGCGGCATATTTTTCCTAGTATCTAACAAGATATTATAGGGAGAACACTCCATGAATAACTACATTAGGGATCTGCTGTCCTTTTTGGACGCATCGCCCACCTCCGTTCAAGCCTCCCAGCAAATAGTGAAGCGGCTTGAGGAACGGGGATTCGCCGCCCTGGACGAGGGCAAAAAATGGAAGCTGAAACCAGGCACGAAATACTATCTGCAACGCGAAACCAGTGTGGTGGCACTGGTGACAGGCAGCCAGCCCCTGGCTAAAACAGGCTTTCAGCTTGCGGCAGCACATATCGACAGCCCTGGCCTGAAGCTGAAACCAAGCAGCCTGAAGACAGATGGAAACGTCGCCCGGGTGGCAATGGAAGTGTATGGCGGCCCCATCATCAGCAGTTGGATCGACCGGGAACTGGGCATCGCCGGAAGGGCTGCCGTCAACTACGGAAAAGAGGTCAGAGTGGTGCCCGTTGACCTGCAAAAGCCAGTGGCTGTGATCCCCAACGCCGCCATCCATCTGAACCGGGAAGTGAACAACGGCTTTATCTACAACAAACAGGTTCACTTGCAGGCGATCGTGGACGTGGGCAGGCAGGAGGGCGATCCTCTCAAAGCGGCTGTGGCGAAATCCCTGAAAGTGAAGCCGGAGCAGATCGTAGAACTGGAGCTGTTCCTCTATGACTTTGCCAAAGCGGCTTTGGGCGGCTTGCAGGGGAATCTGCTGTTTAGCGGCAGGCTGGACAACCTTGGCATGAGCCACGCGATCCTGAGCGCAATCATGGCATCCGACAAACCGAAAGCCACCTGCGCGGCTGTTCTCTACGATCATGAGGAAATTGGTTCCGAAACCCGCCAGGGAGCTGGTTCAAGCATGCTGTCCGTGGTTTTGGATCGTGTGGGTATTTCCCTGGGACTGGACGCCGAGGAACGGCATCTGGCTCTCAGCAACTCGTTTTTGATATCGGCAGACATGGCACACGCCTACCATCCTTCCTATCCTGAGAAATACGAGCAGTCCTGCTCTCCGGTGATGAATGGCGGGCCGGTCATCAAATGGCAGGCGGGGCACAAATATGCCACCACCGCCGCCAGCGCCCAGCGGTTCGCCGCCCTTTGCGAAGCTGCCAAAGTTCCCTGCCAGAAGTTTATGATGCGTAGCGACCTGCTCTGTGGAAGCACGGTGGGTCCGATCGTCTCCGCCCAGTTGGGCATCCCTGTCGTGGATGTGGGAGACCCACTCTGGGCAATGCATTCAGCCCGCGAAACAGCCGGAGTGGAAGACCATCTGGCCATGATCAAGGTGCTAACCAAGTTTTACAGTTAAAAAAAGATATAGGAGAAAAGCCAATGGCTACTTTTAAACCCTTTCGCGCCCTGCGCCCGATCCCGGAAAAAGCGGCTGCCATAGCCTCCATGCCTTACGACGTGATGGATTCCGATGAAGCGCGGGCTGAAGTGAAGAAAAACCCCCTCAGCTACCTGCATGTGGAAAAACCGGAGATCGACCTGCCCCTGGGCACCGATCTCTACGCGCCTGAAGTGTATGCCAAAGCCAGGGAAAACCTGCTCAGATATGTCAACGAAGGCCTGATGAAACAGGACTCGCGCCCGATGTTCTACATCTACCGCCAAACCATGGATGGACGCGACCAGATCGGCTTGGTGGGGCTCGCTTCCGTGGATGAATATATGAATGGGATCATCAAGAAACACGAGCTCACCCGGGCGGACAAGGAAGCCGACCGCATCAGACACGTGGATACCTGCGACGCGCACCCTTCGCCTGTGTTCTTCACCTACCGCCATCAGGATGAGATCGATGCCACGGTTGCCAAAGTCATGCGGCAAAAAGACCCCGTTTATGACTTTGTTTCCGACGACGGGATCGGCCACGCCCTGTGGCTGATGGACTCTGAGGAAGACATCAACGCCATCCAGGCTGCTTTTGCCAAGCTACCCTGCCTGTATGTGGCAGACGGTCACCACCGGACAGCCTCCGCTGCCAAAGTGGGCCTGGTGCGCCGGGAGCAGAATCCGGACTATACGGGCGAGGAAGAATTCAACTTCTTTATGACAGTAATCTTCCCTGACAACCAACTGAAGATATTCGACTATAACCGCGTGGTGAAAGACCTCAACGGACTGACTGAGGACGAATTCCTGGCCAAAGTGCGCGAGAAATTCAGCGTGGAACCGGTATCCCAGGCTGAACCCTTCAAGCCCTCCAAGCTGCACGAGTTTGGCATGTATCTGGGCGGCACCTGGTATAAACTGGAAGCCCTGCCGGGAACCTGGGACGACACCAACGTGGTGGATTCGCTCGACGTGTCCATTATGCAAAACAACCTGCTGCATCCCATCCTGGGCATTGGCGATCCGCGCAGAGACAACCGCATCGACTTTGTGGGCGGCATCCGCGGCCTCGGCGAACTGGTGCGCAGGGTTGACAGCGGCAGGGAAGCCGTGGCCTTTGCCATGTTCCCTACATCCATGGACGAACTGCTCGGCATTGCCGACGCCGGCGAGATCATGCCTCCCAAATCTACCTGGTTTGAACCCAAACTGCGTTCAGGATTGTTCATCCATCCTTTGCAATGAAAACTTACTACCTTGAGAGCCTTGGCTGCGCCAAGAATCTGGTGGACAGCGAAAGCTTCGCCGCCATCCTTGAGCGGGCGGGCTATCAAGCCTTGGAAACGCCGGAAGGGGCAGACCTGGTGTTGGTGAACACCTGCTCCTTCCTGCGTGATTCCCTGCACGAGCTCGATCTGGTGCTCGCCGAGCTGGCAGAATTGAAAAACAGCGGTAGCTGTGGCAGCCTGCTGGTCACTGGATGCGTCACCAAACGCGGTCTGGAAGAATTCCAGCGCTGCTACCCGGAAGTGGACGCCTGGATCCCCTTGAAGGATTTTGCCGCCCTGGAACGCTATCTGAAGCTGGATGGCAGCGGCAAAACAGAGCGCAAGGCGATTACGCACTCCTATTACCGCTATCTGCGGATCAGCGACGGCTGCAGCAACCACTGCTCCTATTGTGCCATCCCTTCCATCCGCGGGGAGATGCAAAGCGTGCCGATCCCGGAACTGGTGGAGGAAGCCGAGCGTCTGGCGTCCGATCCCGATTTTCCGGCTCAGGAACTGATCGTCATCGCCCAGGATACCGCGTCTTACGGGATGGATATCTACGGGTGCAAAGCCTTGCCGGAGCTGCTGGAAAAGCTGCACGCCATTCCCCAGTTCCAGTGGATCAGGGTGATGTATCTGCATCCTGACCACTTTGAAACCGGCTGGCTGGAGCTGTGGAAAAGGCTTCCCAAGCTGCTGCCCTGTTTTGAGATTCCCATCCAGCACAGCGAAGACGGAATCCTGAGCTCCATGCGCAGAAAACTGGGCGGAATGGAGCTTATACACATGTTTCATAAGATTCGGGAAAGCTTGCCCCAGGCCGTTCTGCGCACCACTCTGATCTGCGGCTACCCGGGCGAGAAAAGGCGGCACGCGCAGGCCTTGCAGCGCTTCATCAGGGAAGTCCGCTTCCTGCATCTGGGCGCCTTCGTTTACTCCCCGGAAGAGGGCACCCTGGCCATCAGGATGGAAGGGCAGGTGCCCGTCCGCACCGCGAAAAACCGCCGCAACAGGCTTCTTGCCCTGCAAAGCGAAATATCCGCGGAGCTGCTGCAACAATATGTGGGACAGACTCTGCCCGTGCTGATTGAAGACTTTGATGAGCATGACGAGGAAGGAATGCTGCAGGGACGCGCCTGGTTCCAGGCTCCCGAAGTGGATGGCCTCACCTTCGTCGAACCTGCCGGTGTGGAACCTGGCAAGATCTACCCGGTGCTGGTCACTGACGTGATCGACATGGATCTCTTTGGCAGGATAGTTATATAATAAACGAGGAAACAATGAAAGTAGCTCTAACCGGCATCAAACCGACTGGAATTCCCCACATAGGCAACTATCTGGGAGCGATCAAGCCCGCCCTGAAGCTTAGCGAAACCTGCGAAGCACGTTATTTTATCGCGGATTACCACGCGCTGAACGCCTGCAAGGATCCAGCCGCGATACGCAACATGACTTTGGAGATCGCGGCAGCCTGGCTGGCTTCCGGGCTGGACCCCAAAAAGGTTCTTTTTTACAAGCAGTCGCTTGTGCCCCAGACCTTTGAGCTGCTCACCATATTGCTGGCCTTCACCCCCAAAGGCCTGATGAACCGAGCCCACGCCTACAAAGCCATGCTACAGGCCAATGCCGAAGCGGGCAGGGATCCGGACGACGGGGTGAACATGGGCCTCTATACCTATCCGGTCTTGATGGCGGCGGACATCCTGCTCTTCGATACGGACTACGTTCCGGTGGGAAATGACCAGTTTCAGCATGTGGAAATGGCGGTGGATATTGCCCAGAGCTTCAATTTCGTCTATGGGCAGGAGTGTTTCCGCCTGCCTCAGCCCCTTGCTACCGAACACAGCAAAACCCTGATGGGGCTGGACGGCCGCAAAATGTCCAAAAGCTATGGCAATATCATTCCCATATTCGCCCCCGAAAAAGAGCTGCGCAAGCTGGTGATGCGCATCGTCACCAACTCCCAGGGCGTGGAAGAACCCAAAGACCCGGAGACCTGCACCATCTTTTCTATCTACCGCAATTTTGCCACTCCTGAACAGGTGGAAGCACTGCGGCAACGCTATCTGGCTGGCGGGATGGGCTGGGGGCATGCCAAGCAGGAACTCTTTGAGGTGATGAACGCCGCCCTGACTCCGCTGCGGGAGCGCTACACGGAACTGATGGCAAATCCCCGGGGCATCATCGAGATTTTAGAAGAGGGCTCTGCCAGGGCGCGCCAGCTTGCCGCCGAAAAGATTCGCATGCTGCGCGACGTTATCGGCATGGATTAGAGGCCGGAATAAGCCGTCTCTGCCAAACATACAAGTTTTCAGCAAAGTTCAAACAGTCCTTAAAAGACTGGATCCCGGGTCAAGCAAGCTTGCCCGGGATGACGCAGTACATAGTCTGTAGATGCTTTCTTCAGGGTTGGCTGGTTGTTTCAAAAGACTGGATCACGGGTCAAGCCCGTGATGACACGGTATATAGACTGGGGGTATTTGTTTCGGGGCTGACGTCCACTACGGGGGAACCTTTCCACCATTTCACCTTTCCACCTTTCCACCTCAAAAACACCTTTCCAACTTTCCACGATCTTTTCATAGCACCTATATATATGGGGAAGCTTGTGCCTCATTTGCATCACCCTCACAGACAGTGGTCTTCCGGGGGTCATCCTTAACCTGGTAAGGGATGACCTAAGGATGATGGCACCAAATGCAGGAGCAGCAAAGGAGGGCGGTATGAAGCATTATGCGGATTGTATAGGAATAATTATGCGATTGTCAAGTAATTGATGCCGGTTTTTCCGGGCTGGGTGCTTGTTTCTAAAAGACTGGATCACGGGTAATGCGGTTCACGCAGATATGCGCGGATAAAAGAAAAGACGCGGATCGGCGCAGATTAATGTTATGTTAGGTTCGGGAATTGGTATTTGTTTTTCGGCTGGACACTTATCCTGTTCTTTTAATTCGTGTTAATTTGTGTAATTTGTGGATGATTATTCTAAAAGATTGGATCACGGCTCTATCCACCCCACCAAACCGCTAAGCGCTTTGGCGAGGACCCCGACAGCCCGTGATGACACGGTATGTAGTCTGGGGCGATTTGTTTTTACTTCCTACCCATCCGGTTTGAAAGAGAACAAGAAAAAACCCCACTGGCGCGGGGTTTGCAATATGTTAGGGCAAAAAGCCTATTCTTCTGGCAACCAGGAATCCAGCACGGTTGGTTTGGCATCCGGATTGGGATCGTCAATTTCGAAGGATTTGCCGGGGATATTATAGTTGACTTTGATGCCTTCCTTGCCAAAATCCTTGGTGGAGGTGGCGGTCACAACGCCATCGTCGCTGATGGTGAACCTAAATTCCTTGGTATCCAATTCAGAAGGCGGAAAGAGCTCACTGATATCGATCGGCCAGGCGCCGAATTCGTCTTTCGCCTGATAGGCTTTGGCGGCGGTGGTGACCTTTTCGAAGGTGGGCAAAATCTGCTCAAAGAGGTTTTGAGTTCTGGCGATCTCGGCTTTTTCTATCCGCATCTGTCTCAGTCCGAAGATAAAAATGAAGATCACTCCAGCCAGCAACAGGATCAAAATCATTTCCACCAGACCGAACCTGGGTCCGACTTTGAGTTCGTCTTTGGCGGCAGAATCTGTCTGCTTTACTTCTTTGGGTTTGGTATCGTTGAGAACAGGGGCTTTCTTTTTATCCATGACATCAGCCATGTGAACCTCCAGGGTATAGTTCTTTTTTTTTCATAATTTATAGCAAGCCATTTTTGTCAAAGGATTTGTTACAATCCCCAAAATCTGAAGGAGCGGAAGAGCATAATCTCGTGGGTGATGGCCTTGTCTTCGTGCTCAAATCTGAAGGTGTAGGTGAGGCGAAACTTTTCAGGCAGGAAGAGCCGCAGGGATGTGTCGTGGGTCACCGTGATCTTGGTCTGGCTCTGCAAATCGGTGGCTTCCTGCAGGGTGACCATATAGTCCAGATAGAGCTTGCGTCCCAGGTATTTACTGATGGAAACGTTGAGATTGTTGAGCAGGATGGACGAGCTGAATCTGGCCACGTCTCCCATCAGTTGGTTCATGTTGCCAAAGCCGCCGGATTGACCGGAGACCGTGGAATACTCGTTGAACAGGTTTTGGATAAAGCCCGCGTTGATGCTCACGCTATCCAGCCTCAGCCAGCGGCGCAGGCTGTTTTCCACCGGCAGGAGGAAGGGGGCCACCAGCGAGGAATTGAGATTGTCCGAGATCAGGTTGAGCGCTTCATCCTTCAAGGCGTTGCCATCCTGCTGCCCCTCTTCATTTCCGGAGGCGCTGTATCTGAGCCGGGCAAAGATGTTGGAGATGGTGCGGTCGTCCGGATTATCGCTCTGGAGCGAGAATTTGAGGCGGTCAAAGATCGGTTTGGAGGTGTCGGAATCGGTGCTTACCGCCAGGGTGATGATGGTTCCGTCCTCCGCCCTGCGGTAAAACGATCCCTCGATATCGATCAGGTCTTGGGATTCCAGGATATTGATGGTGAGTTCCTCGGCCTGGAACACGGTGCCAAAGAAGTCGATGGAGCCGCGTTGCGCCAGGAAATATGCCTCCGCGGCGTGCCACTCCTTGCCGTCATAGATGATATGCAGATGGGCGTCCGGTTCGATATAAAGCTCTGTGGGGTAGGTGGTGTATTTAATATTGTCCTTTAGGCGGATCATCAGATCCATGGTGAAGGGCAGGGGCAGCTCCTCAGTTTGCTCCTGCGGTTTGCTGAGCGCGCCGCTGAAGCTGTAGATCAGATTGAGGAGGTTGTCGGTATTGGGCGGATACACGGCATCCGCGTTGTAAACCAGCACTTCCGCCGAGATCGCCATGTCTTCGAAAGGACCGCGCACGGTGGCATATTCGGAGTTTTGCCCGCGCAACACAATGTTGCTGGAAGTGCGGGGCACGGTGAAGAGGGGGATGTTGGCGATGATGCCCGGTTCGTCGATCTTGAGCTTCAAGCTGCCAAGATCCAGAAATCCCACCGAGAAATGAGAACTGCTGTCCTCGCCAAACTCGTTGAGGATAGTCAGCTTACCCTTGCCCATGAAGGCATGGGCGGAGTCGATATTTACCCTGTTGTTGTCAAAACTGAGTTCAAAGTTGAGATCGCGGATCGGTTCGGGCTGGTCTTTGATTGAAATCGAAGCCCGCCTCAGGGACAGATTTCCGCTCTTGATCAGGAACTGGTCTTCCAGGGTTTGCACCGTGCATTGCAGGTCGGATTCGCCGCGGGCTGAGGTGATGATATCCAGAGACCTGTCCAGCCAGTCAAAGAGATATCCCTGCACCTTCAGTTCCAGGCTGTTGCCGCCCTCAAAGAAGTTTTGGGTGAGGAAATTGTAATCCAAGGCGCCGGAACATTCCACTTTGGCCAGATCAGCCGCGCGGACAAACAGGGTGTCCACCCGCAAAAGCTCGGGGAACTGAGCCAGCCGCACATCCAGGTCTTCCAAATCCAGCATATCCGGAATGCTGATCCTGGGTGAGTTCAGATCGGCAGTAAAGCTGATCTCCCGTTCCGCGCTGATGAAACTGTCCACTGCCAGTCCCAGTTCTCCACTGATCGCGCCTTCCGCCGGAGCGGATTCCAACAGGTCGCCAAATCCCAGTTTGTCGAGCGTGGCCTTCAGGTCCAGGGAGCCTTGATCGATGAGATTGGCGGTGCCTTGCAGCGCGATAAGCTGACGCAGCGGATTGTTCACGGTTCCCGCAATCTCTATATGCTCCGGCTGCCCCTGTAAACTTAGCCTTGCCTGCAGGGGCTGGACTCCAGGCAGCTTCAGTTCACCCAGCATCACCTCCGCCTGCAGTTCCTCACCGCGTTGCTGATTGTAGCTCACAGAAAACCCCAGGCCGGAAAACTCAGGCAGGTCAAGGATTGGGTAATAGTCGCTGATCTGGCTGCTGGAAAGGTCTTTCAGGCTGAGATCAAAGGCGAAATCCCGCAGGTCATTCAGATCCAGGTCTCCACTGAGCAGGAGTTGCTGGTTCAAATCGAGTGAATGGACTTTCAGGGCAGTGTTATCCAGTTCGCACACCAAATCCAGATCGAGAGGCTGGCCATTGAAGCTGCCAGATTCTGTTTTCAGGGAGGCAAAACCCTGTCGCGACTTCATGTTGTAGGAGCCAAGCAGGTCCAGCCCGGAATTCAGTTCGATCTGTCCCCGGGTGCCAAGCGTCAGGCTCGAGGAGGCGACAATCTCATCTCCCTGCATAAAAGCGGAGAGCTGTCCGCCCACCAGGGGGGCGAGCTGGCTTAGCAGCGGATGGGGATAGATTCCAGCTACTTCCAGGGTATTGAGGTTGGCATCAAGCAGCAAATTCCTGTCCAGCAGATCACCCACCGCGCTGATTTGGGTGCCGTCCGCCGCTTTCAGGTCCAAGTCCACATAGTAGTTCTGTTGTTGTCCGCTGCTTGCCGGAACAAGCAACAACTGCCCAATGATGCCGTCAAAACTCATTCCCTGACCACGGAAATCGATACCACCAAAAGTGGCTTTCACTTCCGGCAGCTTGTCATATAAGGCAAGCTCGAGCTCAGCCGAGCCGTCAATGCTCAGAGGAGGGTTCGCGCCTGCCACGGGAGAGACATCCAGGGTGGCAAGCAGACGGCGATACTTGGTGTCCATCGCGCCAGCCAGGCTGACTGCCAGACCGTTCCAGATCGCATCCTGCAAACTGAAAGAAAGCTCTTCCTCGCTATAGTTGGCTTCCAGAGTAACCGCTCTGACCTCCTGTCCCTGATAGGAGATGCCTGGGGATGAAGCCTTTAAGGAAAGCGAGGGAGATTTGAGCGGCCCTTCCGCAAAGAGCTGAGCGTCCACCCGTCCCGACAAGCCAGGATCGAGCATGCCAAGATCCAGTTGGAGGGTAAGTTCGCTTGGCTGAAGGGACATCTTTCCCCCCAGGCCTGTCAAGCTCAGGCTTCCTCCCAGGGAGCTGCTACCCACGTTGCTGGGCGAGATATCGGCAGAAAGGCGGTCGCCATCTATCTCTGCCGTCAGATAAGGGATGCGCACCGGATAGTCATCAAGCAGGGTGGCGTGGGTGTTCCAGAGTATCGCCTTGCCGCTCATCTCGATGCGGGCATTTTTGGCGGGCTGGGAGGCGTCAAGCACAAGGTTAAGTTCCGTGCCCGCGCCCTTGATCTGGGGATGGTCGATGTATTGGGGGATAAAGTTTCTGATCTCGGCATGGCTGGAAACGAGGCGCCCCTTGTCCAGAACCGCCGTCGCAGATATTTGTCCCTTGCTGGAGCTGCGCGCGCTGAGGCTGACTCTGGTTACCTTGGAATTGCGCGCCTCAATATCGATGGCGCCAAGGCTGTCAGCCAGCACCAGCATGCCTTCTTCCGTGAGCGCGAGCGGAATCTCGCCCCGAAAGCGGAAGCTGGATTCCTTAACTTTCAGGTCGTTGAAAAAAGGGGTCAGGTCCGGAAGTTCAAACCTCTTGCCAGGTTTCTTGGGTTCTTCATCGGGCAAGAGGTTGAAGGCTACATCCGCCTTGTTGATCTCAATATGGTTCAGGATGTTGCGGATTTTGAAACCGGAAACGATAAAGCGCAGCAGATTGAAGCGCACCCGGGCGTTGTCCACCTCGAAAGAGAGGGAGTTGTCCGCTGCCTTGAAACTGATGCCCTGAGCATAGACTTGCCTGTCACTGATGGTGAAATCCGCAATGCGCAACTTTCCGCCGAGCGCCTTACCCGCTTCCCGCTCCACTATTCCCTTCACAGTGCCCTGCAGGTCGAGAGCATACCATGCGAAGAAGAACAAGCTGTTGATCAGCAGCAGAAAGAGAATGAAGGACAGGAACTTGCGCGGGCGTTTCATGGTCTCAGAACAGTATCCCGTCTCTCAGTTCATATCTTTTCTTGCTGCGTCCAGCCAGCTCCGCGTCGTGGGTCACGATCACAAAGGTCTGCCCCAGTTCCCGGTTCAGCTTCTCAAAAAGGTTCCAGATTTCCATGCTGTGCTGTGGGTCCAGATTTCCCGTGGGCTCATCCGCCAATACTATTTTGGGTTTGTTGATCAGGGCTCGCGCCAGCGCCAGCCTTTGCTGTTCGCCTCCGCTGAGCATATTCGGATAGTGGTTCACCCGCTGCTCCAAATCAAGCAAAGCCAGCAGTTCATCCGCCCGCTGGAAAGCGCTGTGCTTGTTCGAACCGGCAATCAGCATCGGCAGGGCAACGTTTTCTCTGGAGTTAAGATCCTCCATCAGATAGTGAAACTGAAACACGAAGCCGATATCCCGGTTGCGGATCTGGTTGGCTTTGGCCATTTTGGAAGACACCTCTTCACCGCCGATCAGCACTTTGCCACTGTCGGGATCATCCAAAAGCCCCAGAATATGCAAGAGCGTGCTCTTTCCGCAGCCAGATTTTCCGGTGATGCAGACAAGTTCTCCGCATTCCACCTCAAAGTTTGTATCTCTCAGGACTTCTATGAGTTGACCCCGGTCAGAGTAGGTCTTGTGCAGCGATTTTCCAGCCAGGCAGATCAATTTGCTTCCTCCTTAGGGATTTCGCAGAAGATCGATGATGAACATGCGGTCTATCCTGCGCAGGGGGATTCTGATGCACAGAATGGCGACAACGGCGGCTACCAGAAAGATCACCAGCTGGTTCAGCGGTGAAACGTAGAGCTCGAGGCGGTTGATAAAGTAAACTTCTCCCTTGAGCTGATAGAAGCGCTGATGCACCACCAGCCAGGAAAGGATGTAGCCAAAGAGTTGCCCGGCAAGGATGGATGCCAGGCAGACAAAGGCCACCTGGTAATAGAGCAGCCGCTTGATGGTGCCTGAGCCGGCGCCCAGGGTCTTGAGCACAGCGATCTCGTTCTTTTTGTCATAGATCAGTGTGCTTACCGCGCTGATTACATTGATTCCTGCGATCAGCAGCAGAAAGCTGAAGATGATAAAGATAAGCCACTTCTGCATTTTTACTATGCGCAGCAACTGGGTGTTGGCCACTCCTGTGGCGCTCATATCCCGTCCCAACAACTTGCCAAAGTCATAAGCCAAGTCTTCCACCCCATCGAGGTATTCAGGTTTGAGCTTGATCTCCAGGCTGCTGAAACCCTCGGGCAGGCTGATGATCTCTCGCGCATCGTTCAGATTGCAGATGATCAGGGAGCGGTCGTATTCGTAAAAGCCAGAGTCATAGATGCCTGTAATTTTCATGGGATGATCGTTGGGATACAGTCCCAGGGGGCTGATCTGATCCATCCTGGGATAGACCAGATGCAGGGTGTCGCCCAGAGCCAGTCCCAGTTCCCTGGCCAGATAGCTGCCCACGACCACTTCTCCCTGACCTGCGAGGGCCTTGCCTTTTTTAACATATTTGGCATAGTTGACGCGTCCCCCCCGTTTCCAGGCATAGGCATTCACCAGCCCGCCCCTGACCTTGTTTCCGCTATAGGCCATCAGGTTGAAAGTGAGTTTGGGTGTGAGCAATGATATCTCCGCCCGTTCCGCGAGAGCCTGCCTGGCTGTTTCGCAGCTTTGGGGATCCAGGTGCTGAGAGTACACCGCCTGTATGCTGATATGGGGAAATGAATCCAGCAAAGCGGATTTCAGGGCTCGCTCATAGCCTTCAAAGAGGTTGAGGGCGGCTGTGAGGATGCCCACGGAAAGCACAATCCCCAAGACCATGAACACAAAGCTGAAGCGCAGGAGATTGCGCTTGGGTTCTTGCACATAGCGTTGCAGGAAAAAGCGCTCCACCTGATTCACTCTATTTGGCCTCCGGTGCGGGGAGATTGATCGTCTTCTCTATCGAAACAGGCAGACCCTGTTCAGGAACCACCCGGTTGATGATCAGCTCCGAAATCAGCCCCAGAGAGATGAACTGCAATCCGCCCAGGATGAGCATAATGCCCAGAAAGAGCAGGGGCCGGTTGTAAAGCGGCTGTCCAAAAAAGAGTTTGAGGACAGTGAGATAGATCGTGATGGCGGTTCCCAACAGCGTGGAGATCAAGCCAATGCGGCCAAAGAGATAAAGCGGGCTTTTGACATATTGGGTCACCATCTTCACCGTGAGCAGGTCGAAGAACCCACGCAGATATCTCTCGAACCCATACTTGGACTTGCCAAATTCGCGCCGCCTGTGTTCCACCGGAATCTCGGTGATCCGGTAACCCAGAGAATGTGCCAGCGCGGGGATGTAGCGGTGCATTTCGCCATACATCCTCAATTCCTTGACCACCTCACGGCGGTACGCTTTGAACCCGCAGTTGTAATCACGCAGTTTGAGGCCGAAAGCGCGGGCGGTGACAAAGTTGAACAGCTTTGAAGGTATCACCTTGTGCAGGGGATCCAGGCGCTTGCGCTTCCATCCGGTCACCAGATCCCAGCCTTCATCGAGCTTAGCCAGAAAATGGGGAATCTCTTGGGGATTGTCCTGCAGATCGGCATCCAGGGTAAAGACCACATCTCCCTGGGCAAGCTGGAACCCGCACTGCAGAGCCGCCGCCTTGCCAAAGTTGCGGCGAAACTTGACCACCCGGATATTGGCATCAGCCTCTGCCAGTTCGGACATCACGTCAAAGCTCGCATCCTTGCTGCCGTCATCGATGAAGATGATCTCATATGCGTGGGGATGGCTGTTGGCAACTATTTCCGCCACCAGTTGCCGCAGAGAATCCTGTTCGTTGAGGGTGGGGATCACATAGGAAAGCAACATAAAACTACCTTACTCAAACAAATATCCTGGTGATTGACATGACCAGGGCAGACGCCAGCGGCATTTCCAGATTGTCGTCTATGGGCAGGTTGGCCACCTCGGACGCCGTAGCAGCCAGAGCGCCGGTGAAAGCCGTTATGGGATTGAGCTTGAAGGCAAGGGCATAGATGAAGCAGCTCAGGAAACAGGCCAGGCTGCCTTCCAGTGACTTATTGCCGCCGCGAAACTTGCGCTTGCCCAGGTTTATTCCCACCAAAGCGGCAAAGGTATCACCGATCGAAAGGAAAGACATGGCAAAGAAAGCCACTTCCGGCTCGAAGAACGTAACGCAGATCATTGCCGAAAAAAGCAGATAAGTGGCTCCGGTGAAATCGCGCACCTCATGCTTGCGCAGCACGATGCCGAATATCTTCCAGAAAGTCTTGCGGAAGCTTTTCTGCCAGAAGCGCTGGAACTCTATGACCATGCTAACCATGAACGCCGCCAGCAACAGATAGGACATCCAGTCGCGCTGCTCGAAACCCAGCACATACCGATAGAAAAGCGGGATCGACAACGATCCGATGTGGATGCTTTTACGCAGGGTTTCTTTCACGTGGATCATGGGCCTGGCTACCTTGATTTATGCTCTTTCCTTTTGCGAAACTCCAGCAAGCGCACTGTCTGGGGCCCTTTCCAGGAAACGATCGCCTCGCCTTGCTCCCCGCTGCGCAGATTGCTTCCGCAGTTTTCGATATTGAAGCGCTTTTGCAGATCATCGACACTAACGTTGCGGATCAGGATGACAGGCTCGGGATTCTGCTGGCCGAAGGGGAGCAACAGTTCAAGCTCCCGCCAGGCTTCCACGCTGAGGTCTGCCAAATCCGCTTTGGCGTCCACTTCAATTTCCCGCTTGGCATGATCTTGATCCAGTTCGGACTTGAGGTATTCGTTGTAGCACTCCAGGAAGGCATCGTAATTCTCCTTATCCAGCGAGAAACCTGCCGCCTTGACGTGCCCGCCATACTGGATCAGCAAATCCCGGCAATGGCGGAAGGCCTCCACCATGTTGAAACCATCGGAGCAGCGCCCTTCACAGACGATATGTCCGTTGTGGGGCGCCAGGATAATGGTGGGTGTTCCCAGTTTGTTCTGAATATAGGTTGCCGCCGTGCCGAGCAGGCTGTAGGGGATCACTCCCTCGTCATCAAAATAGATGAATCCGTTGCCCTCATAATCCACGGTGATGGTATCCAAAAACCTGAAGACCTTGTTCAGTTCGCTTTCCCATTGTTTTTTCTGGGCTTCCATATCTTCAAACAGCTCGGCTTTGGCATCGCCCATCTGCAACAAAAAGCGCATCGCGGTGTGTTGTCCCCGTTCTTCCCTGCCATTGGCGATCAGCCTGGATGCCGACTGCATAAAGTTGAAGATGTCCGTATAGCTGTCGATGCGGTTGAAGTTGCGCAGCAAAAAATCCACGCTTTGGTCATGTATATCGTTCCATCTTTCAAACACATGGCGCACGATTACCCTGTTCAGTCCAATCATAGGCACCTTGTCCGCGATGGAGCCAACCGCCGTCCAGAAGAAAGCGGATTCCGGCACGGGATGTTCGAGCAGCCTGCCCAGATAGCGGGTAAGCATCAGCACAACCCCCACTCCCGCCAAAGCTTTGAAGGGATACTGGCAGTCAGGCAGTTGGGGATTGACGATGCCATAGGCCTTGGGAAGCTGTTCCGGCTGGATCAGGTGGTGATCCACGATGATCGTGTCACAGCCAAGCCTGCTGAGGGCTTCCACCCCCTGATAGCTGGAAATGCCGTTGTCAACGGCGATCGCCAGCGTGTAGCCCCCATCACGCACATAGTCGATGAAGCCCTGCTGAATGCCGTGCGGTTCCAGGTTGCGGTTGGGGATAAAGTAGTTGTGCCTCTGATAGCCGCAGGAGTTTAAAAACTGGTAGAGGATGTAGGTGCTGGTGATGCCATCCGGATCGTCATGCCCGAAGATCACCAGCGGTTCATTGGAATAGAGCGCTTTACGGATGCGGTCGGAAACCAGGTCGATATTGGCAAGCAGCGCTTCATCGGGCAGGTCTTCCACTGTAGCGCGCAGGTCTGCTTCCAGAAGTCCTCTTCTGGCAGCCACCGCGCGCAGAATTCGTTTACCTTCCGGGTTTGCTTGTGATCCCATCACTATTCAGCGTCCTCCTTCACAGGTATCTCTCTGGGGGCGCTGCGGTTGGCAGCTTTGTTCAGAAGGTCGGATCCGGTAAAGCCAAACATCAGCATGAAGCTATTGTCGGAAAGCCCGTTCTGATCCAGCGATCCTCTTTGCAGATACTGAAAACCGATGTCGATCCTGTTTTGCCCGTCCTTGAATTTCACGGACATGCCTCCGCTCAACGTCAGCTCGTCCAGATACTCTCCGCCGGAGCGGAAAGGCAACTGGCGGTAGGCAACCCCAGCCCGCAGGGGCAGCCTCAAAAACACCTTTTTATCCTTGTCGGGACGCGGTTCGTAAGCCAGGCCCAGCCCCAGTTTCCAGCCGTCCCGGTAATCCTCCTCATTGATCTGGCTCCACAGCTCATAGTTAAGGTCGCTGGCTACCTTGATCTCCTTGCTCAAACGCGCGGTTCCGCTCAAGCCGAGCCTGTCGGGAAGCTTGTATTCGCAGTCGCTTTGCTCCTCCTCGTGGATGGAGGTGCGGGTCTCATCGCCTTTGAGGGTGGCGCGCAAGCCATAGTACGCGCCAAAGGAGTAGTTGTCAAAATACTTGAGCACGCCGGCGGTCAGGCTGGGATTGCTGTATCCCCTGGAAAGCTCTTCCCTGGTGTTAAAATACACGTCCGCGTCCGTGCGTGACAAAGTGCGCGTCTCGTGCCCGAAATAGTAGTTGCCGCTCACTCCCGCCTGAAATCCCGGCCAGGCGTAACTGTAGATCAGATCGCCCCGGAACAGGTATCTGTCCATGCTTTGCTTTTCCAGCGAGCCGTTGAACTCTCGCTGGTTTTCCACCACCCCGGAGGCTTGGGAATGGAACTGGAAGCCCACGCGGTGGCTTTTGACGGGAACGCTCAGGCTGAAATAGGGGAAGTCCAGCGAGTTGTCCAGATAGCTGTAATCGCCTCCCCCGTCCCTGGAACGGTACCGGTTATAGCCGGCCAGGATGCCGGTGGAAAACAGAGTCCGGTTGCCAAGGCTGCTCATGGCGGGGTTGCCGTAACCCGCGTTGATGCGGAAGATGTCGCTGGCGCCGGTGTCCCCCATGCCCAGGCTGTAGATATCCGTGCCGTAATACTGCACTGGAAAGCCATCATAGGAAAAGATGGAGTTGCCCGCCCACAACCAGCCCGCGGCCAGACAGAGCGCAAAGCTCAGGATCAGTAGTTTATTCATTATCTATCTCTTTGGATTTATTTAGTTTTCTTGCTTTTTTTGCTTTTGCCTTTGTGTCCGGCTTTGTGATGTTGCGGTTTCACCGGATCAGGCGGCACTCGGAAAAACCGGTGCGCGTTGATAAAAGCTTGTTCGGCAATCTCGTTGGGCGTGGTTTCCCGCACCTCAGCCAGCTTTTCTGCCACTTTGTGCAGATGCAGCGGGCTGTTGCGCTCTCCCCGGTGATGCTGGGGAGGCAGGTAGGGGCAGTCGGTTTCCAGCATGAACTGGTCTGCCGGCACCATGCGGATCACGTCGTTCAGATTGGAGTTGGCATAGGTGACCGTGGCGGTGAAGGAGATCAGCCAGCCCTCGTCCAGCACCTGCTGGGCAAAGATGATATCGCCGGAAAAGCAGTGGAATACAACGTCTTTGGCGTTTACGCTTTTCAGTATCTTGAAGCACTCCTGGTGAGCGTCCCGGTTGTGCACCACAATCGGCAGGTCATAATCCACGGCCAGCATCGCCTGGTTGTAAAAAACATCCCGCTGCACCGTAAAAGGCGACAGGTTGCGGAAAAAGTCCAGACCGATCTCTCCGATCGCCAGCACCTTTTTTTCTCTGGCCAGACGCTTCACAAACTCGGCATCGAAATCGGTGGCATCGTGGGGATGGTATCCCACCGTGGCAAAGATATGGGGATGCTTCTTCGCCAGTTCCAGCGAATTAAGCGAGGTTTCGCGGTTAAAACCGATGTTGATGATATACTCGATTCCGCTGTCGAAGCATTTCTGGATCAGCGCTTCCCGGTCTGGTTCAAAATCCGGCAGGTCGAGGTGGGCATGTGTTTCAAACAGTCTCATGTATAGTGCTTTATCCCTAAGATATATTTCAAACAAGAAAAATACACGGCTGATTTCTTGTCAATTGAAAAGAACAATCCGACCTCGCGGAGGAAGCTCTCCGCAGTTTTTTCCAACCGAATTGTTCCCTATGGATTGTCCACGGTATCATTTCTGTGCGAGGATCCCTTCAGATGCGGCTTTCCCGCGTCTTTGCCCTTTGCACCACAGTTAGTTGATAGGGATGAATTATTTCCTTGACTTAAACTGGCATCGGAATATTATGACTCGAACCACAAAAAATATGAGGTAAATTTAATGACAAAGATTACACGCATCATTCTGATAGCATTGGTTATAATGGCTGTCTCACAGCTTGCTTTCGCCTTTGAAAGCACCGTTAGCCTGCGCGGCGGACTCACCATGTCCAAAAGCGATTTTGACGGAACTGACGACACCCACGGCAATTTCGGCCTTTCCTATGAAGCATGGCTCAAGGACTATCTGAGCGTCGGCATCGCTCCCTATATGACCCGCATGGGCGGCGAGCGCGATGTGGAAAAACAAAATCAAACCGGCAACTACGAAGCCAGCCTGTTCGGCGCCGACCTGCTGGTAAAATACCGTCCCACCAAGAAAGCGGTCATCAATTTTGAAGACTGCGCCCTGACCCGCATCGCCCCCTACGCCAATCTGGGCCTGGGCCTTGCCAGCTTCAGCTCCGAGGGTTACCTCCAGCCGGTGGCGGGTGGCAAAAAGACAGAATTTGACGAAAGCGGCCTGGCATTTATGCTTCCCACCTTTGGCGTGGGCGTGTCTTTCATGACCAAATGGAACCTGAATATGGACCTTGGCCTGCAGCTTGTGCACTCACTCAACGACAAGATCGACAACCTCGAAGAAGACGACATGAACGACGGCTTCCTCAATCCATACCTGAGCGTTGGCTACACCTTCGGCGGCAAAAAGGACGACAGCTCCGCCCGCAGAAAACCCACCCGCATCTTGCGCAACTATGTGACCATGGAAGAAGACTTCTCCCTCAAGGGAGTCCAGTTTGAATTTGACAGCGACAAGCTGACCGATGAAGCCCAGGACATCCTCAAAGAAGTGGTGGAAGCCATGCAGAAAAGCCCCAAGGTCAAACTCGACATCCAGGGCCACACCGACAACGTCGGCACCGATAAATACAACGATGACCTCTCCCTGCGTCGCGCCGAGTCTGTGAAGAAATTCCTGGCCAGCAACGGCATCGATGAAGCCCGCCTCACCACCCAGGGCTTTGGCTCCTCCCAACCCATCGCCACCAACGATACTGAAGAAGGCCGCGCCGAAAACCGCCGCATCGAATTCGTTATCGTTAAGTAAGATATTACGTTAGGCAGCCGCAACGCGCTGCATAATCCTTCAGCCCCCAGCCACTTGGGGGCTTTTCTTTGCCCCTTTCGCGCGGAACTTGCCAATTAATGCGCATGCCTGAAATAAATGCCGCCCTCATTTGACGGGGTGGGCTAAGTCTATATTTTCCGTAGGTCATCCTTAACTTGGTGAGGGATGACCTAAGGATGATGGCACCAAATGCAGGAGCAGCAAGGGAGGGCGCTATGAAGGAATATGCAGATTATTGACATTGTATTTGGTGAATGTAATACTATATTGTTTGCGTTCTGTTTATGAGTTGGTGAAATGGTGGAAAGGATTATAGAACGCGGATAACGGGATCGACAGGATCAGCAGGATATTTGAAGGTGAAAAGGTAGTTCACGCAGATTGGCGCAGATAAAAGCGCAGATATTTGACGGTGGAATGGTTCCCCCCGAAACAAAACACACCGGACCTCAAAACTGTGTCATCCCGGGCAGCGACCCGGGATCCAGTTCCCAGGGGTGGCAAAGTCCGTTTGCCACAGAGACCGGAGGTCTCTTCCAGACAGGCAACTCCGTTGCCTCTGCCGAACAGACTTCGGCAGCCCTTATATTATCCGCGTAAATATGTGTGAACCGCTTGAGCTGGGAGCCAGTGTTTGATAATAATGTTTGAAGTCCGAGCCGGCTTCAGGACTTGCATAAGCATGAAACCTATATTGCCGTCTCGAACTCCAAACACAGCCAGCATGGAGTTCAAGAGCCTTACCAGACTGCAAACTGCCTCCAGACAAGTTGGCTCTTGGACTTCATGCGGACAGAGAGCCAGTAATGAAAACACAAACGCAAGATCATCATACTCAAATAAAGCAAAGTATGAAACTGCAAACGGAAGAATGTCATGCCAGAAAAAAGTAAATTGTGATAACGCAAAAGCAAAGAATATCATACGGCGTCAGCCGCGGATACCGACAAAGAGAAAAAAGAACTTGACCTGTAATTATCAGATGATAAAATGCGCTTAGTAGCTTTGCAATAATAAGATTGTTAGTAACGAGGAGTGCCGTATGCCCTCAAAGAGCCGTAAAAACAAGGGGTGGAGTCTTGCGCCAGCATCTGGGGCACAGCTTTATGCCCTCCCCGCTTATGGGAGTTGACATGCAAAGATATAGATGGATCATAGCCGGGCTCTTGTGTTTGATGGGCATGGGGCTGCGTGCCGTAACCAGAATTGTCGATATCAACGGAGCAGGGCAATATTCCAGTATTCAAACGGCGGTTACAGCATCGTCACCCGGGGATTCAATTCTTGTGTACCCGGGCAGGTATATGGAGAATGTAAATATTTCTGTAAACAATATCGTTATCGTAAGTTTGGAATATTCATCCAATGACCCCTCATATATTGCTTCAACCATCATTGATGGCGGCCTGAATGCGCGAGGCATAAGAGTCAACCAAAATGTCCAGAACATCAGTATCCGTGGCTTTTCCATAACTAATAGCAGGACAGGAATATCATTAGGGGAGAATAGCACATCAGTAATTACAAATTGTTCACTGTTTGGAAATGCTTCTCCATACGGAGCAGGCATAAACATATTTAAGAGCACGACAGTGCTGAGTGGGGTTCGGATATTTGACAATTATGCTTATATAATGGCAGGTGGTATATACATCAATGGCTACATGGGGTCAGTAAACGTTACCTTTGATCCGGTTAACCGCTGTTCCATATACAACAACACAGCCGGGGCAGGACAGGATATAGTTGCCCACTCGATCAACAATGACCTGAGCATTCCCCTCGAGATGTTCACGGTAACCAATCCCAGCAGTTTCTACGCCGCAGCTTTAAGGGCTTCCGGCAATGAATTTGAACTGCTGATAGACGCCCAGGCGTTCCATCACCAGGAGATCAACCACGACCTATACGTGTCTCCGGAGGGAGACGACGCCAACGACGGTTTGAGTCCCGCGACAGCCCTCAAGACAATCAGAACGGCAATCTACAGGGTTGCCTCCGACAGCTCGAACCCTAAGACGGTACACCTGCTTCCGGGCACCTATTCCCGCACCGTCAACCAGCAGGTGTTTCCAATACCTTTAAAAAGCTGGGTAAGGGTCAGGGGTGCAGGGATTGAGGAGACCCAGGTAGTGGGTGAGATGGACCCATTTTATGCCAATGTGCAATACAATCCTTTAAATGTATTCACAAGCTTTTATCAGAGCAATGCCAGCCTGGAGGACCTGTCCATCACTTCCACCGGATCGGACAACAGTTGTGCTATCTGGGGCTTTGAGGAAGAAGCGCTGCACCTGAAAAACCTCAGGATGCATGAACTGAGTCCGGATTTGTATGCAGTGATAGATATTTCACGGGCTTCAAATGTATTTTGGGATGGTATTACGATCGAGGATATAACAACCGACCAAATGGGAATGTTATATACTGATGGCTACATCACCGGAACAATCCGGAACTCAGTTTTCAGAAACGCAGCATCAACATATACCAGTAATCAAGTGTGGGCAAAGCCTTTAATATGGACATCGGCAGGACAGAGTTTTACAGTAGAGAATTCAATATTTACTAATCTATCAATGGCGGATGATGATGCTCAGGCTATTTGTTTTGGTGGAGTTTTAAATCCCCAATCACAACAGTATTATACGTTCCGGAACTGTTTGTTTTCGAATATAAACTGCAACGAAAGAGGTGTGTTAATAGTTGGACACACATATCCGGAGATGAACATCACCAATTGCACCTTTTCCGGGCATACCGGTAACGGCGAAGCTCTGATGGTAAATGGGAATGTAACAATCTCCAACTGCATATTTTATAACAACAGGTCCAAGGAAATCGCCATCAATCCCATGGATGGGACAGGTATCCCCACTACATTGACCCTCGAAAACAACCTGATCAGGAATGGTTATAGCGATATTTGGCCATGGATTGGTTGTACAATTAACTACTCTGATACCAATATCACTGGCAACCCCCTCTTTCTGGGTGGTGATGATACCAACGATCCGCTCTATTACAGCCTTTCCGCCGCCTCACCCTGCATCAACTGCGGGACTCCGGACACGGAGGGCCTTGGCCTGCTTCCTTACGATCTGGCAGGCAACTGGCGCATCTGGGATGGTCGCATCGACATGGGCTGTTATGAGTATGGAGCAGAGCCCTGGGTTGCCATTGACGATCCGGTGGTTCCGGAGCTACCTGCCCCGAAGCTTGCCGCCTATCCCAATCCCTTTACGGTTTTCACCAATCTCAAGGTTATTCTGTCCTCCAATCAGTGTAATAACAAAACAAGGGTAACAAGCACAAGCATAGACATCTACAACATCAAGGGACAAAGAGTAAAGAGCATCGCGCTTGATCCCGGCAAGGCAGGTGAGCAATTCAGCTATTGGGATGGCAGGGATGAAGCTGGCAGGCAGTGTTCCAGCGGTGTTTACATTCTCAACCTGAAGGTCAATGGGATAGGGGCGTTGAGTAAAAAGGTTACGCTTGTCAGGTGATGTTTATGGTGGTTGTTTGAAGCCTTAAAAGACTGGATCCCGGGGCAAGCTATCTCACCCCAACGGATCGTTGCCGATCCGTCGAGGACCCCGGCTTGCCCGGGATGACACGGGTTGGTGTCTGATGCGCTTTGTTTTGTGGTCGGGTGATTGTTTTTAAAAGACTGGATCACGGCTCGCAGGCCGTGATGACACAGTTTTATGGTTTGGTGTGGTTTGTTTCGGGGTCGGGTGGTTGTTTCTAAAAGACTGGATCACAGCTCTCAGGCCGTGATGACACGGTTGGTAGTCTGGGGGGCTTTGTTTCGGTATCGGGTGGTTGTTTTTTGGCTGGACACTTGCCCCAATCCTGTTCTTATAATTCGTGTTAATTCGTGTAATTCGTGGGCGTTTCTAAAAGACTGGATCCCGGGTCAGCCACCCCAGAGGGGCCCCGTCTGCCCGGGATGACACGGAGTATGGTCTGGGGTGCTTGTTTTCAGGGCTCCTTTCCACCATTTCACCTTTCCACCCTTTATAATTCGTGTAATTCGTGGACAATATTTAAAACTGAAGTGATGCGGTTTTTCTTGACTGAACCCAAGCGGTGGAAAAGATGAGCAACCATGGCTTGCCAAAGAAAAAGCGACAGGGAACAGCATGTATATAATCAAAGCTTACGTTGAAAGGATAAAGGGGTTCTACTCCATATTGGGGGAGTGCGTTGACAGCTACAGGATGGTGAAGCCACGCAAACCATTGGCGCGGCAGATCTGGGAATTCCTGGCCCTCAGCCTGCATTGGCGCGCATTTCCCCAGCAGTATTTCCAGCACCGGATGTTCGCGAAGGACTGCCAGCTCAGCCTTGCCCAAATGAAGAGCTACGTGCCTCCCACCACTTGGTGGAGGATTTCGCAACGAGCCCACACTCCCCACAATTACAGCATCATCTGCAGGGATAAAAGCCTATTTGCAGACCTGATGGAACGCTATGGCCTTCCGCATCCGGGCATAATCCTCAAATACAGGGGAAGACGCTTTTACGGCGCGGATGGCCAGCCTCTGACGGACAGCGCCGCCGACGTCCTGATCCAAAGCCAGAAATCAGGCAGATTGATCCTCAAATACAGTATGGGCAGGCTTGGCACGGATATCTTTGCCTACGACCTCAATGCCGATGGCAACTTCAAACACGGCGGTGAGATACTATCTGCGCAACAGATCAGGCAGCGCTGCGGAAAACGCCCGTTCATCCTGCAGCCTGGCGTTGAGCAATGCGAGTCCCTGAGCCGGGTCTATCCCGATTCCGTAAACTCGATCAGGGTGCTGAGCCGCTACCGGCGTGGCCAGGCAAAGATACTCGCCGCCAGCATCCGCTTTGGCAGGGACGGCCAGGTTGTGGACAATATGCACAAGGGCGGCCTGGCTTTGAATGTGAATCTGGAAACTGGCAGACTGGACAGGGTGGGCACAGCTTTTTACGACACGCTGAGTTATGAGGCGCATCCCAACAGCGGAATCCGCTTCGAAGACGTGACGGTGGAGCATTGGCAGGAGCTGAAAAACCTGGTTGAAAGAGCATGCCACGCCTTCCACGAACTGGAATTCGCAGGATGGGACGTGGCGGTGTCGGTCAACGGGCCGGTGATCCTGGAAATCAACGCCTGCCCTGACCTCTATCTTTCCCAGCTCACCGCAGGCGGCCTGGCGGCTGAGGTCTGCTCCTGAATCCAGGCGCTTTGGCAAAACCTGAATCCCCCTGGCGTGCCATCCAACCGCGTGAAGCACTAAGCCATTGACAAAATAGCGGCTGAGAAAAGACTTGCGCCAAAAATCAGCTTGAAATGAGAAAAGCACAATGAGGAAACACGTTGTCTCCATAGTGGGACGCCCCAACGTGGGCAAATCCACGTTATTCAACCGCTTATGCCGTAAGCGGGTGGCTATTGTGGATCCGGAAGCGGGTATCACGCGAGACCGCAAATATGAAGACGTGGAATGGAACGGCAAGGTTTTCAAGCTGGTGGATACCGGAGGCATTGTTTTTGACAGCGGCGAAGCGATGGACAAGATGATCCGGCATCAGGCCATCCTGGCCATCGATGAATCCGACCTGATCATCTTTATGGTGGACGCTCAAACCGGAAGCACCGACATCGACCGCGAGATAGCCCGCATCCTCTATCCCCACCGGGATAAGGTGATGCTGGTAGCCAACAAAACAGACAGCGAGAAGTTTGAGTGGGAACTCTACGACTTTTTGCAGCTTGGCTATGGCGACCCCTTCCCCATCTCAGCCAGTCACGGACGCAACACCGGAAACTTCCTGGATGAGCTGCTCAAACTGATGCCGGATACCCAAGCCGCGGCGGATGAACCCGCCGATGAACGCATCAAGATAGCCGTGGTAGGCAAACCCAATGTGGGCAAGTCCTCCATCGTCAACCTGCTTTTGGGGCAGGAAAAACAGATCGTGACAGATGTGCCCGGCACCACGAGGGATGCCATCGACAGTGTCTTCCGCTATCATGGAAACGAATATATCTTGATCGACACAGCAGGACTGCGGCGCAAGACCAAGGTCAACTATGGAGTGGAATATTACAGCGTGATGCGCACCATCGAAGCGGTTGACCGCTCGGATGTGGTGGTTATCGTGCTGGCTGCCGATGAGCCCCTTTCCGCCCAGGATGTGAAGATCGCCTCCTACGCCAAACGCAGGCACAAGGAAGTGATGGTGGTCTTCAACAAATGGGATCTGGTGGAAAAGGACAGCGGCAGCACCGGCAGGTTCATAGCCAGCCTGCACGAGGAGATGCCATTTTTGCAATACGCTCCGGTGCTGTTCATCTCCGCCAAAACAGGCCAGCGCATCAACCGGGTGATGGAAATGGTGGTCAAGATCGAGGAAGAAAGCAAAAAGAGGATCAGCACCAGCGAACTGAACCGCTTTATGGAACAGGTTGTGGAGCGCCGCCCACCCACACACAAAACGGGCAAGCATGTCAAGATCCACTATGTGACCCAGGCGGCGGTCAAGCCCCCCACCTTCGTCTTTTTCTGCAATCAGCCCGCCCTGGTGAGCGAGAACTACCGCCGCTACCTGCAAAATCAGATCAGGGACATGTTCTCCTTCGAAGGCGTGAGCATCAAGTTAATTTTTAAAGGTAAAAAAGAAAGCGAGTTGGAACAATGACTTTCCCGCTTCTCTGGCTAATCGTATGCGCCGCCAGCTATCTGCTCGGCAGCGTCCCCTTCGGTTACCTGCTTGGCAGGCTGTTGCACCGCAAGGACATCCGTAGCGGCGGCAGCGGAAATATCGGAGCCACCAACGCCCTGCGCCAGTTTGGCGCGGGAACCGGAGTCCTGGTGCTGCTGTTTGACCTTCTCAAAGGCTTCTGCGTGGCCTGGCTCTGCCTGCGCGTGATCCCCGCCTGTTTTCCCGCCCTGTTCGATAGCCCCATCGATCCATTCGTGGCTCTGTTGCCTGCCCTGATGGTCATTTTGGGGCACATGTACTCCATCTTTCTGGGAGGAAAGGGAGGCAAAGGCGTTGCCACTGCAGCGGGCGTGTTCATCTATGCGGCTCCCGTTCCGCTTTTTGCCACCCTGATATTCTTTGTGCTGATCGTGGCTCTCACCCGCTATGTTTCCCTGGCATCCGTGACCGGGGTGCTTTTTCTCTGCCTGGCTCAATTCTTTTGGAACTGGTATCATTCCGGAGCTCCTTCCATTCCGTGGTTCACCATGGTGGTGGCGGCGCTGATCATCTACAAGCATCAGGAAAACATTCTGCGCTTGCTTGAAAAGCGTGAGAACAAGCTGGATTTTTCCGGCAAAGGGAAAAGCTGATGTGCGGGATCATAGGCGTATTCGGCAGCCCTGAAGCTGCCAATCTTGCGACACTGGGGCTGTTTACCGAGCAACACCGGGGCCAGGAAAGCTGCGGCATGGCTGTGAGCGATGGCAAGGTGGTGAGGCTGCACAAGAGCATGGGCCTGGTGAAGGATGTTTTCCACGAAGATGTGCTGGATTCCCTGCCCGGCAGCCTGGCTATCGGCCATGTCCGCTATCCCACCAAAGGCAGCGCCACCAGCTTCAACTCGCAACCCCACCTGGTGGAGACCCTCTTTGGCCCTTCCTACGCCCTGGCCAGCAATGGCGACCTCGTCAACTATGCCGCCGTAAGGGCCAAACTGGAAGCGGAAAACGTCTATTTCAACAGCGACAACGATGGCGAGCTGCTGGTCAAATACATTGCCTGGCAAATCTCCCAGGGACGGGAAATCGCTGACGCCATCCGCCTGTTGATGCGCGATATCAAAGGCGCGTATTCCAGCGTATTCTGCACCCGCAGCGAACTCTACATGTTTCGCGATCCGCTCAGCATCCGGCCCATGGTGTGGGGCAAAACCCGGGACGGGGCTGTGGTGGTAGCCTCTGAAAGCTGCGTCCTGGATATCCTGGGTGTACTGGAGCGGCGGGAAGTGCCTCCAGCCGGAATCATCAGGGTAAACAGCGAGGGAACCACAGTGATGGAAAACGATCCCAATCTTTACCGGGAACGGCACAGAAATGCCTATTGCAGTTTTGAACACATCTATTTCTCGCGTCCGGACAGTTTCCATTTTGGCGAAAACGTGTTTGACGTGAGGGAAAAGATCGGTGCCCGGCTTGCCCAAAAAGACCCCGATCTGCAGGCGGACTGCGTGGTGCCCGTGCCGGACTCGTCTAACTTTATCGGGGTGGGATACGCGGCAGAAAAAGGCATCCCACTTTCCATAGGCCTGATCCGCAACCACTATGTCGGACGAACCTTTATCAAACCGGAACAGACCATCCGCGACGAGAGCGTGCATCAGAAATTCAACGCCCTGCCCAACTTCTTTGAAGGCAAAAGAGTGGTGTTGATTGACGACTCAATCGTGAGGGGAACCACCATCCGCAAGATAGTGAAGATAATCAAAAGAGCCGGAGCGGCTGAGATACACCTGCGCATCGGCTCGCCCCAGGTGTGCCATTCCTGCCATTACGGCATCGATACGCCCCATCCCGAAGAACTGGTGGCAAACCGCTTCAGCCTGGAAGAAATCCGGCAACGGACGGGGGTTGACAGCCTCAAGCACCTGGAACTGGATGAACTGAGAGCTTGCCTGCACAGTCCGGACGAGTATTGCTACGCCTGCTTCAACGGCCAGTATCCACTGGAGAAATCATGATCAGGGAGTTTCTGGCCAAGTTTGGCAAGCAACGCGTCCTCGTTCTGGGCGACATCATGCTGGATCATTACATCTGGGGCAAGGTGGAGCGCATTTCCGCCGAAGCGCCCGTGCCTGTCCTGGAAGCTCAGAAAGAGGAGTTCCGCCTGGGTGGCGCCGCAAACGCTGCGTTGAACGTAAAATCCCTGGGCGGGGATGCAATCTTGCTTGGCGTGACCGGCAGGGACAGCGCGGCGCAAGACCTGAAACAGATAATGGAGCGCAAAGGCCTGGCAACTGACGGTTTGATCGCCGATCCGGACAGAAAGACAACCCTGAAGACCAGGATCGTAGCAACGAACCAGCAGATCGTACGTATCGACCGCGAGACCCAAATTGACCTGGGAAACGAAGCCCGGACAGCCCTCCTTGACAGCTTGCGCAGGCTTCTTCCCGGCTGCCAGGCGCTGATTATTGAAGATTACAACAAGGGGGTATTGACCAGAGAGGTGATCTCCGGGGCTTTGGAACTGGCAAAAAGTCTGGGCATTCCAGTGGCCGTTGATCCCAAACATAGGAATTTCAGGCAGTATCGGGGAGTGGATATCTTCAAACCCAATTTCCGCGAATTGCAGGACATTCTGGATATGGAATTTGAAAGCGAGGACGAGTTTCTGGCTGCTGCCAGCCAATTGCGCAGCGAGATGCAGATCAAAAACCTGATTGTGACCAGAGGCAGTCTGGGAATGTATGTTTTCGACGGCGGCAAACAAGCCAGGCACCTGCCCACCGCGGCTCGGGAAGTGTTTGACGTTTCCGGAGCCGGCGACACCGTCATCAGCGCTCTGACCCTGGCTTACGTGAGCGGCGCGGATATCCATCTTGCGGCAAAAGTGGCAAATCACGCCGCCGGAGTCGCCTGCGGCATCGTGGGCACAGCCAGCGTAGGCCCGGACGAACTGCTGAAGAGCTACAATGAGCAGCGCTAAGATCAAAACCTGGCAAGAGCTTCCCTCTCTGCTTGAAAGCTGGCGCAAGCAGGGGAGCAAAATAGTGTTTACCAACGGCTGCTTCGATATCCTGCATGCAGGCCATGTATGCTATCTGGAAGAAGCCCGCGAACTGGGAGACCGTCTCATTGTCGGGCTCAACAGCGATTCCAGCGTGTCCAGGCTCAAGGGCGACAGTCGCCCGGTCATCCCCCAGCAAGAACGAGCTTTGGTTTTGGCAGCCCTGGAATGCGTGGATTGCGTGGTGATCTTTGAACAGGATACGCCATCTGAACTGATAGAATTGATCTGCCCGGATGTCCTTGTAAAAGGCGGAGATTGGGCAGTGAAAGATATAGTAGGCTCGGATTTTGTCTTGAGCAGGGGCGGTGTAGTCCACAGCCTGGCTTTTAAGGAAGGGCTTTCCAGCAGCGCGATACTGGCCCGGTTGGCAGCAGGCAGCCAGGCAAGGAAGTGAAGGGATGAAAGAAGAACTGCCGGAAGACGTGGGCACCGTGATTGAGGTGCGAGGAAGCCGGGTAAAAGTGGAAGTTACGCGGGGCGGAGGCTGCAAGAGCTGCTCCATGCAAGGTATGTGTTTTGCCAAAAGCACTCCCGCGGTGTTTGAGATAATCACCGATCTACGGCTACAGGAAGGCGATCTGGTGCAATTGAATATTGCTCCCGGCAACCGGGTATTATCTGCCATATTGGTGTTTCTGCTGCCTCTGACCTTTCTTTTTTTTGGTTATTGGCTGGCTTCCCGCAGTCTGTCAGAACTGCCATCTATCCTTATTGCTTTCGGAGCCATGGCGCTTAGTTTTTATATTGTCAGGTTGTTTGATAGAAAGATTGGCGGTAAAATGCAGGTAAGCATAGGAAGGAAATTATGATCATCAGGTTGAATGAGATGGTTTTTTATGGTTTTCACGGACTTCACGATGAAGAACGGAAACTGGGACAGCGCTTTATAGTGACAGCACAACTCTTTACAGATCCCCGGATTGACGACCGTATCAGACGCCTGGAAGATACCATAGATTATACTAAAGTTTACCAGGAAATCAAAACAGTGATGGAAACTCACCAGTTTCTGCTGCTTGAAGATTGCGCCAACACACTGGCCACCAAACTGCTGGCTGACTTTCCGCTGATCCAGCAAGTGACGCTGTGCATCCAGAAACCCTCTGTACCCATCCCGGGCAGCCTGAGATCGGTGGAGGTGGAGCTTTCCAGAACCCGCTCATGAACGCCTACCTATGCCTCGGCGCAAATCTTGAACAGCCCCGGGAACAGATACATAAAGCCTGTCTGGAACTGGCCGCTCAACCGGGAATCAGGATCCAGAGAGCTTCAAGCCTCGCCAAAACCAGACCCTGGGGCAAGACAGACCAGCCGGATTTCCACAATAAGGTCTTGGAGATCGAAACCACCCTCCCGCCCCTGGAGCTTCTGGAAGCAGCACTGGAGATAGAGCAAAAACTGGGCAGGGTACGCAAGGAGAAATGGGGGCCACGCCTGATCGACATCGATATCCTGTTGTATGGCAATCTGGTCATCAACACCGACAAGCTGACCGTGCCGCACCCCGAAATGCATCGCAGGCTTTTCGCGCTCAGGCTTATGGCTGAGCTGGCTCCCAATCTGGAGCATCCTGTGCTGCGCAAAAACATTGAGACATTAATACAAGAAATAGAATCACAAGGAGATATGTAATGAATAACCTCGCAGCTGTGATCCTTGCTGCAGGTAAAGGCACCCGGATGAAATCGACCCGGGCCAAGGTAACTTTTCCCATCGCCGGAAAACCCATGATCCAAAGGGTCGTGGATCTGGCGCTGGACTCTGAATGCCTGCGTGTATGCATCGTGGTGGGTTTCCAGAAAGAAAGCGTGATAGCCTGCCTCGCGGAAGATGAAAGGTTGGAGTTTGTCGAACAGACCGAACAATTGGGCACCGGCCATGCGGTAATGATGGCAGAACCGATATTCCATGATCATGGACATGATGTTTTGATTTTGTGCGGCGACGTTCCCCTGCTTGGCCGCGAAACTATGTCCCGCCTGTATCAGGAGCATCTGCGCAGCCAGGCTTCCTGCACCGTCCTCACCGCTTTCCTTGACGATCCCGGCAAGTATGGGCGCATCTTGCGGGATGACAAGGGACAGGTGATGGGTATTGTGGAATACAAAGACGCTTCCGAAACACAACGCGCCATCAAAGAATGGAACACGGGAATCTATTGCTTCAAATCTGAAGACCTCTTTGCGTCCCTGAAACAGATATCCAACGCCAATAATCAGCATGAATACTATCTAACGGACGTAGTTTCCATATTGCATTCAGCGGGCAAGACCGTCTCCTTTGTGGTGCTGGAGGATCTGATGGAGGTGGCCGGCGTCAACTCTCAGGAACAGCTCGCGGAACTGGAAGACCTCTTTGTAGACAGAATTCGCCGCAAATGGATGAACAACGGGGTGGTGATCCACAATCCCAATACCGTGTATATCGATGATGAAGTTGCCATCGAGCCGGATGTGGAAATCTTCCAAAACTGCATCCTGAAAGGAAAGACAACAGTGCGGACGGGATGCTCGATCGGACCGAACAGCCTCATTTCCGACAGCTATATCAGCGAAGACTGCATCCTGGAAGGACACAACATCCTGGTGCACGCGCACGTTCCGGAAGGACATATCCTGGGTCTGCGCGAGCAATTCATAGAAGACCCCTATGAATAAGGAATACTTGTATTCTCCCTGGCGTTCAGAATATATCCGTTCGCCCAAGCCTGGAGATTGCATCCTTTGCCGCTGGCAGGATACTGAGGCGGATGCCGAAAACTTGATCTTTTACCGGGGTAGGTTTTGTTATGCCATGCTCAACCGTTATCCCTACAACAACGGGCATATCATGCTGGTTCCCTACAGGCATTGCGCTTCGCTTTCCGGGCTAAAACCGGAAGAGCTGGCAGAATTGGGCCATCTGGCACAGCAAGCAGAGATAGCCCTCAAGTCTGTCTATGCCTGCGAAGGAGTAAATCTTGGGATGAACTTGGGCAAAGCAGCCGGGGCCGGGATCGACGAACATCTGCACCTGCACATGGTTCCCCGCTGGAGCGGAGATTGCAACTTTATGACTGTGATCGGCGGCCAAAGGGTGATACCCGAAGCTTTCGAGACAAGCTTTTCCTCTCTGCGGGACGCGTTTGCCAACTTGTTGGATGGCAAGGAATAATACATTGAATTTGACAATAAACGGTGTATCTGAAGATTTGACCCCTAAGCGTCCCTGGCGCTATCTGCTGATCCTGGTCTTGTTGATAGCCTTGGCTTTGCTGGCATATTTTACCAGAATGTTTGGCTTGCTCGAGCGTAATCAAGATAACGAGGAAAACTTGCCGGCTATTCGGGTGGAAGTAAGCAATGGTTGTGGCATCGAAAAGCTGGCAGCAGATTACAGCGTGTATATCAAGGACAAGAATATCGACGTGCTTAGGGTAAGCAGCACCCCCTACCCAATTTACAATAAATCGGTGCTGGTTCTCAACAACGGAGATGAGCAAGACCTGCGGCGCCTGCAAAGGATGACTGGTATCCAGCGTTATACGCTGGCACGTAATCCCGAGTCGGATGTCCAGTTCACAATCATCCTGGGTGAGGACTTTAAAGATTATATGAAGGATTAGCGACAGCTACAAGTGTATATGTATGAGATTGAAGTAAGTGGAGGAGATATTGTCTGACAATATCAAGCTCGAAGCCATTCTGGAATGGCTGAACGACAAGAAAGCGGAAAACATCCGCGTGTACGATGTGGAAAGCATCATCGACTATGCAGATGCAATCGTTGTCTGCGAAGGTAACGCCGATCTGCATAACAAAGCTATCGCAAACCATGTGCTGGATATGGCCAAGGAACACAAACTGAGCGTACTCGGCAAAGCCGGGCTGGAGTTTGGGCAGTGGATACTGGTCGATCTGGGAGATGTGATCCTGCATATATTCCTGCCTGAAAAACGTAATTTCTACAAGATAGACCAGTTATTTGAACAGCTTTCAAGCCATAACAAGGAAGGGCTTCCGCATGATCAAACACCTAATCCATGACAACATCTGCAAGATATTGCAAGACCTGAACCTCAGCCAGCAGCGCGAGTTCACGGTTGAAATACCTAATCTGGCCGACCATGGGGATTATTCTACCAATGTGGCCATGATCCTTGCCAAAGAGAACAAGACAGCCCCCAAAGTGCTGGCTGAAAAGCTGATCAAGGAATTGAAGAAGAACAAGTTTTACAAGAAGGTGGAACTGGCTGGCCCCGGATTCTTGAATTTCCATCTCTCCAAAGCGCTGTATCACGACATGCTGTGGGAAATCCACAAGGCAGGGCCGAGTTTTGGAGACTCAGAGTTCGGCCAGGAAGAGAAAGTTCTGCTGGAGTTTGTCAGCGCGAATCCAACTGGGCCATTGAATATAGTCAGTGCCAGGGCAGCCGCTTTTGGCGATACGCTTTATCGCGTCATGAAGAAAGTTGGCTACCAACCCTCACGTGAGTTCTATATCAACGACGCGGGCAATCAGGTCGATATCCTGGCGGAAAGCCTGGAGCTCAGACTGCGCGAGATACACGGCGAAAACATCGGCGAATTCCCCTATGATGCCTATCATGGCGAGTATGTGAAGCATCTGGCTCACAGACTCAACGCCACCGAGGGAGTGCGGGTGTTTATGATGCCCGAAAAAGAGCGCTCCGAACACCTTAAGGAATTTGCTCTCAACGAGATGCTTGAGATGCAAAGGCAATCTCTGGAAAGATTTGGGGTTACTTTTGAAAGCTGGGTCTCCGAGAAAACCCTGCGCATGGAAGGCATGGTAGAAGAGGTTCTCAGCTACCTTACCGAGGCCGATTGCACATATGAAAAGGAAGACGCCATCTGGTTCAGCTCCACCAAATTTGGTGACGATAAAGACCGCGTGCTGATGAAAAGTGATGGCTCGATCACCTACTTCGTTCCCGATCTGGCTTACCACCTGACCAAAATCCAAAGAGGATTCACCAAACTGATAGACATTTTTGGCCCCGACCATCATGGCTATGTGCCCAGGCTGAAAGCTGCTTTCCAGGCCCTCAAATACGATGAGAACATGCTGGAAATCATCTTCCTGCAACAGGTAAACCTGTTTGAGAGCGGAGAAAAGGTCAAAATGAGCAAAAGAGCCGGCAAGATTGTCACCATGGACGATCTTGTGGGCGTGGTGGGAAAAGACGCGGCACGTTATTTCTTTATTGCGCGCAAGGCCAACGCTCATCTGAACTTCGATCTGGAACTCGCTCTGCAACAAAACAACGAAAATCCGGTCTATTACTGCCAGTACGCCCACGCCCGCATCTGCAGTATTATCAAGAAAGCCAAAAAAGACAAGGTCCTGCCCAGAACCTTCAAAAAGGAGCTCTGCGAAAAACTGGTCAAAGCTGAGGAACTCGCTCTGATCCAGAAACTCACCGATTTACCTGAACTGCTGGAGCTGATAGCGGAATTTCGCGAACCTCACCGCCTTGCCACCTACACAGAGGAGCTTTGCGGCCTTTTCCACCGCTTCTACAACAAACACCAAGTGGTGGGAGGCAAGGACAAGGAACTTTCGCAGGCGCGCCTGCTGTTGATAGATACGGTGAGAAACGTGCTGGCCATCTGTCTGGACCTGATGGGCATCAGTGCGCCGGAAAAGATGTAACAGGAATTCCAATTGAGAGTAACCCGCCCCATGCGTCAGGACGACCTGCCCGCCGTGTTGCAGATCGAAAAGCAGGTGTTCAGCAGCCCCTGGCCGGAAGATGCCTTTAGCAGCTCAGACTTTGGGGAATCCTGGGTGATCTGTGAAGATGCCACCCTGGTGGGTTATATTATGTATCACAATGTGATCGACGAAAGCGTGATCATCAATCTGGCGATCGATCCCGCTTATCATCGTAAGGGTTATGGCAAGGAGCTGCTGGAAAAGACGCTCCGCCAGCTAACCGACAAAGGGTTCACCCATTTTTACCTGGATGTTCGGGTGTCCAACCTGGCTGCGCTGGCCCTGTATGAAGGGTTTGGTTTCCAGCGCGTCGGGTTGCGCAAAGGATATTACACCTTACCTGATGAAGACGCCTATGTAATGGCAATGATTGTAAAAGGAAATTGATTTGAGAGACTACGATTTTCTGGTGATCGGAAGCGGAATTGGGGGTTTGGTCTATGCGCTGCAGGTTTCACGCCTGGGCAAAGTGGCAATTGTGACCAAACGAGGCTTGTTCAACTGCAACACAGACTATGCCCAGGGTGGTATAGCGGCAGTTCTGGACGAAGCGGATACGTTTTCCGGCCATTGTGAGGATACTTTTATCGCCGGCGCGGAATTGGGCAAGCGGCAGGTGATCAGCCAGATCATTGCCGAAGGCCCCAGGCTGATTCAATACCTTATCGATCTGGGAACAGATTTTACCCTGGAAAACGAACACTATGACAACCGCCTGGAAAACCTCTCTCTGACCATGGAGGGCGGCCACAGGCACCGTCGCGTCGCTTACGCGGCAGATTCCACCGGGCATCAGATCATGGAAGCGCTCACCGAAAGCTGCCGCAAAAACAGCAACATCGATATCTTTGAAAACAGTATCGCCATAGATCTGATCACCCAACACCATATAGTCCAGGATGACGGTTTCATTCCCGGCATTTCCTGCTGGGGAGCCTATGTGATGGATATCCAGACCAATGAAGTGCATATCTTCCGCGCTCGCAAAACCATGCTTGCCACTGGCGGGGCTTCACGCATCTACGCGCACAACACCAATCCGGATGTCGCAACCGGTGACGGGATGGCCATGGCCAGGCTGGCAGGCGCGCGTCTGGCCAATATGGAGTTTGTGCAGTTTCACCCCACCGCATTCTGGAGCCCCGAAGGCAAAACCTTCCTCATCAGCGAGGCAGTGCGGGGTGAGGGAGCGGTGCTCAGGCTCAGCGATGGCAGCACCTTCATGGAAAACTATCACCCCCGGGGCAACCTTGCCCCCCGCGACATCGTCTCCCGTGCCATCGACGCCGAGCTTAAAAAGCGCGGCGAAAAATTCTGCTATCTGGATGCCACCAACATCCCCGCCAATGTCTTGCGCACTCACTTTCCCTACATTGGCAAACGCCTTGCGGAGCACGGCATAGACTTCACCAGGGATCCGATCCCGGTGGCTCCAGCGGCACACTATTTCTGCGGAGGGGTACTCTCAACCATCGACGGCATCACCGACATCCACAACCTCTTTGCCGCCGGAGAAGTAGCCTGCAGTGGCCTGCACGGGGCAAACCGCCTCGCTTCCAACTCCCTTTTGGAAGCCCTGGTGATAGCCTACCGCGCCGGCAACCATCCCTCAAACACCGAAGAGGTGGATTTCCCCAAGATTCCGGTCTGGAAACAGATGGATGAGTTCAACGAAAACGAATGGGTAGTGATCTCCCACAACCGGGAGATCATTGGCACCATCATGGACGGCTATGTCGGCATCCGCCGTTCCCGCCGTCTGCTCAAATACGCCCTGTCCCGCATCGAGAACATCTACAACGAAGTAAATAACTTTTATCAACACAACGCAGTGCGCAAGGAAGTGGTGGAAACGCGCAATATGGCCATCATCGCCATCGCCGTGATCCGCAGCGCACTGATGCGCAAGGAGAGCCGCGGCGCGCATTTTCTGATCGACAATCCCGAAAGAAACGACAACCTGTATCTGATAGATACGATAATATAGGATGGCCAGCTTACCATGAAAGGTCTATTTATCACATTTGAAGGAATCGAGGGCAGCGGCAAAAGCACCCAGATGAAGATGCTGGCGGAAAAGCTGGAAGAGCTTGGCAAACCCTCTCTGCTGACCCGTGAACCCGGAGGCCCCCCCATCGCGGAAAGCATCCGCGCCCTGCTGCTGGATCCCGGCAACAAAGAAATGCTGCGCGAAACGGAGCTGCTGCTCTACAGCGCCAGCCGTGCCCAGCATACCGGCCAATGGATACTGCCTGCTCTGCGCCAGGGCAAGATCGTGCTTTGCGACCGCTATTACGATTCCACCATCGCCTATCAGGGTGCTGCCCGCGAGCAAAACCTGGATTTCATCGCGGTGCTGACCAGATTTTCCACCTTCAACACAGTACCAGACATCACTTTTTTGCTTGACCTCCCTGTGGAGGAGGGCTTCGCGCGCATCGGGCACCGCCAGTTGGATCGACTGGAGCAGGAAGACCGTTCCTTTCACGAGAGGGTGCGCCAGCAATATCTTTTGCTTGCCAAAGAACAGCCGGGGCGTTTTGTGGTGCTGGATGCCACCTTGCCCCCCCAGGAGCTGCACAAACTGATCATCAACCAAGTTTTAACGCACACAGGAGTCTCAAGTGAACGATAAAAAACAGAAAACAGCTTTAATAACCATAGCCATCGTCTGGATCCTTGCTGCCATCATGCTGTTTGGAGCCACCTCGGCATTTGCCCAGAACAGCAGCGGCGGCAGCGACCTGTATTCCCAGTTGGGATTGTTTAGCGATGTCCTGAACAAGTTGAAACAGAACTATGTTACCAATCTTAGCGACGAAGAACTGATCAAGGCAGCCATCATCGGTATGCTGGGCTCCACGGATCCCCACACCACCTACTTTACCAAAGCAGAATTCGAAGAATTCACCACCTCCACAAAAGGCTCCTTTGGAGGCCTGGGTATCCAGATCGACAAGGTGGGAGACTATATCACGGTCATCTCCCCCATCGAAGGCACTCCGGCTTACCGTATGGGCATCACTGCCGGTGACAGGATCATTCGCGTCAACGATATAAATGTAGTAGGCTTCAGCACCGATGAAGCGATCAAACACATGCGCGGCGAGGTGGGCACTACTGTGATCATAACGATCAGCCGCCCCGGCGTTTCCAATCCCCTGGAGTTCAAGATCACCCGCGAGACCATCAAAATCAAGAGCGTTCCCTACTACTTCAAACTGGACAACGGCGTGGGTTACATCCGCATGAGCCAGTTCAGCGAGAACACCGTTCGTGAACTGCGCACCGCCCTGAATTCGCTGGAAGAGGAAAACATCCGTGGCCTGATCATCGATCTGCGCTGGAATCCCGGCGGATTGCTGGACCAGGCTGTGGACACAGTGAACGAGTTCATCGGCAAAGGCAAACTGGTGGTGGAAACCAAAGGCCGTGCCGCTGTGGCCAACCGTCAGCACTTCACCCGCTTTGAGACCAAGAACCGCAACTATCCCATCGTGGTGCTGGTCAACGAAGCCTCTGCCAGTGCCTCCGAAATCTTTGCGGGATCGATCCAGGACTGGGACAAGGGACTGGTGATGGGCAAGCCCACCTTTGGCAAGGGCAGCGTGCAACAGCTTTTCCCCCTCGCCAACGGCAATGGCATCAAGATCACCAACGCCTATTACTACATCAAATCCGGACGCTGCATCCACAAACTGAGCAACGACAAGCTGCTCAAAGGCGAGGAAGTGAGCAAGAGCGAACAGGAAGCCGAGGCCGAGAAAAATAAGAAGCAGGTCTATTACACGGTCAACAAACGCGAGGTCTTCGGCGGCGGAGGCATCACTCCCGACATCGAAACAGAATCTGATCTGCTGACCCAGTTTGGCGCCGAACTGCGTCGCAAGAACGCTTTCTTCAACTTCACCGTGGACTACATGGTGGAACACGACCATACCGTGGAGAAAGATATCAAGATCACCGATTCACTGATGCAACGCTTCCTCGGCTATGCCAAATCCCTGGATATCAAATACACCCAAGCTGACCTGGACAGCGCAGACACCTATATCCGCACCATGCTGAAAAGCGAGCTGCTGCGCAAAGCGTACGGCGATCAGGAAGCTTACAAGGTTACCATCACCATGGACAAGCAGTTGCAGGCAGCCATCGACCTTTTCAACCGCTTTGACACCCTCGAGGCCATGTTTGCCCATGTGGCGGAACAGAGCAGGAAGCGATAGGCCTGCCACCGCTGCCTTGTCATTATGGAAAATGATGTTTATATCAACGTATCTTTTCAGGATTCCCCTGCTGGTCAAAGGCAACGAGACCGAAGTGACCGCCGAATCTAACAAGTCGGGAAGAAAACCTTCCAAAATTGTCTTGAACTGACAGCCGACAAGGCTTTTGTGATACAAGGAGCAGCCGGAAGTGATTCCGGCTCTTCTTTTTGCCCCTGTTTACCAATCCCCATTTTATCCCCAGATGACACTCCCCCCCAACGGTAGCCGAAAATCAACGGGACAGCGATCGCTGGTATTGCGATTATGGGTTGACTGCTAATGCTTGAAATCAGCTTTGCTTGAAAAAAAGAAAAAGAAGGTCAGGAAACTATGCTACGATTAACTGCAACCCTCTGCTGCCTGCTGCTTTGCGCCAGTGCCTTTGCGGCTACCGTCAGCGGTTTTGTGACCCGGTCCGGAAGCGCCGAACCGATGCAATACGTTAATGTAGTTGTAGCCGGAACGGGCATAGGCGGTCAGACTAACAGAAAAGGCTACTATGTGATCACGCTCAAAGAACACGGTCGATACACCCTGCAATTCAGCCAGATTTCGAGCCTGCCCAAAAGCGTGGAATTTGAGGTAAGCGAGCATTCCCCGGACGCCGTGGTCAATGTCAGCCTGGATAAGAGTTCGGTGGAACTCAGCAAGGTGGTGGTGAGCGCCACGGCGGAAGCCACCTATGAAGGCCCTCAAATCCGCACTGGCACGATCCACCGTGGAAGCGAAGACATCCAGAGCGTGGTTTCTCCGGTGGAAGCCGATATCTTCCGAGCGGTCCTCACCCTGCCCGGCGTGGCCCCGATCTCCGATTTTTCTTCCGGACTCTATGTCCGGGGCGGTTCTCCCGATCAAAACCTGATCCTGCTGGATGACATCGATGTGTACAATCCCAACCACTTTGGCGGCATCTTCAGCACCTTCAACACCGATGCCGTGGAAAGCGTGGAACTGATAAAAGGCGGATATCCGGCTAAGTATGGAGGCAGAATGTCTTCCGTGCTGGATGTGCTCAACCGGCAGGGGAACCGTGTGCATCACCAGGGAGTCGCCCGCTGGAGCCTGATCTCATCCTCTGCGACCTTGGAGGGCCCCTGGAAAATTGGTTCGCAAAGAGGCTCCTACATGGGCTCCATACGCAGAACCTATGTGGAACTGCTCAAGGCCTTCTACGACGAACTGCCGGATTACTATTTTTACGATGGCCACTTCAAATTGAATTGGGATCTGGGAGACAAGGACAAACTGAGCATAAGCACATATTTTGGCAGGGATGATCTCAGTTTTGATTATGGCCCCGTCCTGGATTTGGCATGGGGGAACAAGACTTTTACCACCCAGTGGGTGCACCTTTTCAGTCCCCGGCTGTTTTCCCAATTTGTGCTGGCTGGCAGCGAGTTCACCAACAACTTCAGCCAGAACACCAAAGAGGGCGAAACAACCGTGGAACGCAAAAACGGCATCCACGACCTCACCGCCAAAGCCCTCCTCAGTTGGAAACCGAACAACCGGCATCTGCTGGATGGAGGCCTGGAACTGAAATGGAACAACACCTGGCTGAAGATGGGCACCAGCTATCAGTTCCAGCAGAACGCGCTGCCCGACGTGAAGGTCTCATCGCTCACCACGGCGGCTTTCCTGCAGGAGGTTTGGGAGATAGACGGCTACTGGACCCTGCAGCCCGGTTTGCGGGCAAACCTGTACCACACACTCTCTGTGCGTCCCTCTCAAGCACCGGATGCCGCCTACATCAATCTGGAGCCGCGCCTGTCCCTGCGTCGCCGCCTGCGCGAGGGAGAAAGCGTGTATCTGAACTATGGCCTCTATCACCAGTATCTGACTTTGATGTCCATGGAAATAAGCACTCCCATGGATGTGTGGATTCCTTTGGATGGAAGCCTTGATCCTGGCCTTTCCGCTCATTACATTCTGGGTTACAAGCGTGAGTTGAGCCGCTTCTTCAACTTTGATCTGGAAACCTATTACAAGAGCTATAACAACCTGCTGCAATACAACGTAGCCACCGAGTTTAGCTGGAACAACGACACCGGCACCCTGGCCGATGTGTTTCATGTGGGCAAAGGCCACACCTATGGGATTGACCTGATGCTCCGTAATGATTGGCGGGGACTGCAGGGCTTTATCGGCTACACGCTAAGCCAAACGCGTAGGAAAATGGAGGGCACCAACATCAATCCCGATACAGGCCAAAGCGAATACTTCTACCCCCGCTACGACCGCACCCACGCCATTTCATTGGTGGAAACCTTCAATGTGAGCCAGAATAGCGGGTTTCAGGTGTTTGGCGCTGATCTCAAGCTGGGTGTCAACTTCAGCTACAATACAGGCCAGCCAACCTCCCTCCCTGAACGCATCTACTTCGACGGCGAGGATTTTCAGATCATCTACAGCTATTCCGACAAAGAAAGGCTGCCAGCCTATATCCGCCTCGATCTTAGCACCAAATATGAGTGGGTCACCAAGTGGGGCTCCATCGAACCGTACCTTGAGGTGATCAACGTGTTCAACCGCAAAAACATCGGCTCCCGCAGCTACTTTCTGACCTTGGAAGAAGGCGGTCTGCTGCTGAAGCATAACGACAGTGCCCAGTTTCCCTTTCTACCCTTTGTGGGAATCAACGTACAATGGTAAAAATCATGAGAAAAATCTTACTTCTTCTGGCTCTTTTTGCCATGCTCCTCCTGTTTTCCTGCGAATCAACCTCCGGCCCGCGCTTCAAAGGCGAGGTTTACTCGCTTTCGGCTCTGCTGGTAGCAGGGCAACCGCTGAACGAGGAGCATCCTGTGTATCTGACCCGCAGTTCGGAGATTGAAGACTTCAACTATCTGCAGATCTTTGTAACCGATGCGAAAATAACCCTGCGCGATCTGACCTCCGGCCAGGAGTTCACGCTGCAGCCTGGCATGGCGGGAATCCTGCCCGCCTATCTGGATCCGGAACAGCGCCTGATAGAAGCGGAGCATCGCTACCGGATCGAAGCGAGGATCCCCGGCTATCAGCCTGTGATTTGGGCGGAAACCACAGTACCCCAGGCCATTACGCTGGAAACAGATGTGTATGGCAACAATGCTGACGGAGAGGGCTATTCTTTCGATGAGCAGACCCAAAACCAAATGCCTTTCAACAGGATAGACAGTGACTTCCCCCTGGTGCTCAACACTGGACAGATCGCCGGAAACTACAATTTCTTCAGCGAATTCTATTGTTTGGAAGAGTTTAGCACCGATCTGGAATATACCACCCAGATCATGGGTATGGTACATCCGGATGCCTCTATGGAAGAGACGTACAACTCAAGTGGAGAAACCATCCGCAGAATAAGCTCGGCTGTAAGATTCAGATCTGGGCCTCAGCAAGGCCTGCCGGACAACTACATCATGCTAAGGGGTTATAGCCAAGTCTTTATGTTCTACGGGCGCTACAGGATAAAGTCCTACATCTTGGACGACAACTATTACAACTACGTCAATATGCCCGAAGGCTACCTCTACGGAGGAGTCCACAACGCTCTTGGTTATTTTGGCTCCGCCAGCGGCGGTGTGATGTATGTCACAATCTGCAAATGAGTTAAACCCTCCGGCCTGTTATATGGCCCTCATTTGCATCCCTTGGACAACCTTGGGTCAAGCTTAGGTCATCCTTAACTTTTATAAGGATGACCTAAGGATGATGCTTCCCCGACCTCTGCCAGCAAATGAGGGAGACATGAGAGGCAAAGCTCGGGGAAACCACAAGAACCGCTATTTATTCAGATACAGCTTCCCGGCAGAATCGAGCACCTGGCTCACTTCTGATTCGCTCATGCCGGGCTTCAGATGATCTTTCAGATATAAATCCAACACATCCTTGGAAGGTGCTTTTGCTTTTACCGCCTGGTTAAGCACCACGGCTTTGACCTTGTAGAACACCCTGGGCTCCACAAGCAGCACGTAGGGATGGGAATAAGCGCAATCTGGGGTGAGGCCGTGGAAGATGAATCCATTCTGGGAATCCATGGCGCTTGTATATACAAAGTAATAATCTGTAACGATGGGGCCCCCGGCCGTGTTTTGGGTAACCGGATCCCAGGAGAGCACGGTGTTCACCCCCTGAATCCCGATCTGCAGATTGGCGGGAGGAAGCGGTACGGGCACGATCGCTTTGCCCAGAAGCCGGACCCTGCAATCGGGCTGGTTGGCGGAATCATTCAGTATCTGCAGGAAATCCGCGGCATCGCCCACGCTCTGGGGCGCGTAGCGCACAAAGAGAGAATCCGTGGCTCCCGGAGCAATGCTCATACCACTCTGCCACTCCATAACCTCAAACTGCCCGGAAGCGGAGATAAAACCGACCTCCGAGATATGCAGATCGGTGAGTCCGGTATTCCTGATAATCACCGGTTGATAGGGTGATACGGAGTCGATGGCAAGGGTGCCAAAATCCATGCTGGCGGGGCTCAGCAACTCGAGATTGGGAGCATCGGAAAGCACTGTAATACAGTCTGTCTGGGTCAAAACGTCGCTGTTTTGATAGCTGTCAATCACAGTTAAGCCAACCGTGTAAAGCCCGGGGTTCTGATAGGTGTAAAACGGATTTGCCTCCTCCGAACTCCCTCCATCGCCAAAATCCCAATGCCATGAAACAATGCTTCCCGTTCCGGCAGTGGACTGATCCGTAAACTGCACCGTGAGTGGAGCGGAGCCAGAAACAGGAGTGGCGATGAAAGCAGCCTGAGGCGCGGTAAGCGGCACCACGCTGGCAATGTTTGAATAATCAGAGACAGTCATGTCATTGAAAGCCCTCACCCGATAGCTGATAGTCTGAGTCCAGGCAGTCAACTCGTCCGTATATGAGGTGCTATTGGCGGGCACTTGGGCTATCTGGCTCCATTCAGATTCCACTTCCGTTTTACGTTCCACCTGGAAACCGTTTTCTTCCGTGGAATTGTCAACCCATAAAAGCTCGATGCCGGTAACGGAGACAGGCGAAGCGGTCAAAGACCCGGGGGCTTCCAGCGTGGCGACAAGCGTGGTAGCGTAGGCTTCGTTGGAATACACGGAATTGACGTTAACATTGTAGGCTCGCACGCGGTAGTAGTATGTGGTGCCATGTGTAAGGTCGGTATTTGAATAGGCTGTCACGTTGGCTCCCACAATCGCGATCTGGGCCCAGGTGCCGGAGCTTCCGGTCTTTCTCTCGATCTTGACACCTGTTTCCACACCCGAATTATCGGTCCAGGACAGATCGATCCGGGAAGTGGAGACCGCTGTCGCTCTCAGGTTGGAGGGCGCGGAGGGAGTTGCGTACGGGGTAGTGGCGCTGGCCTCGTTGGAATACTCTGAGTTTACGTTGTTGTTGTATGCCCGCACCCGGTAGAAGTAGGTGGTGTTTTGGCTGAGGCTGCTATTGGTGTAGGTGGTGACGTTAGCGCCCACAGTCGCAATCTGGGACCAGGTGCCGGAAGAGCCTGTCTTGCGCTCAATCTTAAAACCGGTCTCGATGCTGGAATTGTCCGTCCAATCGATCTTGATCCTGTTGTATGAAAGTGCTGTGGCCGTCAATCCCGATGGTGCGCCAGGGGTAGCGTAGGGCGTGGCCCCGCTGGCTTCATTGGAGTAGCCGGAGTTTCCCGCCTGGTTGCTGGCCAGCACCCGGTAGTAATATGTGGTGTTCTGGCTGAGGCCTGTATTGGAAAACGACGCAGTATTGGCATCAACTGTGCCTATCTGCGTCCAGGTGCCCGAGGAGCCGGTTTTTCTTTCTATCTTAAACTGGAGTTCGTTATCCGAGTTATCGGTCCATGTTAGATTGATCTGACTTGACGACACTACAGCCGCCACAAGGTCTGAAGGTGCATTTGGCGCGACATCAGCCAAATAGATACTGAAATAGGCATCCGAGACATCAAATACAGTTGAGTCCACCGAGTTTCTCACACGCACCAAAGCCTGGCTGCTGGCAGAGTATGGCAATACCCAGTCATAGCTCCCCAAGCCAGCGCTCACGGGGTCAACAGTGATTGTCGTCCAGGTTGTTCCTCCATCCATGGTGTAATCCAGAAGCACGGTGTCCACCCCGTTGGCTGTCCAGGTGATGGCCTGGGTTGAAGATGCCGCATAAGCTTCCCCTCCGTTGGGAGAAAGCAGAGTCAGAGGCGGAACCGCTATTCTGGCAAAGAAAGCGTCTGACATTCCTGCGCTGGTCAGGATGGTGCCAGAAAAGTCCGACGAATCAGTGAAACAACCGCAGAGCAAAGCTTCTGAATCCCCGTGGGCAACAACGCCATACCCAATATCCGTGCCTGTTCCTCCTGCCTGAAGCGCCCACTGCCAATCTCCCGCGGAGTTCAGCTTGCACAAAAAGGCATCGCTGAAATTGCCAGTGGCACTGGTTAGCGTGGTCGATCCAAAGTTTGCGCTGCCGGTGAACCTGCCAGCCAAAAATACGTTGGAATTGGCGTCCACGGATATTCCCAAACCCTCATCAAAGCCTGCTCCACCCGCCTTCCTGGCCCAGAGCCAGGTGCCAGAGGAATCCAATTTGGCCGCAAACACGTCATAACCACCGGAGGACGTCAAAGTTAAGTTGCCAAAATATGCAGAGGTGCTGAAGAAACCGGTTAGATAGATATTATCTGAGCTATCAACCGTTATTGCAGAACCGGAATCTGCGTTAATGCCGCCAAACCTGTCCCCCCACAGCCATTGCCCTTCAGGGCTGACTTTGGCGACAAATCCGTCAAACGTGGTGTCCCTGCGGTTGATGATCACTATATTGCCCAGGGTCAGGGTGGGAGAGTTAAACCCGCCTGTCACATAGGCATTGCCCTGACTATCCACAGCGATGCCACTACCTTGATCCATCGTCGCTCCGGAACCCTGGATCGCCCACTGCCAGACCCCGCTGCCGCTGATTTTGGCGACCAGCATATCATAGTATGAACTGGTTTGAGCTGTCAACGTGTCCACGCCTGTAGCGGTGGTAAAGGATATTGTGTTTTTAAAATATCCGGTCATATAGACATTTGAATTTGCGTCAACCGCTATCGCGTTTCCCAAATCCAGGCTGGTTCCACCGCCAGAGTTCTTTCTTGCCCACTGCCAGACACCATTGCTGTTGATCTTAGCCACAAAAAGGTCAGTTCCAGTGGTTCCGCTACGGTTCAATCTTAAGGAGGTGCTCGACACAAATACAAGTGCAGAGGAAGCGAAATTACCAGTAATGTAGGCATTGCCAGCAGAATCGACAGCAATGGATGAAGCTACATCATGACTGGTACCACCCGCTTTTCTCGCCCAAAGCCAGTTGCCGGAGGGGTCCAGTTTGCCCACAAAGATATCTCCGGAGCCGCTACAGGTGAGATTAGTGGACCCGAAGCTTGCCGTCCCTGAGAAATAACCAGCCACGTAATAGTTGCCGCTATTGTCTCTGGCTACGGAATAACTTATGTCATCGCTTCCACTACCCACACCTTTTGCCCAATTCCATCCAGGAACCTGGGCAAAGAGGCTTGCGCAGACTAAAACCAGAAATAGTATAATGATGCTTATTTTGATTAGTTTCATGATAACCTCATGTTAGGGATTGTTAATATTGTTTCCCATTGGCAGTATATGCGTTCCAAGTCAAGTTTTTTCTTATCACTCATATACTTTTGGATAAAAAATGTATGACGCACGCTTGGAGTAACAGAAGGCCAAGGCAGACTTTCTCCATCGGAAACCAAACAGCAAAGAGCCTGGCAGATAGGACTGGTAGTTAGTCCAAACAACCAGGCTCAAGCTTCTATGTCAAATATGAGTAACTGGAGTATTGCTGCTACAAGGATTGGGTCAAAACAGCCGAATTAGTTATTCTTTGAAGGCTACTATTTTGTAGAATATGTTACCGAAATCCAGAGTGGCGTCGTTGTGGGTGTAACTGGTGCAGGTGCCATCACGGATTTCAGCCAGCAAAAGGAACACAGTTGAATCGCCGTTGAACTCGTTGCAGTAGTAAATTCTATAGCCATCGGGAACCAGGCTTTCGCCATTCTGGTTCAGGGTGACAGCTTCCCAACTGATGGTGAAATTCTGAGGATTTGCATCGTCGAGTCCCACCTGTACCGCTTCCGGCGCCAATGGCGGCACGATTATCGCAAAGGTGGTATCGGAAACCGCAAAAAGTTCAGGATTGACACTATCGCTCACCCGCACCTTAGCCTGGTAATTGTTCAGGTTGGGCAAGTTCCATTCGCAGGAACCCAATGCGGCTGGCACAGCTTCGCCATTGTTGATGGTATTCCATGTGGATCCTCCATCCAGGCTGTAGTCCAATCTTACACTGTCAACCCACGAGGCAGTCCAGTTGATGTTCTGAACTGTATTGGCAGGATAAGAATCTCCGCCAATGAAGGAAAGTAGAGTCAGAGTCGGAGGTGGAAACGCGATTCTGGCAAAGAAAGCGTCTGACATTCCTGCGCTGGTCAGGATGGTGCCAGAAAAGTCCGACGAATCAGTGAAACAACCGCAGAGCAAAGCTTCTGAATCCCCGTGGGCAACAACGCCATACCCAATATCCGTGCCTGTTCCTCCTGCCTGAAGCGCCCACTGCCAATCTCCCGCGGAGTTCAGCTTGCACAAAAAGGCATCGCTGAAATTGCCAGTGGCACTGGTTAGCGTGGTCGATCCAAAGTTTGCGCTGCCGGTGAACCTGCCAGCCAAAAATACGTTGGAATTGGCGTCCACGGATATTCCCAAACCCTCATCAAAGCCTGCTCCACCCGCCTTCCTGGCCCAGAGCCAGGTGCCAGAGGAATCCAATTTGGCCGCAAACACGTCATAACCACCGGAGGACGTCAAAGTTAAGTTGCCAAAATATGCAGAGGTGCTGAAGAAACCGGTTAGATAGATATTATCTGAGCTATCAACCGTTATTGCAGAACCGGAATCTGCGTTAATGCCGCCAAACCTGTCCCCCCACAGCCATTGCCCTTCAGGGCTGACTTTGGCGACAAATCCGTCAAACGTGGTGTCCCTGCGGTTGATGATCACTATATTGCCCAGGGTCAGGGTGGGAGAGTTAAACCCGCCTGTCACATAGGCATTGCCCTGACTATCCACAGCGATGCCACTACCTTGATCCATCGTCGCTCCGGAACCCTGGATCGCCCACTGCCAGACCCCGCTGCCGCTGATTTTGGCGACCAGCATATCATAGTATGAACTGGTTTGAGCTGTCAACGTGTCCACGCCTGTAGCGGTGGTAAAGGATATTGTGTTTTTAAAATATCCGGTCATATAGACATTTGAATTTGCGTCAACCGCTATCGCGTTTCCCAAATCCAGGCTGGTTCCACCGCCAGAGTTCTTTCTTGCCCACTGCCAGACACCATTGCTGTTGATCTTAGCCACAAAAAGGTCAGTTCCGCCGCTACGGTTCAATCTTAAGGAGGTGCTCGACACAAATATAAGTGCAGAGGAAGCGAAATTACCAGTAATGTAGGCATTGCCCGCAGAATCGACAGCAATGGATGAAGCTACATCATGAAGGGTACCACCCGCTTTTCTCGCCCAAAGCCAGTTGCCGGAGGGGTCCAGTTTCCCCACAAATATATCCCCGGAACCGCTACTGGCGAGAGTAGTAGACCCGAAGCTTACCCGTCCTGAGAAAGAACCGGCTACGTAATAGTTGCCGCTATTGTCTCTGGCTACGGAATTGCATATATCTTCGCCCGTGCCACCTGCACCTTTGGCCCATGACCAATATGGACTTTGAGCATAAAGCAAAGACCCCGAAATGACAACCAATACGCTCAAAAATAGCAACTTATGGATACTCATATATTTCTCCAGTTAGAGGCTTCTAATACAATCAATTCATCTATAGACATTTAAGTTTTCTGTCAAGCAGAATGTTGGATTTTTAACATCTGTATTGTATTCACTTTGCTTTCCTAATATACTCAACTGCTTGTAAATAAGTTAGTTCGCAGAAAGCCGTTGTTGATATGTTTCCTCAAATACCGATGTTTATTTTCACATTTTCTTTAGCGTGCGGGAAACAAAGAGAGTGTCTTGAGGACTTTCCTATAAAGCGGGAAGATTACAACCACTTTTGCATCCTATGCTTTTAATAGATGCAGCTAATATATTGAAAATATTATAGAATAGCTACGATATTTCTTGTCGATTGCCTCGAACATTCAATGGCATAACCTGGGAAGTAACAATATAGCTCGATAGGCACCAGACAGTACTCCCAGCCATTTTTGGAGAATTTTCAATATCAAAACAATAGCCAGTTGTGAGTGTCCATGTTAAGCATCTATGCAGTTAGACCACCAGACTCAGCATGCCAAAGAAATGCGAGATGCTTCCGCCCAGCACGAACAGATGCCAGATCGAGTGATGATACGGCAGTTTCCTGAACAGATAGAACAACACCCCCAGTGTGTAGCACGCCCCGCCAATCAGCATCCAGGCGAGAAAGGTGCTGTCCATTGTTTTGCGCAAGGGATTGATGGCAATCAGAATCATCCAGCCCATGAGGATGTAAATGAGGATGGAAAGCCATTTCAGCTTGCCCAGGGCGAAGATCTTGAGATTGATGCCCAAAATGGCCAGGCCCCAGATCACTCCAAACAGCGTCCAACCCCAGCCGCCCCGGATGGTACCAATTGTGACCGGGGTGTAAGTGCCGGCGATGAGCAGGAAAATGTTGGAGTGATCAAGGATCCTGAAAAAGCGTTTGAGCTTTGGATTGCGGAAGGCGTGATAGAGTGTCGAGCAGAGGTACATGGAAATCAGGGTAGCGCCATAGATACTGAACGACACCACCTTCCATACATCGCTGCGTTTGGCGGCGAATACCACCAAAATCACCAGCGCGGCAATACTGAGCCCAACTCCTGTCCCGTGGGTGATGCTGTTGGCGATTTCCTCCCCCAGGCTCTGCCTGGGACTGAGGGGAATCCAGTCCAGGAAACCGACTTTATCTTTGGGAGGCTGTTCTTGCAATTTGCACTACTTTGCCAGCAGAGGACGGTAAAGCTCGATGATTGTCTGTTCCAGGCTTTCGGGCACCAGGCCGGAGATCGGTTTTCCCGCCGCGATGCGTGAGCGAACCTGGGAGGAAGAGATGGGACAGGGCTCGATCCTGAGCGTTTTGCGCTTGATCCTGCGCAATACATTCTGCGGTGACGGATAACCGGGGCGGGGAATGATCAGAAACCTGGCATTGGCCTTCAACCAGGCAAAGTCGTACCACAGAGGCAGGTTGGCAAGGTTATCGGATCCGATCACAAAATGGAATAGCAGTTGCGGATGCTTCCTGTATAGCTTCTGGAGCAGTTCCGCGGTATATCCCGATCCGTCAGCGTCGTCTTCCCAAGCTTCCATGCCTGGCTCAAGAGCCTCCCTCACCAAAGCCAGGCGATGCTGGAAATCGAGCACTACGTTGCCCTTTTTAAAGTTATGGCGCGCGTTGGGAAGAAAGACCAGACGTGACACATAGCCGGATTTCAGTATTTCTCTGGCAATATGCAAATGGCCGTTGTGGATGGGGTCGAAGCTCCCGCCCAGCAGCGCGCAGCCTGTCATTTGAACTTTCTTGCCAGTTTCTTGGTTTCCTTGGAGCCCGGATATTTGCGCTGAAGGGAATCGAATGCTTCCCTGGCCTGGTCGGATAGACCCTGTTTGTTGAGCAGCCTGGCGGTATAATACAGCGATCTGCGGTCCAACTGGTCGGTATTGCCCAGGTCGGTCACTTCCTTAAAATACATCAGGGCGCTGCTGTAGTCTTTCATTTTGTAATAGATATAGCCATTGCGGAATGACTTTTCGATCAACTTATACTGGGCTTTGCGGATATACTCGAGCGCTGTCTGCACACGCGGATTGCCCGGATATTTACTGATGAATTCCTTGAACGAGTCGATCGCGTGCAAAGTTTCCTTTTGATCGTAATGGGCTGGCAGTGAATCTTCATACAGACAGAGGGCATACTGAAAATGCGCGTCGCTCACCTGGGCATGGTTAGGAAACACATCCATGAACTCTTCATAGGCCTTCCTGGCGTTGGCAAACTTGTTAATCTTGAAATAGCTGTCGCCCTGGCGCATCAGAGCATGCGCCGAGGAGGCGGAAGACCTTTCAAAATAGACTTCGGAATACAGTTCCGCTGCGCGTGAGTATTTGCCTCGGGCAAACAACTGATCCGCCTTAGCAATCTTTTGATCCGTATTCAGATAGGTCTTGTTGGTCGAGCAAGCGCCGAGGATCAGCAGCGCCAGCAACAACAATGAAAGAACCTTATTCATGGGATTTCCTTCTGTCATTCTGTTGTCCAAAGTATGTAGATCACCGAGGCCAGGGCGGTTGCCGCCAGCAGCGGCTCAAACCACTTCAGGGTCAGGGGCCTGCTTGCCTCAAACTTGGCAGGCTGATCCACAAAACTGAGGTTATCGATCTTGGCCAGCTTCCATTTTGGCAATGAGATCTGCTTGATATTAAACACATAGAGGGGCAGCCGTTCGCTGCGAAAGGAGAAAAAACTGCGCTTTTCCTGGGTGGTCCAGTCCAGTTCCATACGTATCCTGACCAGGCGGGTAGGCATGGAAGCAAGGCTGGAAACCGGCTGCACTCCCAAAGTATCCGCCTGCTCTTCTTCCGGGATATCAAGCTCGCTTTCCCGCAGGTCTGCGCCTTTGGCAATCAGTAGCTGACGGATGCGGAAATCCAGCCTGGAGGTGAGATCGCCAGCCTGGATATCCAGGTAGATCGGTTCGCCAGGTTCGATCAGGTCCACTATCTTCTGGCTGATCAGTTCCGGTTCTGCCGGATCAAATCCAGTATTCGTGGCGCCAATGGCGGTGACCAGTAGCAAAAAAAGCAGACAGCAGATGCCAGGCAAGGCCCTGCTTGCTGTCCGCTCAATTCTGGCCATCATGATCTTCAGGCTGGCTCCAAAGCTCTGTTTCGCTTAATCGGCGGATGCCAAAAAAGCCTTGTATCCGCTATAGGTGGAATAGATATCCGCCTTGCTGGCAAGCTCATACAGGGAGTGCATCCCCATCAGTCCGGTGCCGCAGTCTATCACTTCTGCGCCCAGATTGGCAAGGATATAGGCGATCGTTCCGCCGCCGCCTTCGTCCACCTTGCCCAGTTCTCCCATCTGCCAAAACACTCCGGCTTTGTTGAAGATGCGGATGACCTTGGCGGTAAACTCCGCGTTGGCGTCGTTGCAGCCCGCTTTGCCGCCGCTGCCCGTAAATTTGCAGAGGCCGACACCGTGGTTGAACAGCACCGCGTTCTGGCGCTCGTGCACCCCTGGATAGTTGGGATCCACGGCTGCCGTGACGTCCCCGGAAAGGATTTGGGAATTGATGAAGGTCTTGCGCAGATTTGCGCTGCTGTCGGATTCACCATTGGCGCGCAGCAACGCAGCCACAAAGTCCTGAATGAATACAGAGTGCGCGCCTGTGTTACCTTGGCTTCCCACTTCCTCTTTATCTGAAAAATAGACGATCATGGTGCGTTTTGGAGTGCCGTCCAGATTATCCAGCAACCCGCGCAGAGCGGCGTAGGCACAGACCCGGTCATCCTGGCCGTAGCCCACAACCATGGAAGAGTCGAACCCACTGTGTCTGGCCTTTGTGGCAGGCACCAGTTCCAACTCGGCGGAGATGAAGTCGCTTTCCTCCATCTTGAGCTGTTTCTTTAGCAGTTGCAAGGTATAGGCTTTGATTGCTTCCTTCTCTTCTGAGGCAGGTTCCATCATCCCGCTGAAAACGAGGTTCATCCTGGAGGCGTCGATGGCGTCGGCAAGGTTTTTGGAATACTGCTCCTTGCGTGCCAGATGGGGAAGCAGGTCTGGAATGATGAACACCGGTTCATCGTCTTTCTCGCCAATGCTCACATCTATCTTAGAACCATCGGCGCGGATCACGATGCCATGCAAAGCCAGGGGGGTGGAAACCCACTGATACTTCTTGATGCCCCCATAGTAGTGGGTGCGCATGCAAGCCATGCCGCTGGAGCTGTCTTCATAAAACGGATTTTGTTTCAGGTCCACCCTGGGCGCGTCGATGTGTGACGCCACCATGTTGAATCCCCCGCTAAGCGGCTCGGAGCCAAGCACCGCCATGGCGATGGTCTTGCCTCTGAAGATCTGATACAGTCGGCGGGAACCTTTTTTGCCCCCGATGCTTTGAAACTTGTGTTCTTTCAACAGGGCTTCCGTGTAGGCAATGGTCTCGCGCACAGTTTTGGCCTTGTCTAAAAAGTCCATATATGGCTCCGCGAAGGCGAAAGCCTTTTTGATGGTGGAAGGAGTTGCTTCCTTCCAGAAGTTCTTGCGCTGGTAGAACAGCTTTTTATCTTGTTTCTTGTTCATGTGTGTCTCCATGATCTGTTTATTATTATATTATTTCCAGAATCAGCAGATGCCTCTCTCCGATGGGAGCTTTCACCACAGCCAGCTCGCCTGGCTTTTTGCCCAACAGGCCCTTGCCGATGGGTGAAAGCACTGAAACGACCTGCACTCCTTCTTCCTCTGAATAGTTGAGTTCGTCCACTCCCACCACACGATAGACCACTTCTTCCTGGGTGCTTTCCTCGCGGGTCCGGCAACGGCTCCCAAAGCGTACCGCGTCCTTGGGAAAGACGGAAGTGTCCACCACTTTCAGATGGGCGGAGCGCCGCCGCAAGTGATCGATCTCAGTGTCGATCTGCCTCTGTTTTTCCCGCGCGGCTTTATACTCCGCGTTCTCGCTCAGATCGCCGAATTCACGGGCGGTCATCAGGGCTTTGATCACTTCCGGCCGCTCTTCGTTCAACAGAAACTGGATGCGGCGCTGTATCTTTTCCATCCCCTCCTGGGTGACAAACAGGCTCAGATCCATCATCAGGGCTTCTTCTTGTTCAAAATTCTCTGCGCGGCCATCGCTGCCTTTTTGAGGCGGGCGTTGCCGCTTTTGGTCCAGTTTTCCACGATCTCCTCGATCTCCGGATGATAGCTCATAACCGACGCACAGAGGATCTCCGCGCTTTGGGGATCGCGGCTGCTCACATGCTGTCGCCAGATATCCAGATAGAGCTCATAGTCAAGTTTCTGCACTGCCTTCATCAGGGTGGTATGTTCCGCGGCTTCGTCTCCCAAAGGTTGCAACCATTGATTTACAAAGTATTGCACAATCTCAGCGGTCAACTCCGGTTTTCTTTTGATCAGCTTGACCAGCAGATTCACACTCTGTTTGCGGATCAGTTCATGAGGTGAGCGGCTCCAGCGGTAGGCATGGGTGAGATATTTCTCAGGTTTTTTGCGCAACAGCGGAAGCATCACTTTATCCAGCAGGGAAGTAAGCTCTGCCTTGTCCGCGTTTTGCATGGCGGTTTCCACCATAGGCAAATATAATGCTGGTTTCTTACCGGCTATCTTGCCCATGATCGCGATGAATGCCAGGCGCCCGTTCTCGCCCTTTTTGTTCCACAGGTGTTTGTAGAAGGCCACATGCTTGTCGTGCGCCTTGCCCAAGCCTTGCACAATGGAGTTTGCCACGTGCACGATGACATCGTTTGGGAGCTTACCATTTATCCTTTCCGGATATGCGATGAAGATAATCTCAAAATCGAAGTCGTGCTTCGGCAGCTTGTTTTCCAAATAGTCAGCTGTATCCTTTTTCAGCCTTTCTTTCCAGTCTATGGTAAGCATCGCTGTCTCCTTTTCAATAATCATTTTCTCAAATTGCCAAAGGCATTTAGAGGTGAAAATTGTCAAGCAAATTCAATAACTGAAAAGGGCTTTTATCTCCTCCTTATTGAGAGTTGACAGCAGCTTGGAGCCTTCGGAAACCACGGAGTCAAAGAGTTGTAGCTTGCTTTGCTGCAAGCTCATGATTTTTTCTTCCACCGTACCTTTGGTGATGAGACGGAACACCTGCACCTTGCGGGTCTGCCCGATACGATGGGTGCGGTCAATAGCCTGGTTTTCGGTCATCGGGTTCCACCAGGGATCGAAGAGGATCACTGTATCCGCGGAGGTAAGGTTTAGCCCCGTTCCGCCTGTCTTGAGGCTGATCAGAAACAGCTTGAGCTCAGGGTCGTCCTCAAAGCGGCGCACTTCCTCCAGCCTGTTCTTGCTGCGCCCATCCAGATAGGCATAGCGCAGATCCATGGCGTCAAACACCATGCGGATGATCTTGAGCATCTGCACAAACTGCGAAAACACCAGAATCTTGTGCCCGCTGTCGATGGAAGCCCTCACCAGCTCAACCAGTTGTTCCAGCTTGGCGGATGCTTCCAGTTCCGGTAGGATGTCCGGATTCGCCAGGTGCGGATGGTTGCAGACCTGCCTTAACTTTGTGAGCGCCGTCAGGACGTGGACGTAGTTTAGATTGGTGCCGGCGGGCTGGTTGAGCAGCTTCTTTTCCACCATATCGATGATCTGCAGATAGAGCTTTTCCTGCACCGGATGCATCTTACACCAGGATATCTGTTCCTGCTTATCGGGCAGTTCCAGCAGCACTTCCTTTTTCACCCTGCGCAGCATGAAGGGCGCCACCGCCCTTTGCAGCCTGGACGCGCCGCTCTCCTCATCCTCCATGAAGTCGCTCTTGAACCGCTTCAGGCTACCCAGATAGCCCGGCATCAGAAAGTCGAAGATCGACCATAGCTCGGTGAGGTTGTTTTCCACCGGAGTGCCCGTGAGTGCCAGCCTGTTTTCGCAGGCGATCTTTTTGATCGCGCCGGTGCGTTTGGCACCTACGTTTTTGATGTTTTGGGCTTCATCCAGCACTACCCATTCAAACCGCATCTCCCTCAGGGCCGCTATGTCGTTCAGCACCACCGTATAGGAGATGATGAACAGCCTCACGTTAGGATTGCGCAGCAGTTCCAGGCGGGTCAGCTTGTCGCCTTCCACGATCTGGTAAGGGATATTGGTATGAAACTTGTCGATTTCGGCAGCCCAGTTGTAGAGCAGCGTTTTGGGACACACCACCAAGCTGGGAAGCTCGGACTGGCTCATCAGGATCACGGACAGCGCCTGGATCGTTTTGCCAAGCCCCATCTCATCTGCCAGAATGCCGCCCATGCGATAGTGTTGCAGCATCTTCAGCCAGGCGAAGCCGGATTTTTGGTAGCCCCTCAACACGGTCTGCAGATACAGCGGCAAAGGCGGAGTATGCTCCAGATGCCCGCGCTGCAGGTCTCTGGAAAGCAGTTCCATCCATTCATCCCCCAGCATGCGGAAAGCCGGGTTCTCCTGCATGTAGCGTTGATAGTAGGGCAGGTGGATCATCCGGGCGCGATACACCGAATCGGCAATCTTCTCGCTGCGTTGCAGCAGCAGTTCCGTCTCGCGGTAGACATCCGGATTGACTATATACAGCAGCCGCCCGTCCTCTGTGTGCAAAAACTCCTCACGGGAGCGGAAAAAGCGGCTCAATTCCTCATGGCTGAAGCGCAGGTCTTGATGGCGGTAGCTGAACGAGTAGCTGAACCAGTCGATCTCATCGCTGCGCTGGGCTTTTACCTCGACCTGCAGGGTTACCTTTTGCACAAATTCCCCCCGTAGCTCCGGCGCGATCTGGATATCCCAGTCGCTATCCGCAAGCTCAAACAGATTTTTCCGGAGGGTTTGCAGGCTTCCTTCCCGCGGGAATGCTAGTTGCGAATATTGCTCCAGGCGGCTCAAATCCGCCTCGGGCAGACGCTTTGCCAGGCGCTCGACCTTGCTGAAAACCTGGGGCGGCAGATAGAACCACGCTTCTTGCTCGCCGCCCCCGTAAACATAGGCGCTGCGTATAAGCGGCGACTTGAAGCGCAGCACTGAGAGCGGGATTGCCAAATCCTCCCCAGAGTGAGTCTCGCCCCCTTCCTCATAAACCAGGCTGCCTTCCAGCAGGATGCTGTCCCCCTTGGCTGAAACCGCCAGGCGGACGCGGGGTTCGCCACCCACAATCTGAGGCAGTTCGATCGAGGTGTCAAAATCCAGGTAGATTCCCTTTTCCCTCAGTTCCCGATGCACGATAGTGCGCCAATACACCAGATCCTTGGCGCTCAGGATGAGGTCGTGGCTAAATATCTGTTCCAAAGCGGAGTTGGAGAGGGGAATACTGGAATAGCGCGCCTCGTTGCGGAAGAATATCCAGCATGGATAGCCCGGATACACCGCGGAAATCTCCTCCACCAGCACCGGAAGCACCACATAGTTATTCCTGCCGGCGGGTTCGATTCTCAGGTTCAGTTGATAGGGATGCGAGCCAAAACGCAGCGGCTCGCCGGTTTCTTTCACAAAGAGCCTGCCCTCCAGATTGCGCATCAGGTTCAGGGCGGCTGGAAAGTCCTTTTTATACAAGGAGAAAAAGTAGTTTTTGCTGCTGTAGGCGGCTTTCTTTTGCTGCAAAAACTCAAACAGCGCCAGTTCCGCATCACCCAGGGCGTCAAACTGCAGGGCATATTCCCCGGCGCTCAGCTTTGATGCTTCCGGAGGCAGGTTGCCCGCTTTAAAGCGCAGCAGCAGCGGGATATCCAGGGGATTGTAACTGCCGTGGTAAAAGCGTATCTTGTCGGTTTCAGGATCGTAGATTCCTTCCAGTTCCAGACGCGCCTGCTTCAGCAGATCCTGCCATTTTTCACCACCCCGGAGGGCGGTGCCGGTGCAGGTTTCCACCGCTGGAAGATCAAAGATATCCGTGGCCAGATGGTGATAAGCGTAACGCAATATAGACAGATAGTGGCGGCATTTGTCGTCCTCCCCGCATTCGCTGCAGTGATGGCTCACCACTTTCTCGCTTTGGGGATCATACACCAGGTCAAGCTGGGCGCAAAAGAATTCCCGCTTTTCCGGTGTGGGAACGAAATGCATGTGAAAACGCCCTGTTTCGTCAATCGATTTCCAATGCTGCAGATCGCCTTTGTCCAGGCCGATCACGGCATGATTGAAATACCAGGACGCCGATTTCTCGTGATAGTCCTTGCTAAACAGACGTGCCATCTATCCTCTTTGCAGTTTAATCATTCCAGTGGCAGCAGGAAGTCATTTTTTGTCAACAGATATTCGCCCCGAAAATCAATTTTCACTCGGTTTCTTATGCGGGTAAGCCCCATCCGGAGCGCGCTATTCCAGCAATTATCGGAGTCCAGTCTCTTTGAAATGGCCGTGGAAAGGTGATCACCCGTCCAAAATGAGAACCCAAGCTTTTCCCCACCCTCTTCAAACCACAAGCAGATTTGGCTGAATCAATGCCGTCTAAAGGGTCTTATGGTTCAATTCCAATTATTAAAAGTGGTACTGGCGGGCTGCTCCTACCCTGCCTCATTACGTTGTATACTTCACCCTCGAAATAAGCAACTCCGCTCGACATCTGAGTTTGCATCGATTTCATAGGTAATATCTCTATTCCCAGGTTGATAACACCACCAGAATAAAAGAGCATATGCTTTACAAACAAATCGAAAGCAACAAAGGCATATTTACCAAACTGCACTTCAACCGCCACTTTTTCCTTAACGAAATCAGTTTGATTATAGCTATAGATTGGATTCTGTTCCCCATTAGATTCGAGCATCTTCTTTTGATCTGCTGCCGGTAAATCAAGACTCGCCAGCATCAAATCACGATTCAAAGTGATGTAATAATTGTAGCGTGCTTCTTTCCAACCCAAAGGTTCAAATTGTTGTTTGAACGATGCATTTAGGTCGGTAGGACTGTAGAGAAGCTGCCCTGACATTTTCTTTTCTTTGCTGACCTTCGTTTTACAGGCTTGGGCATCTACGTTTGCAACAACATGTTTGATTTCTTTATACAGTGCAGAATGATGAACTATGAGATACTCTTCACCATTCATATGCGAAAAGGTTTTGGCAATTCTCATTTCTGCTCTCCGAAAACGCTGAGGTTCTTCCATTCATCAGGTACTGATGCTATCCTGTCGTTTGCTGATGGTTCGTGTATCTTCTGTCCAATTGGTCTTGTTTTTAAACATCCATTTTCTAAAGCTTTGATTCTCTCGACTGAAACCTTGCAGTAGTCTGCTTCTTTTTCTATCCCGATGGCATTGCGGTTGTTCTTCAGTGCAGCTACCAAAGTTGATCCAACACCAGAAAATGGATCGAGAACCCAATCATTCTCGTTAGTCAATGCAAGTACGCATCTTTCTACAAGTTCGACAGGAAACTGACAAGGATGGATAGTTTTTTCTGGATGATTTGACTTAACATTGGGAATATCCCAAATCTCGCTGTCCCAATCCTCCTGTATGGTTGTCCAGATATCGCTTGGATTCTTACCCAGGGGATTCCCGGAAAGCAAGCCTTTGTTCGGACCCTTGAAATGTCTCTTACCTGGATATTTAGAAGGCACTCTAACAGCATCGAGATTGAAGGTATAATCATTCGTTTTTGTAAACCAAAGAATGGTCTCATAGCGTCCCGAAAACCGGTTTGAAGCATGTAACCCATGTCCAAATCGCCATATTATTCTATTGCGTAGCTGAAGCCCATGTTTTTTAAAAATCTGATAATAGAATATATCCAAGGGGAAAACTTCCCCCTTATCCACATAGTTTCCCACTTCCCAACAGATGCTGCCTTTATCCGACAAAACCCTCACCAATTGAGTGATTATCTCCTCCTGAGTATTCAGATAGCTTTCAATGGATGTCTTAACTTCATAGGATTTGCCGATATTGTAGGGTGGTGAAGTCATTATTAAGGAAACAGACTCATTCTCCATGCCTAAGAGAACTTCCAGTGCATCTGCATTTTCGATGGCATATCTCAACTTTATCGGTTCGAAGTCAAAAGTTCCTTCATAGGTTTGAAACCGCATTAAATATCTCCATATATTTATTATCAACAACTGCGAAAGTAGTCTGTCAAACAGACCGCTAACCCAATTTACTTTTTGAAAACTGACATTTCTTGTCAACCCAAAAATCTGTCTCATTTGGCCTTATCCAGATTAGTCAGAATACAGGTTGATGCTTTTCTGAATCCGAGAGTGTGAATGCCTAAATAAGCGGAAAAGGCGGACCGGAGTCCGCCTCAAAACTCCCGCGTGAAGTTTTCACAACCCGCGACCCGGGGCAGCAGTCCCGCCTCCACCGCGCTTTTCACGGTGCGGCAGGGCAGGTCAGCGATGTCGTCCCGGGTCAGCGTGGCAAGGTCCAGCCCCAGTTTCCGTCCCATGGCCCACATCAGCTTGATGTAAAGGCTTTGCGCGCTTAGCAGTTGGGGCTCGTTTTCACTCGTGTTGCCATTGTGTATTTGGCGGTAGATATCCAGATCGTAAAGCCAGCCTTGGGATGGCTCCAGCGCCCACAGGTTGCGGGTTATGGCCGCTATCCTGTCGTTTTGTCCGCTTTGGCGGGGCTTGGCGTAGGCTCTGGCAATATACACCTTCAACCTCCTGTGGTAGTAATAGATAAGTCCGTCGCAGTGTCCGCTGTAGCTGAGTACTGGTTGATTGTAATTCACCTTCATGGTGTCCTCCTCGTTTTGCTTTGAGGGGCCGCGCTTGCGGGTCATCATCCTTAGGTCATCCCTCACCAGGTTAAGGATGACTGCCGGAAGACCACCAGCGAGCCGGGTATTGCAAACGCGGCCCCATATATATAGGTGCTACGATCCGTAAAAGACTGTGGAAATGTGAAATAGAACGCGGATAACAGAATCTTTGAAGGTGGAAAGGTGGAAAGGTGAAATGGTGGAAAGGAGCGTCCAGAAAGGACTTCGTGGTGAGGTGGTAATAATGAAAGAGTGAAATAGTGGACGTCAGCCCCGAAAGAAATCACCTCCAAACTATAAAGCTGTGTCATCATGGTATATAGTCTGGTGTGATTTGTTTTGAGGCTGGGTGGTAGTTTCTAAAAGACTGGATCACGGCTCGCAGGCCGTGATGACACGGTTTTATCGTCTGTGGTGCTTGTTTCTTGGCTGGCTGGTTGTTTCTAAAAGACTGGATCCCGGGTCAAGCACGCTTGCCCGGGATGACACGGTAGATAGACTGGTGTGATTTGTTTCGGGGTCGGGTGGTTGTTTTTTGCACGGCGCTATGGCAAGCGCCGCTACACTACGGCTCATTTCACCATTCCACCTTTCAACCTTTCCACCCTCTATAATTCGTGTTAATTTGTGTAATTTGTGGAAGATTTTTCTAAAAGACTGGATCACGGCCCGCGGTCTGGGTTGCTCACAAAAAAACCCGCGGTTGGAGCCGCGGGTATGATCTTTATTTGCTTAGATTGTTCAGAAACCGAACCAGGGGCCTATCGAGAACGTCAGGCCACGGTAGGGTGTATTGGGAGAGTTTTTCACATAGAAGGTTTCATCCGCGAGGCCCTGAACCCGCCAGCCTTCCTTGCCGGTGTAGCCATACACGTAACCCACTTCGGCGCGGATTGACAGCCAGTTGAGCAGACGGTACATCAGTTCCGCTTTGGGCTGTACGATCATGTAGGAGCGGTTGATGGTGGAATGATAGTTGCCGGAGGTGAATTCAGTATTATTGTCCGGCCAGGAATAATCCGCGTTGCTGTGCATCAGCTCAATCGTGTGTCCGCCGCCACCCAGCAGCACTCCCAGGGAACCCACAAAGTTCTTGCAGATCGGGAAGCGCTTATCCAGGGTCACGCCGCCAAAGCCGCTCTCATAGCGGACATAGTCGTGATAGTTACTGTCATTGGGGTTGTTTTGCTTATAGTTGTCCGAGTAAGAAGTAATCACTCCGCCGACAAAGAAGCCTTTGCCCACATGTCCCTTGCCGCCAATGCCTTGCATCAAAATGCCTTTATCCCCGATCGGTTTGAAATGCAGCCCTTCCAGGAGGGCGTTCACATCATCCATATCAATCATACACCACATGGGAATAAAGGAGCCCCCTCCGGAGCCTACCTTGCTGGGCGTGCTCTGTTTCTGGAGTTGATACTGCATTTGCGGCGTATCCCTGCCCTGCAGGGTCACTTCCTTGTTAAAGTCCTTGCCTGCCCGCCAGTATCCAATACTCACCACTTCGCCCGGCTCCAGATCTTCCCTGATCTCGTCGAAATCTTCCGTGTCTTTCACAGTTTCCCCATCGATGGCGGTGAGCACGTCGTTGGCTTGCAAGCCGTATCCCTCCGCGGGAGAACCCGGAACAACAGTGGTGATCAGGATTCCGTATCCATAAGGATAGTCCATAGCCTCCGCTGTTTTTGCGTCGATATCTTCCACTACAATGCCAAAAAACACTGCCGATGCCTGAGCATCGCCGGTCATGAAAACCATCTTGCCCATACCGTGGTCGCCACAGGTGCCGAAAACCATATTGACGGCGGCCGCCAATAGGATGATCAAGAGAACTTTTCGCATATGAACCTCCATGTTCAAATTCTATGTTCATTATATATACTCTCCTGTGTTAAATGTCAAGCACAAAAAATCATCCTTCTCCGGCAATGCAATCCGCAACTCCCCATCTGGCTGATGATTCCGCGGCAAATAATGTGAGACAGCGGAGATATTGGCAGGCTCCAGCCACTTTGACATAATTATTTCCGCGGCCAATTTTGGCTTGTTCTGGGAATGATTATTGCATTCTGTTCCACACAGTCAGACCGGATATTCAGAGGTCTGCGCAAATAAGAGGAACCCATGCAAAGAAAGATTATACCGCTTCTGGCCCTGCTCCTGCTCTTCAGCGCGGGAAAGCTGATGGCCAGCCACATCGCCGCCCTGCCGCTGGAAACCATTCAAAACGGGCAGACCAGCCTGCAACAGACCGTGCGCCAACTGCAAAGCGAGGGCTATGGGATATTGCACTACGACTCCACAAGCGTGATCGCCCTGGTGCCGGACGCGCCTTCAAAGCTTTACGAGGGCTTTGTCTGGCTGGCGCCCCATCCCTCTTCCGAAAACCTGTGGATCGTGGGCAAGCTGCCAGGCGAAGCGGTTCCCGCCCAGGCCGGAAAGCTGCTGTGGGAAATGGATAACGCCTGCCTGGTGAGCAACTCTTTGGATGAGATCGCGCTCCGCCCCCTGCTCCGCCATCCCTTTGCGCCCCTCAATCTGGAGCCTCTGCGCTTTCCTGATACCGGTTTGAGCCAGCAATCCTCGCGCGAGACCCGCACCGAGATCGACCAGATGGTGGCGATGGTGAACACCGCCTCCGTGCAGAACCTTTTGCAAAACCTGCAGGATTTCCAGACCCGCTACGCCCGCGCCAGCAATCGCCAGCAGGTGGCGGAGTGGATTCGCCAAAAGTTCATCAGCTTTGGCATCACCGACGTCGTGCTGCAGCAGTTTACCTGGCAAAACACCGACCAATACAACGTTGTCGCCACCATCCCCGGCACCGTCTATCCCAACCAGTATATCATCGTGGGCGGGCACCACGATTCCATCTCCGGCAACAGCGATCCCTACACCACCGCTCCCGGCGCGGATGATAACGCCAGCGGCAGCGTTGCCGCCCTGGAAATGGCGCGGGTGATGATGCAAAGCGGATACCAGCCCAAAACATCCATCCGGTTCGTGACCTTTGCCGCGGAAGAATTCGGCCTCTGGGGCTCAAGGCACTATGCCCAGACAGCCCTGCAAGCCGGCATGAACATCCGCCTGATGATCAATCACGACATGATCGCCAACAACACCAGTCCCGGCACCTGGCGGGTGCGCCTGATGCCCTATGACGGCTCTTTGGAGCACAGTTCCCATGCCGCCCAGATCACCGAACAATACACCACTCTGGATGCCTATTATGGAAACTTGAACAGCCCCAGCAGTGACAGCTCGTCGTTCTTTCAGGCGGGCTATAACGTGATCTACTTTTTTGAATCTGATTTCTCGCCTGTCTATCACACCGACCAGGATATCATCGCCAACCTCAATCCACCCTATTGCGCTGAAGTGATCCGCGCCTCACTTGCCTGCGCAGCCACCTTCGCGGATATGCCTTCCGCACCAGCCAATCTTGAAGTATTTGACACCGGCAACGGAAACTCGCTCTATGTGAGATGGGATCAGTGCCCCGATCCCTCTGTCAGCCAATACAGGGTATATTACAGCGAGACGGGCGAACAGTGGAGCGCTCCCCAGGTGGCTTCCGTCAACCACTTCACCCTCGCAGGGCTCACGGAAAACCAGATCTACTATGTGGCAGTTAGTTCCGTGGACTCCCAGGCCAACGAAAGCTACATGGTTTACTCCAGTGGCACGCCCCGCTCCGTCCCCCTGACTCCGGCAGGCTTCCGGGATCAGCCCCAGCCCACCTGCATCGCGTTAAACTGGGAAGCAAACACCGAACTTGACCTGCAGTGCTACCGGCTCTACCGCTCGCAAGATGGGGATGTATTGGGTGACCTGCTGGCCACCATCCAGGGCACGCCGAGCTATACGGACAACGCTGTGGAAGGATCGCATAACTATTACTATTACAGCCTTTACGCCGTGGATCAGGGCGGAAACACCAGCCCCTCCGCCGCGGTGTTGCGCAGCCGCCCCCTGACCCTGGATCAGGGCGTCCTGATCGTGGATGAGACCAGCGATCTGGCGGGAACCAATCCTTTCCAGCCCTCCGATCAGCAGGCAGACGAATTCTATGCCGCCATCGCCGCAGATTTCTCTCCCACCCAGCTTGATCTGAATATCCTGAACGCGGATGTCCGCCTGGCAGACCTCAGCGTCTATTCCTCCATCCTCTGGCATGGCAACGACCTCGCCAGCATGGACTACCCCTATTTCCACCAGGAAGTGCTGAGGGAATACATCGAAGCCGGAGGCAACATCTTCTTCAGCACCTACAAGCCTTCCATGGCCTTTGACCTCAACGCCACCTATCCCAACAGCTTTCCGGCGGATTCATTCATCAATTCCGTGATTGGCATCGGCGGATGCAACCTGCTGCATAGCGCGCGCTTCAGGTATGCGACGCCCGCGCAAGACCCGTTCCCCGCCATCTCGATTGATCCCAACAAGACCACCACCGCGCTCAACGGGCATATCCTCCAGGTGGAAAGCATCAGCCCCAATCCAAACTGCACCACTGTTTACAACTATGGCTCGGACTACGCGGCAGACTCACCCCAGGGAGCGATGAACGGCATGCCGGTGGGCGTGTTGAACATGAATCGCAACGGAAAGGTTTTCACCACCAGCATCCCGCTCTACAACATCCATCAGGACGAGGCCAAGAGCCTGGTGGACTACGTGTTTACGGAGTATTTTGCCGAGACATCCACCGCGCTGCAGGATCCCCAGGCTGTCCCAAACCCCGGGATCAGAATCCATGCCAACTATCCCAATCCCTTCCGCGGCCTTACCAGTTTCCGGGTGGACTCCAAAGACCAGCGCCAGGAGCTTAGCGTTGGCATCTACAACCTGCGTGGGCAACAGGTCAGGCAACTCTACGCCGGGCCTGGAGTGAAATCCCGAGTGTTTGACTGGGACGGCAGCGATGCCTCCGGCGCACAGGTTGCCAGCGGAGTCTATATCATCCGGGTCAGCCAGGGCTCGTCCTCTGCCCTGCGCAAGATGCTGCTTCTGCGCTGACAGTCTGGCATAGTGAATATTCAAGCCCTCCCTTGCCTGGAGGGCTTTTTTGCGCGTGAACACAAAAAAACCGGAGGCGGTTATTCCTCCGGCATCTGGCTATATATACAGGCTTGTGATCAGTCGCCCAAAGTGGCAACCATCACGGCCTTGATAGTGTGCATGCGGTTTTCCGCTTCATCGAAGACCACGGAGTTCGGGGATTCAAAGACCTCGTCGGTCACTTCCATGGCGGTTAATTTGAATTTCTCGTAGATTTGCTTGCCGATGGTGGTCTTGAGGTCGTGGAAGGAGGGCAGGCAATGCATGAAAAGGGTGTTCTTCTTGCCTGTCTTCTTCATCATGGCGGCGTTCACCTGATAGGGTTTGAGTTGTTTGATGCGGCTGGCCCAGACGCTATCCGGCTCGCCCATGGAGACCCAAACGTCGGTGTAGATCACATCCGCACCCTTCACGCCTTTGGCGATGTCATCGGTGATGGTGATGGTGGCGCCGGTTTCCTTGGCCACGTCCTTGCATTTCTTCAGCAGCTTGGCATCCGGGAACAGCTCTTTGGGGCTCACAATACGGAAGTCCATTCCGGTCTTGGCACCGCCGATCATGAGGGCGTTGGCGACGTTGTTACGTCCGTCTCCGGCATAGACGAAGGTCATTTCGTTGAGCGGCTTTTTCAGGTGTTCCATCGCGGTGAGGAAGTCGGCCAATACCTGGGTGGGGTGATCCTGGTCGGTAAGTCCGTTCCAGACAGGCACTCCGGCGTATTTGGCCAGCTCTTCCACGATTTCCTGGCCATAGCCACGGTATTCGATGCCATCATACATGCGACCCAACACTCTGGCGGTGTCGGCGATGGATTCCTTCTTGCCCATCTGGCTGCCGGTGGGGCCCAGATAGGTAACGTGGGCGCCCTGGTCCAGGGCTGCCACTTCAAAGGCGCAGCGGGTGCGGGTGCTGTCTTTTTCAAAGATCAGGGCGATGTTCTTCCCTTTGAGGCGGGGTTGTTCTGTGCCGGCATATTTGGCCCTCTTGAGTTCCAGTGAGAGTTCCAGCAAATAGTTGATCTCCTGCGGGGTGAAGTCCATCAGGGTCAGGAAATGGCGGTTTCTAAGATTGAAAGGCATCTTATCTCCTTGCATACGTAATTATGTTTATGAATGCCAGATTTTTCAGCTTGCGTTTATAGGCAAGGATTTTCCTTGTCTAAATATGTGGCTTCAAAATATATGTATCTTAAGTAGTGTTTCCCAAACTGGTTTTTCGACAGAGGAACTGCCAGTCTGGGTGGTATATAGTGTATTAAGGAATCTATTCCAGGTTCCCGTTTGAGACTTTCTTTTCTAATAATAGAGGATATATGAAAAACATTCTGTTACTACTGTTTCTGCTGCCCATCGCCTTGTGCGGCCAGCAGTACACGCTTGACGACCTCATCAGCCACGGCATGGAACACAGCTGGACCATGCAAAAAGCCGGCCTCGGCAGCCTGTCGAGCCGTTCCAGCCTCACCAGTGCCAGGCTCAACCTGCTGCCCGAGGTGGATTTGGGCTTCAATGTGCGGCACGACCTTTACAATCCCCAGGCGCCGGAGCTTTCCGACCTCAGCAGCAGCGCCAGGATTTCCGTGAACAAGACCATCAGCCTCAATGACGACGCCTGGTTCAACTACAAATATGCCAGGCTGGACGATCAGAAGGCTGCACTCACTTACTCCAAAAGCAGCAGCGGCTATGCCTATTCCGTCTTCTCGGCCTACCTGGAAGTGCTGAAGGCGCAGAAACAACTGCTCTCGCTGCGCAAGAACCTGGAAATCCAAACCAGGGTCTGGGAACAGAGCAAGGTGCTCAACCAACTGGGCAAAAACACCGCCTACGACGTGAAGGAAGCCGAGATCGCGGTGATGAACTCCCGCATTTCAATATTGCAACTGGAAAACACCATCTCCACCCAGCGCCAGCAGCTCTTTGCCCTAGTCTCACTGCAGGATGAAGGTTACGAGCTTGCCGACCTGGGACCTAACCCTGACTTTCAGACCGAAGGCTGCAGCGTGGAAAACAGCACCGCCGTCAAACTCCTCAAAGCCGATATCAAACGCAGCGAATTGAGCGGCAATCAGGTGTTTTTGGGCTACTTCCCCCGCGTAAACCTGGGCTACAACTACGACCGCGCCGTCAGCGGACAGGATTTTGAACTGGATCATTACAGCGGCTCCCACACCATCTCCCTCAACCTCTCCTACTCACTGTGGAACCCCCTGCGACAGAGCCAGGTGGACAAACGCTCCGGCATCGGGCTGCGCCTGGCAAAGCTGGAACTGGAAAACCAGATCGACGACCTGCGGGTGCAGTATGAGACCATGAACCTCGAACTTGAATACCTGCAAAACCTCGACGGCCTCTACCGGGAAAAGCTGGAACAATCCACCGAACAGATCAGGATTGCCGAAGAACGCTACCGCCTGGGCCTCATCGAACTGCTGGAACTGGACAAAACCCGCGTGGAATACATCAACTCCGACATCCAGTACAACAACAACCGCTACCAGATCCTGGCCAGGCAGGAAGCCATCAACAACCTGCTTTCCCGGAAACTGTTGGGCAAATGGTAAAAAGAAGAGCACATGAAGAATAAATACCTCAGATACACCCTGATCGCCCTGCTGATAATCGCAGCAGTGGTGGTCTATACCCAAATCCGCAAAAAGAGTTCCCGCCCCGAGTGGCGGACAGACAAGCCCTCGATGGGCACGATCCGCGAAGTGGTGACCGCCACCGGCTCCATCAACCCCTTTGAGCTGGTGGAGGTGGGCACCGAAGTCTCCGGCCGCATCGACAAGATTTACAAAGATTTTAACGACAGGGTGCGCAAAGGCGAACTCCTTGCCAAACTGGATACGGAGATCCTCAGCACCAACCTGGAATCCGCGCGCCTCGAGGTGAACAAGGCCAGGCTGGCCCTCAACAAGGCCAGGCTGGACTTTGAAAACTACCAAGGCCTGGCCGCCAAAGGCTACGCGCCCCAATATGACCTGCAGCAGGCGGAGTTTACCTTCCGGCAGGCGGAGCAAACCTTTAACAACGCCAATCTTGCCTTGCAGCGCGCGGAAAAGAACCTGCGCAATGCCTCCATCACCTCCCCCATAGATGGCGTGATCGTCTCCCGGGAAGTTGCCGCGGGACAGACTGTTGCGGCAAGTATGAGCTCCCCCACCCTCTTCACCATCGCCAACAACCTTGACCAGATGCAGATCACCGCCAACGTTGATGAAGCCGATATCGGCCGCATCAAGGAAGGCATGCCCGTGGAGTTTTCCGTGGACGCCTACGCCGGCGAGCAGTTTATGGGCTTTGTGAAGCAAATCCGCCTCAAATCGACCACCGAACAAAACGTGGTCAGCTACAGCGTGATCATCGACGCCGACAACCCCGGACACAAGCTGCTGCCCGGAATGACCACCAACGTAACCATCATCACCCAGTCCAAAGAGAACGTGCTCAGAATACCGGAAACCGCTTCCCGCTTTTCCCCCAGCAAAGAGGTGTGGGAACTCTTTGGCCTCAAATGGGAGGATGGCATGGTCAACGAAGCCCGCAAACAGGCCATGGAAAAGCTGATGAGTTCAATCAAGCCTCCCCGGGACAAAAGACCGGATGCCGGCCCGGCAGGCAAGCCGGACAGGACTGACAAGGCGAAGGCAGCCCCCAGCGGCGGAATGGAACCAGGCAGAAGCGGCGGCAGGCCCGGGCCCTTTGGCGGCGGGTTCTCCGGAAGGCCAGCGCCCTTTGGAGGCGGCAGCGGCGGCATATCCATGATCTGGGTGCTCAAAGACAAGACTCCCCAGTTGATCGCCGTGCGCACGGGTGTTTCCGACGGCGCCTTTGTGGAAGTGCTGAGTGAATTGGATCCCAAGCTGGAGATAATCACCGGAGTGAACTACAAAGACCCCTCCCAGGCTCCCGTCAACAGCGCCATCCAGGGCAGACCGGGCATGGGACCGAGATTCTAAGCTATGGCGGCCAAAACCCTCATCAGCGTGCGCGGCCTCACCAAGACCTACCAAATGGGCGAGGTGCAGGTGCACGCCCTGCGCGGCATCGACCTGGACATCCGGGAAGGCGAGTTCATCGCCATCATGGGCGCCAGCGGCTCTGGCAAGACCACCTTCATGAACCTTTTGGGTTGCCTGGATCACCCCAGTTCCGGCTCATACAGCCTGGATGGAGTGGACGTGCACAGCATGGACGACGCTGAACTCACCCGGGTGCGCAACCAGAAAATCGGCTACGTGTTTCAGAGTTTCTACCTGCTGCCCCGCACAACCGCCCTGGAAAACGTGGAGCTGCCCCTGCTCTATTCCAAAAAAGTGCTGCCCAAAGACCGCCACGCCATGGCCCTCAACGCGCTTGGCGCCGTAGGCTTGGACGAACGTGCCAAACACTTTCCCAATCAGCTCTCCGGTGGCCAGCAGCAGCGGGTGGCGATCGCCCGGGCCATTGTGAACGACCCGGTATTCCTGCTGGCGGATGAACCCACCGGAAACCTGGACACCCGCACCAGCGTGGAAGTGATGGGGTTTTTCCAGAAGTTTCACGCCCAGGGCAAGACCGTGGTTCTGGTCACCCACGAGTTCGATATTTCCCAATACACCGGGCGGATCATCACCTTCCGGGATGGCAGGATTATCTCCGATGTCGCCAATCCCAATCCCCGCAACGCGGCTGAAGACCTCAAAAAGCTTCCCCGCCTGGATGACGAACCACTGGAGGCAAGCTGATGTCCATCATCGGAATCATTCGCATCGCCCTTAAATCGCTCACCCGCAACAAGACCCGCACCTTTCTCACCATGCTGGGCATCATCATCGGCGTGGCCGCGGTGATAACCATGCTCGCCATCGGCGAGGGTGCAAAAAAAGTGGTGGATGACCAAATCTCCAGCATGGGCACCAACGTTATCATGGTCACCAGCAACTTCACCAACACCCAAAACACCGCCCGGCAAGCCGCCGGCAGCGGCAACACCCTGGAAGAGGAGGATGTGGACGCCATCAGGAACGGCGTGGATGGAGTCCTCTTCACCTCCCCGGTTTACAACACCTTTGGCCAGCTAAAGTATGGCAACAGCAACTGGCGGGGACGCGTGATGGGCGTGGATGTGGACTATTTTCAGATCAGGGATTTGAGCATGGAAAACGGTCACCCGTTTTACGCGTCGGACGTGGAAAGCGGCACCAAGGTCTGCGTGATCGGCAAGACCGTGGCGGACAACCTCTTCGCCGGCATCGATCCTGTGGGTAAGGTGATCCGCATCCGCAACATTCCCTTCACGGTGAAGGGCGTGCTCCGCTCCAAGGGATCCAGCGCCTCCGGCATGGATCAGGACGACATTGTGCTGGCGCCTTTCACCACCACCTCCACCCGTCTGATGGGGCACCGCTGGCGGTTTTTGACCATCTTTGTCTCGGCAGAGTCCAAAGAGCGCATCCCCCTGGTTCAGGATGACATCCTCAACCTGCTGCAAAACAGGCATCGCGGCACCACGGCGGATGATTTCAGCGTCAGCTCGCAAACCGACATCGCCGAAGCTGCCAGCACCGTTTCCGACACCATGACCATCCTGCTCGCCAGCATCGCGGGAATTTCGCTGCTGGTGGGTGGAATCGGCATCATGAACATCATGCTGGTCTCGGTGACGGAACGCATCAAGGAGATCGGCATCCGTATGGCCGTGGGCGCGGGTAAACGCGATGTGTTGCTGCAGTTTATCATCGAAGCCGTCACCATCAGTATTTTCGGGGGCCTGATCGGCATCCTGCTGGGCGTCACCGCGGCTGAACTGCTGGGCAAATATATGGAGTGGAGCATCAATATAACGGCGTGGTCGGTCTTCCTCTCGGTGGGCTTTTCCATGCTCATCGGCATCTTTTTCGGCTGGTATCCCGCCCGCAAGGCAGCCAACCTCAACCTGATCGACGCCTTGCGCTACGAGTAGCCATGCCAAAAGCAACACCTGCAATTTGGGAAAACGGAGCGGAATCTGCTCCGTTTTCCTTTGCCACTCGTCCCCTGGCGGGTTCTGGCATGCCTCGCGCGGGGAATTTCGCCCTCCTTTGCATCCTGTTCTCAAACGTGGGTCATCCTTAGGTCAACCTTAACCTCTATAAGGATGACCTAAGGATGATGGCATAAGGTGTTGATAGTGCAAAGGATAGCCTATGAAGGATCTTGCAGACAGTTGCCGGCTATTCTCCAGGGGATGAAGGATATGGAAATGCCTGAAATCCTGTCTGGCAGGGCTGTTGCTTAGCTTTTCTGATTTCCGGCGGAGATGAATTTTTCCAAAAGTTGTAGCGACTGCTCGAACTGCTCCCTGTATTCCATCTCTTTTGGAAAATAGATGAACATTTTAAGCCCTTTGGTGGCCTCGAAGCGCAGTTCATATTTCACCTGGGCGCTGAAAGCCAGGATCTTCTCTTTGGCGGGCAGCTTGTCAGGACGGAACTCCAGGGTAAGGGTATTATGGCGCACATGGCAGTTTTGCAGTCCGGCCTGTTTGCTCAGGATGTTCAGCTTGAAATACATAAGCAGCCAGGCGGCTTTCTCGGGCAGTTCTCCAAAGCGGTCGCGCAGTTCATCCTCAAAGTCGGCGATCTGGGCAAAGTCGTCGAATTCGCTCAAACGGCGGTAGATAGCCAGGCGCTGCTCGTCATCCTCGATAAAACTCGGGGGAAAGTAGAGGTCGATCTCGGTGATGAGTCGGCGGCGGGTCTTGGGCGTCTCGTCTTCCGGAGCGAAGGCCTCGCCCTTTTCCGCGGCGGCGATGGCTCCTCCCAGCAGGCTGTTGTAGTAGTTGAAGCCGATGGCCTGGATGATGCCGCTCTGTTTGGTGCCCAGAATCGTTCCCGCCCCGCGCAGTTCGAGATCGCGCAGCGCGACCTGGAATCCTGCGCCCAAATAGTCGTATTGGGTGAGCGCTTCCAGGCGCTGGCGGGCAACGTTGGTGGTGCCTTTGGGGATCAGCAGGTAGGCGTAGGCGCGGCGGTTGCTGCGTCCCACCCTGCCCCGCATCTGATATAGCTGGGCAAGGCCAAAGGTATCCGCGCGGTCGATGAGGATGGTGTTGGCGTTGGGGATGTCGATCCCGTTTTCCACAATGGTGGTTGAGATCAGCACCTGGTATTCGCGGTTGACGAAAGCCTGCATCACGTCTTCCAGATGGCGTTCCTGCATTTGGGCGTGGCCGACGGCGAACCTCACATCCGGCAGTAACTGGCGCAGTTCCTCGGCGACTGTCTCGATGGTCTGCACGCGGTTGTGGATGAAGAACACCTGCCCGCCCCGGTCGAGTTCGCGGCGGATGGCGTCCTTGATCACCTCGCTGTCGCGCGGGGTGATGATGGTGCGGATCGGCAGGCGCTCCTTGGGCGAGGTCTGCATCAGGGATATCTCTTTGAGCTTGGCGAGCGCCATATTGAGGGTGCGCGGGATCGGCGTTGCGCTCATGTAAAGGGTGTCCACGTTGGATTGCAGCTTGCGGAGGCGTTCCTTGTGGCGCACTCCGAAGCGGTGCTCCTCGTCAATTATCAGCAGCCCGAGCTTTTTGAACTGGACATCCCTGGAAAGCAAGCGGTGAGTTCCGATGGCGATATCCACCTTGCCGGAGGCCAGGCCTGCCATATCTTCGCTGATCATTTTATCGCTGCGGAAACGGCTGAACATGGCTATCCGCACGGGATACTTGGCCAGACGCTCCCTGAAGACGCGCCAATGCTGCTCCGCCAGCAGGGTGGTGGGCACCAGGACTGCCACCTGATAGCCCGAACATACCGCTTTGAAGGCGGCGCGGATGGCCACCTCCGTCTTGCCGAAACCCACATCCCCGCAAAGCAGGCGCTCCATCGGAGCGGGGCTTTCCATATCCGCTTTGATCTCGGCATTGGAACGCGCCTGGTCGGGGGTGTCCTCATAGATGAAGGATTCCTCCATCTCGCGCTGCCAGTCGGTGTCCGGTTTGTGGGCAATGCCCAGGCGGGAACTGCGTTCGGCGTAGAGTTTGACGATGTCCGCGGCGATCAGTTCGATCTGCTCCGTGGCCTTGCGCTTGGTGTGCTGCCATTTCGCCGAGCCAATCTTATTGAGGGTTGGGGACGCGCTTTCCTCGGCAATGTATTTGGAAACCAGTTTTAGTTGATAGGTTGGCACATAGACCCGGTCATCCCCGGCGTAGCGCAAGACCAGGCACTCCGTGTCCTGGCTGTCCAGACGAATGATCTTGAGCCCTTCAAAAACCCCGATGCCATGATCCACATGCACCACGTAATCGCCCGGGCTGAGGCTTTCGTAGTCCACGATCTCCTCTCCCGGAGCGTATCGGGGGGCGTAGCGCTTGCGCTTGTAGCGGTTGAAGATCTCGTGGTCGGTCCACAGCGCGAGGCCGCAATCCAGCACCTGGAAACCCTCGTGCAAAACACCGATCAGGCTTTGGGGCGAGCAGGCGTAATCCGCCAAGAGTTCGTGCATGCGCTTGCTCTGGCTGGGGTTGTCGAAGAGCAGGATGGGGTTTGTCCCCTGCACTTCCATCTGGCGGATGCTGTCCGCCAGCAACGCCAGATCGCCGTTGAAGGAAGGCTGGGACTCGAAGGGGGCTTTCAGGCCACGAGCGGCAAAGGGCAGCACAAACTCGCTCTGGGAAAGGAAGAGGCTGCTCTGGGGACGGGTGAGCGAGAGAAGGTAAGCCTCATCCGCCATCACCTTGTCCGGTGGGCTCAGCTTGGCTTTGGTCTTGCTTTTCAGTTCGCGGCGGTATTGTTCCAGCACCTGTTCCGCCAGTTGTTCAAACTCTTCCTGGATGTAGATGTAGTTGTTGAAAAGCATGATCCGCTGTTGAGGATCGAAGTAGTCGGCAAAGGTGGAAAGTTCGTCCAGCAGCAGCGAATACTGGTTTTCGATGCCTTCGTAGAAGCCCTTGGTTTTCAGCATGGCCGCCAGGGGGGAGCTATCCTTGATGTCGTCCAGGCAAAACTCGCGGGCGGGAATAATGGTGTAGGAAGGCACCTCTCCCGGTTCCGAGCGCTGTGTATTGGTGGAAAAGTAGCGCATGGTGATGATCTCGTCGCCGAAGAACTCGATGCGCACGGGCTTCAGGTCTGGCGGACTGAAGATGTCAACGATCCCGCCTCGCCGGGCTACCTGGAACACCTTGCCCACCTGGTATTGCGCTTCAAAGCCCATATTGACCAGGTCCAGGATCAACTGCTGGGGCGGATACTCCAGGCCGGGCGTGAGGACTTTCACATGGGAGGCGATGGAACTGAGGGGAGGCAGCCAGCGCATCAGGGCACGGATGGAGAGGCTATAGACAGCGGGTTTGCCGCTCAGGATGTGATTGACGCAGATCATGCGGGTGGCGCGGATGGAATAGTGGGGCGAGCGCTCCTCGTAGGGCAGAATCTCGTAATCAGGCAGGTAGTGGGCGTTGCCGGCACCCAGCAGGGCCACCAGGTCGTCCCAGATGTCCTCGGCGATGATATCGTCCTGTGAGACGATCAGAACGTTCTTTTGGGTATCTTCCCAGAGGCGGGCTGCCACCAGAGCCCTGGCGCTTTGGTTAAGATGATGGATCTGGACACGCTCTCCGCTTTGCAGCAGTGAAGGCAGTGAGGCAAGAAAGGGTGATCCATCCAGGATGGGACGGAGCTCTTTGAACAACATCCTTCCGTCCTAAAGTGGCTCGGTGCTCACAAAGGTGCCGATGATCTTGGTGAGCTTGCCCCTGTCAAAAGATATGGTGAGGCGGGCATCCGGCCCCACTCCGTCCACGCTGAGCACCAGTCCGCGCCCGTATTCAGAGTGCCAGACCTGCTGGCCAATCCTGAACTGCTTGTCCTTCTCGGTGACGGTGGCACGTTTCCTGGGACGGGGACGGGAGCCACGCGCGAGGTCTGCCGGGTCTTTGTTGCCGGCAAAGAGGTCTTGTTCCAGTTCCTGCAAAAAGAGGCTGGGTCGGGTGAAACTGAAAGTGTCGTAGATGCGGCGGCATTTGGCATAGCTGAGCAGCAGGCGGGTTTTGGCACGGGTGACGCCCACATAGAAGAGGCGCCGCTCTTCCTCGATGCTCTCCCTGCTTTCCATGCTCATGCGGTGGGGCAGCAGTTCCTCTTCCAATCCCGCGATGAACACACAGTCAAACTCCAGGCCCTTGGCGTTGTGCAGGGTCATAAGGCGCACACTCTCCGCCCCCTCTTCCACGCGGTCCATATCGGTCTGCAAGGCTACAAAGGGTAGGAAGTCCGCCAGCAAAGCCGGGCTCTCGTGTTCAGCGCTCCAGCGTTCGGAAAACTCACTTACAGAACTGACGAACTCTGTGAGGTTCTCCGCCCGGGAGATATCCTTGGGATCGCCGCTGCGCCTGTACTGGGGAATCAGTTCCAGGTCATCCAGGATGGCCTTGACCACATCCAATACCGGGGTGCGGAGCGACATTTCCCGCCAGGTGGCAAGCTTTTGGGCAAAATCCGCCACCCGCTTGCGGGCTGCGCTCTGCAGGTCTTCCACTGCCTGCACGTTTTGCACAGCCTGGTAAAGAGGGATGCGGGCTTTGGCAGCGAAGGTGAGCAGCCGGTTCACGGTGGTCTGTCCGATGCCGCGGGGTGGTTCGTTAATGACGCGCAGCAGGCTTTCCGAATCCGCCGTGTTGGAAATGGAGGAAAGGTAGCCCAGCAGGTCTTTGATCTCCTTGCGCTGGTAAAAGTGCAGGCTGCCTACGATGCTGTGGGGAATCTTGTTTTGCATGAAAGCGTATTCAAACACGCGTGACTGGGCGTTGGTGCGGTACAGCACCGCCATCTGGTTGAAGGAGACACCCTCTGAATGCAGTTTCATGACAAGTTCCGCGGTGCGGTTGGCTTCCTCGTTCTCATCATTATACACAAAAAGCTGTGGCCGCTCTCCCTCACCGAGGTCGGACCACAGGTCCTTGCTGTGGCGGCGGCGGTTGTTGCGGATGATGGCATTGGCGAGGTTCAGGATGCTCATCGTGCTGCGGTAGTTTTGTTCCAGCCTGATGGACATGACGTTCTGGTAGTCCCGCTCGAACTCCAGAATATTGCGGATCGTGGCTCCCCGGAAGCTGTAAATCGCCTGGTCGTCGTCACCCACAACGCAGACCCGCTGGTGCTCCCCGGCGATCTGGCGCACGATCTCGAACTGTGCCTGGTTGGTGTCCTGATACTCATCGATCATCACATAGCGGAAAAGCTGCTGATACTTGCTGCGCACAGTATCATTGCTTTGCAGCAGGCGCGCGGTATAGAGCAGGATATCGTCAAAATCCAGGGCCTGGTTGAGCAGCAGGCTTTGCTGGTAAAGGGTATAGATGCGCAGTATCTTGCTTTCAAATTCATCGTGGTAGCCTCTGCCGGAACCTCCATCCTGGCTGTCTTTGGCGAGGTCCTCGGGCAGCAGCAGGTCGCTTTTGTAACGCCCGATGCGGTACAGAACCCTGGGCAGGGGGTACTTCTGGCGGTCGAACCCCTCTTCTTTGTAGATCTTCTTGAGCAGCGACTTCTGGGCATCCTCGTCATAGATGGAAAAGTTCGCTCCAAATGGCAGATGCACAGCTTCATAGCGCAGGATGCGTGAACAGACACGATGGAAGGTGCCCACCCAAAGGGAGTGGACGGGAAAACGGAGCAGCGCCTCCAGCCTGTCCTGCAGTTCGCGGGCTGCTTTGTTGGTAAAAGTGACCACCAGGATATTCCAGGGCGGCACCTGCTTTTCCTTGAGCAGATAGGCGCAGCGGTAAATTATAGAGCGGGTTTTACCGCTGCCGGCTCCAGCCAGGACCAAGAGCGGCCCCTCGGTATTGGTAACCACCTGTAGCTGCTGGGAGTTCAGCTCTTTGGAGATATCCTGAAGCATCGCCCGCGGAACGCTTTACTTGACTTCTACATACACCGGAGAGGTACGGCGTCCTTCCAGGCGGCCCAAGTATTGGCCGGAATTGGGGTCGTAGTGATCTTTGAATCCGGACACCTGGTACCAGTATCTGCCCGGCACCACCGGCACACCGTTGGTCTCGGTATGGATAAACTGGCCGGTGTTCGATTCCACGATGCCCACCCGGGCAAAATCGCTGTTGTAAGATAAACCGCGATATACATAGTATCCGGAGGTGGTCTCATCCGAGTTCACATCCCAGTTCAGGCGCACAAACTTTTGTGGATTGCTGGTCACGGAACCCACGCAGACCAGATTGGACACATTTTCCGGGGCGGAGTCGATCCCGTCATTGCCACTCGGATCGAGGGGATTGTTGCGTTTGAGGCAGGCAGAGGCCAGCACAAGGGATGCAATCAATACAAATAAAACAATGCTTCTCATCTCTCCTCCTCAAAAGCGTATCTGCACCCCGCCGGGGCCGATATTGACTGGCTGGGATCCGTATTTTTCCACGATATCCTCCCAGATCATTGCGTTGTAATCGTCGGTGGTCTCGATCACGTCAAAGATGTTGTAAATCCAGATGATACCCCCCAATGAGAGCAGCAGGATCGAGTATTGCCTGGGTTTAACGGCGTCGCTGTAGTAGTTTTCAATATCATCGATCTGGGTGGCATTCATGTATTTGTCGTAATAGTAGTTGCTGCGGTCGAAGAAATAGAGGGACGCCCCCAATACAATCAGTTCGCTGCCCAGTATTATGGTGCCCTTGGTATAAGCCCGGCTGGAAATTTGTCCCCAACCAGGCAGCACCATGGATTTCGCGATCGAGCGGCGGATTGGGTTTGATTCCATCTCATAAATTTGCAGCAGTTTCTGGCGATCCAGCAGGTTTGCCCGATAGTCCCCCCGGTCTCTCCAGTCCTGCCATCCATATTTGGTACTGTCGGAAAAAGCGCTCAGATCAAAGCTTTCCTGAGCCTGAAGGCAGGAGGCCATAAGCAAAAACAAGATAGCGGGCAGCAGTATCCTGGGCATGTTTACCTCATCAGGTTTTCTGATATTTTATTCAGCGGGGTGATAATCCTGTCTCTCAGGTTGACCTGCCAGACATAGAAAAAGGTCTCGGTGGGAGTGATCAGGTCATAGCGGGCTTCATACTTGAACTGGCCGGAGGAGATGAGGAACTTCCAGCCGGAATCCCTGATCTCGTTTCGGTTGTTAGTGCGCAGCAGGACGCCCTTCTGTTGCTGGATGCGCTGGTTGAGCAGGCCACCCCGGTATTCATTGATTATCCTGCGGGCAAATTCGGTGGGATTGTTGGTGGCCTCGATCATGTTCTGCATCTGGGCAGCTTTGTTGCGATACTCGGCCTTGGCATCCAGGTTGTAAGCCTGCCGGTAAAGGCTTTGCGCTTCGGAATACTTGCCGCCGAGCTCGGCTTTTTCCGCCTGTTGATTCAGCTCTTCCGCCCTGATGATATTGGTTTTTATCGTATTCAGCCGGGCGATAGCCTTCTCCGCGGCAGTATAGTTCGGAATGATGTCGAAAGATTTACGGTAGAAAGCCAGAGCCTGGTCAAACTCCTTTCTGGCCAGCAGTTCATCCCCCCGCTTGATATAGAGCGAAGCGACATCTTCCAGCCTGCGTGACACCTGCGCTTCGATGGCCGGATCATATTGCATGGCGATGCGGAAAAACCTGTCCGCCTCCATGTAATCCTGGGTTTCAAGGAAGCTTTCCGCCTGGCCCAGATAGGCTTCGCTGATCATGCGGTTGTTCACCTCTGTGTTCACCACGGGATACCTGCCCAGTTCAAACAGCAGGACAAGCCCTTCATTGTAGTATCCGGTGCTGTAGAGTTGCCGGGCATATTCAACTTTGTTGGGAACGATCCTCATGATCTGCTTGCGGGCGACAAGCTCGTAACTGTTGTTGGGATAGCGGTCATAGAGCATTTTATAGTCTTCCCAGGCCTGATCGTGGTCGACATAGACATCCAGGGTAAAGCCGATCCGGCGGGAGAGCATCTCCGGCGTGAGCGGAGAGTCCGGAATCTCCCTGAGCGCCGCATTCACATAATCCAGCGCCAATCGCTGTTTGTTTTGCTCCAGTGCTTTCAGGCAAAGGGTCTTATACACATCAGCCAATGCCTGGTCTGCCTCTTCCGAATTGGATAGTTTCAAAAACTTAACCGCCAGATCCCAGTTTTCCCGTTGCCTTGCCATCAGACCCAGTTCGTGGTAACATTTACCGCGCAAGATCTCGCTGCGGGTGATCAGAGCGCCGTTCTTGGCTTTGCCGATGTAGGCGTCCAGTTCCTGGATCGCGGCGGCATAGCGTTTGTTTTCAAAGTGATCCTGAGCGCTGTTCAGCTTGTTGATTTCACAGGCGTTTAGCAGCAACAGCGCCAGCCCGGCAAGCACAAAACCGTATCCAATCTTTTTCATAATGTATCAAGCACCGTTATCTGATGAGTTTTCGCCGCGCCTTGTTGGGAGCCGACACGGTTGGCCAGAAATCCCCGCTTCATCTCTGCGCCTTTTTGGGAACCTTTTGCTGGTTGCCTGGAACAACGATGGGTATCTGATCCAACTTGCGGCCAAAAACCAGGAAGAAAGCGGCGAACATGACCGTGGTGATCAGCAGCAAAAGAGGTTTCCCGGTGATAAAGATGATGATCGTGGTGAGCACGATCAGGATATTGATGGTGTAGATGATCAAAGCAGTCACCTTGATCGACCCCAAAGCGGTGTAAATCCTGTGGGTGGAGTGGTCTTTTCCGCCCTGCATCACGTGTCTGCCATCCCTCTTGCGGGTGTAGCTGACCAGTGAGATGTCAAAGATGGCATAGCTCAGAAACAGCACCGGCAGCAGATAGAACACGTTATCCTCCCGGGTGATGACGGCGAAACGCGCCATCAAAATGCCCATGGAAGACAAAAAATAACCGATGAACATCGAACCGGCATCGCCTAAAAAGACTTGGGCAGAATTGAAGTTGTAGGGTAAAAAACCAAGTGTGGAACCGGCAAAACTGAGCGAGATCAGACCGATGAAGGCCATGTCCGCACCGTTGGAACTGGTGGTATTGGTGAGGCTGAAGACGAAGTATCCCAAACCCAGGATCCCTGCCATGCCGCTGAGAATCCCATCCATGTTGTCCAGAAAGTTTAGCGCATTCATCAAACCCACCATCCAAAAGACCATCAGAGGCAGGGAAATATAGATGGAGCCAAAGATCTGATCCAATTCCTGCAACTGGAAATTGCTCAGGATAAAGATCAGGCTCACGCAAATCTGCCCCAGCAGCTTCACCAGCGGGTGCATGCCTTTGCGGTCGTCGATCAGGCCAATGGTCACGATCAGCACCGACCCCAGCAGATAGCCCAGCATCGGGGTATCCAGAGAGCGGTCGGCAGTGATCGCTACATCGTACAGGGTGAGCAGCAGAAAGCCGATGAACACGCTCAGCCCCCCCATCAGGGGAACGCTCTTGAGGTGCATCTTGCGGGCTTCCGGCTTGTCCACAAAGTTCAACGCGTTGGCCAGCCGAATCATTAGCGGGGTGAGCCCGTATACCAGCAACCAGGACATTATGAACACAGCAAGGTATTCCCATGTCCGATTATTCATATTTGTACTCCATCTTTCAGATTTGCCAATAATCCCATGGGCGCATTTTCTGTCAATCTGAAATCCGAAAGCCCTTTGTGGCGCCTGCCTTTGCCTGCCAGTTAATCACTAACGCTTTTCATACCGGGAGTGGCTCTGGCCACAATCATTCCGCCCTCCTCTTCCCCACCCCGCTCCCATATGCATAATATCATTAACCACAGCAGGTTAACTTATCTTCTTTAGGTCATCCCTTCGGAAGTTAAGGTTGACCCAGGGTAAACCCTTGTTTGCCATCAGCATGCAAATGGCAGCGCCGCGGAGTTGCCAAAGCAATCCAAGTGCCATAAATCAGACCGCGTTAAGGCTTCGGGCTATACGGTATACCGCTGGGAAAAATATCTGCTTGACTCCAAAAGCATTCCTAATAAAGTGATTAATTATCTTGTTTATCATGCGCAAACACGCTCTGTTACAGCTTTTCCGGCTTGGCGGGCTGTTTTGCCTGCGAGATTTTATTGGGATTCGGCTTTTTTATTGCATGTATAATGGTAAGGGGATTGATGAATCCCCTGCTGATTAAGTAATAGTGTTTAGAAAATAGAACTTAAGGAGTCAACATGAAAAAGAGCTTACTGATGCTCATGTTGCTGGCTGTGGCAGGTCTGCTGGCCGCCATGCAAGGCACTATCAACCTGAGCGACACGCCAACCGCGTCGAACTTGTTGAGAAACACCATGGATGGACTTAGCGTTCGCTATAACATCCAACAACTTGATTATAAAGAGGTTGAAACGCCTGAAGGCATCTTCACCGACCTGTGGGTGGATGGCTATGCCAGCACCAACAAGACAGGTTATCCCCGGCTGCCCTTGCTTCGCCAGATCATCAGCGTCCCGGTTGGCGCTGAGGTTACAGCCACCTTCAACCAGAGGCAATCCCGCAGTCTCGATCTGAGTGCCAGCGGCATTGCCTATCCAGTCTTTCCCCGTCAGGAATCGGTATCCAAAAGCGTCGATCCAGCCACCGTTCCCTTTGTCGTGGATCGTGACTTTTACAACCGCAATTCCTGGACGGACGATGCTCCGGTTAGTGTGACCGAACTCGGTTACATGCGCGGAGAAAGGCTTTTCGCCCTGGATTTTGTCCCTGTTCGTTACAATCCCGCCACTGGACAGGCGGAAGTGATCTACCAGGCAGAAGTGGAAGTCCGTTTTACCGGAGCCGACCACGCCGCCACCGAAGAGCTGAAAGCCCGCACCTACTCCCCCGCTTTTGAGGGTATGTTCCAGCGCACCCTGCTCAACCCCAGCCCGCAAAGGGCATCCCTAAACCGCTACCCTATGAGTTATCTGATCATCACCCCGGAAAACTTCGTTTCCGCCCTGCAACCTTTTGTGGAATGGAAAACGCGGGAAGGATTCAACGTGATAGTGGCCACCACCGCTCAAACCGGAAACACCAGCTCGGCAATCCGCACCTATATCCAGAACATCTGGAACTCCGCCACCGCGGAGAATCCGGCTCCGTCCTACCTTCTGATCGTGGGCGACGTCGCCCAGGTGCCGGCTAACAACGCCTCTGCCAGCCCCGGCGGTCATATCACCGACCTCACCTATGTGCGCCTGCAGGGAAACGACTTCATGCCTGAGATGTATTTCGGCCGCTTCTCAGCAACCGATGCCGCGGGAGTGACCAACCAGGTCAACAAAACCCTCATGCACGAACAATACACCATGCCCGACGACAGCTACCTTGGCAATGTGGTGATGATCGCGGGAGTGGACTCCTACTGGGCACCCTCCCACGCCAACGGAGCCATCAACTATGCCACCAACAACTATTTCAACGCCGCGCATGGCATCACATCGAACACCTATCTCTACCCCGCTTCGCAGACCTCGTCCAACGCAATCGTCCAAAACGTTTCCGCGGGCAGGGGCTATGTCAATTACACTGCCCACGGCAGCGAAACTTCCTGGGCCGATCCCTCCTTCACCATATCCAACATCAATAGCCTGCAGAACACCAACAAGTGTTCATACGTGGTGGGCAACTGCTGTTCGACCAACGCTTTCGACACAGGCACCTGCTTTGGCGAAGCCTGGCTGCGCGCGACGAACAAGGGCGCGATCATCTATATCGGCGGAACCAACAGCACCTATTGGGATGAAGACTACTGGTGGGCCGTCGGCCACAAACCGCCCATAGTTGGCACAGGATCACCCTTTGTCGCGGGCCGCACCGGCGCGTATGACGCCCTGTTCCACGATCACAACGAGCCTTTGGCGGATTGGGCCAGCTGCGCCGGATCAAACGTCTTTATGGGCAACATGGCTGTGGTGCAGTCCAATAGCGGCCGCATCAATTACTATTGGGAAGTTTACTCCATCATGGGCGACCCCAGCCTGGTTCCTTACCTGGGCATCCCGGCTGTCAACAGCTACGAGCCTCCCCAGACCATTCTTATGGGCCTGAACTCCCTGGAAGTGATCGCCGATCCCTTCAGCTACGTGGCGCTCTCGATGAACAACGTGCTGCACGGAGTTGGCCTGACTGACGCCGACGGTTACCTCACCCTGAACCATACTCCTTTCACCGAACCCGGCACTGCCCAGATAGTGATCACGCGATCCCTGCGCAAACCGGTTGTCGCCAACGTGCAAGTGATTCCCAACACCGGAGCATACGTGACCGTCAGCCCGATTACCGTGGTTGATCCCAACTCCAACGGTATCGCCGAGGCGGGAGAAACCATCGGCCTGAACCTCACCTTCAACAACGTCGGCTCACTGCCCGCCAATAACCTTGTGGCCACGCTCAGCACCACCTGCACAGACGTGACGCTGCTGGAAAACACTGCCAACCTTGGCAACATCCCCGCCAGTGGCAGCCATGTCGCCGAGAACATCTTCAGCATCCTGATCCATCCCTCCATTCCGGATCAGACGGTGGTACCCTTCGATATCACTGTCAGCGACGGCAACGACCAGTGGGTTACCACCCGCAACCTGACGGTGAACTCACCCAATCTGACAATCTCTTCAACGATGATAGTCGATCCCAACAACAACGGTTTCCTGGAACCCGGAGAGAACATAGCCATCACAGTCGATGTTGCCAACTACGGCCACATGGACGCTCCCGGCGGGACAGTGAACATTGTGGTGAACCATCCCTCCGTCACCCTCAATATCAGCCAGTTCACCCTGCCGCCGCTCTCCATCGGTGTGGTGATCCCGCTCAGTTTCACCGTCTCACTTGGCACCGACATCCCCAACGGCACCTTGATTCCCATCGGCATCGCAATCAGCGCGGGTATCCAGAACGTGAACCACAACCTGATGCTGGCCATCGGCATGATCGGCGAAGGTTTTGAGACCGGAGACTTTACCGCCTTCAACTGGACAAACAACAGCCCCATACCCTGGACGATCCAGTCAGGCAGCGCAAATGCCCACAGCGGTGAGTACTGTGCCAAATCCGGCGCTATCGGCAACAATAGCTCCACCTCCCTGTCCATAACTATGAATGTTGGAGCTGATGGCAACATCAGTTTCTGGAGAAAGGTTTCCAGCGAAACCGGTTACGACATGCTGCGCTTCAGCATCGATGGCACCGAGATGGGAACCTGGAGCGGAAACCAGGGCTGGGCACAGATAAGCTATCCCGTAGCCAGTGGCAGCCGGACCTTTGAATGGAAATACACCAAGGACGTTTCTGTATCCTCCGGCAACGACTGCGCCTGGATCGACGATGTGGTGTTCCCCATGTCCGGTGACTCCAGTATTCCCCTGATATTCGTTCCCACGCCTTCCATTCTGTTTGATAATGTGAATGCCAACGATGTCCTCGCTGCGGACTTTATGATCCGCAACCTGGGAACGTCAGAGCTTAGCGGACTGGTCTCTGTCCCCGAGGATTTCGAGCTGAGCCTAAATGGCACTCCGCTGCCCGATACCTACAGCTACAGCATTCCTGCCAATCAAAACTTGATCCTTACCCTCGGATACACCGCTCCGGATCCCGCGGTGAACCTGGAAGGTCAGATCACGATCTCCTCGAACGATCCCGACAGCCCCACCGTGACCATTCCGATCACGGTGCAAGCCTGCTTGTCCGCCACTGATCCCGTTGCACCCAAGGTGACCAGGCTGGAAGGCAACTATCCCAACCCCTTCAATCCGGAAACCATGATCAGCTTCGCCACCCATCAGAGCGGTCCGGTCAAGCTCAGCATCTACAACCTGAAAGGCCAGTTGGTGCGCAGCCTGCTCGATTCTGAACTGCCCGCGGGCCAACACAAGCTGGTCTGGAACGGACGCGACAACTCCAACAACCCTGTGGCCAGCGGCATCTATTTCTACCGCATGGAGGCAGGTAAATACAGCAAGACCATGAAAATGATGCTGATCAAATAAATCAGCCTTGGGACGGGGTGGCCAGTCCGCCCCGTCCTTTACTATATATGTCCCATTGTTTTATATGTGTTTTATCCTGACGAACCAAAGCAAGGTTCAGACAACGCAAGTTCATAGTGTGTCCTCACCGGAACGCGTGCCGCATTAGGCCACCCGGTGTAACAAAGCATCTTAATTTAGGAAATAGAGGAATCCATGCGCAAACCCATTATTTTTCTGACCCTGCTCCTGCTGCTGGGCATTTCGCTGAGCGCCGAACAGATCACGGTCAGCCAGCATTCCAACGGGATACGCCTCCTGCAGGGCGCGCAGGACAACATGGTCCTGGAGCTCACCCTCGGCCATTTCGAGAGCGAACCCGTGCTGATAGATGGCAACACCTGGCACAACCTGTATCTGAAGAAAGCCGGCCTCACCCTGGAAGCCGGTTACCCGCAACTGCCCGTGCTGGCTGGCAGCGTCATCATCCCCAACACGGCCAGGATGGAGCTAAAGCTGCTGGAAAGCGAGTATGTGGAACTGCCAATGCCCGTGGCGCCATCCAAGGGCAACCTGACCCGCGATATCAACCCGGACAGCATTCCCTACAGCTTTGCCGATTTTTACTCGGGAACCGGCAGCTACCCCCGGCAAACCGCCTATCTCACCGAACCTTTCATTTTGAGGGATTACCGCGGCATCACTGTCCGCTTCCAGCCTTTTGAATACTTCCCCGCCACCGGCACCCTGCGCGTATATACCAGGATCCGGGTCGGCGTGGCCTCGAATGGCAGCGACTTCACCAACTCCCTGCCCGCGCAGCGCTCATCCCAGGCAGGTGGATTTGAAGAGATTTACAGGAACATGTTCCTCAATTACAACATGGCCAAATACCCCTCGCTCGGCGAAAGCGGCAGGATCCTGGTGATCAAGCACAACATGTTCGACACCGCCATCCTCCCCTGGGTGGAATGGAAACGCCAAAACGGCTACACCGTGGATGTAGTGGACGTTGCCACTGCCGGCCCTTCCGCGAACCAGATCAAGACCTACATCCAAAACGAATATAATCTGGACAATGGCCTGATGTTTGTGCAGATCGTCGGCGACGCGCCCCAGGTGCCCTCCCTCTCTTCCGGCGGCGGCGGAGCAGACCCGATGTATGCCTTGCTGGCAGGTTCGGACAACTACCCGGACATCTACGTGGGCAGATTTTCCGCGCAGACGGTTCCCGAGCTGGAAACCCAAGTCACCCGCTCCATCCATTATGAAAGAGACGTCCAGATCAGCGACGACTGGATTCAGAAAGCGATGGGCATCGCCTCCAACGAAGGAGGCGGCGGACAGGGCGACATGGGCGAAAGCGACCAGGTGCACATGGAAAATATCCGCACCGACCTGTTGGGCTATGGCTACGTCTCCGTGGACCAGATTTACCAGGCTCAGGGCGCCACTGCCGCCCAGGTGTCCACCAACATCAACCAGGGACGCGGCTTCGTCAATTATGTGGGACACGGCTCCGACACCTCCTGGGGAACCACAGGCTTTTCCAACAGCCATGTGAACGCTTTGACCAATGATTACATGCTGCCCCTGATCAACAGCGTGGCCTGCGTCAACGGCAATTTTGTGAGCCAGACCTGCTTCGCGGAAGCGTGGCTGCGCTCGGTCAACGAGGCCACCGGAGCACCCGCCGGAGCACTGGCAGTCTATGCCAGCTCCATCAACCAAAGCTGGGCTTCCCCCATGCGAGCGCAGGACGAAACAGTTGACCTCCTGATCGCCGAACAGAAAAAGACCGTGGGAGGCTTGCTCTACAACGGCTCCAGCAAGATGATCGAGGTCTATGGCTCAGATGGCGTCAATATGTACAAAACCTGGCACATCTTCGGCGACGCCTCCATCATGATGCGCACCAAGACCCCGGAACCGCTCACCGCCAACTATGAACCCGTCCTGTTCATTGGCATGAACAGCTTCCAGGTGGAAACGGCTGCCGGAGCCAGAGTATCCCTCTATGCCAATGGCACCCTCTATGGCAGCGCAACAGTCGATGCCTCCGGTATCCTGATCCTGCCTCTGGAGGTGATCCCCGCCGAACCTATGGACCTCATCCTCACCATCACGGCCTTCAATAAAGTCACCCACATCGGAACTGTGCAGGTATTGCCCAGCACCGGGCCCTATCTGCTGGTGGCAGACCTGGTGACCACCGACGATAACAACAACCAGCCCGATTTCGGCGAGACCGTGACCCTGAACGTAAACTTCAATAACGTGGGCGTCATGCCCGCCACCGGCGTCACCGTCACCATCTCCAGCCAGGATCAGTATGTGACCATCCTCAACAACAGCGAAGTCATCGCCTCCATCGACGCCAACAGCTCTGGCGGAACCAGCACCGGATTTGGCGTGCAAATCGCCAGCAACGTTCCCGACCAGCATGTGGCGGCCTTCCATATACTGGCGACCCTGGAGGACGGCAGCACCTTTGAAGCCACCCGCTATATCACCATCAACGCTCCCAACCTCGTTTGGGGCGGCCTCCTGGTTGACGACTCAAGCGGAAACGGCAATGGCCGCATCGATCCCGGCGAAAGCGTGATCCTCACCTTCCCCATCATCAACAGCGGCCACGCCCAGGCCAATTCCATCACCACCGCCATGGTGATCAGCGGCGGAACCCACGTCGCCGACCCCATCACCACCGAATTCGCCGCCCTGCCTCCGCAGGGAAGCGCGGAAATGACCTACAGCGTGACCTTCAGCTCGCAAATCCCCGCCGGCACAACGGTTGGCATCACCGCCATTACCTTCAGCGGAGAGTATAGCGCGGCGCAGACTTACAACGTCAATATCGGCATCCTGGCCGAGAGCTTCATCGTGGATTTCAGCTCCCTGCCCTGGACCTTCACCGGAGGCGACTGGACTATCGACCAGGGAGTCAGCTTCGACAACTCCAACGCGGCACGCAGCGCCGTCATCAGCCACAACCAGTCCACCTCCATGAGCATTACCATGGAAAGCATGGCGCCGGGAACCATCAGTTTCTGGAAAAAGGTCTCCAGCGAAACTAACTATGACTACCTCAAGTTCTACATCAATGGCATCCTGAAAGGCCAATGGTCGGGCACCAACGATATCTGGAGCCAGGAGAGCTATCCGGTCCAGACCGGCATGAACTTCTTCAAGTGGGAATATGTGAAAGACTCCATGGTCTCCTCCGGAGATGATTGCGCCTGGATCGATGAGATCGTCTTCCCCTCCGCGGGCGGCACCACCGGCACTCCCGATGTCGGAGTGGACGGCTATACCGTGGACTTCGGCATGGTCAACATCGGCGCCACCGCCCTCCAGCCCTACACCATCCACAACACCGGCGACGCGGTGCTGATCGGGACTGTCCAGGCTCCTCAAAACTTTATGGTCAGCGCACAGGAAGGAACTCCCGCCAGTGTGATGAATATTGTGATTCCCGCCCAGTCATCCCTGACCCTGGAGGTCAGCTTCCAGCCCCTGGCAGCCCAGGAATATCTGGGTGTGATGACCATCAGCACGGATGACCCCGACACCCCCATGCTGTCTGTATCGCTCAGCGGAACCGGCCAGCACGTGGCCATAGACGACCCGGAATCTCCTGCGGTTACGGAGCTTAAAGGCAACTATCCCAATCCCTTCAATCCCCAGACCACCATCAGCTTCAGCCTCAAGGAAGCGACCCCCGTCAAGGTGCTGGTCTATAACCTGAAAGGCCAGTTGGTGCGCACCCTGGTGGACGAAAACAAAGCCTCCGGCAACCACAAGCTGGTCTTTGACGGCAGGGACAACCAGGGGAACCCCCTGGCCAGCGGCGTCTATTTCTACAAGATGCAAACCGGTAAATACTCAAACACCCGCAAGATGATCCTGATGAAATAACCAGACCAAACACATGTACCAGGCCCCGGATACCCTCCGGGGCTTTTTTTGGCCATCGCGCCTGATAGTTGACAACTAATGCCTGCGGCTGAATCATCATATCGCCCTCATTTGCAAGGGTGGGCTAAGTCTATATTTTCCTTAGGTCATCCTTATAGTTTATAAGGATTACCTAAGGTTGATGGCAGCAAATGTAGGAGCAGCAAGGGAGGGAGCTATGAAGGATTATGCAGATTATTGACGTTGTATTTGGTGAATGTTACACTATATTGTTTGCGTTATTTGTGCTGGTTGGTGAAAAGGTGGAAAGGTGGTTCACGCAGATTGACGCAGAAAAAAAGCGCGGATTACCGCGGATTAGGGGTTTTGGGGTTCTGGATTTGGTGCTTGTTTAGGGCTGACGAAGTCTGTTCGGCAGAGGCAACGGAGTTGCCTGTTTGTAAGAGACCTCCGGTCTCTGTGGCAAACGGACTTTGCCACCCCAAGACACTGGATCACGGGTCAAACCACCCCACCAAACCGCTGCGCGCTTTGGCGGGGACCCCGACAGCCCGTGATTATGCGGCTTTGGGTCTGGTGTGGTTTGTATCTGGCTGAGAGGTGGTTTTTTGGATTGGACGCTTGTCCTTGTTCTGTTTATTTAATTCGTGTTAATTTGTGTAATTTGTGGATGATTATTCTAAAAGACTGGATCACGGGTCAAGCCCGTGATGACACAGTTTTATGGCTTGGGGTGGTTTGCTTTGGAGCTTAGTGTTCACCATTCCAATTTTCCACTCTTTTAATTCGTGTAATTCGTGGATAACGAAATTGAAAAGGTATTAGTGGAGCCGGACGGCTTCTGATCCACAGCGGAAAGCCATGACCAGCGAGAATAAGCTTGACAGATTGGACAATCCGTGATTTAATCACACAACATAAGTATTCAGGTTATATAAAATGAAAACACCGTTGCTGCTGGCCTTGCTTCTTCTCCCGTTGGTGCTTTGCGCGCAAAGCCTGAACGACGAATATATGTTCCCGGGAGATGAGGCATGGGAGGATCCGACTTATGAGATTCTGAGCAGCCCCGAATACAGCATGGGAGGCATGCTCGGTTCTGCCACGGTGGATGGGGTGATCTACTCCCAGGTGCGCTTCATGCCGGAGCTGGCGATCTGGAAACTGGGACTGGGCCTGGATATCGACCTGCTTCTGGATGGAGAGGGCAAGATCCGCAGGGAAGGCTGGGACAACTGGGCGGACATCCTGCGCAAAATCTTCTACATCCGTTTCGCTGACCGCACGGACTCGCTCTATTTCAAGATCGGAAGCATCCCGGACTACACCCTGGGACATGGCCTGGTCTTTGACGACTACTCCAATATGCTGCGCTATCCCAAGGTCAAAAACATCGGCGGCTACCTGGGGCTGAACACCAGCAGCTACGGATTCAGCTTTGAGGTATATACCCACGACATCAGCAAAAACGAGATCATCGCCGGACGGGCTTCGCTGCAACCCCTGCGAGGCTCAAAACTGCCCCTGCTGCGCAAACTGAAAGTGGGCGTGAACCTGGGGGCAGACCGCAATCCCTACGGCAAATACCCCGATAGCGACAAAGACGGTTATCCGGACGTGTATGACAAGTTTCCCAATGACAGCCGCTACTGGCTGGATACCGACGGTGACAACACTCCTGACGACATCGACTTTGACCTCAACGGCAACGGCATAATGGACCATCCCGACCTGAATCCCTATGTAAATATCGCCTTTCCGGGCATAGCCGAACTCTATCCGGACTATCCCTTCGACACCGCGGTCTATCCGGATTCAGCCAACCAGTACCTTGATCCCACGCCGATGCTGGTGTATAGCCTGGAGTATGACCTGCCGCTGGTGGAAAAGAGCAACATCAAACTCAGCAACTATGCCGAACTGGCTGTGATAGACGGGTATGGCAAGGGATTGATCTTTCCCGGCTTCAGCCTGCGTTGGCTGATCTTCGACACCAAGCTGGAGCTGAGGAATTTCGGTTCGCGCTTTCTGCCAGCTTATTTTAACAACCTCTATGACGAACAGCGCTGCGAAGTGGTGGATCACAGCGCGGTGTCGGAAAACGGGCGGCGCATCTATTCTTTGACCACCAAAGACACCATGCTGGACGGGATCAAAGCCAGCATTGGCTGGTTTGGCTATCTCAAAGTGAACATCGCCAATTTTGCCTATCTGAAATGCGCTTACCAGGATCTGTTCGGAGATGAGGGCATCCCGGGGAAGTCCCTCTGGACCAAGCTTACATTTATGCCGGAGAAGTTTCCCAGATTGCGGGAAGCCTCACTCTACTATGCCCAAACGGATGTGGCGGAACTGGACCTGAAGTATCCCCGCAACACCAATTCCCGGGTAACAGGACGCATCGTGTATGGCTATAATGACTATTACAACCTCATCTGCAGATACGCGGAGATCTATACCGACCTGAACGGGGATGGCAAAATCAGGGGGAGCGAAGAGACGGTGGAAACGATCACTTTTGGAGTGGAGTTTCAGTTTTAAGCGGCGGCACCGTGGCAGCCCAGAGCCTGGCTGAACCGCTCAGGGAATAGGGGCCAGTATCGGCGCTGACAAAGGCAGAGCCGCCCCGCGATAGTTCAAGCTCCACAGCTTCCGCCCTAAGCGTGGCAACACCCTCCAGGCACAGCAGGATCACCGGCATCTGCCTGGTATCAAGTTCCAAAGACCCACTCTCCAGGCTGATGGCGCTCAGGGAAAACTCCTCCACGGGTGACTCATAGGTGCGCAGTTCCGCGCTTTCCTGACGGCAGGGAAGCGAGGCCGGATAATAGGGAGAGAAGTCCAGAATCCTCGCCAGTTCCTCTATATCCATGTGTTTGGGTGTTAGCCCCCCTCTCAGCACGTTGTCTGAATTGGCCATCAGCTCGAGGCCGGCGCCATGCAGATAGGCGTGTGGTATTCCGGGGCCCAAAAAGACCGCTTCTCCCGGCTGCAGGAGGCGCAGATTGAGATAGAGCGGCGCAAGCGCCCCGATATCACCGGGGTAAGCATCCAGGAGGAGGAGCACAGTTTCGCGGGTCAGCGCGGGAAGAGCGGCATCCTCCGCCAGGGCTTGGGACAGGCGCCGCAACACCCCGCCAGCCTGCTCCTTAGGAAGAGTAAGTATCTGTATCATTAACAACTGGAAGCTGCGCTGATCTCCGAATTTGGCAAAAGCGCCAAAGGTGGAGAAAAAGGAGTCCAAGCCCAAAGACCGGAAATCGTGGCAGATATCCGCATAAGCACGGAATCCGCAAAGCATGGTGAACGGCGTGAGCGCGCAGATCAGTTCCGGCTTGTGGTTGTCGTCCCGGTAGTTGCGTTGGGGGGCATCCGGGGGAACGCGCAGGGCATTCTCACGCGCAAAGCCAAGCTTTGCCTGGGCCTTGGATGGATGAGCCTGGATGGACAGAGGCGACTCGGCAGCCAGCACCTTGAACAAAAAGGGCAGTCTGCCATCGTAAAGCTGCGTCGCTTTCCCCAGAATAGCCTCGGGATTGGAGGCAATAAACTGGTCCAGAGCTATCTGCTGATCCGCTATCCCGAGCAAGGAAGGCGCTTTGGGGTGAGCGCCCAGCCACAGTTCGGCAACAGGCCTGGCATCCGGTTCGGAGCTTCCCAGCAGTTCGGGGATGTAGTCAGGCGATCCCCAATCGTAGTGCTGCACAGGGTTATCCAGTCTCCAGACGGGCATAGTTTCAATCTCCTTGCGAGTTAAGCCGGGCTTCCAGCAGCTTCAGAACCGGGGTGAGCCTGAAGTAGCGTTTGGCTATCGCCAGGACCTCCCTGGCTCTTTTGGCATAACCCCGTTGCACAAGCAGGCGCACCAGTTCTTCATAGAGGCCAACATCATAAGGATTGAGCTCCAGGCCCTGTTCCAAAATCGGTATTCCCCGCTCCGGCAGACCGATCTGGACGGCGCATTCGGCATATACCCGCAGGTGCTCCGAGAGATTGATCTTCCCCAACTTAGTGTAGGAAACGAACGCGTTGTAGGCGTAAAGCCAGTTTTTCATGCGGGCATAGGTGAGGGCTTTGAGCAGCAGCAGATGCCTGTGGTTGCCGATCTTGGCTTCAGCCCTCTGGATATAGTGGTGTGCGGAAACATGGTCGCCCACCCGCAGAAGCTGTTCGATCAGCAGAAAGTAGATGAAGGGATTGTTGTCGATCATATCCAGAAGCTCGCACATGATATCGATGCTTTCTTCATGCCGGTACATATAGGCCAGGGCCAAGGCTTTGTTGTAGCGCACATCGGCATGGGGTTTTTTGATCTGATCGTAATAGACGATGGCCAGGTCATAATCACCCTCGGCAAAATAGCTGTTGCCGATGATCAGCTTGAGATGGTCATCTTCTGGGGCGAGACGCAAGGCAGATTGATAACACTTGATGGCTTTGTCGAAGATCTGGCGGGTTTGATAGAAATTGCCCAGCGCGATCAAAGCCCGCGGATCGTCAGGATTCTCATCCACTGCCTGGTTAAGCAACTGCACTGCGTGAAGCCAGTTCTGCTTCATCAGAGTTTCAGCCCGCAGCAGCAGGTTTTGCAGTTCTTTGTCACCCATCGGCACGAATCCCCCTGTCCATCAGGCTGATGCCTCGCGAAAGGGCAGGCATTGCCAGGCTTTGAATCTCAAACAACGTATCGTATGCCATGCTCAGCGGATATCCTTCATTATTTCTTCTATCGCCCGCAGCAGTTGGGTGTCCCGTCCGGCGATTTTGTCTTCCGGGCTGATCTCGACCAAGATGTCCGGGACCACTCCGTTCCCTTCCATGTTGGTTCCATCCATCCTGTACCAACCTGAACCGGGAAGGCGCATGGAGGAACCGTCCATCAACTCGTATTCCCAGGTGCCGATCACAGAGCCGCTGGAAGGCATGCCCACCAGCTTGCCCAGCTTTAGCTCCTGGTAAACGGTGGGAAAGATTTCCCCGTCGGAGAAAGACCCCTCATCCACCAACACGATGCTGGGCCTGGTCCAGGCGCGGCGGGGCTCCTGAATTCGTTCCTGGCTGTAGCGGCGGGAAGTGGAATAGGCGTAGGGAGTTTTGTTGAGCAGGGAAATGATCCGGTCGTGGATGTGTCCTCCGGTGTTGCCCCTGACATCGATGATCAGGGCTTCTTTGTCGGCGTTGTCACGGAACAGGTCGCGGAAAAAGTTGTCATAATCTCGGCTGCCCATGGATGGGATGTGGATATAGCCCACCTTGCCCTGGGTCATTTCACGCACAGTGGCTTTGCTGGTTTCCACCTGGTTGTCGTAATAGAGACGGCGGTTTTCACTCCAGTTCAATCCGGTGAGGACGGCGGACTTCTTCACGCCGTTGGAGATGTAACCCAAAGTGATACGCTTGCCGACTTTATCCAGCATGAGGGAATCCACAGGCGTCCGGGACGTGATATCTACCCCATCTATGCTGGTGATGATGTCTCCGGCCTTGATATTATAGAGGGTGGCAAGCCTGGAAGCAGGATACACTTTGCCGATCCTGATGCCGGCAGGCAGACGGGTGGCATAATCCAATTCAACACCCAGCCAGGCTTGCTGGCGGCTGGGATCGCTCTTATCCCTCCGGGGGTAGAAACCGGTGTGGGAAGAGTTCACATCTCCGATCATTTCGTTGACGATGGTAGCAATGTCGCTTATCGATCTTGCCTTTTGGGCAAAGGGGTGGTATAGTTTGTATTGCTGCTGCCAGTTCCTGCCGTGCATGTTGGGATCGTAGAAATTGAGGCCAAACCTGCTCCAGACTTCCTCAAAGACTCTGGTGTTGAGCAGGCTTACGTCGTAGCGGTAGTCGAACTCGGTCTTGATCTCCCCTTTTGAGCCCTTATCTGTGTTGTAATAGAGTATTTTTCCGTCTTTAACGTAGTAAATTGTGTCTTTCACCCAAGTCACTGCGCCAAGATTAGCACCCAGGTCAAATTCTTTTTTGCCGCCTGCTCCGTAGATGTTGATTTTGCGTAGTTCGGCATTGCGTTCACCAGTCCTCTTTTCAGCGATGTACCAAAATGTGCTGTCGCTGATGACCTTTTGCACGTACAGATATTGCTCCGTATCGCTGACAACGGGATACAAACGCTTTTCGATCCCTTCCCAAAGGATTTGCAAATCCATCGGTTTGGCGGGTTCCTTCTGGGCAGGCTTTGGTTGCTCTTTTTTATCCTGTTTGGCTTCCGGGGAGAGATCGATATCTAGAGTCCTTTCTTCTTCTATGACCCGCACGCTGTCAGTTTCTGCCGCGAAGATCTCCTTCCAGTTGTCCACTTCCAATTCAAGCTCATCCCTGGGCACAAGGTCCAGGCGGAAGATGCCTCCGCCGCGGGAGATCAGGATGGACTTGCTGTCCGCTGTCCAGGTCAGCTTACTGATCCAACTGTCGTCATTCATAATCTTGCGGTGGGAATCACGAGCCACATCATAAAGCCAAAGCTCGCGCATCCAGACGTCTTCCCGGGTGGTGGCATAGACGGCGTAATCTCCGCTGGGATTGAAGGCGAAATTACTTACCACGGGGCGGTTGACAGTAAGCGGGCGAATATTGGCAAGGTCTTTGTCCGCTATGGCTATCCTGCCGCTGTAACGTTCATCGCCATAGTAGATCACCCATTTTCCGCAAGGGTCTTTGGAGAATCTTTCCACAGCCAGTTTGTCCTGTCCAAACCATTGCAATGGCTGCACCTGCATAGACATGCTGTCGCACTTGACCGTGAACAGCTTGTCCCTCCCATCATCCAAAAGCTGGAACAGCAGGGTGCGGTTGTCATCCAAAAACTCCAGATCCCCCAAGCTGGCCTGGCTGAAAGTGACTTGCCTGACCTCACCACCTTTACGTGGCATGAAGAAGGTATCATATTTGTGCCGGAAAGCCAGCAACAGTTCGTCAGGGGAGATCGCAAACGAGCTGAACTCGTTGCGCATGCGCTCCTGCCGGATACTTTGCTGCCAGAGGTCCTGAGGTATCTCGATCTGCAGTTCGGAGGCGTGGCCGGATTCATCAAGTTTCCAGATGCGGTTGAAGTATTCGAAGACCAGTCTGTCGTTTTGCCTGGCCACGGAAATATCCCTGGCTGACCAATCCTTGAGCTCGGTCAACTGCTTGGCCCGGGAGAAATCTCCGTTTGTGGCGCGGAAAACCTGGAACCGTTCGCCATCGGAAGCGCAATAGAACAATACATTCCTGCCTGCTTTGGCTTGGGCGTGAGACCAGCGGGGATAGCGTTCCGTGTAGGGGGTGTTGGTCAGTCTGGAGTATTTTTTGCTCGTGATATCCAGTCTCCACAAATCACCCGCCACGCTGCCCTGGTATGATTCCCTGTAAGGATCTCCCCTGCGGTTGAACACAATGCTCTTGTTGTCTGGAGACAGGCTGGCAAAGCGGTCTCCTATCTCCGCAATCAGACTGGGGCGGCTGCCATCCAGGGGCACCTTGAAAAATGAATTGCCATGGGCAAGGCTGTATTTGGTGCAAAGCAGATTGGCGCCATCAGAGAACCAATCACATATTGAAAAAGATTCCGCTATGATAAGGCGCGAAGAACCGTCTGTCGGATCGATCAGATATGGATAGGTGACGCCTTCACGGTTGGAATTGAAAGCGATCCATCTGCCATCCGGAGACCAGCAGGGACCCCATTCCCCAGCTTCCGTAGCCGTAAGCCGGCGGGCATCCCCTCCGGAGAAACTAACCAACCAAAGATCGTCATCGTATTCAAAGCATACAGTGGTTCCATCAGGTGAAATCGCCGGATCAGAGGGGAAATCCGGCTGCATAGCCAGTAGTGAATAAAATACAGTCATCAGAATGAGAATCAGTGCTCTCTGCTTGGTCATTTTATGCCTCAGTCTTTTTCTTGAATTTGCAGTCCTCTTTGGGGGCTGCTGATCTGGTATTCATGTTTTAATATTCTGATCATTACCGGCGGGTACACTTCCTGGCTAATCACCAGGTTGATACGCTCGGTTTGCGGGCGCTGCAGAAATAGGTTCAGATCGTTGTCGAGTTCGGTCTCACAGGCAGTTATCTTGTTTTCAACGGCAGCTATTTGTTCCTCGTTGCCCTGGGGATCCTGCTTGAGATGAAGCAGTTCTTTGGTGAGATGCAAAAGCAGCGTCTTATAAAATGGGCTGATGGTGATTTCCAGCTCTGTGGTGCGCCCATCCCTGGCCCCCAGTCTTGCCAGTCTGACATCTCCACAGCTCTCTGCATGTCCTCCGCTGATCGCGCCATCTTCTGAACGGATACCCCGATCCGCGACTATCTCGCTGTCCAGAACCTGCCCGGTAAATTCCAGGGTTCCCCGGCAAAGGATTCTGGACAACTCGATGCTCTCACAGCGTAGGTCGCCCATGACCTCCAGACCGGGTTGGCGGCAATCCAGAATCTGGCCTTTGACCAACAGGTTTCCCTCGCAATAGATGCTGCTGTCACTCAGCTTGCCCTCAATGCTCAGGTCTCCTGCCGCCACTATCCTGGCCGAGACCACATCGCCTTTGATCCTCAGTCCGACCGGTGTTCGTAAAACCCCTTCCGCGGCGGTCACATCGCCATCGATGGTCAGCTCGTCGAGAATGCTGATCCTGCCCTGATCATCCACCTGCACAAAGCCCGCTTTCAGAGCCAGATACTGGTGGCTGGATTCCGAGTATTCAACGTTTCCACCCACAAGTTCGCGGGCAGACTGGGCATCGAAATCCTCCACCTGCAGCATTTCACCATAGATATCATAGATGGAACCCTGGCGGTCGAAGATATTGCTGCTGTAATCCGCCAGCACAGTACCCTCTTCGATGCAGGCCAGGTTACCCAGATTAGCGGGTGTGATCACACTTGAAAAACTCTTGGCCTGCTCCAGATCAAAGTAATAGTTGAGTTTGGATTCGCCTTTGACCCTCTCACATACCGCAATCGGGAAAGGAGTATTGAAGTCCTTCTCCAGCCCATGTTTGCGGATATAACGCAGCGCTTCCTCAAATCCTGTCTTGATGCCTGCTTCATCGATCAGAGCCAGAATCTCTTCCTCGTCAATGAGGTTGTCGCGGTCTTGCAGAGTGAGCCAAGCTGAGAGACGGTCGTCCCGCAGTTCCAGCTTGATGGTGCCTTTGGGGTTAGTTAAAATCTTACTCATCTTCTATTCCTATGAGGTTGATTTGACGATTGCGAGTGCCGTCCCGGCGATAGGAAAAGTGCCGTTGGGATTCGTAGGTGCAGGTATGGTCTTGTTCTATATTTTTGAAAGGAACTCCTGCCTGAAGCAGTTGCCTGAATACGCACAAGCGAATGTCCAGATGCCTGGGAGGGGTGTTCTGGAATGCTTGATCCAGATCCTGCAAACTGGCATTGAATTGCTGCCAGATTTCCTCGCTCACTTGATAATGCCCGGCACAGATCCCGGCTCCAATATAGGCTATTATATCCTGGGGTTCAACATTGTAGTGCTGCTTCAGCGAGGCCACAGCTTTGCCTACGATGTTTTTCCGCGTTCCTTCCCTGCCGCTGTGCACAGCTCCCACGGCGCGGGCTCTGATGTCATGCAGCAACACCGGAGTGCAGTCGGCTGTGCGGATCAGCAGATATTGACCGGTAATGTTCGTCACCAAGGCATCCGCAGCATCTATCTGAGGATGGGAGCCAAATCCTGCTCCGCAATCGGCCTCAGAACACAGATGCACCAAGTCGGAATGGGTCTGTTCGGCTATCACCACCCGGGAAGCGGGTATGATCCTGTCCCCCACCCGAAAATCGCTTTGCTCTCGCATAATGCTGAGATAATCCGGCTGCAGGTCACCCAGGTGTAAAAAAACTTTCATCGCTCACTCACTGACAGATCCAAGGTCGGTGTTGGCCGGTAGATTTCGGTATTCTTGTTGCTGATCAGCATCCGGAATATATCCCGCACCAATAAAGGTATCTTACGCAGAGACAGGAGCGACCAGATCAGGCAGGCTGAGGCGCAAAGCCCCAGAGCGATTTGAGCCCCCAGGCTGCTGGCTTGGGCGGCGGGAAGGCCCACCCTCACGGCCAATAGGGTTCCCAGGCTGCCAGACAACATACCTATGAACAGGTTGCCAAAAGGCGAAAAAGAGCCAAAGCCCATGGTATAAACGCTCATCACCCTGCCATGCATCTTTTCATCCACCACACTCTGGATGATAGTGTTGGTAGCTATCATCTGCGTGGTCATGCCAAAGCCGGTGAACAGCATCAACCCCATGCTGAGATAGACGTTGGTGGAAAGCGACAGGGCCATCAGCGACAAACTGCCAATGATGCCGGCATAGATCAGCAACTGGAGCAGCCCCTTGATCGTCTTGCGCGAACCAAGGAACAGCGCACCTGCCAGGGCGCCTATTCCCACACAGGACATCAAAACTCCCTGGGTGCTGGAATCGCCTTTAAGCACATCACGGGCGAAGATCGGCAACAGCGTGGCATAAGACAAGCCAAAGAGAGTGTAGAAACTCAGATTAAAGATCAAAAAACGGATTGGCACATTTTTCCAGCTGTATTTCCAGCCTTCAAGGATCTTGGTCAGCACGGGTTCATTCTTAGCCTGTCTGGGAGGATAATCGATCTTCATAAATAGCAGTGACACGATCACAGCCAGATATGTGACGGAGTTAATCGCGAAACACACACCTTCCGAGAAAACTATGATCAGAGCGCCGCCAATGGCTGGCCCCACCAGACGGGCTCCATTGAACATGGCGGAATTGCTGGCAATAGCGTCAGGCAACAGCGACCTCTTGTTCACCAAGTCTTTTACAAAAGTCTGCCGGATGGGCGCGTCAACTGCCTCAATGCAGCCCATTAAGAGGCTCAAACACAGTATCGGCCACAACCTCCCGGGGTTTATGTATTCAGTCAGGGTGGCCAAAGCAAGCAGGCCAGCCTGTATCATGTAAGCGGTCTGGGTGAATACAAGTGTGTGATGGCGGTTCCATCTATCCGCGAAAGCACCCGCAAAAGGGCTGATAAAGACGGTGGGAATCATGCTGAGAAAACTGACCAGGCCGAGCAAAAAGTGCGAGTTTGTGATCCGATAGACAAACCAACCCATGGTTACTCTTTGAACCCAAGTGCCGATCAGTGAAACACCCTGGCCTATAAAGAACAGCCGATAGTTTCTAATCGACAGCGATGCGAAGGGAAGCTTGTAATCTGTTCTCACAAGATGAATTTGGAAAGGTCTTCGTTTTCAAGCACCGGCAGCAGCTTTTCCCTGACTCTTGCGTCGGTGATGCGCACTCTGGCCAGTTTGGGATCGGGCAGGTCAAAAAGCTCTTCTTCCAAAAGCGAGTTCATGATGGTATGCAGCCTGCGGGCTCCAATATCCTCCAACCTCGAGTTGGCCAGAGCGGCGTAACGGGCTATCTCCCGGATCGCTGGCTTTGTGAAGCTGAGCTTGGATCCTTCCGCCGCGAAAAGCGCCGTGTATTGCTTTACCAGAGAGTTCTCAGGTTCCAGAAGGATGCGTTCGAAATCATTCTGGTCAAGGCTGTGCAGTTCAACCCGCAAGGGAAACCTGCCTTGCAATTCGGGGATCAAATCGGAGGGTTTGGCTGTGTGAAAAGCCCCCGCTGCCACAAACAGGATATGCGAGGTGTCGATTGGCCCGTATTTGGTGGGAACCTGCGAACCTTCCACGATGGGCAGCAAATCCCGCTGCACTCCGCTGCGGGAAACGTCTATCCCTCCCCCTTTCTCCACCGCCGCGATCTTGTCCAGTTCATCGATGAAGATGATACCCCTGTTTTCCACAGCGTTTTTTGCTTCTTCCAGCACTTTTTCCTTGGGCACCAGGCGTTCGGCTTCCCTTTGGGTAAAATACTCCACGGCATGCGCGACGGTCATCCGCATCCGCTTGGCTTTCGTTGGTCCGGGAAAGATACTTGCCATTACTTCGCTGACGTCAAAATCAAACATTTCCAGGCTAATGCCGGGTTGTAGCTCAAACTCGTTGTGTTCCGGTTTGAATTCGATCTCTTTATCGTCCAGTTTCCCCGCCAATAGCTTGTCCAGCATCTTATCACGCAGGGTCTGCCGCCGGGCTGCCTCAGTGGACTTGAGGTTTGGATTTGGCTTTCCAGAGGCTCCGTGCACCAGAATATCCAGTACCTTGTTGATAGCCAGGGCCGTGGCGCGTTCTTCGCAATCCTGAAGCATCTGCTGGCGGATCTGGTTTACGGAATTGTTCATCAGCTCCCTGACCATCGATTCCACGTCTCTGCCAACATAGCCAACCTCTGTGTACTTGGACGCCTCCACTTTAATGAAAGGCGCATTGGCAAGGCGGGCTAGTCTTCGGGCAATCTCGGTCTTGCCCACGCCCGTTGGTCCAATGAGGATAATATTGTTTGGCATGATCTCGTTTTGCAGTGCCTCAGGTGTCTGCTGTCTGCGCCAGCGGTTGCGCAGAGCGATGGCAACAGCTCGTTTCGCATCCAACTGCCCAATGATGTATTTGTCGAGTTCCTCCACTATTTTGGTTGGAACCAGCTCAGGTGATATCTGCATCAGACTTCCTCGATCATGGTGTTATTATTTGTATAGATACAGATGTCTGCAGCTATGCGCAAAGCCTCTCCAATCAAAGCACGGTTGGCCATTTTTCCATTCGCCGCCAGCGCCCGGGCTGCTGCCAGGGCATAAGAACCGCCGGAACCTATGGCTATTATGCCATCGTCAGGCTCCAACACATCTCCAGCTCCGCTGATCAACAGTATTGTACTGCTGTCTCCGGCTACCAGCATGGCATCCAGACGCCTCAGCACCTTGTCTGTCCTCCATTCCCGGGCCAGTTCAACCGCTGCTTTGCGCAGATTGCCCTTGTTCCCTTTCAGACGCTCTTCAAACTTCTCAAACAGCGTAAAGGCATCCGCAGTCGCGCCCGCGAAGCCGACCAGCACCCTGTCGTCGTAAATGCGCCTGATCTTTACCGCTTTGGACTTGAGCACCGTATCACCCAGGGTCACCTGCCCGTCTCCTCCGATGCAGGTGTGGCCATTGCGGTGGATCCCGATGATGGTTGTTCCCCTGATCTGGCTCACTGTTTCGCCTCCTCAGCCTCTTCGGCCTCCAAAGCCGATTTTTCCTTGGCCAGTTTTTCGCTGTGTTCGAAACGCATTTCTTTTGCCTTGGCATACTTGCTTTCGATCAGAGCCCTGTCTTCCTCATCCACGCGATCCAAAATGATCTTAAATATCCTGTCAGTGCCCAGAGTCTCTTTTTCAATCAGTATTCCCGCCATTTCGTGCAGCAGGCTTTCATGTTTTTTCAGAATATCCAGCGCTGTCTGATAGGCTTTGGCTATGAATGCGCGGATTTCGCTGTCCACCATCCCGATAGTCTCGTTGCTGTGAACGTCGCGGCCAACCAGTTCCTTGCCAAGATACACTTCGCTTGTGTTTTTGCCGATCGTCATGGGGCCAATCTTATCGCTCATACCCCAGGTGCACACCATTTTCTTGGCGATTTCGGTTACCCGTTCCAGGTCGTTGCCGGCACCCGTGGTGAGTTCGTTGAACACAATTTCCTCCGCGGCGCGGCCGCCCAGCAGCTCCGTCATTATCTGTTCCAGATAAGACCGCGAATAACCCGTCTTATCGGTCTGCAAAAAGTGGGTTGCGCCACCGGTAAAACCCCGGGGGATGATCGAGACCTTATGCACCGGGTCTGTCTTTTCCTGAAACACGCTGGTCAATACATGGCCAATCTCGTGATAGGCGGTGAGTCTTTTATCTTCTTCGGGAATCACACGGCTCTTCTTTTCCTTGCCCAATATCAATTTATCTTTGGCTTCCTCAAAGTCGCCCATGCCTATGCGATGCTTGCCGTGGCGGGCGGCTATCAGTGCGGCTTCGTTGACAATGTTCGCCAAATCCGCCCCGCTGAAACCGGGAGTTCCCCGGGCAATTATTTCCAGATTCACGTCTTTGGCCAAAGGCACTTTGCTGGAGTGAACCTTCAGGATTTCGGTACGGCCTTTGATGTCGGGCAGATCCACCGTCACCTGTCGGTCAAATCTTCCGGGACGCAGCAGAGCAGGGTCCAGGATATCCGGCCGGTTGGTGGCTGCGATAATGATCACTGCTTCGTTGGGCTCGAAACCATCCATCTCCACCAGCAGTTGGTTCAAAGTCTGTTCGCGCTCGTCGTGTCCGCCACCCAATCCGCTGCCGCGGTGCCTTCCGACCGCATCTATCTCGTCGATAAAAGTGATGCAGGGAGAGTTCTTTTTTGCTTGTTCAACGAGGTCTCTCACCCGGGCGGCGCCAACCCCCACAAACATCTCTACAAAATCGGAACCACTGATGCTGAAGAAGGGAACCCCCGCTTCGCCGGACACCGCTTTGGCCAGCAGGGTCTTGCCCGTGCCCGGACGCCCCACCAGCAACACTCCCCGTGGAATCCTTCCGCCCAGACGCTGGAACTTTTTGGGATCCTTCAGAAACTCCACTATCTCCTGCAATTCTTCCTTGGCCTCATCGACTCCGGCAACATCCTTGAAGGTGACCTGGCTCTTGCTGGCTTCATGCAGACGCGCCCTGCTCTTGCCAAAACTGAAAGCTTTCGAGTTTTGATTGCCCATGCCCCGCAGGAAAAAGAACCACAGCCCAATCAACAGGATAAAGGGGAAAATATAGGACAGGATGCCACCCCAGACAGACGGCTTTCTGGTGATTATCGTCACATTACCAGCCACGAGTTTATCGATCAGATCAGGATCATCGAAAGGCATCACAGTATGGAACTGGTTGCCTTTTACATCCTTGTAAAGGATATCCCGCTGCGTGAACTCGGTCGTGGTCACTTCACCCCGCTCCACCTGGGCAATGAACGTGGTATAATCCTTTTCCCTGACTTGTTGGCGGGAATTGCGCCAGGTAAAGAAAAACAGCAGCGCCAACAGTAGCATGATGATGATCAAAGTGTAGGATCCCGGAGCTTTTTTGGGCTTCTGCATCCCCGGAGGCATATTAGGCGGGGTCTTGCTCTCTTCCTGTGCCTGATCTGGTCCCGGCGCCTTAAGTCTTTTGATGATAATTATCCGTAAAACACTGATCACCGAAATTACCAGTAAGGCCAGTATGAACCATCTGATCATAGACCCGAACTCCCGCAAGGCAGAGCCAATGGCTCCCTGTTCCTGATGCAGCAGTGGGGAATTAAGCGAGTCGATCTTGTCTTTAGCCGGACTTTTTTCGTTTGGATTGTCAGTCGATCCTGCCAGTGGGTGTTCCTGGGCCAGGCTGTCACCGACAGGGAAAGCTGGCGATGTAGTATTGCTTTGGGCCATGATTAGCTGCATCCACAGCAAGGCCAGGCAAAATATCAATAGTTTCTTCATTTATACAACGATTCCTTCAGGATACCGATATACGGTAGATTCCGGTATTGTTCGTTAAAATCCAGCCCATAGCCCACCACAAATTCATCACTGATCTCAAAACCCACATATTCAAAAGAAACATCCATCTTATGAGAAGCTGGCTTGTCCAGCAACACACAGGTGCGCACACTTGCCGGATTATGTTGCAGCAGATAGTCGCGGATATATTGCAGGCTCAATCCGGAATCCACAATGTCTTCCACCACAATCACATCCCGTCCGCTGATATCGATGTCGATATCTTTACGGATTTTCACCACTCCGGAGCTGGTAGTGCCGGAACCATAACTGGATATAGCCAAAAAGTCAATTTCCACAGGGATTCTGATGCTGCGAACCAAATCCGAAAGAAAGATAAATCCCCCCTTCAAAATTCCGATCAGCACCGGTGTGGAGTCTTTATAGTCACTGGCTATCAGCATACCCAATTCCCGAATCCGGTTTTGGATTCTGAATTCATCGAAAAGCACGTCAGATAGATCACAGTTCATACGATTCATTATCGTCTCCAGTTTTCTTGATTCTGCTGGCAGCCCGCTTTGGCTTTTCGTGCACCAGCTCGGCAGTTACATGCAGATAGCGCTGGCTGCCGGAATCAATCGCGACCCGGGCATCCAAACGGTGGCCAACGACCCAGAAAATCTTTTCCCCGTCGTCAAACAGCGGGATCAAGTCACGCTCGAACCTGGGGACTTTCTGGTCAATAAAAAACTCTTTCAGCCTCTTTTGCTGCTTCATCCCCAGGGGAATGAAACGGTCTCCCTCCTGGCGGCTGCGGATCGTGAAGGGGAAGCGCACCTTGTCTGCATCCAGATATATGCAAAAGTCCCCCCCATCCCGATTTTTGGGCAAGACCTTAAGGATTTTGAATGAGAACCTGTAGTCACCATAGACAGCCCTGCTGCGGTCTTCTTCCACGCTGAGTGGTTCCGGAATGGAAACAACTAATTCTGCGATGCTCAGGGTAAGCTCCCGATATTGTTTTCTCACAAACACCTTGTTCCCGAGCTTGGTTTGTTTGGAGCCCGAACTGCCGGTCAATCTGATAATCTCCTCAAATCCGTGCATGAAAAAGTCCTGCTCACTCGCTCCTATACTGGCCATGGCAGCCTTTACCACATAATACTGCTCCACTCTGCTCAGTTTATCCAGCTTGTCCAACGAGAGCGTGATGGCTTCGGCGCTCTGCTCGATTACAGTTCTTTTCAGATGCTTCTGGGCTTGTGCCTGCAACAGTTGTTCGGTTTCCAGAAAGATTTTTGCCTGTTCGCTCAACTTTTCCACAGCCGCGGGATTTATGCTGTCGATGATCAGCGGCAATAACTCGTTGCGTATCTTGTTACGGCGGAAAGTGTTGTCGCTGTTGCTGCTGTCTTCCCTCCAGGGAACCCCCTCCTCTGTCAGGAGATCCTCCAATTCCTGTTTGGAAAAGCAAAGCAGGGGATGTATCACCACGCCGGAAGAGGGTTTGATGCCTGCCAGGCCGTTGATGCCTGCACCCCGCAAGAGATTCATCAACATCGTCTCGGCCTGGTCGTTTTTATGATGGGCAGTGGCAATGCGGTCAAATCTATACAGTTCAAGTATCTCGCGAAAAGCAGCAAAACGTTTTTTCCGTGCTTGGTTTTCCAGACCCTCACGCTTGTCCAGCTCGATCTTTCTCACTATCAGGGGGATGTTTAAAGAAAGGCAACTCTGTTTGACTAGTTCCACATCGGCATCACTCTCCGCACCCCGGAGCTGATGATTCACATGAACTGCCAGCAGGGTGATATGCATCTGCGCCCGCAGTCGGGAAAATAGCTGCAACATAGCCACAGAATCTGCTCCGCCCGAACAACAGAGCAATATCTTCGCGCCTGCGCAAAACAGCTTTTGATCTATTACGTATCTGTGCAGCTTGGCAAGGGCTTGATCCAGCTTTAGCATATCAGCTCCTGATAAATATTTTTCAAGATAGTAAGGTTTTTTGCCATGCGAACCTTGTCAAGTCGCTTTTTTCCCGCCCAAAATGAGAAACTTGAGCGCCAAATACACATCGGCACTTTTTAGCGACTTTGCACGCTACTCCCTGTGATCAGTCAAGTTTTTTCACAGGCTGGGAAACGTTCTATTTCAGGGGCTCCTTTCCACCATTCCAAGTTGTCACATTAGAATATCCTGCTGATCCTGTCGTTCCTGTTATCCGCGTTCTATCTCACTTTAACCATCACCACCCCACCACGTCACCACGTGATATGTCACCTTTCCACGGCCAAATCATAGCACCTATATATTATGGGGGAGGAGGTGGCCTCATTTGAATCCGGCACTCTGGGCTGGGTCTTCCTGGGGTCATCCTTAACCTGGTGAGGGATGACCTAAGGATGATGGCACGAAAGCAAGGAGCAGCAAGGGACGGCGGTATGAAGCATTTTGCGGAATGTATAAGTTTATCTATACGGCTATCAAGGAATTTATGCCGGTTGTTATTGGATTGTGCACTTGTTCCGGGAGATCCTTTTCACAATTTCACCTTTCCAACTTTCAACTGATTATTCAAGAGACTGGCAAATTAGAAATACCATAAATCAGTTTGATGAATGCGAACTGGTTTCATCTTTTGTGTTTATCCCCAGATAAAAGCAGAAAACGCCCTGGCGCTTACCAGGGCGTTAAATTCTGCGTGTGAGACTAAAATATACTTAGTCTACAATAACCAGTTTACGGGTTTCGTTCAGCGATGGTGTGCTGAGCTTGTAGAAATACACTCCACTGGCACACACGTTACCCTTGCTGTCTCTGCCGTCCCATTTGATCAGCTGATCTGAGCCTTCGGTGACCTTGTGGGTCTTCACAACCTGGCCAAGGATGTTGTAAACGGTCAGGGTTCCGGTCTCTCCAGCTTTGACACTGTAATAGAGGTTGGTTGAAGTACCAGCTTTGAAAGGATTGGGTCCACCGCTCAAGGAAGGGGTTATGGCGGGAGTTTCTGTTGTGGTGTGATCTTCAATTGTAATAGTCACAGGATTGAAGAACTGGCTGCCAACCATATCCACGCTTTCCAACCAATAATAGTAGGTGTGTCCAGCTTCAACTTCCACATCGGTGTGCTGATAGATGCTGACATCACTTGAATTGGTGGCTTCGATCATTGTGGGGGTGATCAAAATTGCATCTGCTTGTCTGGGTGTCTCGCTGCGATACAATCTGTAACCAAGCATAATAACTTCGGATTGGCTAACCCAAGTAAGTTTCACCCCATTGGTGCTGGTATCATACGTGCTGGTGAAGCTGTTCAGAGTCACAGGGGTAATATCATCGGGAACACCCCAGAATTGAAATGTGTAATTCATGTAAATGGCGTCGAAGCCAACAGATACTGGAAACCAGTCTGAATATCCGTTTTTCTGAACGCTATAAACACCAGGTTGATAATTGACAATAACATGGGGTGTTTGAAATCCGGTAGGGAAACCATCATAGAATATATCAGCACCCGTTCCAACATTCCAGTCAAGTTCATCGCCTGTGACCATGTCGAATGCTTTTATAGTCAAATCATAGGCGCTTGCACCCACACAAATAAGGGTCAAAAACATTAGGGTTACCATGAATTTTCTCATGGGTTCCTCCTTGCACTAATAATCTTGAGCTCTATTTAAACGACACCTACTATCCTGTCAAGTTCTTTTTTCAGCTTTTCCTTTATCTGGTGGCCAAGCATATACTGGTTTATCACTTAGATATAAAAAACCAACATTGCCTCATCGGCCTTTAGCGCAGATAATATGGGAATTCCTCACTCAGGATAGTGACTGAAAACACTTTCATCTGCTACCTCCTCCATCAGTTCTCACCCTTCATTGCACCACAGATATTCTCTACCGACGCAGTTGATCAAAGCCAATACAGAATCCCCAAAAAACTTTTCTCTTTACAAAGCCACGGAGTTTCCCAACTTGGTCAGCAAGTACATACAATAAAAAGTGTAAGGAGAATATCATGCTGAAAGTGAATGAATACTTCGAAGGCAAAGTCAAATCCATCGCCCTGGAAAACGCCCAGGGAAAGTCAACCGTTGGAGTTATGGATGTGGGAGAATTTGAGTTTGGCACCAACACCATCGAGCATATGACTGTGATTACCGGCTTGCTGACTGTTCTGCTGCCAAACGCTACGGAATGGAAAGACTATCAAGCGGGAGAGACTTTCGTGGTGCCCGCCAACACAAAATTTAAGCTCAAAGTTCCGCAACAGACAGCCTACCTCTGCCGTTACGAATAAGCTAAATCTATAGCAAGATCACCTGGCGCGCGGGAGGGGCAGTTGCGTTACAGGCAGCTCCCAGTGTTGCGGATCATGATTGAGCAACAGCCTGCCCTGCCTTTCCCGCAGCCGGGTATAAATGTATTCTTTCGCCGCGGTGGTTTCCCGACGGCAAACATCATAGGCCGAAGTAATGGCCAGGGCAGTATGAAACATGGTGGGGATGATGTCAGCGGCATAGATGTAGAATCCGTCTTCCGCTTCAATCTCCACAATCTGGCTGCCCACAGTGTGCCCCCCAGTAAGATGCAGCCTGACTCCGGGGGCTATTTCCGCGTCACCTTGGATAAGTTCGTATCTGGCTCTGGCTTCCAACAGTGCCAACTGCTGGTCAAAATTGTAGGAAGCCCGGTTTACTTCGTCAGGGTCTTTGGCCATATTCCATTCGCTGGCCTGGATCCAATGCCTGGCACGGGGAAAGGTCAGCCGGTCCCCATCGCCGAATCCGGTAACGACGCCGCCAGCGTGGTCAAAATGCAGGTGAGTCAGCACCACATCCGTTACATCGGTATCACTGATTCCCAGTTCAGCCAATGAAACAGGCAGCATGAACCCGGAAGGGCGGTAGATATCCTTTTGCTTGTCGCTGAGGCGGTTGCCCAGGCCTGTATCCACCAAAATCACCCGCTCGCCTGTCAGGATAAGCAGTGAATTCAGATTCAGCTTCTTACGGCGGCGTTCATCGACCTCGATCTTCCTGCTCCACAAAGCCCAGGGCAGAACCCCAAGCATGGCTCCGCCGTCTGTCCAGTAATCTCCGGCAAAAACTTTATGAATTCTGATTGGCGTCACTTTGCTTTTTGCGTTGTCTTGGTTTGGGTTTGGGATAATGTTTGCGGACTGGCTTTTTGGGTGTTTGGGAAAGCACTTCCTTCTCGCTCTGTTTGGCAGAAAAGACCACTATGCGCTTCATTTCGCCTTCACCCAACGTGAGAGTCTTTAGCTCCTTGTCCTTCTCCACAAAGCGGTGGATTATCCGACGGTCAGAGGCATTCATCGGTTCGAGCGTTACGGGTTTCCCCTTGGCTTTGACGCTCTTGATCTGGGAAAGATACTTTTTCAGAAAAGTGGCTTCTTTGCGGTCGCGGTAGCCATTGGCGTCCAGGTAAATCCGGTCCAGGTTCTTTTCGTCCTCAAAGACGCGGTTGGTAAAATACTGCAAGGTCTCCAGCATACTGCCGTTCTTGCCGATCAAAAATCCTGATTCCTTGCAACCCTTCACTTCCATATGGATGGTTTTGCCTTCCTTTTTGACAGCAACCGTATCGTACATGATGCCGATCTTATGCAACAGGTTTTCGAAGAAGACTGCCACCCTCTCCTCTATGGAGGGCAGCTCAAAGCGCACTACAGCTTTCTTGCTGGCGAAAAGCCCCAGGAATCCCGCCCTGGGTTGCTTGATAACTTCATATTTCAGCTCCCAGTCCTTGATCTTGTGCTCTTGTTTGAATGAGCGGATCACCTGTTCCAGACTGGTGCCGGTTTTTTCGATATGGGTCATTGAATTTCCTTTGTTTTATGTCTTTTTTGCAGATAGTACTGCTGCGCCACGCTCAGGATGTTGAACACGGTGTAATAGAGCACCAGGCCGGAGGGCAAGCCCTTAAAGATGAAGAACATCATGATGGGCATCAGCCAGGTCATCATCCTGGTGCTTTGCTGCATGGCTTTCTGCTTTTCGTCCATCTGATCCTCCGCGGATTTGGAGGGCCTCATCATCAGGCTCTGCGCGATCATGAATCCAGCCATAATGATCGGCAGTATCCAGTAGGGATCAGGCTCGGACAGATTGAGCCAGCCCAGGAATGAGGCATTGCGCATATCGATTGTGTAGCGCAGGACAGTGTAGAGAGCGAAAAAGATAGGCATCTGAAACAGCAGGGGCAGACAGCCGGACATGGGATTGGTGCCGGCTTCTTTATATAGTTTGGAAAGCTCTATCTGCAGGGTTTTGGGATCGTTCTTATACTTCTTTTGCAGTTCCTGGATCTGTGGTTGGATGCGCTGCATCTTCAGATTGGAATCCATGCTTTTTTGGGTGAGCGGGTGCAGGATGATCTTGAGTATGACAGAGAAGATAATGATCACCACTCCATAGTTTTGGATAAACCTGTGCAGCCACTTGAGGAACCAGGCGATAATATTGCTCAGCCAGCGATACCAGCCGGCTCCGCGTTCGGGAATCAGCTCCAAATGCCGCCCGGCATATCCCTTGAGCGTATCATAATCAGCCGGTCCTGCATAGATCAGGAAGCTTTGTTTCCAGTTTTGGCTTGCAATTCTGTCCCAGGAATCGAGGATCATGCCCGGATTTCCTGTCTTGGTGTTTACGCTGGCCTGGTAGTTTCTGATCAACTGGTTGCCCGTCTCCACCATGGCGAGCGTGAAATACTTGGTGCGCAAAGCAGCCCAGCCAAAGGCGTTGAGAGCTCCTTTCCGCGGTTCTTTGATGATTTTGGCCAGACTGGTCTTGGTATCGTCATTACCAGCATAGACGATAAGCTTATACTCCGTGCCCTTGGTGCGGTCTTTGGTTATTTCCGAATCCGCGATGCCGGCGGAAAAATCGTATTCGATGCCGTTAACCGCTTGGGGCGAACTCACCGATACATCCAGCGTGATGCCATAGCCGCCGTCCAGGGTATAGATCTTTTCCACGATTGGATTGGCGGAATCGCCCAGATAGAACCTCACGCGATGGGAATCAGGCTGGGCTTCATGGAACCAGTTCAGCGTGCGCAGGTCTTTGTCTCCGCCTCCGGATAGCAGACGGATGCCTGCCACGGACTCGTTTTCTGGGATCAGATTCACCCTGCGTTGTTCCTTCGCCCAGGTAAAATCCTTCAACTCCACGGCGCTGATACTGGCTCCCCGAGTCTCAAAATTAACCTGTATCCTGTCGTTTTGCAACTTGATCGTCTCGCTGGCGCTCGCTGCCCTGATGAGGGAATCAGAAGCCGCCGGGCTGGACGTGACAACATTGGCCAGGCTGTCTGCCGCGACGCTGTCCGCCGGACTTTGCGCGTCTTGCACCGGCGCTTTCTTGGGGGGAAACACGTAAAGCTGGAGCACCATAAAAATGAGCAGCACCAGCAACATGGTCAACAGAGATCTTTTATCCACTAAAACTCCTCAGGGAAGCGGGTCATAACCACCCCTGCAAAAGGGATTGCAGCGAAGGACCCGCCACAGGGTGAGTCCCAAGGCTTTGAAAAAATTGAATTTCCGAAAGGCCTGCAGCCCATAGCTGCTGCAGCTTGGCTCAAAACGGCACACACTCGGCAGGATGCGGGAAAGGCTTTTCCGATAAATTGAGATCAGCAGGATAACCGCCAGATTGGGCAGATGGAGGATGCGGTTCAACACCGATCTCTGAGATTTGCCGTCATTGAGTCCAGTTCTTTGCATAATTCCTGCCAGCTTAGCTCACCGGCGCCTGACCGGGCGATAAGGTTCAGTTTGTACCCCAGGGGGTGGCTGTCCGCATTTTCCCGCAGCCAGGCTTTGATCCGGCGTCGCAACAGATTGCGCAGATGCGCTTTGCCCACTCGTTTACTGATCGTGATGCCCAAGGCAAATTCGCCGGGGCTGCTGATGACAGCCGCGTTAAAATGACCGCTCCGGAGGTAAAAATCGGGAGCGCGAAACTCTCCATATTCACTGTGCTTCGTAATCAGGCGAAGCATGGGTCATACGCTGAGCGTCTTTCTCCCTTTGGCGCGGCGGCGGGCAAGCACTTTCCTGCCGTTGTAGGTGGCCATCCTGCTACGGAAGCCGTGGGTGTTCTTACGGGAACGGTTTGAGGGCTGATAAGTCCTTTTCATATATCTAACTCCTTGATTGGATACATATTCTTGTGAGGTTGTCATGATTTTTGTCCTGCCTCTGCTGTCAAGGCCAAATTTTGGACTTTCTCACGCAGACGATGCCCCGCATCCGGCACATACGGTTCACGCAGATAGACGCGGATAATTTAAGGGCTGCCGAAGTCTGTTCGGCAGAGGCAACGGAGTTGCCTGTTTGGAAGAGACCTCCGGTCTCTGTGGCAAACGGACTTTGCCACCCCAAGGCACTGGATCACGGGTCGCTGCCCGTGATGACACAATATATAGACAGGTGATGTTTGTTTCGGGGCTGGCTGGTTGTTTCAAAAGACTGGATCACGGGTCAAGCCCGTGATGACGCGGATGTAGTCCGTGGATAGTTGTTCCTGGGCTGGGTGGTTATTTGAAGCCTTAAAAGACTGGATCCCGGCTCGCAGGCCGGGATGACACAGTATATAGCCTAGTAGAGCTTGTTTCGGGGGAACCTTTCCACCATTCCACCTTTCCACCTTTCCACGAACTTATCGTAGCACCTATATATTGTAGAGGGACGTGCCTCATTTGCATCGCCCTCCCCGGCCTGGGTCTTCCGGCAGTCATCCTTAACCCGGTGAGGGATGACCTAAGGATGATGGCACCAAACGCAGTAGCAGCAAGGGAGGGCGGTATGAAGGAAAAACGGGATAATCAGCACTTTATATTATCAAGAGCAAATATAGCGAGGGGCTTTTCCGCTGTCCGGCAATGCTTTTGTGCTTGACACATTGACCGGAGACTGGCAACAAGTCCGCAATCTACAACCAGCACAGAGGAGAAAACCGTGAATCTCAAACTATGGTCTTGGAATGTGAATGGCCTGCGGGCCGTTTTGGGCAAGAATTTCATTGCCGACATACAACGGGAAAAACCGGACTGGATCGGACTGCAGGAAACCAAGCTGCAGGCGCACCAGATTCCGGATGATATGAAGCAGTTGGCAGACTACCGGCAGTATTGGTCGCACGCGGAGCGCAAGGGCTATTCCGGCACCGCGGTGCTTTCCAGACTCGAGCCAGAAAGGGTGGCTTACGGGTTTGACACCCCGGAGTTTGACAACGAAGGCAGGATCGTTGCCTGCGAGTTCGCCAGCTTCATCATCTATAATATCTACTTTCCCAATGGCCAAATGAACGATGAACGGCTGGATTATAAGCTTCGCTTTTATGACCGCTGCCTCGAGGTAATGGAGCAGGAACGGCGCAAGGGTAAGATGGTGCTGGTTTGCGGCGACTACAACACAGCCCACAAGGAAATTGACCTCGCCAATCCCAAAGAAAATGAAAAGACCAGCGGCTTCCTGCCCATCGAAAGAGCCTGGCTGGACAAGATCACGGCTGCCGGATGGGTGGATACATTCAGAATCTTCCATCCAGAGCCGCAGCGCTATTCATGGTGGAGTTACCGCACTATGGCGCGCTCCCGGAACATTGGCTGGAGAATCGACTATTTCTTTGTGAACGAAGAACACCAGTCCCAGGTGCTGGATGCCGACATCCGTGACGACATCATGGGCTCGGATCACTGTCCAGTAACGCTAACGGTCAGAGTACCTTAAAAGTAAACAGATCGGAATAATAGTAGTCACCCCAGCCAGCCTGCAGCTTGTATTCGCCGCTACCGGCGCGGAAATCCAGGATCAGGGTCAGGGTACCGTCTTTCCTCCATACGCATTTCAGAGGAATCTGGCCGGTGTAGTAGGAAAACAGGTCAACCTTGATCCTGGCGTTGGGATCAGGGGTGCCCAGGCTACAGTTGAAGTTTTCCCGCGAACGGGGCGACAGATACTCGCAGTCCAGCCGGTACGATTCATTCGCCACCAGTTTCCGGGGCAGCCTGGAAGTCAGGCGTAGGACCGGAGTCGCCAGGATTTGCGTGGCATACAGCTTGCTGCCGTTGCGGTAAATGCCAACCCCCATATGGGTAAACTCCGCATCGAGCAGATTCTTGCGGTGCTCGGGGGACTCAAGCCAGCGCTGCACAATGTATTCAGGGTTGTTGCTGTTGCTGCTGCGATCGCTCATATAGAGGTTTTCCCCCACACCACAGTGGATTAGCCCCGGATACTCTTGCTGCAGCCTGTCCTGCACCTGCAAGCCATCGGGGTCGCGGTGGTCGAAGAACCCCCCGGCGCACATCCTTTGGCTATAGTCCGCTGCCAGGCGTTGCAAATCTTTATCCAGAGCCAATTCTGCCAAACCCCGGGCAACTCTTTCGCTGTTCGTATGCTCGAAGATTCGTTTGGCAAAGTCGGCGTCGGAGTTCCTCGCCCAGCCAAGCCCGGACAGCAAAAGCAGTACCAGCAATAGAGCTAATCTATACATTCTCATGGTGTTAAAACCTATATTGCAGTTTTGCGCCGCCACCGTCAAACAGCAGGTGGACTTTGGCTTTGTCGGACTCAAAGTTGTACAGATGCGCGTCCACGTAGGCATCCAAAACGGACAGTCCGGTCGTTATCCCCATCCACCAGATATCGTTGGTCACTTTGGCTTTATACTCTCTGCTTTTGTTTGCATAGTCCAGTTGCAAAATCTCGTTGGGCGCGTTCTGGGCCTTGTCCCTGTACTCGTCCCTTTTGCCATCGTTGTAGAGGGCAGCCCAGAGCAGATAACCCTGAACGCCAGCCACCAGTCCGGCTTTCAGATACTCTCCATTGTAGATCTGGCCGCCTCCGGGCAAGAGCGCGGAGTAGATTGCAGCCCGGGCCGGCTGTTTCACAGCCTGGCTGTTCAGCCCCGCAAAGGCCAGGGCAAGTGCGGCCAGCAAGCCGATTCTTTTCATCTGTGCATCCATTGCTGTTTTTTTACAAAGTCTTTTTCCAAGCTGCCTCCTGTCAATGTTTTTTTCCACCTGCATAATTGACGCGGGGCAATCGCTTTCATAGTGGATACCCAAAAACCCAGCGTTCACCGCATACTATTTTTCCTGAAGGCAAAGCGCAGGCGGTCGTTAGGGGCATATTCCACCCGGCAGCTTACCATCTGGCGGCGGCTCCAAAGGGCAAAGAATTCATTCCAATCTATCGATTTTTCGCACCTGCAGAAGCACTGTTAAAAACTTTTTGGTGGACAAAGAATAGCGATCTGTTTTTCTTGGTATTTAAGTATTAAATTCAGACAAAGGAACTGTAAGGAAAGCAAAATGAGTAGCGACGCTGATTCTCCGCTCCAAAGGATCAGAAATATTGGCATCATGGCCCACATCGATGCCGGCAAGACCACCACGACGGAGCGGATCCTCTATTATGCGGGATTTCTGCACAAAATGGGTGAAGTGCATGATGGAAATGCTTTTACCGACTGGATGGATCAGGAACGCGAACGTGGCATAACCATCACTTCCGCCACGGTCGCCTGTATCTGGAAAGGCAAACAGATCAATATCATCGACACCCCCGGCCATGTGGATTTCACCGCCGAGGTGGAACGCTGCCTGCGTGTCCTGGACGGAGCCGTGGGAGTGTTCTGCGGCGTGGCGGGTGTGGAGCCCCAGTCCGAAACCGTATGGCATCAGGCCGATCGCTACAAGGTGCCCAGGATCGTCTATATAAACAAGCTCGACCGCATCGGAGCGGATTATGAGCGTGTGGTGCAGATGATCAATGAACGCCTCAGTTCCAAAGCCCGGCTGGTCAACATCCCCATCGGGAAGGAAGACAGTTTCAACGGCGTTATTGACCTGATCACGATGAAGGCCTGGACTTTCGATCCGCTCACCCTGGGTTCGGAACTCCATCTGGAGGATATCCCGGCAGAACTGGCAGACACCGCGGCCCAGCATCGCGAGGCACTCCTGGAAAGTGTCGCGGAATACGACGATCAACTGATCAACGCCTATCTGGAAGGCCAGGAAATCAAACCAGAATGGATCCGCCAGGCTATCCGCAAAGCCACCATCAGCAACCAGTTCATACCCGTGCTCTGCGGCTCGTCCCTCAAGAACAAGGGAGTGCAACTGCTGCTGGATGCCATCTGCGACTTCCTGCCTTCGCCCCTGGATATGCCCCCGCTTCAGGGCTTCGATCCCCAGACCAACGACCCTGTGCCGGTTGAACCCGATCCCAACGCGCCCCTGGTAGGCCTGGCTTTCAAGGTGCAGATCGACAAATATGTGGGCAAGCTGGTCTATGTGCGGCTCTATTCCGGCACCCTGAAAAAAGGCGCGTCCTTCTATAATCAAAACAACGGCAAGAAAGAACGGGTCGCGCGCATCCTGCAAATGATGAGCAACCGCAAGAACGACCTGCAGGAACTGCATGCCGGAGACATCGGAGCCTTTGTGGGCTGCCGTTTCCTCAGCACGGGAGACACTATCACGGATGGCAGCCAGGACATTCTGCTCAGCAAAATGCACTTCCCGGACAGCGTTATCTCGATCGCCATCGAACCCAAAACCAAAGCAGATGAGGAGAGCCTCAAGGAAGCCCTGCAAAGGCTGGAGGAAGAAGACCCCACTTTCAAGGTGCACACGGACAAAGACAGCGGCCAGACCCTCATCTCAGGGATGGGGGAACTGCATCTGGAAGTAATCGTTGACCGCCTGCGCCGGGAATTCAACGTCGCCGCCAATGTGGGCAACCCCCAGGTATCCTACAAGGAAACCATCACCCAGAGCGCGGTTAGCGAGGAAACCTTCCAGCGCGACATGAACGGCAAAGGCAGCTACGCCAGGGTCAAGTTCCGCATTTCGCCCCTCAGCCCCGAAGAGCTTACCGAAGAGCGCAAGAACATCTTTGTCAGCAGCGTGAGTCCGGAAAAGATTCCCGCCGAGTATATCAAACCGATCGAAGAGGCAGCCCTGAGCGCCCTCAACGACGGCCCCCTCATCAACGCCAATGTGGAACGGGTTCGCCTGGAACTGATAGACGGCGACCACAATCCGGTCGATTCCAATGAACTGGCCTTCCGCATCGCGGCGTCGATGGCTGTCAATAAAGCCCTGCGTGAAGCCGCGCCGGTCATCATGGAGCCCCTGATGCTGCTCACGGTGATCGCGCCCGATGAGTTTGTGGGCGACCTCATTGCGGATATCAACGCCAAGCGCGGCAAGATTTCCGTGATGCGCAGGCACAATGAGCATCAGCAGGAAGTGGTGGCTGATGTTCCCCTATCCGAATTGTTTGGCTACGCTACCCGTATCCGCTCCCTCAGCCAGGGCCGGGCAATCTACTCGCTGGAGTTCAAGACCTACGAGATCAGCCCCGCCCAGGTCCAGACGGCAGTCCTGAGGAGAATTCGGGGCTACGCGTGAAAATCACGCATCCCCCCGAAATTTTAGCAGCGATGTCTGGCAATAGCGTTCAGTAGT